>Ga0207952_1000183_pt1 | contig 63777 bp, 53 predicted proteins | sample SubbioR12Aug_8Ca_FD_184831 | JGI IMG/M metagenome (GOLD analysis project Ga0207952, IMG submission 184831) | Serpentinite rock and fluid subsurface biosphere microbial communities from McLaughlin Reserve, California, USA - CR12Aug_8Ca (SPAdes) | ecosystem: Environmental > Terrestrial > Deep...
AGCTTTACGGCATTTATTTTAAACTCTCGATCATATTTTCTTTGGCTTTTCATAGACATTTCCTTTTGCTCTTCTATTGTTTCTGTCTATGTTCTTCTTGTCTAGAGAATGGTGGCAGGATCAATTTTGCGGTTCTTTTGAGTCGATTTTCGATCCAAATGATTGGGGGCAATATCGACAAAGGTATATAGCCCCCCAATTTTGGAGTCGAAAAGCGGCCAAAATAATCCACAAAAGCGACGAACCCAGGTTTTAGTACAGCTTCTTAGAGCCTTGCCTATTTAAGGCACATAATGGAGGTCATAAGGTAAATTCTCTATTGCGATGAAAGCCTTGTAAAGCCTATTCTAGCGACTCTTTAACTAGATTATTCCTATTGGGGAGATGTAGTAGCTTTTTGCAGGTGTTAACGAAATAAAAGCAGGAAGGAAAGATTACTTTCGTTCTGGGTAAATAAAGTAGTTGAAAAAGCTTCATTCGAGTTCGATCGTTCTCAAACTAAACAAGGCTGGTTCAAAACATGAATGTTACTCGTGCTACACATTATCGTTGGGTTGTCGCTAGCTTGATTTTTTTTATTACCCTGGTAAATTTCATTGATCGTTCAGCTATTTCTTTTGTGATCGACCCCTTAAAAAGAGAATTCCATTTTACAGATACCCAATTTGGAATGATCTTATCGGCTTTTGGTCTCGGATATGTTTTATTAACGGCTTTTGGTGGTTGGTTAGTAGATCATTGGGGGGCTCGTATTGTGTGGCCTCTAGCCGCTATTGGATGGTCTTTATGTGTGGGACTCCTCGGTTTTGCTTCAGGATTTTGGGGATTTATTGGATTGCGTTTTCTCCTTGGAGTTACTGAAGGCCCTCATTTTCCAGCAATGTCCCGTTCTATTAGCGATTGGCTTCCTTCCTCAGAGCGTGCTAGGGCTCTATCTTTAGGGCTTGTAGCAATTCCATTATCCTCTGTTATTGGAGCTCCGATCACTTCTTATCTTGTCGCTGATTTTGGATGGAGAGTGATGTTTATGGCCATCAGTGCAATAGGGATTGTTTGGGCGGGGATTTGGTACGCGTTTTTTAGAGATAGGCCAGAGGATTCTCCCTATGTCAATGAAGCAGAAAGGCAATTTATCGCTGTCACATGTCCTAAGAAGACGAAGACAGAGGCCGCACTCATAGACTGGCGATTTATTCTCACTCATCCAGCTCTTATTGCCAACAACATTGCCTACTTTGCTTTTGGGTATATGTTATTTTTCGCTACTTTGTGGCTGCCTGGGTATTTTTTGTCGCAACATGGACTCAATCTTAAAAGCGTAGGGTGGTACTTGACCATACCTTGGCTAGTTGGCGCTCTTTTCTTGAAAACAGGTGGTATCCTTTCAGATTGGTTGTATAAAAAAACAGGAAGTGGTCGATTATCTCGGTCTCATTTGATCTGGAGTAGTCAGCTATTGGCAGCCATCTGTTTTGTTGCTTTAAGTTATACGCATTCTTTGGGATATTCATTGCTTTTTTTAAGCCTTGGTCTTGGATTTGGTCTTATGCCGCAGCCAGCATTTTTTAGTATCAATATTGATGTAGCAAAAGAGCGCTCAGGCTCTTCTCAAGGGGTGACGTCGAGCTGCCTTTCCTTAGCTGGCATCATTGCTCCTTTGTTGACGGGATGGTTAATTGACGTAACAGGAAACTATCAAGGCGCCTTTTTATTGCTCGCTGCTCTTACAGGGCTTGCTGTGATTGCAGTGATTCTTTTGCATCACCCAGATAGAGAGTGGACTCCTAAAGTAAACTTAAGAAAAAAAGTTCATAGTGCGTAGGCTATTTGGCGTGTGTCGATAAGAAGAATACACTCAGGTGAGAAAAGCCTAGATCATGATTTTGGCATTCACTTGGGTATGTTTCTCCAACCGAGCCTTGAAGAGACCCTTGCATAACTCAATACCTTCGTTAAAAATACTTGTTTTGCAATCTTTCATTTTTTGCTCGCCCTCTATGAGGTGTCTCGCATACGTGGGCTCGCTAAAATGAATCATTTTTTCCAAAGATACTGGGCTATGGAGAGGTCTCTTGAAAGAGGTTCTCTAATCTAAAGCTTCCGGTTTGTTTCCAAGTAAATTTTCAATACATTGAAGACAGTATAGGTGGAGTTCCGGGTTTTTTTCCTGTAATAGAACAAGCAGTGGTTTAGAGATGGCATTAATCTCTGGCTGCCAAAGATCGCGGCAAGTGATCAGTGCGGGATCTAGATATTGTCCTCCTACATCGATAATCATTGGTTGAGAATCGCATACCCCGTAGTTAGAAAAAATTTTTGGACCTAAATCCTTATCTGCAATACCCCGACAAAGTCGATATTCCAAGAGCCGATAAAACGAATCCATGGCTCGTTTAATTTCTGCTGTATTGTTTGGGTCTTTAATTAATTTGTCTAAATAGCTCCCGAAAGTTTCTGCCTTTTTTTGTAAGATAAACACCATGGAGTCCATATCAATTGTGGAGGCTTGGTGGAGTTTATTATAGATAGTCACTTTTTTGTTGATGTTGGAACTTTGGTTGAGATGCACAAAGATCAGTCCGCTTTTCTCTTTAAGATGATCGTAGGCAATTTTAAAACTGGTATACCGATGTTCTTTCTTTCGATGCCGCTTAAAAATGATGCGATCTCGTTTTGCTTGCCAAAAAGGGGGACAATATACGTGGTTAAGAAAATCAAAAGACCAAATCTGGTTTTGCTTGAAAAGTTTTAATATATAGTGCCCATCTTCGCTTGCAAATGCATAGGTATGTCTTCCTTTATCTAGATAGGTGAACTTTTGAGAAAGAATCTTGTCGATGAGTTGCTTGTCCTCTTGTGAGGTATGGATTTCCCATCTCGGGTCTTGACCCATGTGTACTTTGGTTTTTAGAAGGAGAAATCCATCAACAAAATAATAATAAGTGTGTGCGCTTGCATAGCACAGAAAAGAAATGCCAAGAATTGTACGCAATATTTTTAAACGAATATGCATGAGACAAGTATTGGGTGAATATAATTAATGGTCACACAGTGATCTCGCTAAGGGGGCCGAGGTGGTCAGAAAGAGCTTCTCTTTTAAATTGTGTAGGATCGTAACCGGTCTCTACTAAAGAGGTGCTAATGGCTCGAGCCGTTCCTCGTTTGATTCCAGTATGATCGAAATTTAGAGCTGTAGAACTGCGTTTTCCCATTAAATTTGCGCAGAATAGATCCCCAGGCCAGGTTCTTTTTGGGTCTTTATAACGATCTCCTTTTTGAAGTATGTGGTGTAAGGAGAGAGATTTGTATTCCACATCGTCTAGGTTCCAATCTCCAGTAAGAACAGTAGGAAGCTTTTGGTTTTTTCTACATATGTTTTCCATGATAATGCGTATCTGGGCTCTTCTCGATGCCTTTTCCTCAGAGCTTGGATAGTTGCATTCTTCGGAGTGCTGTAGATGAGTGGCATTAATGTTTGCAAAAGACTTCCCTCTATTGAGCAGGTTGAAGGAAAATACTCCTTTAGCGGCATGTTTTGTTCTACCCACGAGAGTGTCTTGAGGAAATAGCTGAAATTCTGGGTTTTTAAGCGCATATTTGCTAGCAACCAATATTCCCGAAGACACACCCATAGCCTGGGGGCCAATATTTATAATCATATTTGGGTAGCGAGTCTTTAATTTTTCACGAATATAGAAGGCGGCATGCGTATCAAAAACTTCATATAGGCAAACGACGTCCGCATTGGTCTCGATGATCTTATTAATAATGCCATCGATTCTAAAAGACCAAGGCATAACGCCCCCATCGCTGATCGTGTAACCACCACTCACACAGCAAACATTCCAGGAAAGAAGAGAGAATTTACGATCGGAGGATAATGGTTTTTCTGGGGTCCCTTCCTTGTAATAGAGAAAGGGTTCTTTTTGTAAACAGGAGGCAAAAGAACGCAAAGCTATGCCAGGAATCGTAGTTAGGACTGCTAAAGAGGCATATCCAACAAGCCCTGTGACAAGGAAGCATTTTCTTACGAGATTGGAGATCTTAGTTGCTGTAGGATGCAAGGCATCAATGACGTATAACCTCAGAAAAAATTCATGACTTTTGCATATAGGGTCGGTGAGGTAGGAGGCAGTTTGAAAAAAAGTCGCGACGATCCACTGGGTTGTCCTGTCAACAGAGCATAGATGCCGGGGTAGAAGATCTAATCTGTGGTTGATTGAGATAGTAGGGGGGAGAGTTTGGATTGCATGCATGTTTATTTGCCCATGTTACACGATGTAGTGTAACACTCGCTCTTTGATCAAAGCAATTAGAGGTTTTCTTGGAATAGGTGTAAAAATTTTACTACCATAAAATAAGCAGGCAAAGGAGGGCTGGCGGCTATTATCTTTCTTATTTGAGAAAATTTTCTATAAATTTCGGCAAGGCGAAAGAGGCTTTGTGGATCGCTGGAGTATAATATTTGAGTTCCCCTTCGATATGGTGTAAACGTTCTTCTAGCTCATCAACAGAAACGCTTTGATATTCTTTGTTGTCGGAGGCCCAACCAAAAGCCATGAATCCTCCTACATAAGTAGGCAGAACACCTAGATAGAACGCTGCGTCTTTAAAGTGGAGTTTTCTGGCTGCCAAGGTGTGGATGAGTTCTTCTTTTTGCATAAAAGGAACTCCGTTTTGGTTAACAAAAATACCTCCAGGATTTAGTGCTTTATGGCAATCTCCATAAAATTCAGAGGTAAACAAAACAGCACTTGGTCCAGTGGGATCGCTAGAATCGCAAATAATCACGTCAAAAGTTTCTGGGGTATTTTTTACAAATGCACAACCATCTTGAACGAGTACTAGAGCTCGAGGATTATCAAAGGCTCCTTGAGAGATATTTGGAAGATGCATCTTGGAAAAGTGAATTACAGATGCATCAATTTCGACAAGAGTGACTTTTTCGACCGTTTTGTGTTTAAGAACTTCTCTGAGTATTCCCCCGTCTCCTCCGCCGATGATAAGGATATTCTTAGCTTGTCCATGAGTAAGAAGAGGGATGTGGGTCATCATCTCGTGATAGACAAATTCGTCTTTCTCAGTAACCTGAATGATCCCATCAAGGGCAAGAACTTTTCCGTATATGGAATTTTTGAAAATAATCAGGTGTTGCTGTTCAGTGGTTTCTTCGTAAATTTTTTCTTCTATGCAGAAGGTTTGTCGCCAATGGTCATAAAGAGTTTCTGTATACCACTCTTTTCCATCCGATGAAGAGGAAGTAGTAGGTATTTGCGAATTTTGGGAGGGCATCAGGGACTCCTAAATATTCCATGGAGTGCCCATGAAGTCAGAGGACATACTAGGCAAAAAGTGGTTTTTCGGCAAGGTGACACTTCGCGTCAAAACGCTCACTTGAGAGGGGTGTGCAGTAGGTTTTCTAAAGTAGAGGAGTCTTTAGTGAAACGGCGTATGCCATCGTCGAGGAGATAGGAAGCGCAAGGATGATTGCAGAGTTCCCAGCGAAAGTCCTTTTCAGACAGGAGAGGTGCGCGCAAATGGGATGAGTGCGGGGAGAGTTTACGAGAAGCAAGAGAATGTAACGTGAGCAGTGCATCTAGCAATTTTGGAGAGATCGTTAGGATATCACAGCCACAGAGTGCAAGGATTTGCTCCGGTGTACGGAAGCTAGCTGCCATGATACGTGTCTGGTATCCATGTTTTTTTAGGGTGTGATAGATAAGAGAGAGAGTCGTGACTCCCATATCTTCTAAAGAGGTAGAGTGTGTTTGATACCAATCCGTGATTCTCCCAACATAGGGAGCAATACAGGTGGCCCCAACATCTGAGGCTTTTAAGGCTTGAGTTAGGCTAAGAACCATCGTAGCGTTGCAACGAATGCCTTGGCGCTCCAGATCTTTAATCGCTTGGATTCCTTCCCACGTTGCAGCAATTTTCAAGAGGACCCTGTCCAGGGGTAGATGGGCTTTTGTACATAAAGTCATGCATTGGTGCGCTTCTTTGATGATGGCTTCAGTGTCAAAAGAGAATTGTGGGTTGAGTTGAATAGACACATGGCCGGGAATGCGTTGTAGAATTTGAGCCCCAAAAAGGACTGCTAGTTCTAGAGGGGTATCCGCCTGCTCAAGGAGATGTTGGTATGTGGAATTTTGAGCCGCTGCTAGAAGAATAGATGGATTCGTCGTCGCATGCGTGGGATTGAAACGCCCATAGTCGAAAAAGAGGGCAGAGTCGACTGCAAGAACTGAGCTTAGTCTTAGATGATCAAGGGCATTCACTAGAGCTTGGCTTTTATAATCTCTTCGAGCTTTACGATATCCTTTGTAAACCCGACGATGCCTTCATTGAGTTTTTCAGTCGCCATGGGGTTGGAGCACATCATCCAGCGGTAAGTCTTCTCATCTAAATGCAGTTTGGGGATGGTCATGAGTTTGGAATCTTTTGGGTCAAGCTTGCGTACCACCGGACCTTGGGCTGTTTGTAGTTCGGCAAGGAACTTAGGTTGCATTGTGAGGAGATCACATCCTGCAAGTTCTAAGATTTCTCCAGAATTCCGGAAACTTGCACCCATGATTTGCGTTTTATAATCATGCTTTTTGTAGTAGTGATAGATCTCAGAGACTGATAGTACACCGGGATCTTCTTGGACCGGATAGTCTTTTCCTGTAGACTTTTTGTACCAGTCGAGAATTCTCCCGACAAAGGGAGAAATCAAGGTGGCTTTAGCCTGTGCAGCTCCAATAGCTTGAGCTAGGCTGAACATCAGGGTCATGTTGCAGTGAATGCCTTCTTTTTCCAAGACCTCTGCAGCACAGATGCCTTCCCAAGTAGAAGCAAGCTTAACCAAGATTCTCTCCTTGGAAATACCTGCTTGTTCGTAAAGAGAAATAAATTGTCTGGCCTTTGCGATGCTTCCTTCGGTATCGAAGGAAAGTCGAGCATCTACTTCTGTTGAAACTCGGCCTGGAATGATCTTAAGGATCTCTAATCCAAAATTCACGAAGAGCTTATCCATAATCGCGCTGAGCACGGGCTCTTTGGTATGGGGTGTAGTTTTACCCCACTGGATTGCGTCATGAAGAAGAGATTGGTATTCGGGTTTGCTTGCAGCAGCAAAGATTAACGAGGGATTTGTTGTGGCATCAGTAGGTGTGTATTTTTTGATTTCGTCGATTTCACCAGTATCCGCAACAACGGTAGTAAATTGTCTAAGTTGTTCTAACTTGTTCATGATTTCTCCAAGGCATAACAGATACAGACAAGCTCTAATAGTTGAGCTTATAACCGTAGTTTAACTGATTATATGATTAGAAAGGAAGATGAAAGGGATTGCGAAGAGAAGTGGGGTGGATAAACCGCTCATAGGACTGAAGAAAACCGTTGGGATCGATGGTTGTTTTATAACCTGGAAGCACAAGAGAAATGACTTCTTGACTATTTAAACACTCCAAAATGAATTCACGATCAGAGGGCTCAACGGTGAATTTTTGTCCTCCAGCATGGCGGATAACTTCCGTTGAAAGGGTTCGTGACTTGCTTTCGATTTTTAATGGGATTTTATTAGGTGAATCTGGACGGCTAGGAATAGGGCGATTATGGATGGCAAGAAACATGTCGAGGGTTTGCTCAGTTTTTAACAATTCCAGATCAATCCCAGCCAAAGGGTTTTCAGTGGGATAGGACAGTTTTGTTGAGCAAAAGTTCTTGCTGTCAGCGTGGACCTTCTGCGTAACCCATTGGTTGTGCTTATTACAGCTGCAGAAGGATAAGATACAACAGCAAACGCTGGCAGCGACCTTTAATACCCCGAATCTTTGGTTGGATGCACCGATCATTGGAATCTTTGACAAGAAACAGCTGGACCTCTTCTTAGAATAGAACTAAGGGTTATTTTAAGAAGAAGTCTAGCTATAGAGGTTGCGAGTTTCTATGCAGATGCGAGTCAGTCATCACTTAGTTATGACCGTGACCGCCGCCAGCTGTACCTAGTAAGGCAAGGGTAACCCCCGCTGCTATTAACATAGCGCTTATAGACCATGCAGCATAGGAGCCTCGGTTAGCTGTGCAGAGAGCTTGTTCACTTCCTTCTCCTCGATTGGAAGCATCAGAACAGAGAGGACGATTACCATCTCCTTCTCCTCGATGTCGAACATGAACGCAGCAGGATTGGTCGTCTCCGTCCTTTTGCGCATTAAGTGCTGGTGTGCCAAACATTGGTAGAGAAGCAACTAGCATAGGTAAAACGAACTTCTTCATTTTGGTCTCCATAAATTCAACTAAATATTTAATTCATGTATAAAACTTAGAATAATTAATGTCCAGAGAGGTTAGGGGGCTCTATGGAGATTTAGTCTGGAAATCCTTTATACACAAAGAGATACTGTGTGGTTTAATGATGGCCGTGATGATGATCACCAGCCAGATAGATCGCAAGAGTAGCTAATCCTACAGCCCCTAAGATAGTCAAGGTAGTCCATAGAGCTGTTCTAGAGGAGCGATTGGCGTGATCAACGCCTTGTTCGCTTGCAGCTCCTGTTGCCGTTTCTGGGGGCGCAAGACCCTGTACTGCCATGGAGGATGAGTTGGAAAATCCATATCCTGGCGTAGTGCATAGTGACAAGGAGGCTATGAGTATGGGGAGAATAAAGGTTTTTTTCATGATTTCCAAGATTTACCTCACGTATAAAACTTGGGAGAATTAATGTCTATGCGGCATGGGGTTTTTTTTAACTAACATGCTAAAGTTAAGGTGTTTAACTATTTGGCGTTATGAGGTGAGCTCCATCAGGATTCCCATAGACAACCAGGTCTTTTGGGGGCTATAATGGCCCGGTTTTGGTTTAGAACAGGCCTCTATGGGATTAGATTTTTCTTCATTACCTCGCCGGTATGGCCATCCTCCTTCTTTGCTTAGTTATACAGCTAGAGATGGGGTTAAGCTAAGCTATCGGTGTTACGATAGTTCGAAGAGAGATAAAGTGGTTATTCTTTTACATGGATCAAGCTCTCATGGGGAGTATTTGCATTCTCTTGCTGAGCGCCTAAAAACAACTGTTGGGCAGGTCTTTGTTCCTAATCTACGCGGTCATTATGCTTCAGGAATTGTTTCAGGAGATTGTTCTTACATCGGACAGCTTGAAGATGATCTTTGCGACCTGATCAAGCGATTTTCTTTGCAGGACAAAAAAATTTACTTTATCGGGCATTCAAGTGGGGGTGGGTTAGCGATTCGTTTTATGGGAGGGATCTATGGCAATCTAGTTCGTGGAGTTGTACTACTTTCTCCAGCCATTCCCACAGCACCTACAATGCGTGGAGGAACTGCTGGGGGGTGGGCTAAGTTGTCTTATTGGAAGATCATCCTGCTTTCTATCTTAAATGCCCTGGGTATTCGCTTCTTGAATCATATGAAGGTCATACAATTCAATCTGCCAAAAGCGTACTGCAATGGAAAAGAAACGTTGTCTTACTCCTTTAATCTCAATAGTTCATATCATCCTCGTTTACCTTACCATAAGGACATTTCAAGTTTAAAAGGAAAATCCCTTGTCATTATTGGTTCTAAAGATGAAGCGAATGATCCTGCTCTCTATCCCGATGTTATGCAAGACCCTGATTCTACATCCATTCGAATCATTGATGGGGTGAAGCATTTAGATGTTGTACAAAACGCAACGGTAGTAGACGTGTCTGCAGATTGGATTAATAAACACATTTAACTCTCCCTGTATTTCAGATTTGTAGCGGCCTTTTCAAGACGTATTGCCCATTTTAGGCGTTTTAAAGTAAAGAAAAGGATATGTGGCTACAGTTTCGAGTTTTAGTTCTTATCACGTTAATCACGATCATCCATTATTTTGATCGCAATGCTATAGCATTTGCTATTCAACCTATCGAACAGACTCTTGGCTTGACCAATCTTGAATTTGGTTGGGTAGCTTCTGCCTTTGGTCTAGGGTATATTGTAACATCATGCGTTGGTAATGCGTTTGTTCGACAATTTAGTCCGATATGGGTTTGGCCAATATCTGCTGTTATATGGTCGACTGTAACAATGGGGATGGGAATGGTAAAGGAGTACCATTCTCTTGTGGTTTTGCGCGTGATTTTAGGCTTTACGGAAGGAATTCACCTGCCTTGTTTACTGAAAATCATTGCAGATTGGTTGCCTGCCAACCTGCATAGACGTTCACTGTCTATGGGATTATTCGGTGTTCCTGTGGCTTCGATCATTGGGTCTCCTTTTATCTCATGGCTGATTGAGATGTTTGGATGGCATAAGATGTTTTTCATTTTAGGGATTCTAGGATGGGTCTGGGCTATTATGTGGATCATGTGTTTTAGGAGACAGGTACAGCCTGTACGCGAACAGATATTTGTAGCTGGAGAAAACACGCTATTATTAGAAGGGGAGCGTCCTTGGAAACAAATCCTATCTTCTCAATCTTTTCAGATCAGTTGTTTTATTTACTTTGTCTTTGGATACATTACGTTTTTTATGTTGATGTGGTTGCCTGGGTATCTCGAGCAAACCTACACGATGGATATTCGGTCTACGGGGTACCTTGTCATGTTTCCTTGGTTTGCAGGTTTAATCGGCCTCTTTTGCGGAGGTGCTCTTTCACATCGCTTATTGCAGATGACGCATGATTTACGTAAATCTCGTAGTTATACGATAGGAATTGGAATTGGATTATCTGGAATAGCTTTTTTAGGAGTTACTTTTATGCCGCCGTTAATCATTAATCTATTGTTGATTTCTATTGGAGCGGCTTGCGCATTTGTGGTCAATATTCCCATTGATGCATTGAATCATGATCTGTTTCGTAATCATGCTGGTACAGCACAAGCGATAATGGGGTTCTTTTTTGCATTTGCAGGGATTGTAGCGCCGGTATCAACAGGATGGTTAGTAGAAATTTCTGGGGATTTTCAGATTGCAATTGGCCTTGTTTCTTCTCTATCCATTGTAGCCGCTATTCTTGCAATATTTATTCAGCATCCCGAGTTAAAGAAGCGTTCTACAATGCATTAGAAGCGGATCAACTGCTTTGATTTGGGTTCGGTAGAACGACAAATCCATCTTCGTAAATTGGCCCCCCTTTACCGATAGATAAGGTGCCGCTAAAAAATTGTTTAAGAATATGAATTCCCTGAGAGGGATATTCAATGCAGAAAAAACAATTACTCACCCATTCAGAACCGGCAATCGTGCCTGTACGGAGATTTGTTCGAAAACGAGAAGACACTTTGTCACGCCAATACTCCGGTTTTCCCAAGAGAAAAACAGGGTTTGGCGGAGAAGAGCCCACTTTACGGCGAACCTCTTCTAAAGTGTATTCAAAGTCAGTGCCGATACCTCCAGGTAGAAAGATGGGAAAATCGAGATGGAACTCGGCTTGTCGTTCAACTAAACGATCAAGACGATAGGTCATTTTGGCATCAATATAAGGGTTTTGCCTCTGCTCATTGACAACACTTTCTTTTTTGCCTTGGAAATCTATAATGTTTGCGCAAGAAAGAATTCCGAGTGTTTTAGCAACACGATTTCCTACTTCCATAGCTCCAGGGCCACCACCGGTGACAAGAGTGATAGGCGTATCAAGATTGAAAAGAGGGTGATCGAATTCTTTACGTAAAGAAAGTATTCCTGTCATGAGTTGCGTAAGATCTTCCTCAAAGTCTCCCTTAATGAGATTAGAGCCATAAATTCCGAAGCTCGTTGCATCGATGAAAGTTTGTACTTGGTTCAAAGGAACAAACATGCCGGAATCTTTTTCTGGTTTGGGGACGTATTGCAAAATTTTATTAAGGCTTCGATCAACCCAATAGACTGGAATAGCGAACTTGGCGAGGTCGTGAAGCATGGAGCGATCTTCATGAGAAAAAAATTGACCATGACTTAACGACGGGGTCTCAAAATACAAGCCCTTAAGGCAACGTTGAATCTGGTCGCCAAGCAACATCCTTTTCATAAGAGGGGAAGGGAAATAACGTGAAAGCAGGATGCCTTGGCTCGTGATTTTTCCTTCTTCAATGGCTTTTAGAAAAGGGTAGGAGGGTTGTTGCTCGATGTAACGTTCTACCATTAAGGCTTGGCGGCTAGGATGGATAAGACCAGGGAATTGGTTGGGTCTTGGATCAGTGCTAATCCAATCATTGGGAGTGAGATGCATCAATTGGTCGCCTTTCACTATAAAAGTAGCACACAAGTGGTGCCTGGGAGCAGGAGCAGTTTCAAAAGCTTTGAAAAGGGTTGCAGGTTCCTCTAGACAAGTCTGTAGTTGATCACGATCAGAAAAGAATACGTACTCTCGGTAAGGTTCTAGAGTGTAGAATTCTAGAGGGATGTCTGAGGGGGAATTTTCTTCCTTGCCAAATAGTTCATAAATATCTCCCGATGCTTGTGTGTCGGGTTGGAGAACGGAAGCGCTTGTGTGGCATACTCCAGTTGGCAATAGATTATCAACGACCTTAGCAAATACTGTTCGGATATGCAGAGGCAATGTACGGACAAGAAGGATATTGCCATTTTGTATATCGCGTGTATTTTCCGGGTGCCATATCTGGTGGAGTTGCAAAAGATTCCTTAAAGCTAGGCTGGGATTTTTCAATCCTTTTGCTAGGGTCGGGAGAAATCCTAAAGTAGTAGCGTCATATTGTAATGTACCATCTAGTAAGGAAAGATAAGCTACTGTACGGCCGTCTACTTTTTCTAGAATCAAATTGTCCCCACCTTGTAGTCCTCCTAAGGAAAGGAGTGGGCGACCTTGGCGATCGGATCTGCCAAACATTCTAGTGAGATATTCTGGATCGCGTACACGTCTGCGGTCATCTGCGGCAAATAACTTGCCGATATAAATGCCAAGTTGAAGCATTTCAAGAAGGATTTTTGCAAGGGGACCTATGGCTTTAAGTTGAACGTGAATTCGTGCTGAAAAACTTTTTGCGTCTAGTTCAATGGATTGTCCAATACCATCTACACCCAGTTGCGCCAGAGTGCTTTTAATATTAAAAGAAAGAAGCTCAGTAGGAATTTGATGACCGACGAATGCTGGTGAAATGTTTTCGATAATGACGAGTGCTTGATAGGTAATATCGTCTATTCGTTTGAGTTCGCAGATAGCTCCATCGGGTGTGACAAGATCGTAATGGTCAGAGAAAAAATGCATAGGCCAATGTTTAACCTCAAAACTTGAGAATATCAGGGAAATGATTTAATATGAGCGATTTTCGCAGTGCGTTGTAATAATGAACCTAGCGACAACTTCCCGCAGTTTTGGTACTCATGATGGTAGCTTTCATGCTGATGAGGTAACAGCTTGCGCGTTGCTTTTACTGTTTGATCAAATCGATCGTGATAAAATTATTCGCACAAGAGATGCCGATAAGTTAGATCGTTGTGAATATGTTTGCGATGTTGGCGGAATCTACAATCCCACTCTTAAACGTTTTGATCATCACCAATCAGATTACCAAGGTTCTCTAAGTGGCGCAGGGATGGTATGGGAGTATTTAAAAGCGCAAGGCATCATCGAAGAACCTACATATCAATATTTCAACCATTCTCTACTCATTGGAGTCGATGCTATAGATAATGGAAGAGATTTTCCCCTACTAGGTCACTGTTCTTTTTCCCAAGTGGTGTCTAATTTTGTTCCTGCGGCTTACGATGTGGGGCCGGAAGTTATGGAAAAAGCTTTTCAGGAAGCATTGGATTTTGTGCTTGGACACTTGAAGCGTCTCTTGGAACGATTTTCCTATATTCGTTCTTGTCGAGAAAAGGTTGTGCAACGGATGGCTCTTGATGGAGCTGCCCTAATTTTTGATGAAGCAATGCCTTGGATGGACAGTTTTTTTGATCTGGGAGGAGAAGAGCACCCAGCTCTTTTTGTGATCATGCCTTCTGGAGAACATTGGAAGTTGCGGGGCATACCTCCAAATAATGAGCAAAAAATGTTAGTGAGGATGCCACTGCCTGAGGAGTGGGCAGGATTGATCAATGATGAGTTAAAACGTATTTCTGGAATTTCCGGTGCAATTTTTTGTCACAAGGGACGATTTATTTCTGTATGGGAAACTAAAAAAGATGCATTAGAGGCACTGGATTACACATTAAATAAAGGAAAAAAGTTTTGAACACTGTTTTTGGGAAAATTATAGCAGGGGAGTTGCCCTCGGAAAAGGTTTTTGAAAATGACAGAGTCATTGCTATCAAGGATATTGCTCCTGTAGCACCTGTACATATCCTGATCATGCCTAAAAAGGAGATCCCAGATCTACAGTCCCTTTCTCAGGAAGACCTCTCTATCATTGGAGAAATTGTAGCTGTTGCACAGGAGCTAGCAAAAAAATACGGGGTCACTAATGGGTATCGACTGCTCACTAATAATGGGAAGGGGGCAGGACAAACAGTATCTCACCTTCACTTCCATCTCATCGGCGGGAGACCGCTACACCATTTAGCATGAGGATAGTGATTCTTTTTGCGATCCTTGCAGCGAGTGCTTTGTTTTGTGATGAAGAAGAGACAGAGCTTGTAACAAGAGTGCGGTATCATCTTACGATCCACGATATAGAAGGAGCTGTTCAGGAAGCCAAAGCCGCACTTGAGAAGTTTCCGGAATCTATCCAATTACGTAAAATCTACTTACGTGCTCTCTGTGAGAAAGGAAAGGAGACAGAGGCGCTTTTCCTATGTCGGCAACTCGTAGGACTATCTCAAGGAGAACAAGAAAATCGACACCTTCTTGAAACGTTGGCCTGGGGAGCTTTACACAAAGCTCAGTATGCTCCTCAACTCTTGGTTAGAATTAACGCTTTACTCGGTTCGACATTTACGAATGATTCGAGGGCTATTCCTGTTTTACTTAGGGAATTGCGAGGATCCAATGCAATTTTGCGCAGTGTCGCATTAAAACTTGCAGCCCATATGGGAGATCAACCTTTACGCAAGGAAATTTTACGCCTTCTTAAAGAGGAGAAGGTGTGGTATGTACGCCTTTCGGCGATCGAGGCGGCGGGTAGTTTGAAAATGACCGAGGCTAGTTCTATTCTTGAAAAGATAGTTTCTAAAGATAGGACGCTGACCGAAGAGAAGGGCTTGGCTATTGTTACGCTGGCTTCATTGTATGATACGATTTCTGATGAGGATTTACAGCGTTTAGTGACAAGTCAAAGGGCAGGTTTACGTCAACTAGCTTGTCAAATTGTGGTGCAGCTTGAGTTGAAGGGGAGTATCGATGCTCTTATGCCTCTGCTTGAAGATCCTTCTCCTGATGTGCGTATAGCTTGTCTTTCAGCTCTTGCTTTTCTTGAAATAGAAAGGAAAGAGCACACTAAAATGCTTCTCAATGATCCCATACCTCAAGTAGCTATTACAGCTGCCTGGCTTCACCTGCGACAAAATGATATGGAGGGAGCAAAGGTCCTAACGAGATATTTGGAAGATGCTTCGAGCCCTTCTAGGAGATTAGCGGCTGCAGCGGTAGCCTCTAGTGGTAAAAAAGCTGTGGAAGTAGCAAAAAAATATAGAGGGCTCTCTAAGGATCCTTTTGTGCGGATGAATTTAGCGATAGGATTGATTAGCTTAAGAGAAGATACAATGCTAAGTTGTGAGGTAATCGCCGAAGAGCTCATGAAAGAGCAAGAGACTCTTTGGATGTGGGATCAAAGCCAACATCCAGTTTTTCGTGTTTTGGCTCCTAGTAGAGTAAAACATATTGAGCAAATCCATAATTATCCAACCGTCGTTGACAGTTTAACAAAGATGGATCTACTGGGGCTTTTGAGCATTCTCAAATACCCTAAGGCGCTAGATGCAGTAAAAGCATTACTTAAAACTGGACAAGCAGAACTCGTAGGTTCAGCTGCTGGAACACTCATTCAGGAAGTCGAAGAAGAAGGGATTGCTGCTTTGAAATCCTTGCTCGATGATCCGGAAGAGGAAGTAAGATTAGAAGCGGCTCTGATTCTCGCATTGTGGGGTAAGGAAGGGAGTGGTATTCATGTGCTCATTCAGGCTTACCAAGGGGCTTCTAGAGAGCGCAAAATTCAGATTCTCGAGGCTCTTGGTCGGAGTGGAGATCCGCGTGCTATACCATTTCTTTTTGAGGTGCTTGGTGAGCCATTTCAGGTATTGCGCATCGTTGCGTCTTCTGCTTTAATCCAGTGTTTATACCATTAGGATCTTGATGAACCAAGATGGGGAATTTCATGGGAATTAATGAGAAGGTGATGGGTGTACAAGGGCGCCTCCAAAAACTCAATATTGATGGTTGGTTGCTCTACGATTTCCAGGGGAACAATTCCTTGGCTCGCCAATTTCTTGAGATTCCCCCAGCAAAACATCTGACTCGTCGGTTTTTTTATTGGATTCCATCTAGAGGGGAACCGGTGCAAGTAGTACATGAAATTGAACCACAAGCACTAGAACATTTGCCAGGGGAGAAAAGGGTTTACTTGCGTTGGCAAACACTAGAGGCGATTTTACAAGAATTGCTCAAATCTTCATGTATTGTAGCTATGGAATATTCTCGTCGATGCGCAGTGCCCTATGTCTCTAAAATTGATGCGGGTACTGTTGAGCTCGTTAAGGAATGCGGTGTTGAAGTGGTGAGTTCAGATGCGATTTTGCAATATTACAACTGCGTGCTCTCCGAGCACCAGGTGCAATCAGTCAAAGATGCTGCTGAGGTGATTGAGGTGGCATTGCAGAGCGCCTGGGGAGCCATTAGAGTTGCCCTTCAATCCGGAGCAGTCATTACCGATTGCGATGTGCAAAAACTCATTCTAAAGGTATTTGAAGAGCACGATTGCTTGACTGATTCCCCACCGCATTGTGCTATTAACGAAGATAGTGCTGATCCTCATTTTTCTCCCGATAGCAGTAAGCCAGTGCCGATTCGTTTTGGAGATTTTATTCTTATTGATCTGTGGTGCAAAAAAAAGGTCTTCGGTGCGGTCTATGCAGATGTTACTAGGGTTGGTGTAGCTGCTACAGAGCCATCGAAGAAAATTCAAGAAGTTTTTTCCATTGTTCGTCAAGCGCAAAAAACTGCCACGGAGTTTATCTGTAGGCGTTTTGCTGAAAATAAAGAGGTCAAGGGTTTTGAGGTAGATGAGGTGTGTCGTAAGGTGATTGCGGATGCTGGTTATGGCAAATTTTTTACACATCGTACAGGCCATAATATTTGTACAGATTTACATGGGCCTGGAACTCATCTTGATAGTCTTGAAACCTATGACGATAGGCCTCTTCTTAAAGGGACATGTTGTTCATGCGAGCCTGGTATTTATCTTCCTAGAGAGTTTGGCGTACGCCTTGAAAACGATGTATATATCGATAAAAATGGTGAAGTGCACATTTTTGGCGGGGAACAAGAGGAAGTTAAAACACTTGTAGAATAGTTGAGCTGATAGCAGCTCCTTGACCATGTGAGAACATCATTAATCTGAGTTTTGGTTTTCACTCTTTTTAATCGGTGGGGGATGAGAGTTTACTGGCTTTTTCAAGCGCAATAGTCAGGGGTGCTATTTTCTAGGAAAAGCTGAGAAAAGATCATGAAAAAATCATTAATTCCCAGAGAATTAAATTTGATTTTATTTGTATAAATTATTGTTTTATTTAAATTTTCGAGAATCGCATGAATGTTATTGAGAGATATGCAGAACATTTAAGTAATTTAACTATGGATTTTGATTTATTTTCCCCGGATTTAGTGGAGATATGTCCTGGTGAAGGTTTGTTAGATATAAAAAAATATAAAGAAAGTTTAAGGAATTGGTTTTGTTTTTTTGAAAAAATTTTGATTAAAAATGTCGTTTGCAAATCTTTGAAATTTGAAAATCTAAAAGGGTTGCAGGGTGTAGTCTGGTTAGAAATTTACCATAAGGTGAATCAGGGAGAAGCGAAGATTGACGTGATACATGTTTTAAAAACCGATGAGAACGAAAAAATTCTTGTTATCAATTCTTTCTGGACATTGTCTCAATATGTGGCATTGGTAAAAGAACACCCAGAGCTTCAAGCAAGACCCTTCAAACCGCTTACCGAGAGAATTGCAGACTTTTGTTAAGGGCAATCTCTGCGAATGTCTTAGATAGTTATACCAAACGCAATAAATAATTTCATATTTGAGCTGCGTGAAAGCTGTCGACAAATTGACGATCATAAACAGCATAGTATTAATGCAATACAATGCCGTTTACGATCGCCGATTTTGGGTGTATAGCCAAACAGTTGGGAGAGGAAATGGCATTTTTCACGCTGCCGGCTTTCCCATTGCCCAAGGCACAATAACGATCCGGAGAAACGATCGGTAATCAAGTCGCCGAGAGCTCCCTGTAGGAATCAGAAAAATGCAAACGTAAAAATGGCCATTTTCTCTCCCAACTGTTTGACTATACACCCGCCGATTTTCGGCGCTTTCACGCGGCTCAAATGTGAAGTTATTTGTTGCGTTTGGTATTAGTTTTAAGATGAGATAAGAATCGGACAAAGAGAGGAGATATACTCGGAGTTGGCTGCTTAGCTCGTTGGAGAAGGGGCTTCTTAAGCGGCAGCAAAAAGTCGTTTGCTAAGTTCGCGCAGGGAACCGGGGCCACCTTCTGGATTTTTGACGATTTCTCGTACAGATCTGCTCAATTGATTGCAGGTGAGTGGTGCTATTTTTGATCTAGATTCTTTCGAGCGATGAAAACAGAAAAGACTATCGTCGCCACCGTAAAATTTATCTAGACAGACAGCATGTAAGTCACGATCTTCAATAGAGCCGATGTCAGAAAGTGATTTTTTTAAGAAGGGATGCTGTAAAAGAGCAAAATCATAAGCAGCATGAACGCGACTGATAATGGCTGCTTGATCGTATAAGAAAGCGTTATGAGAATAATATCGTTTATCGGCAATGCATTCTGAGCGTTGCGCTAGCTTGATGTGGTTTTTCATCTCTTTGTGGAGTTCAATAGTCGTTTCATTGGTGTAGAGATAATAGGCGAGTCCTTTAGAGAGGGTGATCAGATTGTCATTCATTTTATGGAATTGATAAATCCCATGCTTGTTAAAAGTTCTTTTAAGTTGGGTAGGGGATTGCTTTATTAGTTTATCATAAATTTCTGCAATACATTTGCATTTGCTAGCTTCTTGCTTACAGTGAGAGATTTTTTTATCAAAATAAGAGCAGAGTTTACTAGTAAGTTCTATGCCAACTGAAATTCCAACAGTTAGAAAAAAAATATTTTCTGGATTCCAGGCAGAAGTAAAGACGAAAGCTAGAACGCCAATAGTAATAAAGGCAGCGACAGAGACTGTTTTTGCTACGGTCCAGATAGTAGTCCAGCGAGTATTTGACTGATAGAGATCGATGGGAGCGATAGTAAAACGTTGATTCAAGGCTGAAGTAGAAGGTGGGGGAGAAGAAATTGTATGTGGTTTAAACGAACTAATTGGATTAGACATATAAGTTATCTGGATGTTTGTTTTTTTGTGTTATTATATCTAAGTTAGTAAAAAATATAAAGAAAAAATATTCACAATGCATCGTGCAAATGTTAATTACGATTTATGAGAAAACGTAGAACATCTTGTTGCATTTTTAAATAAATACTAGCTAGGCCATTGGACCTGGCTGGGGTGAGGCTTGCTTGCAGCCCTAGTTGAGTTAGGCATGATGGGGGGCATTTAAGGATGACTTCAGCAGGCTCGCCTTGGTAAATATGTAAAAGAATAGCTACAAGACCTGCTGAAATGAGTGCTTCTGTATAGATATCAAAGAAAATCTTGCCATTTTCAATTCTAGCGACAAGAAATACTTCACTTTGACAACCACGAACCAGATGCTCGGCGAGCATAACCTCTTTGTGAGAGTTCTTGGCGAGTTCTCGCCCCATCTCGATGAGTTTAGTATAACGTGATTGAGGTTCATTGCTCTGCGAAAAAAGCTTAATTAAAGCATCTTGTCTAGCTAAACAAGAAGAAAAATCCCATGACATGTCACGATATTACCAAGATTTCTCGAAGATCGCAATCCTCTTCGTTGACTTAAATGCATAGTTTCGTGTTACATATTCGATATTCGTTGTTTGAAAGGTGTTTTTGACAGTCTATGCCTAAGGAAGATACGATCAAAGTCGATGGAACCATCGAGGAGCTTCTGCCTAACATGACATTCCGCGTAGCGTTGGTTAACGGTATGCAGGTCATGGCTCACCTATGCGGAAAGATGAGGATGCGTAATATTCGCGTTTTGGTAGGTGATATTGTTACCGTGGAGATGTCTCCTTACGATTTGACTAAGGCGCGGATTGTATACAGGCAAAAGTGAAAAAGAATCCTTTTAACTGCGCAAATGCTCATATCTAGAGGTTCTGGATTGATTTAATTTCAGCTGCGGCTTAAGCTTAAATGCTTTGGCGTTAGCAAGTGTGTGCTAAATTAAGCCCAGGTAGCTCAGTGGTAGAGCACTTGCATGGTAAGCAAGTGGTCGAAGGTTCGATTCCTTTCTTGGGCAACAAGCGAACTCAAAACACAAACATCACCTATCATAGAGGATCCTAACGGAGGATAGAATGGCCAAGGAAACCTTCCAGAGAAATAAGCCGCACGTCAACATCGGCACTATCGGTCACGTCGACCATGGTAAGACCTCGCTGACTGCAGCGATCACAAAAGTGCTTGCATCAAAGGGCAAGTCGAAGTTTCGTGATTATGCTTCTATTGATAATACCCCAGAAGAAAAAGCGCGTGGTATTACAATCAACTCGACACACGTCGAATACGAAACTGATAAACGCCACTATGCTCACGTGGACTGCCCTGGTCACGCTGACTATGTCAAGAACATGATTACTGGTGCCGCTCAAATGGACGGTGCGATTCTTGTTGTTGCAGCTACCGATGGAGCAATGCCTCAAACAAAAGAACACATTCTTCTTGCTCACCAAGTGGGTGTTCCTTCTATTGTCGTATTCTTAAACAAGATGGATATGATCGGCCCTGGCGATCAAGAGCTTGTGGATCTCGTCGAGATGGAGATCACAGAGCTGCTTGAAGCGAAAGGGTACAAAGATGTACCGATTGTTCGCGGTTCTGCTCTCAAGGCTCTAGAAGGCGACGCGCAGTATGTCAAAAGCATTGAAGATTTGATGGCTATTGTTGATGAAAAAATTCCGACACCAGTTCGTGAAGTAGATAAGCCGTTCCTGATGCCTGTAGAGGATGTTTTCTCTATTTCTGGGCGTGGTACTGTGGCTACTGGACGTGTCGAGCGCGGTATTGTCCGTGTTAACGATAAATTGCAGCTCGTGGGTATTCGTGAGACGCGAGAGACTGTTGCCACCGGATTGGAGATGTTTAATAAGACTCTTGATGAGGTGCGTGCTGGTGAAAACGTTGGTATCCTTCTTCGTGGTATTGAGAAGAATGATATTGAACGTGGCATGGTGCTTGCGGCTCCGGGCTCTTGTACTCCACACGTCAAATTTAAGGGAGCGATTTACGTTCTTAATAAAGATGAGGGTGGACGCCATAAGCCATTTTTTACTGGGTATCGCCCGCAGTTTTATTTCCGCACGACCGATGTGACAGGAACTATAACACTTCCTGAGGGAGTGGAAATGGTTATGCCTGGGGATAACGTAGAGATTACAGCTGAGCTCATTTATCCTGTGGCCATGGAAGAAGGGATGCGTTTTGCTATTCGTGAGGGTGGCCGGACGATTGGTGCTGGTACTGTGAGCAAGATCCTTAAGTAAGGATAGCTCTGGTTGCAGGTTCAAAAGCCTGGGGAGTATTCTCCAGGCTTTTTTATGGTGGGTGTGTAGCTCAGCTGGTAGAGCAGCGATCTCCAAAGTCGCCGGTCGGGGGTTCGAATCCCTCCGCACTCGAAATGTACGGATGAAAACAGGTTCAAGCGCACGTGACGATCTTGATGGATACTGAACTCGATAAGGAGACGGCGAAGAAGAAGGTTCATCGTTGGTCTGTTTTTCGGTTTGTGCAAGAGGTTAAAGAGGAGCTTAAAAAGGTCAGTTGGACCTCTATTAAAGAGCTTAAGCTTTCCACCAAAATCGTCGTTATTTCGACGTTTTCATTTGGATTAGGAATTTATCTCGTAGACCTCGCTGTAAAAGGCGTACTGCATAGTGTGAGTACACTTTTTCATTTGGTCTTCGGCTAACTCGCCAGGTAGGTTGTTCGATGCACAAGTGGTACGTAGTCCAGGTTATTTCGAGCCATGAGAAAAAAGTGAAAAAGGCTCTCGAAGAGAACCGAGAAGCGAGCGGTATGGTCGATTTGCTAGAAGAAGTGCTCGTGCCGACCGAAAATGTCGCTGAGGTAAAACGTGGACAGCAAAAAGTTAGCGAAAAGCGACTTTGGCCAGGTTATATTCTTGTTAAAATGAATTTGACCGATGACTCATGGATGTATGTAAAAAACACCAATGGTGTGATCGATTTTCTCGGTGGAGAAAAGCCAAGTCCTCTTGCAGATCATGAAGTGAGTGAAATTCTTAGAGAACTTGAAGAGAAGAAAAAAGGCGTTGTTCAGAAGCATAATATTGCGCCTGGAGACAAGGTCAAGATCACGGATGGTGTTTTTGTTAACTTCATTGGCACAGTGACCGAGGTCTTCCATGATAAGGGACGCCTGAGTGTCATGGTTTCTATTTTTGGTCGAGAAACTCGCGTAGATGATCTCGAGTTTTGGCAAGTAGAGATTGTTCTAACTGAGTAAGAAGAAAGTTAATGAATTGTAACTAAATTTTGGCATGTGTCTCTCATGTCAATGGATCCTCCGATTCCCATGAGGGATAGGAGTAACGAATAGGAACGTATAATGGCTAAGAAACTCGTCAAAGTCATCAAACTGCAGATTCCAGCAGGTAAAGCAAATCCTGCGCCTCCGATTGGTCCTGCCCTTGGAGCAGCGGGCGTTAATATCATGGCATTCTGCAAGGAGTTTAATGCAAAAACGCAGGAAAAGGCAGGCGATATTTTGCCTGTTTTGATCTCCGTTTATTCAGACAAGACGTTTACGTTTATTACTAAACAACCTCCTGTATCGCGCTTGATTCTCAAGACGGTCGGTATCGAATCGGGCTCCAAAGTGCCTAATCGTGATAAGGTTGGTAAGTTGACGAAGACGCAAGTACGACAAATCGCAAAACAAAAACTTCCTGATCTTCGGGTGTCCTCAGAAGAGGCGGCTTTAATGGTCGTTATGGGGACTGCTCGTTCGATGGGAGTCGACATTGTAGAAGGCTAAGCAAATCATGACGCATAAAAGCAAACGGTTTCGGGAGATTGCTAAGCAGGTCAATACGGAAAAAACGTATACGATTCAGCAGGCGGTCGAAATCTTGAAGAAGTGCCCAGCGGTTAAGTTTGATCAATCGTTGGATATAGCACTCAAAACCGGCATTGATTCGCGCAAAAGTGACCAACAAGTGCGAGGAACTGTATCACTACCGAATGGTACAGGGAAACGCGTAGTGCTCGTGGTATTCGCTCGTGGCGAAAAAATCAAAGAAGCTCTTGACGCTGGCGCAGATTTTGCGGGAAACGATGAACTGGTAGAAAAAATCAAATCGGGATGGATGGATTTCAATGCTGTGATTTCCACCCCTGATATGATGCGTGAGGTCGGTAAGTTAGGTAAGGTATTAGGTCCTCGTGGACTTATGCCTACACCGAAAGGCGGAACCGTCACCACAGATGTTGCCAAAGCTATCACGGAAGTGAAGGCTGGTAAAATTGAATTCAAAGGCGATAAAAATGGTGTTATCAATACCATGGTAGGCAAACTCTCGTTTGAGACTAAAAAGCTTTGTGAAAACATACAAAGCTTTATCTCGGCGGTTGTTCGCGCAAAACCAGCGTCGGCCAAAGGCGATTTTCTCCGTTCCCTAGTCATTTCTTCGACAATGGGACCAGGAATGAAAATCGATCTTCATTCTGTGGCTTCACAAGGAGAGCAGTAGATGAGAGCTGAGAAACAATTGCTTCTGGATGAAATCCAGGAAAAACTTGAGCATTCTAAGGCATTAGTGCTGACTAGCTATCAAAAGCTGGAGCCTAATACTGCTGCTAACTTGCGTGATGCTTTGCGTAAGCAAGGTGGGGGACTTGAGGTTGTGCGCAAAAGAATTCTAGCTAAGGCTGCCGCGGCTAGTGGTTTTGCTCTAGATCTTGATATTCTGCAAGGGCATATTGCTGTCTTTTTTATCGACGAAGATCCAGTTACTGTAACAAAGACGATCTTCGACTTTTCTAAAGAACACGTAGATACCCTGACTGTCTTAGGGGGACGTTTTGAAGGTCGATTTTGCTCGGCAACGGATGTTGAGCAGATCTCGAAATTGCCAACTAAAGACGAAATGCGTGCACAGTTCCTCGGCTTGCTCGAGGCACCAATGAGCCAGACTCTGGCTACTTTCGAGGCTCTTCTGTCCAGTGTGATGCATTGCCTAGAAAATAAGAGTCAAGAAAGCGCTTCAACGTGATTGTTAATCATTCAAAGAAATTGTAGAGAGGTTTTACCGTGAGTACACAACAACAAAGCCTAGACCAGATTGTCGAAGTTCTGAGTAATCTCAGCGTTCTCGATATGTCTAAACTTAAAACTATGCTAGAGGACAAGTGGGGTGTTAAAGCCGCCGCTGCTGCCCCAGTTATGATGGCTGCTGCTGCAACTAGCGCGGCTCCTGCTGCTGCTGAATCTACTGAATTCAAGGTGACCCTTGAAGAAGTGCCTAACGACAAAAAAATCGGCGTGATTAAAGCCGTTAGAGAGATCACAGGTCTTGGATTGAAAGAAGCTAAAGATCTAGTTGATGGCGCTCCTAAGGTTCTTAAAGAGAGCTGTTCTAAAGCGGAATCTGAAGAAATTCAGAAGAAAATCGTTGCTGGTGGTGGTAAAGTAACGCTAAAAGGTCTCTAATCCTGAGATTTTTGGTTGTTACCTACCGTTTTGAGCAGAAGCTTCATTAAGGAAGCTTCTGCTCGTTGCTATGTTTGAGATTTTCGAGCGGCGTTCATGAAGTATACGCGCCCATAAAATCGACAAAAGAGAAAGTTTAAGAGCTAAGCGAGAGGAGCCATTTCGATGCTTAAAAGGCCGCCTAATCGGGTGAGTTTTCGTGAAAAAGAAGAGATCATCGATCTGCCAAATTTGATCGAGATCCAGATCAAATCGTATCGCCAGTTTTTGCAAGCAGACAAACTGCCCCATGAACGGGAAATGGCGGGCATTCATGAGGTTTTTTCCGAGATTTTTCCGATCAAGTCCTATGATGAAAAGACCGTTCTTGAGTACGTATCTTATAGCCTTGGAGTTCCCAAATACGATCCTGAAGAATGCATTCGTCGCGGTATTACTTATAATGTCACCCTAAAAGTCAAATTCCGTCTTACGGATGAGACAGGTATTAAAGAAGAAGAAGTCTACATGGGGACCATTCCTGTGATGACTGACAAGGGCACTTTTGTCATTAATGGAGCTGAGCGTGTCATTGTCTCTCAATTACATCGGTCACCTGGAATTTCTTTTGAGGAAGAACGTCATGTAAAAGGGATGATGCTTTATTCCTTTCGTATCATTCCCTATCGAGGTAGCTGGTTAGAAGGGGCTTTTGATACCAACGATCTTATTTATATTTATATCGACCGCAAAAAACGCCGTCGTAAAATTTTAGCCACCGCTTTTATTCGTACGCTTGGCTACTCTACAGATGCAGACATCATCGAAGAATTCTTTAGCACTGTAAAAGTAAAAATTAAATCCGATAAAGACTTCACTAAACTTGTTGGAAAAATTTTAGCCGAAGATGTCATTGAAGAGGGGTCCGGCATTGTTTTTGGTAAGGCTTCAGAGAAGCTGACTACAGCTATGCTTAAGAGGATGCTTGATGCGGGCGTCAATGCTGTTCGTGTTGCTGAAGATGCGGATGAAACAAGTCCAATCATCAAAATGTTGGCTAAAGATCCAACAGATTCTTATGAATCAGCATTAAAAGATTTTTATCGAAAAATTCGCCCAGGTGAGCCTGCCACGTTATCTAATGCAAGATCCGCCATTATGCGATTGTTCTTTGATCCTAAGCGGTACAACCTTGGCAGAGTTGGGAGGTATAAGCTTAATTCAAAGCTCACTTTAGATACATCAGAAGAAACCCTTGCTGAAGTGACTCTCCGCAAGGAAGATGTGATCGCCGCTCTTAAGTATTTGATTCGTCTGAAACGTGGCGATGAAAATGCCTTTGTCGATGATATCGACCATCTTGGCAACCGCCGAGTACGATCCGTTGGTGAATTGATTCAGAACCAGTGTCGTATTGGTCTTGCTCGCATGGAGAAGATCATCAAAGAACGGGTCAATCTTTTTGACTTTTCTTCAGATACTTTGACTCCTGGTAAAGTAGTTTCTGCTAAAGGTTTAGCAGGAGTGCTTAAGGACTTTTTTGGACGGTCACAGCTATCGCAATTCATGGATCAAACGAATCCAGTAGCTGAGTTAACGCACAAACGTCGTCTTTCTTCCCTAGGTCCGGGTGGTTTGAATCGTGAACGAGCCGGTTTTGAAGTTCGAGACGTTCATCCAAGCCATTATGGCAGGATTTGCCCCATTGAAACTCCTGAAGGTCCGAACATCGGTTTGATCACTTCGCTGTCGTCATTTGCTAAGATCAATGAGTTTGGGTTCATAGAGACCCCTTATCGCATCGTAAGAGATGGTATTGTCACAGAAGAGATAGAGTATATGACTGCAGATCAAGAGGAGAACTGTGTGATTGCGCAGGCCTCTGCCATTCTTGATGACTATCATATGTTCAGTGAACCTATGGTGTGGGCACGTCACAAAGGAGAATCACTAAAAATTGAGTCGAGCTTCATCACTCATATGGATGTCTCCTCTAAACAGTTGGTTTCGATTGTTACAGGGTTGATCCCATTCCTTGAGCATGACGATGCTAACCGTGCGCTTATGGGTTCTAACATGCAGCGTCAAGCTGTGCCTTTATTATGGACGCAATCTCCTTACGTCGGGACAGGTCTTGAGGCGAGATCGGCGCGTGATTCAGGCGCTGTTTGTGTAGCAGAGGAAGATGGAACTGTAGAGTATGTGGACGGATACAAGATTGTTATAGCGTCCAAAGATAATCCGCTCAGCAAGAAGGTCTATCAGTTAAAAAAATTCCTTCGCTCGAACGCAGGCACTTGCATCAACCAAACCCCATTGTGCTTGGTCGGTGATAAGATTAAGGCTGGGGATGTCATTGCAGATGGCCCTGCGACAGATAAGGGGGAAATCGCTCTTGGTAAGAACGTTCTAGTGGCATTTATGCCATGGTGTGGCTACAACTATGAAGATGCGATCATCATTTCTGAGAAACTGTTGCGCGAAGACTACTACACTTCTATTTATCTAGAAGAGTTTGAGTTGACAGCACGGGATACCAAGCTTGGTAAAGAAGAGATTACTAAGGACATTCCAAATGTTTCTGAGGAAGCTCTTGTTAACTTAAGCGAAGATGGCATTATTCGCGTTGGTGCAGAAGTCAAACCCGGTGATATTCTTGTTGGTAAGATCACTCCTAAATCCGAGACAGAGTTAGCACCTGAAGAACGTCTTTTACGTGCAATTTTTGGTGAAAAAGCTGCGGATGTTAAAGATGCCTCTCTGACTGTGCCTCCAGGAACGGAAGGCGTGGTGATGGACGTCAAGGTGTTTAGTCGAAGAGATCGTCTTTCTAAAACAGATGATGAACTTGTAGAAGAAGCTAGCCGTATCAAGGACATTCATCAGGAATATAAAAACAAAGAAGCGGAACTCATTCTAGAGTTTCATGAAAAACTTGGAGCGCTTCTTCTCAACGAAACAGCCCCAGGTCCGATCATGCATCGCAAGACCGGGAATTTACTTGTGCGAGAAGGAGAAGCGATTACCCAGGAATTGATTGAGCAGCTTGAGACAGAAAAAGTTGATGATCTGATCATGCCTGAGAATGAGAGGTATGTAGAACTCAAGAAATTACTGCGTGAATACGATGTTGCTATGCAGACCCTGCAGACCCACCATAAGACAGAAGTGGAGTTCATGCGCAAAGGGGACGCAGAGTTAGATCCTGGTGTCATACGACAGGTCAAGGTGTATGTCGCCTCGAAGCGAAAGCTTCAGGTGGGTGACAAGATGGCAGGACGCCATGGAAACAAAGGTGTGGTCTCTAAAATTGTTCCAGAGGCAGATATGCCATATCTACCAGATGGACAGGCTATTGAGATCATTCTGAATCCGCTCGGTGTGCCTTCACGTATGAACCTTGGACAATTGCTCGAGACGCATTTGGGGTATGCCGCTAAAAAATCGGGAATTTTCGTTAAGAGTCCTGTTTTTGAGGGCTTCCCAGAATCTCGCATTTGGGGAATGTTAAAAGATCTAGATCTTCCAGATGATGGTAAGACTTACCTCTATGATGGTAGGTCTGGAGAGCGTTTTGATGGTCGAGTTGTCGTGGGCTATATCTATATCTTGAAGCTCAGCCACCTTGTTGCTGATAAAATTCACGCTCGTTCTATTGGTCCCTACTCGCTTGTTACTCAGCAACCTCTGGGTGGTAAGGCGCAAATGGGTGGTCAGCGATTTGGAGAGATGGAGGTTTGGGCTCTTGAAGCTTATGGGGCAGCCCACCTCTTGCAAGAGATGCTTACGGTTAAATCTGACGATGTTCAGGGCCGTACACGTATCTACGAATCGATTGTTAAAGGGGATAACATCCTCACTGCCGGTACGCCCGAGTCGTTTAACGTTCTTGTGAAAGAGATGCAGGGCTTATGCCTAGATGTTCGCACTGAAAGTGCAACAGAAGTCTAAAGGGATACGAGGAGAAATACGCACATGATGGATCATGAACAAAATGATTCTCAGTTTGATAAGTTGACTATCAAGATTGCCTCCGATGATGTCATTCGTAATGAATGGTCACGTGGAGAGATCAAGAAACCAGAGACGATCAACTACAGAACGTTCAAACCTGAAAAAGGTGGACTGTTCTGCGAAAAGATTTTTGGCCCTATGCGTGATTGGGAATGCGCCTGTGGCAAATACAAAAAGATCAAACACAAGGGAATTGTCTGCGATCGCTGCGGCGTCGAGGTTACACTTTCTAAAGTGCGTCGCGAAAGAATGGCACATATTGATCTTGCGGTGCCTGTTGTGCATATTTGGTTTTTCAAAACGTTGCCTTCCCGTATTGGTAATATTCTGGGGATGTCCTCTACTGATTTAGAGAGAGTCATTTACTATGAAGAGCATGTTGTTACTGATACTGGACGTACTACTTTAGAAAGAAAGCAACTTCTTTCCGATACTGAACTTCGAGAAGCGCAAGAGAAATGGGGAAGCGATGCTTTTACGGTAAAGATGGGTGGTGAGGCGATTCGCGACCTCTTGGAAAAAGAGGATCTTGAAGCTGTAGTTGTCGATCTTAAAGAGAAGCTTCGCAAGACTAAGTCAATGCAAGCCCGTATTAAACTGGCTAAACGACTCAAAATTGTCGAAAGTTTTACCTCTTCGCCTAATAAGCCAGACTGGATGGTCATGGCTTGTGTTCCAGTGATCCCTCCAGACCTAAGACCTCTTGTTCCCTTAGATGGCGGACGTTTTGCCACATCAGATCTTAACGATTTATATCGCAGAGTTATCAATCGCAATAATCGACTTAAATCGATTCTTAAACTCAAAACGCCAGAAGTTATTGTGCGTAATGAAAAGAGGATGTTGCAAGAGGCAGTTGACGCTCTTTTTGATAATGGTCGTCATGGTCATCCTGTCATGGGAGCAGGTAATCGCCCACTAAAAGCGCTTTCTGAAATGCTTAAAGGCAAACAGGGTCGATTCCGTCAAAACCTCTTGGGTAAACGTGTTGACTACTCAGGTCGTTCGGTGATCGTCGTTGGTCCAGAACTTCGCTTTAATCAGTGTGGATTGCCAAAGCAGATGGCTTTGGAGCTTTTCGAGCCATTCATCGTTAAACGCCTTAAGGATTTAGGGTATGTCTATACGATCCGTTCTGCGAAGAAAATGATTCAGAAACAAGCAGAAGAGGTATGGGACGTTCTAGATGAGATTATTAAGGGTCATCCTGTTCTCCTAAACCGTGCTCCTACCTTGCACCGTCTTGGTATTCAAGCTTTTGAACCGACTCTTATTGAAGGCAAGGCGATTCGGATTCATCCACTTGTTTGTACAGCATTTAATGCTGACTTTGACGGTGACCAGATGGCGGTCCATATCCCTCTTTCGATTGAGGCGCAGCTAGAAGCCAAAGTGCTTATGATGGCTCCTGATAACATCTTTTTACCCTCATCGGGAAGACCTGTTGCCGTGCCTTCTCAAGATATGATCTTGGGACTCTATTATCTCATGTTAGATCCCTTATATATTCCTGAGGAGCAAGGCAAAAAAACAAAGGTCTTTCGAGATACAGAAGAAGTCCTTCTCGCGCTTAGTGCTGGAGGGAGCTTTAACTGGTATGAACAAGAACAAAAAGAGGGTGCTCGTCGCGATGAACTAGGACGAGGCTTGCGTATCCATGAGAAGATCAAGGTGCGCTTACCTCAGGGAATTATTGAAACGACGCCAGGTCGTGTGCTGTTTAATACCATTGTGCCTAAAGAGCTCGGGTTCCAGAACTATTCACTGCGTAAGAAAAATCTCGGTGAACTTGTTCTCGAGTGTTACAAGAAAGCAGGCCTTGAGGCATCAGTACAGTTTCTCGATAATCTTAAGAATATCGGTTTTAGTGAAGCTACTAAAGCTGCATTGTCGATGGGAGTATGCGATGTACGAGTCCCATCTGATAAGATTAAAGTGATTGAGAGTGCTTACGCCAAAATTGAAGTGGTGAAGAAGCAGTATGAGGATGGTATCATCACTGATGGTGAGCGTCATTCGAAGATCATTAGTATTTGGACGGAAGTATCGGATATCCTTTCCGAGGAACTCTTCAAGTTAATCAGTGAACCAAAACACTTCGAGCTTAATCCTTTGTATATGATGATGGATTCTGGAGCTCGTGGTAATAAATCACAGGTTAAACAGTTGGGTGCTTTACGGGGACTGATGGCGAAGCCTTCTGGGGAGATTATTGAGTCGCCTATTACCTCTAATTTCCGTGAAGGGTTGAGTGTTCTTGAATACTTTATTTCTTCTCACGGTGCACGTAAAGGTCTTGCCGATACGGCCCTTAAGACAGCTGACTCTGGGTATTTGACACGTAGACTCGTTGACGTTGCACAAGATGTCATTGTCAATGAAGAAGATTGTGGTACGTTGAATGGTATTGAGGTATCTGCCATTAAGCAAGGGCAAGAGGAATTGTTGCCATTGCGAGATCGTATTTTTGGTCGAACTGCCTGTGACGATATTTACCAGCCAGGAGATAGTACAAAGGTACTGGCCCGAGCAGGTGATGTACTCAATATCGTTCAAGCTCAATCTATTGATGACTCAGGGATCGATTCTATCAAGATTCGCTCTGCATTGACTTGCGAAACTCGTCGCGGTGTCTGCGCTAAGTGCTATGGTCTTAACCTTGCTAATGGTCGTGTTGTCGGCATGGGCGAAGCGGTTGGGATCATTGCTGCACAATCGATCGGTGAACCTGGAACACAGCTCACGATGCGTACTTTCCACTTGGGTGGTATTGCTTCTGCTGCTGTGAGCCCAGAGCTTGTGGCTGATCAAGAGGGTATCCTAGTTTACATGGATATTCGCACAGTGCAGAACGAAGAAGGCATTTGGATTGCTCTGAATAAGAATGGATCCTTACATATTGTCCGAGATGAGGGGCGTACGCTTGAAGAATACAAAAAACTTTTAAGCACTAAGTCCATCGAGCCTCTACAAACTTTTGGAGTTGAACTTGGTACTCGTATCCTCTTCAAGGATGGAACCAAAGTAAAAACTAAGACAAAGATAGCGGTTTCCGAACAGCATAATGTGCCGATTATTTGTGAACGCCCAGGCTTTGTTAAATATGAAGACTTGGTGGAAGGGATTTCAACGCAGCGGGATGTTAACAAGCAAACAGGTCAAACTGAACTTGTTGTTAAACAACATCGCGGAGAACTCCATCCACAGATCGTTATTTATGCCGATCGTGATTTCAAGGAACTTGTTGGTACATATGCGATCCCTTCAGGCGCCTTTATTTCGGTGCAAGAGGGGCAATCAGTGACAGCAGGTATATTGTTAGCACGTTTGCCACGAGGTGCGATCAAGACGAAAGACATCACTGGGGGTCTTCCTAGGGTTGCCGAGCTTTTTGAAGCTCGACGTCCAAAGGATGCTGCCGAGATCGCTAAGATCGACGGTGTAGTGGATTTCCGTGGAGTACAGAAAAATAAACGCATTGTGGTTGTACGAGATGATGAATCAGGTATGGAAGAGGAACATTTAATTCCTCTCACTAAGCACTTGATTATTCAACGTGGTGATAATGTGGTGAAAGGCCAGCAACTTACTGATGGTCTTGTAGTGCCACATGAAATCCTTGAAATTTGCGGGGTACGAGAATTGCAGAAGTATCTGGTGAACCAGGTACAGGAAGTGTATCGTCTTCAAGGCGTGGACATCAACGACAAACACATTGAAATTATTGTTCGTCAGATGCTCCAAAAGGTGCGTGTGACAGATCCAGGTGATACGACGTTCTTGTATGGGGAAGACATCGATAAGAAACTCTTCCACAAACAAAATCGCAAAGTCATTGATGAAGGTGGTAAGCCGTCGCAAGCAGCCCCCGTTCTACTGGGGATTACTAAGGCGTCGCTTGGTACAGATTCTTTTGTATCAGCAGCTTCCTTCCAAGAGACAACTCGTGTTCTTACCGATGCAGCCTGCGAGGGGAAAACCGATTATATGCTCGACTTCAAAGCGAACCTCATTATGGGGCATATCATCCCAGGGGGTACAGGTTTTCAGGAATACCATGATCGGGTCAAAAAATATGTTGATCGCGAAATGGAAGAAGACCTCATGCTGGCATTTAGAGAGTAGTCTTTTCGAAAGAGATGTTCTTGAAACAAAAAGGGGAGCTTTTACAGCTCCCCTTTTTTTATAGCAAGAGAGTCGAAAAAAGGCTCAAAAGAGCCCTAAAATCGACTGAAGCTTAGTTTCGAAAGAGCTCTGTTTTGTCCGACTTGGCATAAAGCGATTTTTTTGATAGAAAATTGTAGAAGCTGTTGGCATTCTGGTATTCGTAGAAAGAGAGCTCCGCATAACCCAGGACCTTCGTTAAAAATGCTCGTTTTGCGATTTTTCATTTTTTGCTCGCCCCCTATGAGATATCTCGCATATGTGGGCTCGCTCAAATCCGAAATCTCGCTAAAACGGATCATTTTTTTCAAAGATGCTGAGTTATGCAGGAGTCTCTTGGAAGAAGGAATCGCTTCGATGAGATTCCGAGAACGAACATTTTCAACGAAGATACTTAGCTATGCAGAGGTCTCTAAGAAGCTATGTGTCCAAAACTTGCGTTAAGCAGGGTATATGCGTCCATTATGTTCTTTCTTTATTTGTAGTGCCTTCGGGTTGCTCGTCGGTGCGTGTAATTCTGGAGACCCTTTTGAGAATTTTTGTGCAGAGGGAATTGAGGAAAGTTTTAGCCCCCACTTTAGCATAGGGTGTCCGACGCAAGGGGGCGATTTTTTTATACCCGTTAAATATGGTTGCTACCCTGATGGAGGTGGATTATCTCCACCGATTAGTTGGAAAGGAGTACCGAGAGGTGCCACACATCTTCGAATTATTGTTGAAAATGTGATGTGCTCTCGTGAGTGCAACCGTTGTTGTAAATGCAATCATTGGGTGCTTGATATTCCACTAAAAGAATTAAGAGAGACTGTAGGGGGGATTGCTGAAGGAGCTTTCCTAGATCCTTCGGTGCAAGCAATTACGTTGCCTAACTCAAAAGGCAAGAGAGAATATACACCGCTTTGTGCAGCTAAAGAACAAACTCAGGTCTATGTATATAAAGCTGTAGCCTATCGCCTGGAGGGGATTAAAACTGTAGTTTTAGGAAGATCGCAAAGTAAGCCTCTTTTGTTTTCTTTAGATCATCAACCTGTTGTAGACAAAACTTCTTCGTAGGAAAAAATAGTATGTATCATTATCGGCGAGTTTTGTGTTGTGTTGCCAGTATGATGCTTTTGTGTCCTATAATCACGTTGATAGCAGCTCCGCGTTGTGAGGAAGTGGAACTTTTTTTCTCTCAATTACAGACTCTTAAAAATAAGGAGCAGTGGCAAGAGATCATCCATATAGGAGAAAAGGCAGAAAGTCTTTCACGCATTGAGGAAGATGTTGAAAGTGAATTTTTTATTGTAGATCAGCTCGTTTCTACATATTTTCGATGTGGAGATTTTTCTAAGGCTTATGAGAAGGGGCGACATCTTCAGGATCTTGCTAAAATCATAGATCGCAAGGAGTATGCAGTTGATAGCTTGTATAAGTTGTCTGCGACAATAAGAGGCCTAGCTAGTGAAACTGATAATCCTGAAGAACAAAGCAGACTATTCACTGAAGCTAGAGGGTATACGGAAAAAGCTTTGATGATTTGCCGGTCGGAGCACCCTAAAAATTTAGAGCTTCTTGCTAAAGTGCTGTTTAATGCAGGTGCTGCAGAAGCGGATGATGTTTCTGGGAATCTTCAGGCTGCCATATCCTACTATGATGAAGCTCTTCTATATTTCTCCTTAGAGGCTAGTGAAGACTATGTTCAAAGAACTATGATTCGTCTTGGCAAAGCTTATCTATTGCTCGGGGATCTAGACACAGCAAGTCATCTAATCAATGAGCTTAAGAAGAAATCTTTAGAGCCACGAACATTCATGCATAGCCTCTATCTGGAGGCTCAACTACTAAGAACTCAAGGAAAATTTCAGGAGGCCTCGGTGATAGCACTGAAGGGGCAAGAGATAGCCAGATCCCTAGGAGCTAAAGCAGATCTTAAACGTTTTGAAGCATTGATTTCTTCAAAAGAAGCTATGGAGTAGGGGGTGGGATAAGGTTGTCCTAAGATACTACGGTAGCATAGGTACTTATAACCATAAATTTTCATTAACCAACTTCATACATAATACATAAAGTAATACGAGTTTGTTTGTTCTTCTGTTGTTAATAGCGAGTAATTTTTATTATTACTCGCTATTAACGTTGTTTGTTTAGTTTTTGAAGAATTTATTTTGTTTTGAATAGATTATCGATAGTATAAGAAGAACGATTGGAATAAAGAAGCAATTGATAAAGAGGAGAAATCCATGATGCCAGTGCATTTTATATTCAAATGTTGCTGCATGCATGAGATGTCCATGTGCGCAACCTAAAGCAAAGACAGCGTAGGATATGATAGTGGATAACCAAAATCCTTTTCGCTGCCAAATAGAAAGAATACCTACTAATCCAAACCCTAGATTGGCCATACCAAGGAGGTGTTGGAATGGACTATCTGGCCATCCCATCATGGCGGCAGTTTGAGGGCCGTAAAACGAGTGAGCTATCCATCCAATCAGACTCATGATCCCAATATTCAAAGGAATCATATAGGCTAGGAAAAGTTCTAGGAGTTTGGATGAAGAACGGCTTTTCTTCCGACAGTTTAGATGGATAATTGCTGCTACGATAGCTATCAAAAAAAATATAAGTGGAAGCATGAAATACCTATTTTTTGGGTCATTACCCTTTCTTTATTCTTCATTATCACGGTAATTATTTATATAAAAGCGTAAGTTGTGAATGTGTGATTAATTTCTAATGAACTATTTTTAATTTGTGTGTTTTTTTGTTTAGTCTCATGTGGTTCTATTCTAAAAAAGAGGAGAAGAACTGCAAATGGTCTCTAATATTCATTGAGCAATGCGAATAAGCTATTTTTATTAGAGAGAGTGTGTCATAATCGCCGAATTACACACCAAAAGCTTAGATAAATATGGATTTCAAAGATTTAATTCCGCATCCAGGGATTCTGAAAACGTTAGAAGAGGCTGGATACACTAACCCTACACCTATCCAAGAGCAAGCGATTCCTCTGATACTTAGTGGAAGGGACCTGCGCGCGTCTGCTCAAACAGGGACAGGGAAAACAGCTGCCTTTATTCTGCCTTCTCTAGTTCGTTTGACCACTCCATCACCCATCCAAGTAAAGGGGCCGAGGATTCTTATTCTTGTGCCTACTCGAGAGCTTGCTATGCAGGTAGCTAATGAGGCTGTTAAGTATAGTAGATACCTTTCCCAAGTCAAAACAGTTTGCATCTATGGGGGAGCTCCGTATCCGATTCAGAATAGAGAATTGTCTAGACATCATGAGATTCTTGTTGCGACTCCAGGGCGCCTAATGGATCATATGGAACGAGGACGCATTAATTTCTCAAGATTGGAGCTTTTGATCCTTGACGAAGCAGATCGGATGCTAGATATGGGATTTATCGATGCGGTAGAAGAGATCGTTGCTGCAATTCCCAAAACACGTCAAACGCTTATGTTTTCTGCTACCCTCAAGGGAAGTGTTCTAAACTTGTCCAGACGTCTTTTGAATGATCCTGCGGAAGTGAATGTGGCCCATGAACATGCAAAACATGAAAATATTGAACAACGATTGCATGCTGTTGAAAACCTGGATCATAAATATCGTCTTTTGGACGATCTACTCAATGACCCAATGCTTCACCAAGCGATTGTTTTTACCTCGACAAAACGCCAGGCTGATAGTCTTGTCGATAAATTATCTAGAAGTGGGCAACAGGCAGCTGTGCTGCACGGTGGTATGAAACAAGGGCAGAGAACACGGACTATTTTGCAACTGCGTCAGGGTAAAACTCGCGTATTGGTGGCAACAGATGTAGCTGCTAGGGGGATCGATATTCCAGCAATTAGCCATGTTATTAACTTTGACCTTCCCATGAGTGTTGAGGACTATGTGCATCGTATTGGTAGAACAGGAAGAGCTGGGGCTAAGGGGATTGCGTTATCTTTTGCAACACCTAGAGATATGCAAACCGTAAGGCGTATTGAGCGGTTTACAGGTCAGAAAATCATCTCACAATCGATGTCGAATGCAGACTCAGTTGATGGATATGTCCCATCGCGACCTAAACCTAGATCTCGACCGTTTATTAAACGAGCGGCTCCTAGAGAATATCGCCCTGCTGGTCAAAAATCATTCAACCCGAAGCATAGAAAACCAAGAGATTGAAGATTTCGTCTTAAGAGACTGGCTTAAAATCTTATGCCAGTCTCTAAGAAGCCTGTTTAAAATCTAAAGTTGTTTTGAATTTAGCCTGCTCTAAAGCGTTTGGATAGGGAAATAAACATCACAAAGAAAGAAACGTTTGGTAGACTGCCCTGAATGGTTTACGGCAGGATTTTTATGCAAACGTCTCTAAGCTCATTGATAGATCACACTTTGTTAAGGCCTGATGCCACTGCAGAAGAGATTAGGCAGCTTTGTCAGGAAACAATCACTTACCAATTTGCCTCGGCTTGTGTCTACCCATGTTGGGTCTCATATGCACGTGAACAGCTTGTAGACGCTACACTATGTAGTGTTGTGGGTTTTCCTTTGGGCATGAGCATGTCGGAAACTAAATCTATAGAAACCAGCCAACTCGTGAGATTAGGCGTAGATGAAATCGATATGGTCATTCATATAGGTGCGCTCAAATCAAAAAATTATTCCCTAGTAAAAAGTGATATAGAGTGTGTGGTGAAGGCTGCTGAACACGCCATTGTTAAAGTCATTATTGAAACTTGCATGTTAACTAATGAGGAAAAACAGTTAGCTTCACTTCTAGCTGTTGAAGCGGGAGCGCAGTTTATTAAAACCTCTACAGGCTTTTCTAAAGCTGGTGCTACGGTTGCCGATATAGCACTTATACGAAAAGTTGTAGGTCCTGAAATTGGAATAAAAGCATCAGCAGGGATTCGTGACTATGCAACAGTGATGGCAATGGTTGAAGCTGGTGCTACTAGGATTGGTACCAGTGCAGGTGTAGCTATTGTAGAGCAGGAACCTAAGCCTTACAAAAAGACTTTACAATGATTAACCTATATTAGGACGTAGCCAAACCTCAGGGTTGGACGATCGCAACTAGCCCGTATTTCTCAATACGAGCGACGTTGCGATAAGATCCAATCGCGAGAATTTTCGCTTACGTTCTGTGTAGGTTAATCATTGCGGATTGATATTAGACAGTCTCTAACCTTCAGGTTTCATAATGGGGAAGAAGAGAACATCTCGGATCGAGTGAGCGCGTGTGAAAAGCATGACAAGGCGATCTATACCGATGCCAAGACCACCAGTGGGAGGCATACCTTGACAAACGGCCTCGATGAATTCTTCATCTAGAGGATGGGCTTCCTCATCACCGGCTTCTTTCTTCTTAGCTTGTTCTTCAAGGAGCTCTCTTTGTAACTGAGGATCATTGAGTTCTGTGTAAGAATTGCAAAACTCATGACCAAGAATAAAGGTTTCAAATCGCTCGACAAGGCCAGCTTTCCTGAGATCGGGATCTCGATGGAGTTTACATAGGGGTGTGGTTTCTACAGGATGGTCGATGATGTGGTGCGGTTGAATCAGATGTTTTTCAGCGAACTCACCAAAGAGTTTAGCAATGAGAGTGCCTCGGGCAACATTTTTAAGCTCTTTAGGGTCGATCTTAGCATGCTCGATGAGCATGGACCGCATTTCTTCATCACTTAACTTTGCCACATCGATTTGTGCATAGACGGAAAGAGCGCTCTCCATGCTTAGCCGTTTCCAAGGAGCTTTGAGCTCAAGAAGATGCATAGGATTGCCGGCTTCATCGGTGATCTCTAATTCGGTTGAGCCGAAAAGATCAAGAGCTAGACCCTCGAAGAGGGTCTCGGTCAGAACCATCATGTCATTGTAATCAGTATAGGCAGCATAAGCCTCCAACATGGTGAATTCGGGATTATGCGTGCGATCAAGACCCTCATTACGGAAAACTTTGCCAATTTCAAAGATGCGGTGCAAGCCGCCAACGATCAGTTTTTTTAGAGAAATTTCTAAAGCAATGCGTAAGTACATACCCTGGTCGAGGGCGTTGAGATGACTAGTAAAGGGGCGTGCCTCGGCTCCACCGTAAAGGTTCTGTAATATGGGGGTTTCTACTTCTTGGTATCCTCGGTCATGGAAATAATTACGTATGAATCTTAAAATCCGACTGCGAAGCTTAAAAGTATGTTGGACATCAGGATGGACGATGAGATCAAGCCATCGTTTTCGGTAACGAGTTCCTTTGTCCGCTAGACCGCTGTGTTTGTCGGGAAGAGGGAGTAAGGTTTTACAGAGTAGAGTGATGTTTTTTACGTAGAGGGTTAACTCCCCGACGTGGGTTCTAAAGAGATGACCCTCAACGCCAATGATGTCGCCAAGATCGATCTTTTTTTCAATGAATTTAATAGGGGAGAGTTCGCTACCCTCTTTTAATCCTTCAACTCGTGTTAGATCGCGGTTGAACATGAGTTGAATTCTACTGCCTTCATCTTGGATGGTGGCAAAAGCATTTTTACCCATGGAACGGAAAAGTACGAGACGTCCAGCGACTTTGAAAAAGGGGGTGGTCCCAGCAGCGGCATCATCGCTACTTCCCACATCTTTACCTAAAAATTCACTTTGTAGTTGGTAGACTTCATGAGTAGGTTGGAAGATTGGCGGATAGGGATCAACCCCCATCTGGCGAATATCGGCTAATTTCTGGGATCGAAGGCGGAATTCTTCGTGTTGCTGGTAGTCTGGTTTTTCCATAATATGACGACTAGCCTAGGGAAATTTACGTTTACAGTCAACTCGACTTTGTCATTAGAGCCAATTGCAAAATTCTAATGGTCGGAATTGAAGCCAGTTGCGCGGCGGCCAGTAGTGTTTTGCAATTGGATGATTATTTAGATTAAGAAAACGTAGAAATAGGGTCACTATCAATAAGCAAGCGAATATCTGAAGAGATAGATTTTTGGACTTCTTCTATCAAAATTTTAGTGACGGGGGAGCAGGAAGGGCCCTTAATAAGAAACTGAAAGCGGTAGCGGTCCTTAATGCGTGGATGGCCACATGGGATGACAGGCTGTAGTTCATAAACAGAAGGGAGTCGTTCAAGAAGTTTGCTACGTAGGGCCTCAAGAGTTTTTTGAACATCAAATTCTTTAAGACCATTAGCCATGACTTTGACTAGGCGGTTGAAAGGGGGATATGTAAATAATTTTCTTCCTTCGATTTCTTCATGATAAAAAGAAAGGTAGTCTTGTTCTGCTGCCAAGCGGATGATGGGATGCTCTGGCAGCCACGTTTGAATGATGACGATTCCAGGAAGAGCTCCCCGTCCTGATCTCCCAGCTACTTGTGTAAGCAATTGAAAAACACGTTCACTAGAACGAAAATCGGGAATATTGAGGGCAGCATCAGCATTGAGGACTCCAACAAGAGTCACAGAGGGAAAGTGTAGACCTTTGGCAATCATTTGCGTTCCAATCAATACATCAGCTTTACCGGCACGGAATTGTTTGAAAAGTTTTTCGTGACTGCCTTTATGTTTTGTCGTATCGGCATCCAAACGAAGGGTGCGGATTTCTGGGAAAATGGCATGTAAAGTGCGCTCTACTTGTTCGGTGCCGACCCCTTGATATTTGAGATGCTCCGTGCTTCCACAAAAAGAGCATGTAGAAGGTGGCGGTGATAATTCATAGGCACAAAGGTGACAAGCTAACCGGCTATCTTTACGATGGTAAGTAAGAGCTATGTCACAGTGTGGGCATTGAGCAGATTTGCCACAAGAGGTGCAAAGACGTAGGGCATTGTAACCACGTCGATTAAGAAAAAGGAGCGTCTGTTCTCCACTTTTAACGCGTTTTTCTATTTCGTTGAGAAGCGACTGTGAAAATACAGCATAACCTTGTTGTTTAGTTGCCTCTTCTCTCATATCGACAATGTCTACTTTTGGCAGAGAGGACTCCTCTGCTCGTGAAGCCACTGTAGAGAGTTGGTATTTACCTTGAAGGGCATTATAATAACTTTCTAAACTGGGGGTGGCACTTCCTAGAATGACTGTAGCTCCGCTCAGTTTGGCGCGCATGATCCCCACGTCTCTTGCATGATAACAGGGAGATTCATCTGTTTGTTTATACGAGCTATCATGTTCTTCATCAATAATGATAAGTCCGAGATTTTTCAGTGGGGAGAAAATAGTAGATCGAGGGCCAACGGCAATCGTTGCATCGCCACGGTATAATGCATGCCAACTATCGCGTTTTTCTCCATCGCTAAGACGATAATGGAACAGTACTGCGTGATCGGGAAACCGCCCTTTAATTCGTTCAATAGTTTGAGAAGTCAATGCTACTTCAGGAACGAGAAACAGTGCAGATTTGCCTTGTTTCAAGGCATGGGCAATGGCTTGTAAGTAGATCTCTGTTTTTCCACTACCCGTGACTCCATGAATCAAATGCACAGCAAATAAAGAACTATCCAAGCTATTTGTGATAGCAGATAAGGTGGACTGTTGTTCTTTTTTCAAAGATTTAGGTTTAGTAGGAACATAGGTGGCAAGAGCCAAGGGATTCCGTTCTATTTCTAGGTAGGATGTGCTGATCACACCTTGGAGTTCAAGGCTCTCTAAAGCGTTGCGAGAAGAATTAGCTTGTTCGAGAAGCTCAGTAAGTAAAACGCCATGCGGGTGTTCCAATAAACAATCCAGTATCCTTGCTTGGGCCTCCTTTTTCCCTCGCAAAGTTGTCGTGAGTTCCATAAGTTTCGGGCGAGATTGAGTGGGAGTGACAAAGAGTTGTTGTTTTGCCTTCATCCCTTTACGAATTGTGGGTGGCAAAAAAAGTCTTAAAACTCGGTGTAAAGGACTTGCATAATAGTCGGAGATCCAGCGTGCTAATTCCAAAAGATCCTGAGAAATAAGGGGGGCTTCAGATAATAGCTGTGTAATCGCCTTGACGTTAGGAAATGCGCTATGGTTTCGTAAAGCTACGATCGTTCCCTTGCGAAAAGTTGAACGTAGAGGTACAAGTACGCGAGAACCGATGGCAGTATAATTGCTGAAACCTTTGGGTATGAGGTAGTCGAGTTCTCGATCGAGCCCTTCGTCGAGCACCACACCAGCAATAGCCAAGGGTTGGGAGGCGCTTATTGGAGTTTTTGCCCGATCCACTGCCATAATTTACGCTTATTTAAAGGGTCATCGAAGACTTTTTCTATGGGAGGAAGGAAATGAAGGCGAGCTTTTCCCAGGTGAAATTCTGCTGTGCTAGGGTGTTGAATCACAAGGGATTTAAGAAATGGCGTTTTCCAACTGTCTAAAAGTGGAGCAAAAACAACAGCGAGTTGAGGGAGCTCCAATAATGCTTTCCATGAACGTTCTTTTTCCACTTCCAATGCATGAATGACTTGCGCTTTGCAATGCAGCGTGGAGATGGTTTTAGCCACGTTGTCTAAAAATGTTTTTTCAAGAGAGGTCCTTGTAAAGGAAAGAATAAGTACGCGCACTTGATGCTCTCGATGTTTCCAAGCATTTTTGCGCTGTAGAGCTTCATCATCGTTGGGAATAATGGATTTAAGATGAAGATGGGGGCAGCTTTTTTCTATGGCTATTCTCAAACTGTCGATGAGAGGTGCTTGAGTAGGTGGTGGAGGTAGAGGATCTTCTTTCTTAATTTCTTCGGAGACGGTGATGTTTTCAACGGGGGGAGTTGGAGTGGGCTGTTCTTCAGATTTCTTAGGAAAAAGTCGTGGTGTATTGCGAATGACGATCGGTGTCGATGGAAAAGGTGAATATATTGGAGTAGAGGAGAAGAGATAAGGTCGCTGTTGCGCTTCTTCTTGAATGAATTGTTTGACATCCTGAAGGAGCGTCAGTACTGCAAGACGACTCATAAGGTTTTCATCAGTTCGACAATTTCATAAGAAATAGGAATAAAACCTCTAGCTTGCCATTTTATTTTCATATCGCAAACAAATTGGTCCCACCCCTCAGCATGCCACGATCGTAAAAGTACACCAAGAGGGATGTATTTTTTAAAGTTTTGGTGGTGTCGCAACAGAAAAAGAATGAGGCCTTCTTCTTGATGACAAGCATGGATAAATGGGGTCAGTAATGTGCACAGGAGTTTTTGTTGAGAAGAAGGAATGGTCTCTTGGTGTTCTAATTTCTGCATCGTTTTCTTAAGTGTAGTACAAGAGATTTCAGGAAAAGCCAAAGAGAAAAGCGAGATATGTTCTGCGAGTTCTTTTGCCGCATTACGTTTGAGCGCAGAGAGGAAAAATTGCAAAAGCAATGAGCGTTTACGTAATGTAAACACATCATTTGGTGAAAAGGGGGAATAGAGAATAGAACGTACGCTCTCCATGGCCCCTAGTATTGCGGATTTTTGCAGCAATTACAAGGTAATTTACTAGAGATCGAATAACGCTTCGACGTAGTGTTTAGGATCAAACGATGTAAGGTCCTCGTCTCCTTCTCCGATACCTACCCAAAGAATGGGCACGCCAAGTTTGCGATAGATAGCGAGCAGGATACCGCCTTTAGCGGAACCATCTAATTTAGTGATGATAAGACCTGTCAATGGAGTAAAAGAGTTGAAGACTATCGCTTGGTCTAGAGCATTCTGCCCTGTCGTTGCATCGATGACAAGCCACGTTTCGTGAGGCGCATTTTCGATAGTCTTACTAGCAACTCGTTGGATTTTACCGAGTTCTTGCATGAGCTCAGTTTTATTCTGAAGTCTTCCTGCCGTATCAATAAATACTATGTCACAGTGACGTGCTTTAGCCGCAGCTAGGGCATCGAACACAACGGCAGCAGGATCACTACCGCTTTGACCTTTGACGAGGTCAACCTTGATCCGCTCAGCCCAGATGCTAAGTTGTTCGATAGCCGCCGCCCTAAAGGTATCAGCAGCAGCCAGAAGAACGACGTTTCCTTGCTTTTTAAACAGTCTTGCCAACTTAGCAATGGACGTGGTTTTACCACTTCCATTCACACCTGTAATAAGAATCACCCTAGGTTCGCCTGGTTTGGGAATGGGGGCTAGTACCTTTGGAGGTTCATTGAGTAGCTTTAGTGCATAGTCTCGTAAACAAGACAAGATGGCTTCGCTGCTAGCCTCTTTGTGAGAGCGTAAGAAACGGCGTACGATTTCAGTCATATCTACAGCTGTTTCAGTGCCTAGGTCGGCTTCATAGAGAATTTTTTCTAGCTCTTCTAGAGTAGATTCATCAATTTTTCCGCTAAAGAGCTGTTGGATTTTTTTGGCCAAAAGAGAACGAGTCTTCGCCAAAGCATTTTTGATTTTATCAAAACCTGATTTCAAGAACCCAAGCATAGAAGTAGTCAATGGTTATTAGAAAAATGAAGAGGATAACAGATAGACTGCATCAGTTCAATCGAGAGGTTACTGAGTGCAGGTAACCGAGGATTAAATACAATTTTTTAAACGCGACCTCTATAACTGATAGGAGCTACTGTAATCATTAGCCCAACCATCCCAAAGATCGTCATCTTTAGCTTTTCTTAAATAGTCCGAACGCTTTGCTTTATCATATTCGATAAGGATTTCTAGCGATTTTTTCATGTCATTGAAATCCTTAATAATCCTGCTCGTACAAGAGAACGCGCCAATGCCAATTTACTGGATTCTGAAAAAGCACTGAGCTCCTTAGGTAAGGATTCAATGGAAAATTCAGCAGTATTAAAAATATAATCGAGAAACAACCTAGCCTGAGTTGGAGCGGTAAACTGCTCTTGTCCAAACTGGATGAGGGTGTGTTCATTACCCACAGTTACAGAGTATTCTATGTCTTCTTTTTTCTTGAGTCTTGTAGTGGTTGTGACATTGTCTGCGTCATGTATCACAGAAAACCCCTCATGGAATGGTAGGTTTCGTGTTTCTAGAAATTTCCCTCTAAGTTTTGTATAGGATCTTTTAATTTTATCTTGGTTTTTACAGAGCAATTCTAATGTTAGCTTCACCTCGTCGTCTATTTGGTCATAGCCACCTGCATGCAACCTACGTGGAGGCAAAGCTTTTCGCAAATTATTTTCTTCCATTGCAAGTTCTGTTAAAAAATCAATCCATGTAAAGACCTGAATACCTACTGTTAAATGAAGGGAATATTTTTTTGCAGTTAATGCTTCATGTACATACCCGCGTGGAATATAAAGAAAGTCTCCTGGCTTTAAATATACCTCATGTATGGGAGCACTTAATGTATCATCAAAAGGGATATCTTCACGAGCAATTGGAAATTGAACATGCTGGTGATAGATTTTCCAAAGCTTCTCCCCCTCAATCTGCAAAATGAATACATCATGTGCATCATAATGAGCTTGAAACCCTTGTGCGGTGGAAGGAGTAAGATACATATTCACATTCACCGGATGCCCGAAAACATCTTCCAGTTTATCACAGAGCTTTCTTAGTGGCTCAAATCGATTATTAATCGAATTGAGTACAATTGTATTACCTGCCCTAAATCCTGCCATGACCTTACGAGTGCTCAAGCAGGTCTTAAGTCTATTTTGAGTCAGATACATATTGATGTTCTGTTCTTTTTTATTATTCAGTAAACGTATCTGTGAAGAATCGAAAGCCTGTAAAGTGGAAAGCAGAAAATCTACATCTTTTAATGAAAACAATCCTTCATACCCCTCTGCACCTCGGTCTGTTAAAAGAAGAGTTTTTTTTTCCCAGTAGAGCCTAAAAAAATCTTCTTGCGTAATAGGTGCAATAAGCTTTTGGAAGTTAAAAGGATTAATCAACATAGCGTTTATCCAACATGTGTCTTGATTTTTTCATCATAATCGGATCAGCTTATTTCAAAAAAGCCGTTAAATTTCGCAACAACTGGCATTGGTAGTAAAGTCAAATATTCAAAAAAATGTCTGGCTGAAGCATTGCGTATGGTTAAGCAAGAGATCTAATATCTCATATGGAGCGCTAGGGTTCATCGGATTTTACCTGACTTTTGCAAGAAGTTTTAAAGAAAATTCACATAATAGAGTAGATACTGGTATAAGGAAGTTAACCAGTGAGTGTCTTCTATCTCTAGAATGGATAGAGATGTTGTATTCACTATAACCAAATGCGATTGTCCCATGAACTTGCATGAATATCAGGCTAAGCAGATTCTTTTGCTATATGGAATTCCAATTCCAGAGTACGGAGTGGCCTCATCTGCCGCTGAGGTAGAAAAAGTAATCAGTAGTTTGGGTCTTAACGAGGCTGTGATCAAAATCCAGGTGCATGCTGGAGGACGAGGGAAAGCCGGAGGAGTGAAATTTGCAAAGACCCCTAAGGAAATCATTGAAGTAGCCTCTTCTCTTATTGGAATGAGAATGGTGAATAATCAAACAGGTCCGGAAGGTGTGATCGCTCATAAAGTGATGATTGCGAAACCTACTGATATTCGTAAGGAATACTATTTAGGAGCAGTGATCGATCGGGAACAGGCGCGTCCTATTCTCATCGCATCTCCAGAAGGTGGAATGGATATCGAAGAGATTGCGGTTAAACACCCGGAAAAAATCCTTACGATCCCAGTGGACCTAGATGGCAGAATCAAACCATTTTACCTGTTAAGACTGACGAAGTTTATGGGATGGACAGGTGAGCTTGCCAAAGAGGGAATGCAAATTGCAACAGGGCTTGCAAAGGCATTGATCGAAAAAGATGCATCCTTGTGCGAAATTAACCCTCTTGTAGAAACCTCTGAAGGAAAACTCTTGGCTTTGGATGCCAAGCTCAGCATTGATGATAATGCGCTCTTTCGTCAGCCAGAAATCAACCATTTATATGATCCAACACAACAATCGAAAAATGAAGTCGCAGCAAAAGAACATGATCTTGCCTACATAGCCCTCAATGGTAACATTGGTTGTATGGTAAACGGAGCGGGTTTGGCTATGGCGACAATGGACATCATACATCTCTATGGCGGAGAGCCCGCGAATTTTTTGGATGTCGGAGGGGGAGCATCAAAAGAAAAAGTAGCAGCAGGATTCAAGATTATCCTATCCGACCCGAATGTAAAGGCGATCCTTGTCAATATTTTTGGCGGGATTATGAACTGTGCAACGTTGGCAGAAGGAGTTCTCGCAGCTTCAGCTGAGTTAGGGATCAAGGTTCCAGTAGTCGTTAGAATGGAAGGAACGAATGTTGAAGAGGGTAAAAAGCTCCTTCATTCTTCTAAACTACCTATTATGACAGCAGATAGCCTTACTGAAGCGGCATTAAAAGCAGTACAAGTATTGGGGAAGTAGAGCATGGCAATTCTTGTGAATAAAAAAACTAGAGTGATCACACAGGGAATCTCCGGCAAAGCTGGAAAATTCCATACAGAACAAGGAATGCTTTATGGCACTCATTACGTCGGAGGAGTCACTCCAGGAAAGGGGGGGCAGGAGGTGCTAGGGTTGCCGGTATTCGATACTGTTTATGAAGCAAAACAGGGATTGGGAACTATTGATGCATCCGTGATCTACGTACCAGCACCTTATGCTGCAGATGCTATCCTTGAAGCTGAAGATGCAGCTATTCCGTTGATTGTGTGTATTACTGAAGGGATTCCTATTCGCGATATGCTCGAAGTGAGCAGAGTGATGAGAATCAGCAAGACCAGTCGTTTGATCGGTCCCAACTGTCCTGGTGTGATCACTGTAGGGGAATGTAAAATTGGGATTATGCCAGGGTATATTCATACTCGAGGTAAGGTCGGTATTGTATCTAAATCAGGTACATTAACCTACGAAGCGGTTTGGCAAACATCCCAAATGGGGCTCGGCCAGACGACCTGTGTGGGCATTGGTGGAGATCCACTAAATGGGACTAATTTCATCGATATCCTGAAGTTGTTTGAAAAAGATCCAGAAACAGAAGCGATTCTTCTTATTGGAGAGATCGGTGGATCTGCTGAAGAAGAAGCGGCAGAATGGATTGCAAGGCATGCAACGAAGCCTGTGGCAGCATTTGTCGCTGGATTGATGGCGCCTCCAGGCCGTAGAATGGGACATGCGGGTGCTATTGTCTCAGGTGGAAAGGGGTTGGCAAAAGACAAAATCGTAGCGCTTGAAAAGGCAGGGGTTGTTGTAGCAAAATCACCAGCAGATATGGGCAAAGCCGTTGAATCTGCAATAGGAGCTAGACGACTTGCTTAAGTTTCACGGTCCGATTCCCATCACGATAAGGCCGATGTTCTGGCTTTTTGCTGCGATCATAGGGTTTCTTTACAGTCAGAGTATTGTCGGAACATTTTTTTGGATTGGGATCATCTTTATTTCCGTTCTCTTTCATGAACTGGGTCATGCATTAACAGCTAGGATGTTCGGTAAAAAGCCGCGCATTGAGCTCGTTGCCTTAGGTGGCCTGACATTTCATGAAGGACAAGATCTTCCTTATTGGAAGCAGTTTATCATCACATTAAATGGTCCGGTATTTGGCTTTTTTCTAGGGATGTTTGCATGGGCGGTTGGACGGTGGGGCGGCATTGTATCTGAACCTTATGTGTCCATAGTGCAAGACATCTTCGTGATCAATATATTTTGGACTGTTGTTAATCTTATTCCCGTACTTCCTCTAGATGGAGGGCAGCTTTTACGGATTGCCTTTGAGGGTTTTTTTGGTGCCAAGGGATTTGGTTATGCTCTGATGGCGGGGCTTGTGATTGCTGTATTGATTAGCCTTTTCTTTTTTCTCATGCAAAGTTTTCTTATTGGAGCCTTATTTTTTCTTTTTGCGTATCAAAATTTCGAGATGTGGCGCCGTACGCGTGCAATGGGAGATAAGGACCGCCATGAGGATTTACAAGCACTTCTTCTCAAAGCAGAGGAAGCTCTTCTCATGGGGCAGATAAGCCAAGCTATGAACCTTTTAACTACGCTAAGAGAGCAAACGAAAAAAGGATTGCTCTGGGCTACCGCAACGCAACAGTTAGCTCTATTGGAATACCAGGCTGGTCATCGAGATGCAGCATATGCCCTGCTTTTAGAGGTACAACATGGTCTTGGAGGAGAAACAGCTTGCATCTTACATGAGTTGGCCTTTGATGCTAGGAATTTCTCCTTAGTCACAGAACTCTCTCCTCGAGCATTTCAGATACGTCAGGAGGCAGATGTGGCCCTGCGCAGTGCTATGGCTTTTGCACAACTGGGGCAAGTGAAGCCCGCGATGGGGTGGCTTCATGCGGCAGCAGAACATGGCGTTTCATCTATTAAAGAGGTTGTCCAGAGGGAATATTTCGATCCCATTCGAGACAATCCGCTCTTTCAAAAATTTATAGCTAAGGAAAGCGGTAGCTCTTAGGTATCTGGCGGATATTCGGTGAATAGATGTCTTTGGATCCAAAGATAGAACCAAGTATATAGCTCCATAAAATTTTCGATGGACTGGGTTTTTTCAAGCTGAGCTTTTGCTTGATTTAAAGAGCATCCTTTTTGGATGCAGTTTAAGAGAAAATATTGCTTCTCATTGATTTCTTCAGATACCACCTTATTCAGATGATTGCGAAACACGATGTAGTAGTTGGGTCCTTGAGATAATATTGGAAAGGGATGATTTTCCCAATATTCTACAGTATGTTTAAGGGCAGTTTCCCTTAATTGAAATACATTGTAATCAGCACTGGCGATATGTACGTGAGGCTGAAGGAAAACGGGAACGGAAAATGGATCTTCATAAATAGAGGGATTAAAGGGCTGTAAGGCGGTCTCAAGAGAACAGTCTTTATAAGCCATGTCTATCTGTAAGAAAAGCTGTATTGTTGCTTGATCCTCTTCTTGGTAGTCTTCTTTTACCCAATGAGGAAGATGTAATAATCCAGTTACCATTGCCCAATGAGGAGGTGGATATTTTTTGAGATAAGGAATAGCAATCCGATGTTGGAATTTTTCATAGCCCAAAAAACGAACTAATAAACGCAAATGGCCTATTAGAAATCTAATTTGGTTGCTCCAGTATGTAGAATGATAAATTTGGATTCGTTCATTTGGGGATAGATTTTTAAATGGTTTAATATATTGCGCAGCTTCATATGCAGAGCTTAAGGTCAACGGTTCCTGTGGAGAACGTTGGATAGCTTGAGCCACCCATGCTTGTAATTGTAAAAGTTCTAAAGGAGGTGGGACATTTGCATTCATAAAAGAGTGTTCTCTACTAGGGCATTTTGAAATTGCTTTGCTTTTAGGGCTTCCTTCCAAGTGTCATTGAAACTGATAAAACGATCGTCCCACTCTAGAAGAGTAGAAACACCACCTGTTAATGGGTATACATCTCGATAGATTTCCCAGACAGCATCGCAAACATAATTATCATGTGTATCTAAAACGCAGTCTTTCAAAACTGTGTGACCTGCTAGATGGATCTGAATCACACGATCCAAAGGGATATTTTTGTAGAAATCTTGTGGGGAAAACCCATGATTTCTAGAAGAAACATAGATGTTATTAACATCTAACATCATGAAAATATTAGCTTTTTCTACAACTGCGGAATAAAATTCCCATTCAGTCATAGCATCTTGTTTGTAAGCAGCATAAGAAGAGATGTTTTCTAGAGCAAAAGGGATCTCAAGATAGTCTTGGACGATTCTCGCTCTTTCAGCTACGTAGTTTACAGTTTTTTCAGTAAATGGTAAGGGGAGGAGATCATGAAAATGCATTCCCTTAAGGTTACCCCAAGAAAGATGATCGGAAATCCATGGGGTCTTTGTATTTTTAGCTAGAGCCTTAAGTTTTTTAAGATAGGCAAAATCAAGCGGTACAGCACTCCCTATACATAGACAAGTCCCATGTTGTACAATGGGATAGTGTTCTGCAATTTTTTCTAAAAATCCATAGTTTTGCCCTTGTAAACTCATAAAGTCTTCGCTGATGATCTCAAACCAATCGACTGCTGGAAGTTGGCTCAGAATTTCTTTGTAATGATAAGGGCGGAGTCCTACACCTATTCCCAGATTTGGGATATGTTTTTTTAACATGTGGTATGGTTCCCTATTTTAGTTTTTCTTAGAACCTAAAATAAATTCTCCAACGCTCGTTTCTTCATAGTAATTGGAATCGATGGCTTTAGCAAATAAATCTGCATTTCCTGTGCCGACAGCGCAGGGGGCTAAATCCATGGCTGTAGCTACGAGATACATGGTTTGAAGAAGGACTCCTGTATTTTTGAGAATAAGGGCATAAGCACCGGATGGATATTTCCACGAAACTCTCTGAAAGCGTGCAGCAATAATAATCAGTATTTGAGGTGGATGTTCCGTTGTTGTAGAAAGGCGGGCTCTATGTACAATAAGATCCGTGATTTTGTTGAGATTCGATATTTTGTGTAATTCATGCTGCTGAGCATTATAATGATAGAGACTAGAAGAAATCCCAGCACAAGATTGAATGATGGGATAGAGTTCGAGTTCATAAAGGGCCCCGCCACTTGGGTAAGGTCGTGCAGAAAAATCTAAGTCTTCGATAGTTTTTAGATGTTTGATTCTTGCACATCGAAAAAGAAATTCACCCAATTGTCGAATCGTAATGGGCTCATCACCATGGACTCTTTGAGAAGTTCTGGTCTCCAGTACACGGGAAAAAGGAGGATCTTCCTTTTGAAGCGTCTCCATATCAGGTCGAAATAATGCGATTCTTTCTGAAGTAGTCGAAGTTTTTATTGCTGGTGTAGGAGGAATTTTTCCGCGAAAAGGGAAGGCTGTTTTCGGATAAGATGGAGATCTTCCTGAGCGACTACGGCTATGAAAAAGCAAATCATGAAAGTCCCACTGTATGAAGATTGGATTTTGTTCTTCTTGTGAAGAATCCCCTTCATAAGCATCAATCATCTTACTATTGAGAAAAAATTGTAGACATTGGCGGATAGTAGATTGGGAGAACTGCGGAAAATCCGCGGACAATGTGTTGGCGGAACATGGCTGTGCAAGAGCATGGAATATGAATAAACTTTCTTTTTGTTGCAAAATGAGCTGGGAAGAACAAAGGGGTGTTTCTAGAACAATACAAGAGCCTTCTCTCCGAGCATAACAAAATCGGGACAGCTGATACACTGCAGAGTCTTGGATTTCGTGTGTTTCAAAATCAAAAGGAGGAAAAGGATTCAGCGTAAATAGGGGTAGATCATGAGAGGTTATTGTGAAATTTAAAAGGTGGTGTTTTTTTAATTTATCTAAATAGTAGTATAGCTCGGCTAGTGCATTCGATCCTCCTTCCTGAAGTGCAAATGCTGCAAGAGTGTCTTCTTCTTTACCTAGCCAAAGATCTTGTAAACAGGTGTTGAGGATAGAGGAGTTCTCTTTCCAATCAATCTGAGAAAAAGGAGTACGGAGTATCGTGACTCCATCTGCATTTTTTTCCGAGGTGACTGTAGATTTAAATTGTAGATACATATCTTATAAAAACATGGGAAAAGGGTTAAGTTCTGCTTCTTTTAAGGGTTGATCAAGCCAGCCTAACTTTACTGGAACATCGTATAGTCTACCCGGAGCAAAACGGGGCCAAAAATGCCTAAGGCCAGGGACAATTACTTTAACGACTTTAAGATCAATGGGTGGACGACTCTGATCTAACACTAAAATTTCCATCCCATGGCATTCAATGATGCGTTGGCAAATCAAGAGATCCTCGAGAAGATCATCTGTTTCAATTTGTTTATAATCAGAGGCGGTCTTGAGTGGAAGATTGTGGGAACCAACAAGATACGGGTGGTCTTGTATCGTAGCTTCTTTTAACCACCTCCATTGCACTCCTTTTTTATTTTTGGATGCATTTTCAGATAGCATCTGGCTTACATGGGGCAGAAATTGATTGACTTCAGTCAGTGCTCTGGAGATGGCAATTTTAGGATTGAGGTGACAACCGAATCCAATCAGAATTTGCTCATTTTTTTGGTCTAGTCGTCGTGAAATCGCTGCAAAAACAGGAATACCTAGATCGCTTGTGATATCCAAGACCCAAAGATCCCTTTGCATTGTCGTGTATTGCGCAACGAATAATTGAAAGAAAGGTTCATTGAAGCTTTGCAAATCCACTTTCTGTTTTGTAAGGCGATTGTACCACCAAAGAGCTACGCTATCTCTCTCTATGAGCTCTGAAAGACCTTGAAGGATAGCTTCTTCAATACAGTTGCCTGCAGCATTTCCATTGGAATCTGCATAGCAAATAAAGGATTCCAGAGGTTGAGGATAGTTATAATAGCAAAATGCTGTGGGAAGATACTTAATCGTTTGGTGTGTTAAAGACCATACTGGAGACCATTCTATTTCAGCTTCCTCTACAAAGGGGGGGAAGACTTTATGTCTAATTTCAAATGAATTGTTGTTGATTTCTAGTTGGTTTTTATATTGATGTTCGCTGAACAACAATAGATCTTTAGGGTGAATTACTAATGGCTGTAATCCTTGATACGTTCCATGGATTCGCATTTCAGTACCCTGAAAAATTCCACAGTATCGTTCTATGCCTTCACATAGACAACTTACTTTAGCTTGTATCTCGCTTTGGCCTTTCCCACCACAGTATTCACGCAGGGATTCTGTACCGACTTCACTAATGATATTAGGGTCAGAAATAGCATAGTTATAGCCTCCTAAGTAAGCATGAAGGAGGGGACTTATTGGGTAATGTGTCAGCGAAGTCATAATGCCCAGGATGGGGCTGACTAAATGAGAGAATTTTTCAAACGTGAGTTCAGGGGAGCAACAGCGGTAGCCGCCATCCGCATCTTTTTCTTTTTTTCTTTGAACTAAATCGATACGGCAGGATGTTAGATCATGGAAGGATTCTAATGAAGGTTCTTTCGTGCTACAGCAGGTGCATTGGGAAAGAGGGACTAGAGCATGTTCTTGTATTTTTGTAGAAAGCAGATCCAGACTAATGAGGTTTTTATTAAGCGAAGAGCTATCCGGATGGATGATCCACTTAAACAATTGAGATATTGCAAAATGACAAGCCAGTTCCTTGGTCGTTGGAAGGGCTGCTAGAGAAGTGGAAAAAGAAGGGTGGTCTCCTTTTTTATTTCGGACATAAGAAGCCTCTATTTGATTTCTTTTTAAATGAGAAGCTAGACATTGCCAACAACCCGCCTTGTTCGGGTCAAAAATCGGACCTACCCAAATTTCACTCCCTTTTGGTTTAACAGGTATCCAGGGTCGTTTATAAAGGTGAGCTTCGGTATTTATATTTTCTAAAATGGGATCGAGATAATCTTCAGTGATAAAGAGCCCAACATCAGATGTTTCGAAAGATGGGTGTAGAGGGATTTCCAAGCTTTTCAAAGCTGAAATATAAGGTTGTATATCTATATTCCCATGCCCAGTTACAAAAACCTTGCAAGAACGTAATTTTTGAAGGGCTATTTTTGGCGTAATTCCCATCAAGTGGCAAAAAGCAGAAAACTCTTCAGAACATTCCTTTTCAACGTATTCGATATAATTGCTTTTTTCTAAATGTTCTATTACGTAGTACACTTCTGCTGCGTGGAGTTTTTCAGATAATTGGTCGGCAATTTCATCTAGGGAATAGACCCCTAATTTTAAAAGAGGGGTCACTAGAGCTATTAGTCTTCCCTTTAGTAGATGAGAAGCTTTCTCAGACAGGAGAAAGGTTTTATCGGGTTCGATGGTTTCAACGTGGTAACATGATTTAAATCGTAGAGGATTATTGCATTTCATCTAATTCTCTTATCAGAGGTGATTTTCTAAAGATTTGGACATAGAGGTATTTAAAGTAGCCTTCTTCAAAATTAAGAAATGTATTCCTGGGGAAGTCCGTGCCTTTTCATCTTTGAGATGGTCTTTGAGTTGATCATAAGCTTTATCCAAGTCAATCGGGATCTGATAGGTTCGGTGCAAAAGATTTAGAAATAAGAGATTCAAGCCAAAGCCTAGTTTGGGATTTCGCCGTTCTGTGAAATGAATGGTACTGCAAAGTACCTTTCCCTCTTGATCAAGATTGCTAAAAATGAGTTCATAAGGGTGATCCAAAAAAGTTTTTCCCATAGTCAACGTTTTCAATAAGTCTAAGGTTACTCTGCGATTTCCCCACCCTTTTTCACGTTGGCGTTCTGCGACTAATTGCAGAGCGTCTTCGATAGCGGAGATCGGATGGGAGCTTCGTCTAGCTATGTCGCATGAATCGATGATGAGGAGATACCCTCCAGGTACGAGATAATGCCAAGCGTTTTTGAGAGCTCTAATGGAGTCTGTAAGATGTTGTAAAGTGAAACGAAATAGAATAGTGTCTGCAGAGCCAACCCAATATTTGTGAAAAACTTCAGCATCTCCTTCATAAAAAGAAAGTCTAGAACTTCCGAAATCTTCATTCGATTGTTTCACTAGAGGGGGAAGTTTCTCGATTCCTTGGAATAGTTTTTCTGGAAATCTCTCAGCAAGCTTGGAAAGATAAACACCGTTTCCACTTCCAATTTCTAGAACTTTTTTAGTTTGGGACCACCAGGCTGTTTCCTCAATCCAACGAGCTTCAGCATCAAAAAAAAGATGAGCTTGAGCGCTCAGATAAATTCCCCATAACTCAGAGTTACTAGCATCTTTAATTTTTTTTAAACAGACTGTTTTTCCGCATTCAACAAGGTCGCTTAGTAACTTTTCCATATAGATAGGTATTAATGCCGTGGAGTTTACAAATCATAGAGATGATGCGAATAGGTTTATTCGTTTTGCAAAAAATATTTTAGCGCAATTCTACATCTAAAACATTACGGTAGTGTAGTCTGACGTACGTCATGATGTCCATACGTCAGACCAGCAAGTATCAGAATTGGCTTTATTTTTATAATTTCTAGAGCGCCTGTAGTATTACTAGATACCGTTGCAGGAGTAGCACCAGCCACCGACCTGTCTTAATTCTTCTTCAGCTAGTTCGGTAGATGCAGGTTTTTTTGGTAGGGTAAGATGGAGAAAGTGTTCCCCAGCTTTTTCTTCAATGACCTTGAGGCGTGCTTTAGAGTTACTTACAAAACCATGCTCTTTTAGTACTTCCTCGGGGTTAGAAATGGTGCGCTTTCTAAATGCTGGATCTTGCCAAGATTTTGCAATAATCAAAGACCAAATATGGCAGAAGCCTGGACCTTTTGTCTGACGAATTTCTTCCTCTAGCATTTTTAAGGCTTTATCCAATTCAGATGCCTTAGGTGTCATAGGTAAAGAAAGGTAACCATAGGTTTCGTTTGCGTTTTTTTCTTCAACTACTTTATAGTGAATTGGTGTGGGAGTTGTAAAACCGTGCTCTTTAAGCACTTCTGCTGGGTTGGCGATCGCACGTTTTTTAAAGCTCTCGTCATTCCAGCATTTCATGACGATCTTAGCCCAAGTCTTGTCTAGCTGATCCATAAAAGTCTCCTCTTGTATTCTGGTCGAATTTTTTGGCAGATCACTGCCTATTTAAGCGCAAGGTAAAAAAACACTTTTTAATAAGCAATAAAATATTCTCGATTTTATACCATTTTGCGACAGAAGAAAGTGGAAAAATCGGTCATGAAATCGTATAAAGTCTAGAATATTTTATTGCTGGTTTTTTAATTATCATGCTACGTCTGACTTATTAGGGATTATGAGAGCATTATGACTATGTCTGAGAAAGATGAACCGAAACAAAAGCAGCCTTTTGAACATCTCGATTCTACCTTGATAGTCGTCGGAATTAAAGGGTGGTTTATTCTTTTATTTTGCTTGATCCTCTCTCTTATAGTCGTTATTTGGTCGTTTCTAGGGACGATCCCGCTTGTTGCTATTGGAAAAGGCGTAATTTTTGATCCAACAGTAGGCAATTCGATAGAGATAGTCACAGAAACTAACAAAAAAAAATTCCTAATATATGGATTTTATCCTCTTGGTAAGGCGCAAACTATTCATCCAGGTATGGAGGCTCGTTTGGAATTCCCTGGAATAGAAAGTGGGATCCGAGGCGTAGTAACGGAGATCTTACCCTATCCGGTCAGTGAATCAGATTCTTATATGCAAAAGATCCCTTCACCATCCTTGAGAGAGTATTTCCTTGAAGGATCGCTCCCTACTTTTCTAGTGATTATTACCCCTTTGTTAGATCCAAGTATTCTTTTAGAGGAGTCTTCGAATAAGAATCCTCTTATGGCTATTCAATCTGGAATGGTTGGAAGGGTTAGAATTATTTTAGATCACATTAGACCGGTTTCGTATTTCCTTCCCAACATAACAGAGATTCCAGAAAAGAAATGAGGTCTTCCTAATTTATGCGCTGCAAGAGAGTCCGAACGCCTATCATGATTCAAATGGAAGTGATGGAGTGTGGAGCTGCTGCTTTGGGGAGCGTGCTGGGGTATTATGGAAAGTTTCTTACATTGGAAGAATTGCGAGTAGAATGCGGCATTTCTCGTGATGGAACTAGCATCATAAACCTTCTTAAGGCAGCGGAAAAATTTGGATTAGCTGCAAAGGCATTAAAAAAGCAGGCATCAGAACTATTTGATTTTGTATTTCCGGCAATTCTTTTTTGGGAATTTAAACATTTTGTTGTTTTAGAAGGATTTGGAAAAAAAGGCGTCTACCTCAATGATCCATGCATGGGGCCACGGAGGGTTTCTTACGAAGAATTCCAAAGAAGTTTTTCGGGTGTTATTCTTTGCTTTGAAAAGACAGCGCATTTTGTAAAAGAAGGTTCTCCTCCTTCCCTATTTCAGGATCTCCGCATTCGATTCAAAGGGATGCACAATCCATTTCGGTTTTTATTTTTCACGGGTTGTTGTCTGTTGGTTCCTAATATCGTTCTCGTGTTTTCTTTAGTAGCTATTGTTGACACGGTGTTTTCTAGAGTGTTCTTTCCTTGGAAAGGAGAATACATCCAGGTAATAGTCCTCATTGCTTGCTTCACGGGAATTTTGACTTGGATGCAACAATATGTCATGAGTCGTCTTAATCAGAAGCTGTCCATGCGATTTTCCAGCGAATTTTTATGGCATCTTTTCAAACTTCCAACGAACTTTTATTCGCAAAGACATGCTAGTGAAGTGGCTTGTCGAATAGGATTAAATGACACAATTGCAGAGATCCTGACAGGACCAGTAACTTCCGCTGTAATTAACATGGTTTTGGTAGTTTTTTATGCGCTAATTATGTTCTCAATTGATATTGCAATTGCATCCATCGGCTGTGTTTTTGGCGTTTTGAATCTTATAGTGGCACAACAAATTTTTAAATCAGGGTCTATTGAACGAGCTCGTTTACAGCCGGATTTGGCAAAGAGTATAGCGCAATCTCTTGGAATATTACAAAATATGGAAGTCGTTAAGGTTAAAGGAATAGAATCGAAGGTTTTTTCAAGATGGGCTGGAGCATACACAAATGTTGTAAATTCTATTCAGGTGATAGAAAAAAATAATGCAGGTCTTTCATCGATGCCGGTATTACTTCAATCCCTAGCGGTTGCAGCTCTTTTGTGGATTGGATCTGTACATATTATCCAAGGATCTCTGACTCCTGGGAAGCTCATAGGTTTGCAGCTCCTCCTAGTGAGTTTTTTTTTACCAACGAACTCTTTAGTTGGGCTAAGTACACAAGTTCAAATGCTGAAACTTCACCTACAACGCCTAAATGATGTAACGAAAAATAAAGTCGATTCTATTTATCTAGCTAGAAGATCTAAAAAAGATACTAAACTCAAGCTCATGGGGGAATTAGAATTTCAAAATGTGACATTCCAGTATGCTCCATTATCCCCTCCGGCTATTAAAAATATTAGTTTTACGATTCGCCCAGGTAAATGGCTTGCATTAGTGGGGGCAGCGGGTAGTGGAAAATCGACGATTTCTAAACTTGCGATGGGTCTTTTTTACCCTACATCTGGCAAAATTCTTTATAATGGGGTTCCTCTAGAAAATATTTCAGTAGACTTGTTTCGTAATTCTGTTGCCTCAGTAAACCAGGAGATTTTTCTTTTCAGTGGCACAATTCGAAACAACTTGACGTTTTGGAATGATCAAATCTCCGATGAAGTGTTATTTCATGCGGCACAAGATGCGGCAATCCATGATGAAATTTCTATGCGAGATAAAGGGTATAATTCTCTTTTGAGTGAGGGAGGGCGTAACATGAGTGGAGGAGAGAGGCAACGATTAGAAATTGCAAGGGCATTTCTATACGAGCCCTCGATACTCATTCTAGATGAAGCGACAAGTGCTTTGGATTCTAAGACAGAACAAGAAATTGTCGAAAGAATTCGGCAAAGAGGTTGTTCTGTTTTAATGATTGCCCACCGATTGAGTACGATTCGAGATTGCGATGAGATCATTGTCCTTGATCAGGGGTGTATTGTCCAAAGAGGAACGCATGAAGAATTAAAGCAAATTTCAGGTGTATATCAAGCTCTTGTGGAAAGTGAAGGTAGTGGATGAGCGACAAAAAAGAACTATTTCAAATGTTTCGACAGCTAGGAGCAGCCGAACATTTGTTACCTGGAGAAATGTTCTCTTTACATAGAGAGGAGACCGTATTTGCTTTTGAGAGAGGTTCCATTTGGCTCTACATCAGGAAAGAAGGGGAGCCTCAACATCTTTTAGCTCATTTGACCGATGGAGTGGTCTTTACTTCAAAAATATTTGATTCTTCCTATGAAATAAGGATTATTAGTGATAAAGAAATCACGCTATTTGCTTTATCTTCAGATCAACTAAGTCAAATTCTTGTGCAACATAAGGAACTGCAAAAGAATTTTGAAGAAGTGCTTCATGATTGGATAGAAGCATTATTCTCCTCATGTGCTCTGCTAGTTATTAATGAGGCGAAGTGTCCGATTTCTCCTGAAGAAACCCTGCTATTGTCTCCAGGTCAGATTCTTGTGGCATCGAAAGAATGGGTATGGATTGAGACGCTAGAAGAAAACCTATTTCTTTTTGAAAACCCAGAGTTGTCGATAAAAAAAGATGAGCTTTTTCCTTTGACAAGCTCTTGTTGGGTTACTTGCGAAACGAAATCAAATATTCGAGCGATCGATCCATTGACATTGATCGAGCAAAACAGATGGAGGAGAGCTTTAGAAAACGCTAGTTATTTTTTCGTTCAGCATTTTTCTGTATTCATTCAACAACAGCAGCAACGCACATGGGCCGCTCGATCGGACTTTGAAACACAACAGTTCAATAGCGTTCTTAAGCAAATGGGCACTGTTTTTGTAGAGCCTTTGGTGGGAGTTTTACATCAGGCAGAAGAACCTTTAGAACAAGCTTGTCTTTGCCTCAGCGAGTATTTGAACATTCAATGCACATTTCCACGAAATACAAAGGTTGTGAATGATATTGAACAAAGATTGGATCAAATCTGCGAGGCTTCGCACATCCACTATCGGAAAGTGAAGATTGTTGAGCAATGGTGGAAACAAGATCATGGACCTCTTTTGGGGTTTTACGGACCAGAAAAAACACCGGTGGCTCTTTTGCCTTGCCATACATTTCGAGCAACATACCAAATATTCGATAGATCAGGGAAAACTTTTGTGAGTGCAGAAAATGCACATCTTTTTTCCCCTTCAGCATTTATGTTTTATGCCCCCTTTAATGCTTCAGTACAAAGTGGGAAGGAAGTCATTCACTCTGCATGTAGAATCTATGCAAAACCGTGGAAGGCGATTTTGTTGTTTAGTTTGTTAGGGGGAGGGTTTGCCCTTTTTCCTTCTATTGCGACATACCTTCTTTTTAGTCATGCGATTAGAGAACATAGTCAGTCTTTAATCGAATATCTTGCTCTTGGGCTAGGAGTATCTGCAATTGGACTCTCTTTTTTTTACTGTGTTCGAGGGTTTTTATTTTTGAAAATAGAAGGTTTCGTTACTCACTACGTTCAATGTGGTCTATGGGATCGATTGCTTCGACTCTCACCTCGATTTTTCCGAAGATTTTCAGCTGAAAATATATTTAGCAGGGTTGAAGCTATCGAAAATATTCGCAAACTGGGTGCTGGGAATTCGGCGACTCTTTGTCTGAATTTTTTCTTTAGCCTTCTTTACCTTTTTGTGATGTTTCTTTTTTCCCCAGAATTTTCTTTCCTTGCCATTGGATGTTTTATCCTAGCTCTTATTATTACAAGAGTGTGCTGTGTTGCAAAAATAGCGATTTTAAAACGTTCTATGGAGATCCAGGGAGAAAGTTCAGGTATCGCTGTCCAAATGGTCCAGGGAATTCAGAAATTGCGTGTTGCAGGAGCTGAGAATCTTGCTTTTGCTCACTGGGCATCGTTATTTACAAAGAACAAAGTCCTGCAGATCAAGTTACAGCATCTACAAAACATAGTGGTAACTATGACTGCTGTATTACCTATTCTCTCCATGTGGCTTATCTATCTGGCTCTGTATTTTGAATGGATTCGGATTGAAAGAATTTCTATTGCGGAATTTCTAGCATTTAACATCGCCTATGGAAGTTTTATGTTAGCAGTGTACCCAGCATGCAATATCTTAATGCAACTAGTTGAAGTATTTCCTCTATGGGAAAGAGCAAACATTATTCTTGCAGAACCTGTAGAAGCTTCTACTTATAATAGTCAGCCAAAAAAGCTTTCAGGATACATTCGAATGGAAGACGTAGTGTTTTCATATAACCCCAACCATCCGCCACTGTTCAACAAACTTTCTTTCTCTATTAGCCCCGGTGAGTTTATTGGCATTGTGGGTAGGAGTGGGAGTGGGAAATCAACTCTTGTTCGACTTCTTCTCAAGTTTGAAGAGCTGCAATCTGGAGTCATCTATTTTGATGATGCAGATCTTTCAAGTTTAGACCTTCAAGCCGTACGTAGACAGATGGGAGTCGTATTGCAGGGGGAGGGAATGATCTTTGCAGGGACTCTTTATGAAAATATTATTTGTGGAGGCTCCTATTCTCCTGAAGAGATTCAAAAGGCAATTGCCCTTTCGGGTTTTGATAGAGAACTTGAGCTCTTGCCGATGAGACTTTTTACTGTTATTCAGGCAAATGGGCCTACATTATCAGAAGGGCAAAAGCAGAGGCTTCTTCTGGCTAGAGCCTTTCTTTCAAATCCATCTATTCTTATTTTGGATGAAGCTACTTCTGCTTTAGATAATCAGAGTCAAGATAGGATTTCCCTTAATGTTGAAAATCTTTCCATGACAAGAATCGTGATTGCGCAACGTCTTAATACTGTTAAGAAAGCTGATCGGATTTATGTCTTAGATAAAGGAAATATTATTGCTTCTGGCACTTTTAAGGAACTTTCTAAATTACCCGGCATTTTTTCTGAAATGCTTGCAAGACAACAATTGTGATCTATAGATTCTAAAGCGAGAATAGTCAGTTTATTCGCAAATAAAAACTAAAAAACCGTTGCAAGGTTTATTTTTTTATGTTGATTAACCCTTTTGATTTTAAAAAACTTATTTCTCCTATTACGCAAGAAGAGTTTTTCGAACAATATTGGGAGAAAAAACCTCTTCTTTTGACAGATCGTCATGTAGATGGGTATGAAGGGCTTCTTTCATTAAAGGATGTGGATTCTCTGCTTTCGACTTTACATGCTTTTGACAGCTCATGGATACGATTTCTAAATAATAAAAAAGAGCAGAACATCGGTGGATATCTTATGCAAAATAAGATGAAAACGTATTTGGATGCTCGTAAGGTCATGGCTGGATTTAGAGCAGGGAATACCATCGTACTCAACTCTCTTCATCGTCGTTCTGAGCCGTTAAAAAAACTCTGCGAAAAACTTGAAGATGTTTTTGGACATTCCGTGCATGTAAATATGTATCTTACACCTGCTGATGCACAAGGGTTTCAAGCGCATTACGATGCACATGATGTACTCATTTTACAAATTGAGGGTGAGAAGATTTGGAAAATCTATGACCAACATGTCCAATTCCCTATTGTTTACGAAGATACCCCTTTTTTCGACACTCTGAATGCTCCTATGTATGAGGTTCATTTAAAACCTGGAGACCTTCTCTACCTGCCACGTGGTTATGTACATGAGGCATTAACAGCAAAAGAATATTCTCTTCATTTAACCGTCGGTATTCATGTGGTGACATGGATGGATTTTTTGATGGAGCTAGCAAAGGAAGAAAATATTTTGCGTAAAGCCCTTCCTCGACAGGTGCTTTGCACAAATGGTTATAATCAAATACAGGAAGAAGTAAGACAAGCGTTAGAGTCGTTATGTAAAGACCAAGATAGAGTCGAAAAAGCTCATACAAAGCTGAGAAAAAAAATCTTAGAAACAAAAAAATCTGTGGTTCACGAGGGATTTACAGCGATGTATAACGCTGAAAACATTACAGCTACCACAATGCTAGGAAAAAGAGAGGATGTAGAGTTTTCCATCTCTATGGAAGATGAATATACTCTCATTCAGTTTGGGGAAGAGAAATTTAGCGCCCCTGTCCACGCAAAACCATTTTTGGACCATATTTTTCGGATCTCTCAGTTTTCTGTCAGATCGTTGCCTAAAGATCTTGATGCTCTTTCAGAATCAAATAAGTTGGCGTTGATTCGTCCCTTTGTGAGAGCAGGAGTGTTAAAGATTCTAACCTCGTAAACAACTCCTGCCTGGGAGTGAAAGTTTTTAGCACCTTTGAGGGCTCTTTAATTTATACCAAACGCAATAAATAATTTCATATTTGAGCTGCGTGAAAGCTGTCGACAAATTGACGATCATAAACAGCATAGTATTAATGCAATACAATGCCGTTTACGATCGCCGATTTTCGGCGCTTTGA
>Ga0207952_1000184_pt1 | contig 63721 bp, 89 predicted proteins | sample SubbioR12Aug_8Ca_FD_184831 | JGI IMG/M metagenome (GOLD analysis project Ga0207952, IMG submission 184831) | Serpentinite rock and fluid subsurface biosphere microbial communities from McLaughlin Reserve, California, USA - CR12Aug_8Ca (SPAdes) | ecosystem: Environmental > Terrestrial > Deep...
TGCCACTTGGCTTTTTACCAGAACATATGCAGTTTCCATCTTATTCTCCCTTCATCTCAAGACGTGTTTTAAACTCTGGGGTAATTCCTAGGGAATCATAGTTTCCAGACGAACATGTAAAACACATTGAATCCTTAGGGATTCCAACTGCTGCTGCCAAATTTTCAGCATCGTTATATCCCAAAAAGTCAGCGCCAATGCTCTTTCTTACCATTTCAGTCAATTCAACCTCATTGAGTTCCTTACCATCAGAAAATGTTGCAAGTTCATCTTGAGATGGAAAATCAATTCCGGCATAGCATGGGAATTTGATTGGAGGATATGTTATTACCATGCTGATTTTTTTAGCGCCTGCCCTTCTTAGTGCTTGAATAATTGCCTTTGAGCTAGTTCCCCTAACTAGACTGTCATCAATTACTACGACATGTTTTCCTGAAATGATTTCTTTGATTGGGATAATCCATCGATTGATCTCAATTCTGTCGCTTTGGTGGGGCTCAATAAAACTACGTAATGGCCCTTTCTTGCTGTATCTGTCTTTGAGTAACCCCTCATCAAAAGTAATTCCAAGCTCTTGTGCATATCCCAAGGCTGCAGGTCTTGCAGAATCTGGAACTGGAATTACAAGGTCAGCATCTCTTATTGGAAATTTCTTTGCCAAAAATCGCCCAATGTTTTTTCTTGAAATGTAGATGTTTGCGCCCTCCATGTTACTTGACGGATGTGCAAAATATGTAAATTCAAAAGAGCAATGAGCCCTTGATGTGTCTTCAGAGAATCTTTCAGTCTCTAATCCATTTTTGCTTAGTTTGATAAGCTCACCAGGTTTTACATCGCGTTGCAGTTTTGCGCCAACTGCTGAAACTGCAGAAGATTCGGATGCCACAATGTATGTGTCATCTGATTCCTTGTAACCCAAGACCATCGGTCTGAATCCTTTTGGATCCCTTGCAGCAAATACGGAATTATCGTCAGAGATAAATGTAAAACAATAAGAACCAACCATCTCATTTTTTAAAATCGATAATGCTTTTCCCATCTGACCATTCTCAGAAATTAGCGACACCAATCTTTGTGCAGCAACCAGAGTATCACTTGCATTTTGCGGAGTAAAAGAACAGCCACCTACCAGATTTGATAACTCTTGGACATTTGCAATTGTTCCATTATGAGCAATGCATAAGTCCTTTACTTTGAGTGGTTGTGCATTTTCCAAAGTACTTCGTCCCATTGTAGAATAACGAACATGTCCGATTACTGCGGGGGATGCATATTCCTCACAGATTTTCTTAAACTCTGAAGATGCTCCTGAAACAAGGCCCAATCTTTTTAGCGGTTCTTTGTTTGGGATTGCAACACCCCAGGCTTCTTGTCCTCTATGTTGTAAAGCCCTTAGTGCATCAATTGCCATCGGAACGACATTAGTTCCACTAAGACTGAAAATTCCAACTACGCCACAATTCTCCTTAACCATGAACTACCAACTCCCTTAACGAATTAAACCAAGTTTTTTGAGCCTTATCAACTCTTAGATCTATGATCGGTTTGTTTTCTTTGTTTAGTCGGATGTTTTCACCGCCAAATGTTCCAATCATTTTGTAAGATACTTTGCTCTTTTTGAGAAGACCATCTAGTTTTTGGAGATTTTTCTTGTCTACAACCAGCAAATATCTGGAATGAGTTTCAGAAAACAATGTTCTGTCAACGTCAAGTTTGGGACCTGGAATTTTTTCAAGAGATACGTTGCATCCAATTTGATATGTCATGCAAAGCTCTGAAACTGCAACTGCCAGACCGCCTTTGGAGCAATCATGTGCTGCTTTTACCAGTCCTTTGCCAATCACATCAAGTACTGTATTCATGTGTGATTTTGATTCTGCAAAATTTACAACGGGGCATTTTCCGCCAACAAACTTGTGAATGTATTCAAAATATTCAGAGCCACCCATCTCATCTTTTGTGTCACCAATTATCACAATTGTATCACCGGCATCTATCTTATGAGAAAATAATGGGGCCTTGTCAATCAAGCCCAAGATTCCAATTATAGGGGTTGGTTTTATCGGACCGGTTGGAGTCTCATTGTATAGACTGACCTTTCCGCCAACACATGGAATTTCAAAATATTTTGCAAAATCAGTGATTCCTTTTAGAGACTCTAAAAATGTCCAAAAGATTTCAGGATCTTCTGGATTTCCAAACTGCAAATGATCAAGCATTCCAATTGGTTTTGCACCAGTACAGACAACATTTCTGCATGCTTCCTCAAAGCAACCAATTGCACCTTCCCTTGGATTGATGTAGCAGTGTTTTGGATTGCCGTCAATTTTTGCAGATAAAAATTTGCCATTATCTAATCGAAGCACAGATGCGTCTTTGCCAGGTTTTACTACCGTCCTAATTCCTACCTCATGATCATACTGGCCATACACCCAGATTTTGCTTGCAATGTTTGGCGCTGCAAGAAATTTCATCATCATTTTTGAATAATCAGAAATTGGTTTGAGTTTCTTTTCTTTTTCGATATTTTCTAGATATGCAGGTTTTTTTGATGGTCTGTCCAAAAGTTTGGCGTTTGCAACAACGTCAGTTGGAAGATTTGCACAAGTCTTGCTTCCCTGCTTTACATGCATCATGTTATCAAAAGTAACATGGCCAATAACAGAACAGGATATGCGGAATTTCTTACAGATTTCTTCTAGTTTTTTTAATTTCTCAGTATTTGTAACAATTAGCATTCTCTCCTGAGATTCAGATACCATTATCTCATCTGGGTTCATGTCAGATTCTCTCGTGTGAACCTTGTTTACATCCATCTCAATTCCAATGGATAAGGCATCGGCAGTTTCAGAAACAGCACAGGACAGTCCACCGCCGCCAAGGTCCTTCATTGCATGAATTAGTTTCTGATTTCTTGCCTCAAGAATTGCCTCGATGATTAATTTTTCAATAAATGGATCTGGGATTTGGACTGCTGATCTGTTTTCAGACTCTAATGAATCAGATGCAAACTGAGAGCCGCCTATGCCGTCTCTTCCAGTAGAGCCGCCAAGCAATACTACAATGTCTCCTTTTTTTGCATGATTTTTTATCAAACTTGATTTCTTGCCAAATCCAATTGCTGCAACATCAACTAGAGCATAATTTGTATAACATTCATCAAATTCAACCTCACCGCCAATTGTAGGAATTCCTAAACAGTTTCCATAATCTGCAATTCCGGTAACTGCATTTTTAAAAAGCCATCTTGCTTGCAAGTCTTTTTCAATGTCTCCAAATCTCAGACCATCAAAGATTGCAATTGGTCTGGTTCCAGCAGACAAGATATCTCGGATAACACCGCCAACCCCAGTTGCAGCCCCACCATATGGCTCAACTGCAGACGGATGATTATGACTTTCAATGTGAGCTGTAATTACATAACCATCTCCGATATCAAGTACGCCAGAATCATATCCCTTTTCAGAAATTACCAGAGGCCCTTTCATCGGTAACATTTTGAGATGTTTCTTTGATGACTTGTATGAGCAATGCTCTGACCATTCAGCAGCTACAATTTGTAATTCGGTAGATGTTGGTTTTCGTCCAATCTTTGATGTAAGGTCATCTAGTTCTTGGGGTTCTAGACTCAATTTTTAACACCAATTGTTTTAATCAGTGATTCAAAAATTAGAGAAGACGGTTTATTGTCAATTGGGTTAATCGCAGACTCGGCTGCTCTTTCTGGATGAGGCATCATTCCAACAACATTTCCATCCTCGTTGCAAACACCGGCTATCCTGTCAGTAGAACCGTTTATCACTTCCTCGTATCTAAAAACAATTTGATTATTTTTCTTTAATTTTTTTAGCGTATCATTATCGACATAATATCTGCCCTCACCATTTGCAATTGGGATGGGAATCTTTTGATTTAATTTCAGTTTGTTTGTAAATGGAGTCTTGTTATTTTCAACTATCAAATTAGTCCAGCCACACATAAAATTCAGCGATGTATTTTTGAGCAATGCCCCTGGCAGTAAACCCGCCTCAACTAGAATCTGGAATCCGTTGCATACCCCCAAAATAGGAATTCCTTTGTCTGCCATCTTTCTTACATCGTTAATTATTGGGCTATGAGCTGCAATTGCCCCAGACCTTAGTCTGTCACCATAAGAAAATCCACCCGGAAGGATAACAGCATCGATGTTTTTTGGTAGTCCTTTTTCATGCCAAAAATACTGGGCATCTAGATTAAAGACATCAGTTAGAACGTGATACATGTCACGATCGCAGTTACTGCCTGGAAAAACTATTACCCCTACCTTCACACTTTGATTTATCGACAGAGATATTTAATTTGAGTCTAGTCAAAAACTCCAAAAATAAACAATTAGTTGATCGCTATTTGCAACTAGAATAGTTTAGGATGCATCAAAGACATCAATTGTGACTTTGCTTACCATTGGATTGTAGATTCTTAATTCATCACATATTTTCTGTACCTTTGCTTGCGCAGATTTTTTGTCTTTTTCTTTGATTGTAAATTTTAGCATCTTTGCGGTCTTTATTTTAGATATTGAAGAGTCTCCGCCTTTCAACACCAAGTCATTAAGAATTGTTTCCCCTTCAGGATCGCTGATGCCAGGTTTGTTTTCAATTGTTACATGAACGTTAAAGACGGCCAACAAGTTGGAAAATCAAAAAGAGGTTAATCTATCTTCCTACAAGATTTTAAGAATAAATCATTTTTCTGTTTCTGCAACTGTCTTGTTTTCTAATACTGGTTTTGGGGGCGGTTGTGCTTTTATGATATCTGATGACTTTTGTTTTGATTCAAAATCCTCAAATGCAATTTCAGCTTGATATGTTACAATTTGGTGCAGTCCTGCCAACACTCCCAAAATAGCAACTGCTCCAAGTACATACACAATAACTGTGGCTGGTTTCAATAATTTTAAAAAATGTGTATGAACTTAAGGGTTTATGAATGATGATCGAATGTAAAAAAATTCCCAATTACGGGAATTTCTAAAATCGTCTGTGACTATAGAAAATGACATCTAGTTAAATCCTGATATGTTTCATACTAGATAATGAATTATTCATTTGAAAACGATTCATTGAGAAATGAGGAATTATCAAGATCACTTGATTCCATTGTAAAGTGTTACCAATGCTTGTCAAATGAGAATCTATGCTGGTTTCATTCAGAATCTGTAAAGACAGTTCTAATTGGAGAAACAAAATCAACAATCTTCAAATTAAAAAATAACAGATAGGTTATATCGCCGAAATAACACTACTAGTGTATTGCAGACATACATTTTACTTACTTGTAATCCAGGACATGAAAAGGAGGTAATAACTCATCTAAGAAGCATAAAGGGAGTAATGGAGGTAAATGGCATTTGGGGCAAATACGATATTTTTGTCAAAGTAGAACATGATGCAGAATATGGATTAGACAAGTTTGTAGAGATTTTAAGAAAGATTGAAAACATCACCAGTACATACACCATGCCAGTCTTGTTTGGACAAGGCGGAAGCATAGACGATTAAAAAAAAGAAAAAAGCTAGTTGCTTCCAATTAGGAAGACAACGTTTACACTTGTATTGACATCTTGGTCAGATGAAAATATCGGTGTTGGGGCTGATGACTTTGCAATTCCATCATATGCCATTTCATACATTGGCATTGGGTATGGCATTGAAAATTCAGATAGTGAAACTGCTTTTACTCCAATTATCTTGTAATTGAGTGGAGCTAATGCAAGTTCAGCTTTTGACTTTGCATTGAGAACTGCTTCTGCTAAAAGTTCATCTTTTAGTTTTGATGCAGATTCAGGAGATAGTGAAAAGTATACGCTATCTACTCTGTTTACTCCTGCCTCAACTGCGCCGTCAATTATGGCAGCTAAACTGTTAAGCTTTGAAGTTTCAACATGAATGATGTTGCTTACTCTATATCCAATTAGTTCTTGGGTATATCTTCCAGTTTTCTCATCCTGATAACTATCATACACAGGATAGATGTTAAACTGGGATGTACTGATCTCAGAATCAGTGATTCCTACTTGCTTTATTGCAGCAATCACTTTGTTCATCAATTCAGAGTTTGAAGCCAATGCATCTTTTGCAGTTTTTTCTTGAATTTCAACACCAAAACTAATGTTTGCAAGGTTTGGCTTTACACTTGAGATTGCGTTACCGGTAACTGAGATCACTTTTTCCCGTGATGGAAAAGGAGTGACTTCTTCTTGAGCTACTGCATTTGGGGTAACAGAGATTGCACCCACAGTTACAGAGACTACCAGTACAGCAATCATTGCTGTAAAGATTTGTTTTGAATGTTTCATGATTATACAATGAATAATTTTGTAGATAAGGTTTGATTAAATTTCAATTTAACAACAAGCATTATTAAGAGATTCAAAATTTTACTCCTTCGATGAAAGACGAGATTGGGGATACTGTAAAAGACACCGAGGGAGATACAATAGGTATAGCAGACAGAGTCGAAATTCTATCCACTGAGGATTCAAAGCTAAAATCAATTGGCGAGATACTTAGCTCAGATTCAAGCAGAGCAATTTTAAAAATTCTATTTAATGATTCTCTAACTGCAAATCAAATATCTCAAAAGACAGAAATATCATTGCCGTTAGTAATTTATCATTTAAAAAAGATGCAGGATGCAGGAGTTGTAAAAATTACTAACATTGGAAAAAATACAAAGTCTCATGACATGAAGTTTTACACCGTAGACAAGCTTGCAATAGTAATATTGCCTGCGATGATGTCAGAGCCTGCAAAAAAGAGCAAATCATTATTTAATTCATTTACTAGAATTCACAGACTTGCAACACTTGGTGGCGCATCAATTGCTGCATGGTTTTCATCTCAACTGATTCAAAAAGGAAATGTAATGCCAGATGGGGGAATGTCTGCAACCAGTCCAATTCCACCAGATGCTCCAGAGATGGCACTCAAGTCAATGCCAGAAGAGTCTGCAGATGTAGCAATGGAGTCATTGCCAGTTGATGAGATGGCAAGAATGACAGGAGAATCTGCAGATACGATGATGCAGTCTGCACCAATTATGGATACTGCACCTATGGCTCAGACATTTGATCCAATAGTCCAGATACTTTGGTCTGCAGTTTCAGTTCTGATGGTAGTTGTTGCAGGACTAGTCATAGAAGTTGTAATTACCAAACGACGTAAAAACATCGCCAAACATTGAAATTTATATCAGATTAGAAAAGAATACCACAGATTGTCAAGATCAAGATATTGGAAGATTACTCCAGACGAGATGGAGAAATTTGTGTACAATGAAGAGAAACTGCTAAACTGGGAGATAAAGTGTGTAAGAGAACCAGAAGTGCAAGCAATCTTCATAGGTCTTTTCATGTATAGAAACGGCACACCATATGACTATGAATCAGTCAAGGGAATCACATATTATTACAACAACATTCCAAGAAAAGAGTTACCATCAATTACCAGTTTTCTGCAAGAGAAATTTGGAGGAAAAGAGATGGAAAAAGGGGAGAGGATATTTCTTAAAGATTCAAAGGAAATCTATTCCAGCAGAGACATTGCAGCTTTGGCAAAAAGCATGGAACAGAAATTTAAGACAAAGGCAATCATATCTTTAGAGTTCCAAGACTTGAGTCTAGAGGAGCTCAAAAACGCTGGATTGCCTGAAGCAAAACTACTTCCAATTCCAGGCAAATAGATACATGCCAGTTTAGACGAAGACGGGTATGTCAGACATTCAAGAGATTAATGAACATCTAAAACAACTAAGAAAGATAGTCATACGAATTGCAATATCGGTGGGAGTAATCACAATGTTTCTGATATCATTTCATGCAGAGCCAATTCAAATTAACGGGATTCAATTATACTATCCAACTCCAGACCCACTAAACAACATTGCAGCACAGATAACAAATCACATGAGAGAAACTTTGGTTCCAGCAGATGTGCAGTTAATTCAAACAGCACCGGGCCAAGCATTCTTTGCTCAGATATACGTTGCAGCACTTACAGGAATTGCATTAAGCATGCCAATTATCATCAGAGAGTTTGTTGTATTTATCACGCCGGCACTAAAAGAAAAAGAAATCAAGATAGCTAGAAACATCTCGTTGCCTGCTTTGCTGTTATTTGTTACAGGATGTATATTTTCATATATTTTTGTAATCCCATACATCTTAGATTTTCTTTACACATACGGAGAGTCTGCAGGACTAGTTACGTTTCTAAATGTAATTGATTTTGTTACATTTGTTTTACAGTTTCTGTTGGCATTTGGCATATCATTTCAGCTTCCACTTGTGATGTATGCAGTATCACGAATTGGAATAGTTGATTCAAAATTTTGGCGAAGCAACATAAGATATGCGATTGTGGCAATTGTCATATTTGGAGCAGTCATCACTCCAGATGGAAGCGGTGTTACAATGTGGTTTATTGCAGGACCAATGATCGCACTATACCTCATAGGCATGGTAGCAATTGAGCGCAGTGAGCGCAAAATGTCGAACATTTAAATCCAAAATCAACAATAAAGAATCAGAATGTTTGAAGGAGTTTCAAATTTCATCCAAGGTCAAGAATGGATATTTATCATAATTATTGCAGTGGTGTTTATTTTCGGTGCCAAAAAAATCCCCGAACTTGCAAAGACTTTGGGAAAAGCAAAAGGCGAGTTTGAGAAAGGAAAGATAGAGGGCGAAAAAGAACTAAAAGACCTCAAAGATAAAGAAAAAACAGATTAATTTTCAGCGATAATAGCAAATTCATCAATCATTTTAGAATATTCATTTGGAATCTTGTCTTTGCCAAAACTCAGTTTTTTTAGTCCTTTAAACTTCCAATCAATCTCTAAAATTAGTTTTGTCCCGTTTGGAAGCTGCTCATATCTTGTTGTGATATGAGTGCCCTTTGCATCGCCGCCAACAATGAATAGTTCATGCAATATTGGTTCGTCAGTTACATGCTTTGCCATGATTACAAATTCCTGTCCTCCAAGCATCAGGTGCTCTTCTACAAGTGAATGGTTTCCCCTAACTGAGATTGTTCTAGTTGAGGGATAGTATTGCGGAAGAATTTTTTGAAAATTTTCATAGTTTGTTGTAATGTCAAAAACTTTTTTTCTGTCAGCCTTTATGATCTTTTCAAAAACAATAGCCAATTATAATTTGAAAGTACCCCAACGAGGGTATAAACCGTGCTCCAGATCAAACTGGTCCAAACACTTTCCAACTCCGTGATTTACAATGTCATCAATGGTTTTTGGTTTTGTATAAAATTCTGTAACTGGCGGCAGTATTACAATTCCAAGTCGTGATAGTTTCAACATGTTTTCAAGATGGATTGCAGAAAGTGGAGTTTCTCGAACCATCAAAATTAATTTTCTTGATTCCTTAATTGTGACACCTGCTGCTCTTGCAACCAAAGTATCATCGTATCCATTTGCAATTGCTGACAATGTTTTCATGCTGCATGGCGCTACAATCATTCCATCAACCTTGTGAGTTCCACTAGAAACACTTGCTGCCATGTTTGATTCATCAGAGGTTGTAGTTGCAAGCGACTTTACATAGCCTATCTGAAATTCTGTCTCCATTGCAAGGCATTTGATTGCCCACTCTGACATTATCAGGTGAGTCTCTACTCCCAATTTTTTCAATACTTCTAGCAAGCGAACCCCATAGATTACACCCGTACTGCCAGTAATGCCAACTATCAGTCTCATTGTAGTGTCTAATCATTCATGGTATTTTATCTATTAGATAGTATGATGGTTTTAGCACTAGCTAGCTTGTGCCGCATCTGCAGCATCTAGTTTTTGCTGCTCTCGTCTTCGTTTAATCCACAAAGAAACTCCACCTGCTGCCATGGCAGTAAGCAAGATGACTCCTGCCATCTGCAGCTCAAAGGAATAAAACATATCATTACTGGAATGACTATCAAGAAAAATCTTGTGATTGGATAATTAGGTAATAATTTGAAAATTAGCTATATTAGTTCCCGTATTCTAGTTATCTTATGATTAGTTCTTCTGAGATTAAAAAAATTGTAAACGGATATTCTGATGTAAAGATTGGCGTAATGGGAAGCCACTCTGCACTTGAAGTGATGGATGGGGCAAAAGATGAAAACTTTCAGACTCGGGTATATTGTCAAAAAGGAAGAGAGGAGCCATACCAGAGATTTGGAAGAATAGCAGATGAGATTGTTGTTTTAAATAAATTCAAGGACATGGCGTCTGCTAAAAATCAAAAAGATATGCGAGACTCTAATGTCATAATAGTTCCTCACAGATCCCTAACTGTATACCTTGGATACAAAACATTGGAAAATTCATTTAAGGTTCCAATATTTGGAAACAGAAAACTATTCCAAGCAGAAGAGAGAACCGCAAAAAGAAACCAGTATTTTTTGCTAGAGAAGGCAAGAATAAAATTTCCAAAGTTGTTCAAAGACCCAAAAAATATCAACAAGCCATGCATCGTAAAGGTCCAGGAACTAAAAAGACCATTAGAGCGGGCATTTTTCACAGTATCATCTTACAAAGACTATAAAGAAAAATCTGAAGCAAAAATAAAACAGGGACTAATCTCAAGAAAGGACCTAGAAAAAGCAAGCATTGAAGAACTTGCAATTGGCACATACATGAATTTTAATTTCTTTCACACTCCAATGTCAAAACAAGTTGATTTTATTGGAATTGAGCGAAGACTGCAGACAAACGTCCATGACTTTAATGCACTTCCTGCAAAACAGCAGCTAGACATCAACATTGATTTGCAAAACATTGAGGTAGGCCACACACCAGCTAGCATCAGAGAGTCGTTGCTTGAAAAAGTAATCAAGATGGGTGACAAGTTTGTAGCTGCAGTCAAAAAGGAATATGCCCCGGGAATCATTGGGCCATTTTCTTTGCAGAGTGTAATTACAAAGGATTTGGAGCTTGTAGTGTATGATGTGTCACTACGAGTCCCTGGAAACCCAATTGTTGCAACTACTAGCCCGTACACAAAATATCAGTACGGCAAAACATTTGGAATTGGAAAAAGAATAGCCATGGAAATAAGACAGGCCCAAGAAGAAGGGCGTCTAGATGAGATTGTTACCTAAGCAATTACAGTAATTTCTGGAATCGAAGAACCGCCATAACCAGGATCAATTCTTTGTTTTGGATTTAGAGAAGTATCATGATGACATGCCTTGTTGCAAACAGGACAAAACTTTCTGTCAAGTACAATGCATTGGCAGATATGGTTTTTGACATATGCTTGTGCTGCCTGGTTCCATTCCCCAGTGCCATTGCAATAAACACAATCATGTGAAGATATTGAGCCTAAGCCTTTGCAAAAATCACAAATGTCTTCAGTCATATCTATATCTAATAACTAAACTAATTTTTAAATCAATATAATTGAAATGCCCAAAGACATATTTCAACGAAGATGCAAAAAATATTGTTGATTGGCTAGATTGAGAAATATATCGAATACTCAACGGTTTTGGTTCAAATAATTTTAGAACGGTTTTATTTGGACCAGAATTGCTGGATGCCAATTAACAAAATCCAAACTCTTTTCTGTCAGGGAATAACAAAATGATTGATGCCAAGAACCATCTACATAAAAGAGATAATCACAATTCTAAAAGAGCCAAAGCTTTGTCCCAGATGTCAAAAAGACGATAGATTAGAAAAAAATATTGTCTTTGAGCGAAGATCAGATGGCCAGACAATTTTATGTTCAAGATGTGAGGCACTAACTGTAATTACAAATCACAATCTCAAGGAAGTTGAATTGTCAGCTGCAAAAGACTGTCAAGTAATGCTAAAAGAGCCACACTTGATTCGCAAAGTTACATACTAGATTATTCTAGTAATTGCTGAATGACATAGGTTCTGACATGTGCAAACTCCCATTCCTTTAGGTCTGCGTTTTTGCATTCCTCTTTGATTATTAGTCCTGCCAATCCCTTGCTCCAGATGTGTCTGTTTACATCGTATACTTCGATTATTTTGCCATGCTTTGTTATTTTGATGCTGCCATGGCATCTTTGGATAATTTTTGATGCAACGCTTTTGTACAGTTTATCCATGTTTGCCATAAATGGTGGATAATTTTTGGGATATCAAAAAGTTATGTTTTGCAGCAAAAATACCAATATATCATAGAATGAAAATCATCAATTGCTGATGATTAAGAAAGCTATGTCTGATCTCTGATGAGTTTGCCGAATTATGAAGCGTTTATGATTTAAAATAGCCTCAAATAACTATGCTAAACTATGCCAAATTTTTTATCAGATAATTTTACTCTGAGATCAAAGTTTTATGTTAAAATAACTAGTCATTTCTCACAGCCAATCCCATCTTTGTCCCCATCAAATCTATGAGGATCACTTCCCATTACTCTAAAGTTCTTGTATGATATATCGCCACAATCTAAATCCGGTGGATATGGCAGGATACAAACATCAGGATATGATGGGTCACAATTTTCTTTAGAATCTAGAGTCTCTTTTGGAATCACTTTAGGAGTTTCTTCGGGACTAGTTTTTAGAGTCTCTTTAGGAATAATTACAGGAGTAACTATCAGAGTCTCTTCTTTACATCCATATTTTTGAGCCCAAGATTCCCCTGAAAACTCACTTGTATCACAATATTGAGTCAAGATGTTAGCATGGCCATTTGATAGCAGCATTTCATTTATCACGCCACCTTCGCAGTAAACTTTGCCAAGCATTCTACCATACTGATCAAAAGGTTGCAAGTCATCTTGATCAACCGTAATCATGCTGTCCACAGGGCAATGCATTACAGTAAACAGAGTTGCTTCTTGGAATCCTAGTTTGTCTTTTTCGGGAGTGTTAGTCAATGACAAACGAATTTTATGATTTGCAGTATAAATTGTATCTCCATCAACTATCCTGGTTACTTTTTCTGTGATACAATTTCCTGTGCAGTTGATAACTGTAGGTTCTGCAAAATCTGGAATGCTACAACTGTTTCCAGTCCACAGTCCTCCCTTTGAGAGACAATCAATTTTTTCTTTATTCTCGTCAGGTCTTGTATCTCCTTGAAATGTTGGTCTGTTGTCTTGCCACGTAGTAGGTGAGATAGCTGCAAAGACTGCAACTGCACCAATAACTCCTACAACAATAATTGCGATGATGATTAGTGATTTCATTTATTTTTTCTCCAAATCATAAAAATTACAATACCACAAATTGAAACTATAGTCACTACCAAAATTAACGGAACATAGTAAATAAAATCAGATGTTGTTATCTGAGATTCATCTAGTAATACGGGAGGAGTACATATACTGACACTTCGTTTATCTCCAAATGCATAAACAAGATATGATTTTCCAATTTCAAAATCACTATACTGGATTGAATTATGACCTGAAGTTACAGTTCCATCATCTGCATCCCCTTTTAGAATACGAGTAACATCAAAGGTAATTGTATCGTATTCCTCAGTTCCAGGATGGATTTCTGGATGTGGATTGTAAATGTCAATGACAGTTCCAACAAATACCACATCTGCCTGCTGAAAATTGTAATACTCTGCACCTAATGGAGGTGGGGCTCCACATGATGCGTGTGCAGAAATGGGTAGAAATACAATTCCAATAATAATTATCAAAAGTATAGTTTTCATTTTCTCCTAGTTACAAAAGCCTATACATGATTCTAGTGTATCAAATGGAACAGAACCACCACATCCTCCCCATGTAAAAGATTTGCAAGAACGAGATTCCCAATCAAAATAATATTTTTCTATCGATGCTTTGCAGACCCCAGTTTCAGGTACTTGATAGCAATGCCTAGAACTTTCAGATTGATTTACCATTAATGCCCATCCCCTTTCAAATAATTTTAAAACAGAATCAGGTTTTACACATGTAAAATGACCATTAGTCGATTTTACAACTAGTACTAATTCATCTCTACACTCAATGTCACTGTATAGAACTCCCAACTTGAATTGCTTTAGTGGTGAGACAACAAAGGTTTCACAGTTATCAGTTCTTTCTGTTGCTTCAGGCCAGTGAGCAAAAATAATTTCTATCTTTTCAGGACTCTTTGACTCAAATGATGCATAGTAAAAACAATCATCAGTTGTTGCATTCGCATCTACCTCTTCTCCATTAATTAAAACAAATAGTTGACCACCTATCGGGTATACTATTGGGGCCTTGAGATCAAGGGTTGCATTTTCTCCCAGATCAAAAATCACAGAGGCAGAAGCGTGATCAAAAGATGCAGAGTTTATGTTTTCTCCAGTATAGTAAACTTTTCTCACATCTTTTTCAAGATACATGAATATTTCTTCGGCATGAGATGTTTGAATTATGCTTGCAAATGCGATTATTCCAAGTCCTATAATGATTAACGATTTCACATAAAATTTAACAAAAGTATGAACTTAAAGATTTACAAAAAGAGTTTTCCATTTCTCATCTTTGCCCTATTACGATATGTAATGATGTGATAGCGAATGATATTTTTTAGCTTGTCCTCTACCGTAGTCTCCTCATCTAAACAAACAGATAGAAAGTCAAGATAGTCCTTGTCTTTTACATCAATCTCTATCTTTCTCAATTTAACACCTGAACCCTTGTAGTCACATCGTCTTGTGAAATCATCTTTGCGTGAATTATGCAAAACCGTATGATACATTTTGCAAAAGGTCTTCTAATCCCCTCCTCAAAGTAATAGTGCATCACCTGTGCATATGCCTCGCTATTGCATCCTAACATGTTACAAATCAGAGACAAGCTAGGGATTTTTGAGCCTAAAAGGGCAGGTTATTGTAATAATAGAATCTAATGTTTGGGTTTTGCTTTATGTTTGGCTAGTTCATCTTTTAATGCATTGATTCTTTTTTCTAATTTATCCACTCTTCGATCATCTGCATCTGCTCTTTTTTCTAATTTTGCCAATCTTCGTTCTTGTTGTTGTTCATGTTGTTTATTGGTTAATTTTGCCATGGGTTAGATAGAATTTTTTATGAACTTAAGGATTTAGGAAATAAAAAATCAAATTCGCTTTTAGATGTTTTAATTATTTAAAAAAATCTGAAAATAGAAGAGAAAAATTAAGGTTCAATTCTTGCACATTCTGCTAATGCAGTAATAGAGCCTTCTCCAGATGGAGAATATGCATTAACAGACCAAGCAGGTAATCCTTCAAAGATAGTGCTTGATTCACCAGATATGTTAACTCTGGGATCTGTTGTTCTATATCCTCCACCAACAACCATTTCACCTGATAGACATGGTGCATAGGATGATCTAAATGGGGTTTCAGCAGAAAAATCTGTTGTTTGACCAGATCGTTCTACTACTATCAATCTTCCGCCAGAACCGGTACCGACATCATCAGGTTCACATAATACACTTCCATCAGAATTGATTTGTCTAATTGAAGAACCTACAGGACAGTTTTCATTCACGCGTGTCTGTAGTAGAGCATCAGCTGTTGCTCTTGATGTTGCTTCGTTGTCGATGTTGGATTGTAGTTGTGTATCAGCTGCTTGTAGTTCTGTGAAAATATCAAAGAAAGAGTCAATCTGAGATTGCTGAGACTCATCACTTGCTTGTAGTTCTGTGAAAATATCAAAGAAAGAGTCAATCTGAGATTGCTGTGCATCATTGGTTGTCTGCAATTCTGTGAAAATATCAAAAAATGAATCTACTGTAAACACATCAAAGAACACATCAAAGAAACTGTCAGCTTGTGGATTTGGCTGATTTTCATTAATCAGAGAAAGTAATTCACATTCTTTTGAATACTTTAGTGGGTCTTTTTTTTCAAACTCTTTGGTACACTCTTTTTGGAGTTTAGTTGGCTTGTCTGCTGCAAATGCATTGCCAATAAGTGGACTGGAAATCAGAATAGTAGAAATTGCCAAAAATAACAAAAGACTGGATTTATTCAACAGAAACGTAGAGTCTAAACTAATAATTAAAGAGGATCGTGTGTAATGCGATCAATATTACAGAATCTAATCTTTCTCTGGCTCTTTAACTACACTTTCAAAAGTCATTTTCTTTTTTTGACATGACTCACATTTTTCCATTATGCCAAACTCATTTCGGAGCTTACCTTTTCCATCACATCTAAAACAAACCATAAAGTTTCTACAAGAATTTTAAACTTAAGGATTTATGAAAACACAAAGTTTGGAATTATTTTAATCCCTTGTTTGTACCAATGATTTCATGATTGGTTAAATCGTATGAAAGCTTGTAGACTTCTTGGTATCCATCAGATGAAAATCCACCGACATAAAGTATTTTGTTTTGGGAATCAAAAGCAATGCTAGTAATTGTTAGATCAATGTTTGCCAAGTCTTCCCAAGTTACTCCAAGATCATCTGAACGAACCAAGCCAAATGAATTTACGGATGCAAAAAGAATTCCATCATCATCAAAATTCAAAGCATATACTGCTAATCCTTGATATGCAACATGATTCCATGTTATACCACCATTATTTGATTTGTAAATTCCATTTCCTGTTCCTGCAAATATTAGTTGAGAGTCAGTTGGAGAAATCGCTAATGCCGAAATATATTCAGGATACTCTAGAGTTTCCCAAGTTTTTCCAGCATCTGTAGTTTTGAACAAGCCTCTTGCACCACTGTCAAAACCTAAAATCAAGTTTGGGTCACTTTTGCTTAAGGTCATTGCGTGAAAATCAACTGGAGGATCTAATACTTTGGAAACTGATTGCCAAGTTATTCCACCATCTACACTTTTGATTAGTCCTGTGTTTCCGCCAGTTGATGGATGTCCACTTGCATACAAAGGAGAGTCTTTGTCGTGTGGTGCATTAAATGCCATATAGTCTGCTCTTACTTGGTCTACTTTTATTGGAGGCGCACCGTTTCTACTTTGGTAAAAATCTCCATGTGTTGCAATATACAAAATGCCAGAATCTGCAGCATCTACACCTAATCCATGAACATGACGCCAATCAACTATTCTAGTTTCAGTCATGGTATCATTTGAGATAGATTTTTGATCATTAGAATTAAAGCTAAGAGATACTGCAATCCCAATTATTACAATACCTATTATAATGAGAAATTTCTTTGGAACTTTGCTTTTCAAAATGTATCGTCAATACCACTTTGAATATTAGATATAAAAAACAAGTACATTACATTTGTAAAATGGTTTGTTTCAAAATATCTGCGAGATCATAAAAAAATTTTTAAAATTTAAAAATAAAAAGAAAAGGTTCTAGACCTTTACGTTCTTTTTCAGATCATAACCTGCCTTTACTGGTGCTTCACTAGAGCCAATTGGCTGGTACTTGAACTCTATCTTTGAAAAGTTCAAAGATAATTGTTCTGTTGGTTGTTCCCCAGAGCTGCCTTGTGACTGATAGCTTGAAACTAGGACATCGCTCAACACTATGTCGAGATAGCATTGTGATTCTCGTCCTTCACCTGCAACACATAGTTGTAAAGTTACGTCTTTGATGTGTTTGCCAGTAACTACATGCTCAAACAATTTTGGTGATGCCTTGCTGGCAGATGAAGTAAAACTAAAGTCACTAATTGAGACCTTACCTGCACCGCCTCCACCAGAAGTTGCGGATGATTGTGATGCACCCCAGCTAAACGATTCGATTTCTATCCATCCTTTGTGTTTGTCATCTGTCGACTCGCCCGGAACACCGTCGATCTTTAAGAAATAGTCAACACTTGCTGCAGATGCACTTTGAGTTAGAAGTCCAATTGCAAAAACAGCCGTGATTCCTAAAAGAAGTATGTTCTTAATCATTGAGCCATGATACCTTTCGGAATTATTAAGGATATCCATAAAGTGTAACAAAAATTACGTTACAAGAATCTCCAGTAATCCTATTTTTGGAAATGTATTGAAATTCCTATGTCAATTGTTACTATGATTTTTTAAATTCATTAAACTAGAGAATGTAATATTCCATTTTGGAAAAATTAGTACAGTCGGTCTAGTTTTTTATCCAATAATTCGACTTGTCTTTTCATATCATCTACCAGGGAATAAAGCGCATTGGTAGAATTGTCAGTTGATTTTTTTCCGCCATTTGACCAGTCAATCATCGCCTCAAGCATACTCATTACCTGCAACGAGTAATCTGTAAGATCTTTTATGCTAAAATGTTTTTTCAGGTTCTCGTCATTTGGGAAAATTACAAGGTCGTCATTTTGATATATTCTGTATTGTTGATCAAGTATTGCATTTCTAAAGCCTAGAAGAAACATTCCACGTATCGAGTTTTTTAGCTTTTCAGAATATTGCATCTTGTTGCAAATTTTAGTAATCATCTGATAAAGCGAAGTGTTCTCATCAAATCCGCCCTTTAGTTTTCCAGGGTTGACGATAATTTTGAGAAACTTGTTTATCACATCAAGATGTGACATGATAAAGGACATCTCCGAATAAATCGCAAAGACCATTGTCTCGTGGTTTTGAGAGTTAAGACTGCGTGCCACATTATGAAACGAATTTGAAAATGATTTTTCAAACTCTAAAAAGTTTTTAAAAAATTCCTCGTCACAGTACTGCTCATTAAACTGTACCAGTCCATGCGATTCAATATCATTTAGAATTACCAAAGTGGCTCGATAGTTTGCGTCACTCACAGTCAATAGGCACAAATATCAAACTTAAGCATATCTTCACTGAATAAACCTCTACATACAGGGGATAAAACCAAAACCGCATGGAAGACAGTGCAGACATTGTACTAAAGGCAAAAAAACTTGCACATGAGAAACACAAAAATCAAAAACGAAAAGACGGTGTCACTCCATACTCTGATCACTTGGAAGGAGTTGTAAACAGACTCAAAAATTTGGGAGTTACTGACAAAAATGTACTTGCAGCTGCATGGATGCATGATATCATTGAAGATACAGATGTTACTTTTGATCAGATAAATGAAAAGTTTGGCAGAGAGATTGCAGTAATTATTTTATCTTTATCAAAAGACAAGAGCGTTGCAAAAAAAGACATTGAGCAGCAGTATGTCACGCAACTAAAAAATGCGTCAATTGATGCAAAATTAATCAAGCTTTGCGACATCTCTGCAAACCTAAAAGATTTGTCAACTGCACCTATATCAAAGAATCAGAAAAACAAGCAGGTAAAAAAAATCATCCATTACATGAGAATTATAAAAAATGATATTTCAGAAAAGCAGCCAGAGTATCCAAAGATTATAGAAATAATTGAAGGCATCAACACCATCTGTATCAAGTTTCATCAAAAGCCGTTTACAGTTTGATCACGTCTTTGGATCAACGACATTTACTTTCATAAGCAATGGAGATGACAACGCTTCAGGATTATCGATGCTCTTCCAGACAAATACCTCAATTGTATACAAACCGATTTCAGTTGATGTCCACGATTGCGCAGGTGAAAATGACTGGCGTGGTGAAAGTGAACCGGTAAGCCAAGATAAAGACATGACAGTATTATCTGAATTTTTTACCTGGGTGATGTACACAAATGGCTGCTGAGTGTTGAGGCTGTTTGTAACATCGGCGGTAATCATTATTTGGTTTCCAACTATCAAAGTACGGATATCACTTTCTGCAAATGCAAGCCCGGTAAATGAAAACAGTATCAGAAACAGTATTAAAAATTTCATAAATATTACCAGCATTCATCATTATTTAATCCATTTAAAATGACAGAACTTCCAAAAAAATTTCCAGAGTATCTTATTTTGTACAAGACGCTTACAAAGAAGATTGCAGAGCTTGACTCAGAAACAGACAAGGATAAGATAAAAAGATATGAAGACGAGAGAAACAAAATAAGAGACATGTTTCCAGAGAACTTTTTTGATAATTCAGAGGAATCATTATAATAAGTGAGAAATTTCAATTACTCTTGACTGGAGAGTGTTCGAAAGAGCAGCTACTTTTTAGTCCAAGCAGTGATTATTTAGTAGAGGATCACTCCAGTCACTTTAAAAAATAAGAGTTAGAGATTTACTATTCGTGCTGATGACCGCAACCACATTCGTGATCATCACCTTTTAATGACATTAATTTTTCAACCATATCATCACGGAGTTTTAGCAAATCACCGACTTGTTGTTTCAGATTACCTGAATCCCAGTTAGCTTCCTGAAGTGCCCTAACACAATCAATTATCTCAAGATCTACATTGAGTAGATTATCCATAATTTTTTCTTGTTCACTCATGTATAAGATACGAAAAGATGCCGTTTAATACTTTATCAGCAATTTAACTTGGTTTTTTCTTTGTATGTGCCTTTATCATGTGGCGCAGCATTCTTTCAGTTTCGGAGAATTCCATGCCGCATTCTCTGCATTTTGTGTCAAGTATGACTTTTTCTTTTCTGAAAAATCCCATATTTTGCAATTTTTGATTTGACATTAAATACGTTTAGCAAAAATAAAACTGACAATATTATTCCATTCTACTAAATCCTTAAGTTTTTAGAAAATTAAGAAAAATATTGAAAATCATAATCATACTGCTTGCAATAGGCTTTCTTCTGAGCATAAATTTTGTAAATGATTCGTTTGGATATAATGTTGAATACAAAATATTTGGCAGGCAGTTCTTTGACACTCCGCTTGTCTGCACATACAAGCCAACACTGGAACAGGATCCATATCTAAAACAGTGGGGAGTTGACAGACTAGAAGAGTCTGCAAGGCTTGCAGTACAGGATTGGCAATCTGCATTACAGATACATGAAGGAAAAAGCACAAAGGACAACTGGAAGATAAACTACAAACTGCTAACAGAAAAAGATGTGCAAAACAATCTTCAAAAAGATTGCAATGTCATAATTGAATTTCATCCAATGCCAACAGAGAAAAACGAGATGTATCGTGTACTTGGAGTAACATATTCAGATGATTCTGGTTTTAAATTAATTAAAATCTATTACAGAGACATACAAATCTGCAAAACAAGTGATGAGAAATACATCTACTATAGTGCATGTTATGGAGAAGACATGCTAATGTCAGAAAAACTTCGAACCACAATAACTCACGAGATGGGACATGCATTAGGATTGGGTCACTATCAAGCAGATGATCCTGAGGTAAATTCAGTCTGGGCAAAAGGACTAGTTGATGCAGAGTCAATAATGGCAGTATTCTCACATGAGAACTCAAAACTAATGAAGATAAAACCAATCGATATACAAAAGATAAAATCATTATACACACCAAACGGATTCAAACCAATCAATACTGCAGTTTTAGAGACACCTCAACCAATCTTTGAGCCAATATCAGAAAAGCCAGCAGAGCAAGTCATACCTTCATGGATAAAACAAAACGCAAAGTGGTGGTCAGATGAAACGATTACTGACAGAGATTTTGTAATTGGAATCCAATATCTGGTTCAAAAAGACATCATCAAGGTTAGCGAAGTCAGAGAATCCACAGGAATATTCACCCAAGAGATACCATCGTGGGTCAGAAACAATGCAAAATGGTGGTCTGAAGACAAGATTACAGAGACTGACTTTATCAAGGGGATAGAACATCTAGTCAAAATTGGAATCATCAAGATAAACTAGTTATTCGTTAGATTCTAGTTTGCGAATTATCTCCTCAATTACGTAGATTCTGCTTATCTCCATGTCCAAATACACTTCATAGGTTCTTTTGATCTCACCATCGTCTTTGTTTGCTATTTGCTTTTCAAGTTCAGAAACAGTAGAACGAATCGTATCTGCAAAAATGTTTAACATGTCTAATGCATCCTGTATTTTTTTCTCAGTCACTTGGTTTGGATAGTTTGCACTAGTAGATTAATTTTATTTTAAAGTGATCAAATGGATTTATGCTTCCATGTGTTCTTTTAGAAGATTTTTACGTACTAGAATTGGAATGTTATACAAAGCCCCCAAAGCCATGGCATCAGATGCTCTATAATTTCGCAGTACAAGATCCTTTTTTCCAGTAAAATAGAGATTTGCGCGCAGCACTTCGCCGCTTTCGTAAATCTTGACCTTGACTAGTATCAGCTCGTTTACTTCACAAATTTCTTCTACCATCTTGTAAACTGATGGCACTGATTCAGCAGTGCTGTCAACAAAACTGGATATGTGTCTTGCAACTTCGCCAGAAAATGCCCTCATGTGAAACTCTTTGTCATCATCACCTTTGAGGACAAGCATTCCTTCAACTGCATAAGGATCTACAAATCCCACATAGTCGATTTTCACTGATTCATAATCTGGTTCTTGTGCTTGATCAATCTCCATTGTAATGCAATTTACATTTCGGTTCACTGCTTATAAAGATACTAAGAATAATCATTTTAACTTGTGACAGTTTTTCAGAACTTTATAAAAATTAAAAACATAAAATAATTTTTCTTAGATCTAGATCACATACAATCAAAACCAATTTCAAATAATTATAATTTCAACTATAATGGATTTATGCGTAAATTATAGCCAAAATCAATGCAAACAAGAGAATAGAATTAATTCATAAACAAATTACAAAAAAACATGGAAAAGAATCCCAGTAGTGGAAAAAAGCTAATTGTTTTAGGATTTGCAGTTATTGCATTCATATTTGTAATTTATTCAAGATACCAAAATCCAGAGATATTCACACCAGATGCAATAGATACAATTCAAAGAATCGCATATGGATTTTACATCATACTGCTTGCAGCGTTTGGAGCAATAGCTTACGGGCTTTACATGTATCATAAAGAGAAAGTACGAAAAAAAGGAACTGACATTTTATCAATAATTGCAATTACCACGTGGAATGCAAAATCAAGAAAAATCTTTCTAGTTACATTTATCGTGTATGGTATTTTCTTTTCTTTGATATCTGGAACACTAGTGTATCAGCCAGAAGTAAATTTTATCACACATTATGGTGCAACCATACCTTCTGGATTTGTTGCTCCTTGTTGTGATCAGCTTGGTTACATGCCCAAAGTCATAATATATCTAACAGAGCATGTTGGATTGCAAATCTTACCAATCAATCTAGTACTTCAGATAGTAGTGTCATATTTGGTCGGATTAAACATGGCAATTGCAGTTAGCGCATACACCATATCAAAAAAAGGAAGAGGTGCAAGCACAGTAGGAGCAGCTGCAGGATTGTTCATAGCATGCCCAACATGTGCAGGTACGTTTCTATCAGTATTTGTTGGAACTGCTAGCGGCATTGCACTGTCCATTGCATTGTCACAGCTGCAAACATTTTTCATTGCAATATCAATTCCAGTGTTATTTGTAACTCCAATAATAATGGCAAGAAAACTCAGAAATCCTGACGGCAGCTGCAAGATAGATTCTATGAAATAAATTTCTTGACTTCTGGAATCTTATGATTTCCAATGTCATATCCGTCTCGTCTAAGATACTTTAATGTCAATTTGTAAATTAGTTCGTCATGATCAACTTTTTCTAAAATTTCAGTCCACAAAACTTTTCCATTTTTTTCAATGTATTCTTTAAATGAAGGGTTCATAGATTCTGCAATTTCTCTGCACTCTGCAAAAGTTTTTCCATTTTTGTATGCACGAGTCCTGACATCACATGCGTCCATAATACATCATATGTGAAATTGTAAATAAACCTGTCACATTGTTGCAAGATTTGACGCATGAAAAATAAATAAAGAAAACAGATGACTATTTGGTAATTTTTTCATTTAGGTAATTTAGTCGCTCATTAAGATTACCTATGTACATGTGCAAATCTTCGATTCTCTTTTCTAGTCTTTCAATTTTTCTGTCAGTTGATTCCCTTAGGGAGTTTTCAACGTCATATTCCAATTCGGACATAATAGTAAGAAGTATTTCATAAAGATAAGATTCTGTGTGTTTTTCATAGTACACATAGCCATACTATCATTAATCTCAAGATTAGAACAATAAATCAAATAGTAGAAAAAATCATCAAAAACATGGGCATAAAGACTACGAGCGATTATGTAAAATTTTTCATTAACTTGGACATACAAGGCAGGGTCAGTCTTTTGAGTTTCATACACAATGAAAAGATGGTGCTAAAGCAAAAGCTAGAAAGCAAAAAACTAGACAAAGAGCAGATCATAAACGGAATTAAAATTTTAGAAGATCTTATCGAAGAGCTAAAAAAAGACGGCGAGTCCAAGGTTTTAGAAAAGTACAGCAAGTGATCCCAATGTACCACCAAATAGCCACAAAAGATACTTGTACGTTTAAGTGATGAATTCAATACGAGAAAACATGGACTCGGACATTATTAGAACAGAAATTTTACGTGTACTAAATGAGAGCGGAAAAATTCGCGGAAACGAGCTTACAAGCAGAGTGATAACAAGGGTGGGAAATGAAAAGATGGTTCACCGAGAAATCAGTTTGCTTGTAGAATCAGGCGAAGTTGAAAAAAAGATGTACAGCAAATCCCACATCGAGTATCAAATAGTCAACATATCAGAGACTGTAAACAATCAGCTCAAAGGAGTGCATAAAGAGATTGAAGTTATCTTTGAGGACATAAAAGAGTTCAAAGTAATCATTGAGCAAAACAAACTAGAGTTTCAAGAAAGACTGCGAACAACAATTCATCTTATCCACATTGTACAGTCAATTGACGGAGTAATGAAACTATTGGCACATTATCCCACATTTAAAAAAGACAGAATGTTCTCGCAGATTACAAGAAAGATTAGTGATTGCTGGGAGGGTTTGATGGAGATAATTGTGCATCAACCAGAAGAAGAGTTTCTAAATGAGGTAATAGGAAATCTAAGAATATCTCAGATAGGAACAGAGAGCGTAAACTAGATATTTTTTAATTTGTCAACTACTATCTTGAAAATCTCTTCATTGTCAAGCAAAATGAATGGAAGATTATTTTCTTCACAGGCCTGACCGCTTTCAGTATCACGTGTAACTAGGATCATGTCGTTTTCTTTTGCATAGTTTATCACAGAATAATCAGTACGCAGTTTTAGACCGTCATTGCGAAGTTTCTTTACGCTGTATGCATCATAGCCCATCTTGCGAAGCTTGTCATCCCAGCCATCATCCATCTCGTCAATTAAAATTTTAATTGGTTTTGACATGAGTTACTGCTATTAAATTTCAATATTAGTGTAAATAATCTAACCGTGATAATTCTGAGATATCTCGTATAGTTTTTCACAAAATAAAACCAACCTGTCAGGCAAGACACCGTCAAACCAAGACAGTTCTTTATTGATGCTGCTGCCACTAAACGAATTTTTTGGATATGATTTTAGAAACAAAACCTCATCGTCAAATAGTTTCTTTAGTTGTTTTTCCCCGTCAACTGTAAACTCGTAATCACATGGCATCATGTCAATTTGGACATGATAATTTCCATTTATTGGATTTATTTTGCCCTTGATAAACGGCTGGTTGCTCTGCTGGCACTCTCTATAATGACGGTCATATTCAAACATCTTTGAATCTATGATGTATTTTTTGAGAGTCATTTAGTAAAATTTGAAAGTTAAAGATTAGCTGTGATTTTTTTGATTTTTGTAATGATTCTGATTTTAGTGTTAGTTGGCATTTCAGGCTCCATTGTAAAATATACGATATTTCTTCTAGTATAGGTTACCATCTGGGTTACTTTTTCTCTTTCAACATGTACGTATCTAACCTTTCCCAAAGTTCGATTAAATTCTTGTCTCATCTTTCTTCTTTGAGCAACTTGCTTGCAAAAATGCTCTTCTTCTTTTTGAGTTTTTAGTGATGTCTTTCCACTCTTCATGATTGCTTCTCGAATGTTCCCCTTTTGATCAATGATTGCAGCAAATCTCATTTTTGGATCCAAGTTAATCATGGATTCAACGATTTTTAGTAGATTTGGTTTTTTAGCAACCATCATGATGCCAAGCAAGTTTGGCAAATATAAGCTATTGAAGTGTTTTAGATTTTGATAATACCTGAAGTTACTAGAAATGCGATGCTCTTTGCAAATTCTTGATCTGTGATTTCACCTGCTACCCAGAATTTTGCATTATTTTTGATCCATCCTGGAATTTCAGTCATAGATGAATCAGAATTAGGCAAAACAGGAATTACGATAATATTTTTTCGTATCATGTACTGCAAGGCATTTTTAAAATCATTATCCGTGATTTGGTTTTTAGACCACCAATCAGCATTGTTTCTGATCCATTGAGGAATTGCAATATCATCTTCAATATTTTTAGATTTGTAAATCGGTTTTTCAAGTGTTTCTGCAAGTACATCAAATGTTTTTGTTGCAATATTTGGGCCATATACAAACTTGGCAGTAAAAGTTCCAATCTCAGAGGTTGTAACGTCTTCAAATTTTATTCGGTTCAATGGTGTAACTGGAGAAATAGTTGTAGTGTTTGTCTTTCCAGATGGGTATGTAATTGTCAAAACTCCGGAATTTAGTGAAATCTCAGGCACAACTATGTTGATTTCAACTGGATCCCCAGGATCATAGAGATTTTTGTCACTTCCCATGAAGATGTTGGTCTTTGCGTTTACACTTGATGCAGTAAATGGAACGTCAACTTCTACTGAATAATATTTTGCAACAATGTGATAAGTTCCAGAAGGATTGTGTTTTAACAAGTTATCCATTGAAAAATTTTCTACGATATTTGCTTGTGATACTTTGGTTTTATATTCCTCAACTAGTTTTGCAGGAGAGCCATTATCATCTAAAATTTTTACATGTAAAGTTTCAGCTTTTGCTGCACTTGGCTCGTAATAGTTTGTAGAGAAAGTTATGATTGCTTTATCAAATTTACCGTACGTATCTTTGTCAGTGGTAATTTTCACTTCCAACGGTTCAACAAAAACGCCAACTGTTTTTTGAATGTCTTTGTAATTGTACTGTATTGTCCAATTACCAAACTGATTATCAAATGCCGTTCGAATAATGTTGTGTGTTGCCTTTGAAGCTTGTAAGCTTGGAAGAGAGCCAGTAATTATTTTGCCATCAGGTTGAGTTGCATTCCATTCAACTGTACCGCCTACATATCTGTCAACAACTACAAAAACAGTAATCCAATCATTAGGACCAAACACCTCCATTTTAGGAGTTGCTATAATTTCAGCGCCATATGCAACAGGAATTAGACTAAATGAGAAAAATACCAATGCGATAAATAACTTCATTTACAAAAGCAATTCAAAATTAGTTTAATTCAAAGGAGTGATTAACAATGAGCGACATGATTGTGAATCTTCTTGATGAGATTCAAATAATCTAGACCGAGTCAGTATTTTCGGTGGGTTTTGGTGCTATTTTAGGCTCAGAATTGGCAGGTTTTGCATTTGTTTTCTTACTGAATGCCCTTGTTTTCTTTTGGGTTTTTGATTTTTTGATCTTTTCTTCAACTTTTTTGCGTTTCAGTTTTATTGTTTCCAGTTTCTTTTTTTCAGATGCTAGTTGTTTTGCAAGGACGCTTTGCTGTTTTAGTTTTTCTTGTTCTTCTTTTGTCTTTTTGGCAATGTTTTCTTTTTCTTTAGATATTATCTGGTTTATCTTTAGCCGTTCTTTTTGGGCTTTTAGCAGACCTTTTTCCTGAGAGGCGATTAATTTTTTTAGTTTTTCACATTCAACTAGTTTGCTTTTTTCAAGGTTTACCTGAGATACAATATCTTCGTATTCTTTTTTGGTTTTTTCCAAATATCCTTGCTTTTCATTTATTTCACGAGCTATTTTTGATTGTTTGAGCAAATTGGCCTTTTGTTCTTCGGCCATTTTAGCAAGCTGAATCTGTTCATCTTTTATCTGCTTTTCAATTTCTTCTTGCTCTAGTTTTGTCTGGAGAAGTTGCTTTTTTTGAAACTCTAAATCTTTTGCTATCTTTTCTTTATCAGATGATATTTTTTTCATCAGTTCATTTCTTTCAGACTTTACCTGTTCTAGTTCTGCTTTTTGTGAAATAATTTGCTCAGATAGTTTTGTCTGATTTTGAATGCTGAGATGTTCTTCTTTTATTTGAGATTCAAGCAGAGTTTTTTCAAGTGAGACTTGTTTTTCATAGTCTTTTCTGTTTAAGATAAGCTGAGATAGTTTTGAGCGTTGCAGTTGGAGTTGGTCATGTTCTTTTTTCTTTTCTGCAAGTAGTTCTTCTTCGGTTTTTATTTTTTCATATATTCCGGTCAGCTCGTTTGAGTTATTTTCAGGAGGTGACCAGTCCTTTGGCATTGAGCCTCGCAGTTTTTGAACTTCAGGCTTTGGAGGAGGTTTTTCCTCAAAGACGGTCTCTTTTTTTGGAGCAGAATAACGGTTTTTAGAATACTCTGATTTTGTAACCAGATTATTTTCAGGTGGCGTATCTTGCACATTGAGTTTGCTTTCAAGATATACTTGGTCAGAATGATAAAGCGGTTTGTTTTGATATATCATGTCATAGATGTGCTGCAATCTTCCGGGGTCGCCTGTCTCAGCGTTTATCAGCGATTGAATCTTTGCAAGTACGGGATTGTCGTTTGGTTTTTTCTCATCAATTATTTCAAATGATACGTTGAGCTTGCTTTCCAAATAATTTTTGTCAGATTGGTAGAGCGGTTTGTTTTGTTTGAAATGTTCTAAAATGTGATAAAGCCTCCCCACATCGCCTTTATTGGTGTCTATAAAATATTGAATTTTTTCAATGATTTGTGAATTTGTGAATTGTTGGATATTACCAGTGCTTTCCAATCACTTTTGAGATAGTTTGCTAAAGTATAAAAAAACAGGTAAACAAATTTCACATTTTCATAAATTTAAAATGATTCCGATCAGAGTTTTATTTTAAATCCAGATTTTTGGCTTGCAAGCATAATACTCATGGTAGCAACTGCAAGTATCACAATTGACATGACTCCAAATTCGGGCACGATAGACGTTCCAATTATTGTAAGCAGTTTTGCATCATTTGGCAATACAACAGTTACAGTAGAGATGTCATTTTCATTTGTCTCATCAAAGTCGGTGATCTTTTTTCCATCAATAAAAATTACAAACGGACCGTCAATTAGATCAGATGGCAATTTAATTTTCAGTGTTCCATCGTCGGATTTAGCATTTCCAACTATCTCAAACGTGATTGATTTTTGGCCCTCATCAATTGTGCTCACAGCAAGAAGTCTATCAGAAAGATATTCCACGTTAAAGGTTGTAGTGCCATCACCTATTGTCTTTCCAACTTGATTGATTGTTTTTGTTCCATCTGTAACAAAGACGGTTCCAACCATCCAAGGGTGAATTAGGCAATAGTACGGGAATTGACCAGTTTGGGTAAAAGTAAATTTGTATGATTGCCCAGGAGAGATAAAATTTGAACCGCCAAAAATACCATCAGGTCCATCCTCGACAGTTCCCGATGTAATGGTATGTTTTGCAGTATCTGCGTTTTGCCATACAACAGTATCACCAACAGAGATATCAATGTCACCAGATGCTAATCCAGATTTTTCATTTTGCCAAAAATATGGAGCGTCAGGACTTGCAGAGCCAGTCGGCATGTTGATGTCATAACTTGTCGCAAAAGCTACACTACTAAAGGATACAGAAGATATTATTAAAACAAAGATCAAAAAAAGAATATTCATACTAGACAAAAGTTGTTTTAAGTTAAAGAGATTACGGTGTATAAAATCAATCACATTTTTTCAATTTGAAATAAAAAATATCGATATTTATTAGATTGAATAAGGTTTAAAATTTAATGAAAAGCGGAACAATAATCATTATTGCTGGTGGAGTTATGATTTTGTTTGGGCTGATATTGTTTTATGGAATGCAAGGGGTAACATCCGCAGATCCTGATGAGAAAAAATTCTTTTCTGCAATAAAGCATACAGGTACATTTACTGGATTGCTTGGGATAGGAGTATCCATAGCAGGATTCTTACTATATCTTATGAATAGAAAGCCTGCCCCAATTATCGAAGACTATGGAAATTCGGATTTGCAAGAGTAGATTATTTCCAGCTAAATCTCAAGAGGATTTTAGCAGCTAGCCAATATATTTTTGAATTCCTCTACTGGAACGATAAACTTGCACTGTTTGCAAAACAATACTTCTTTGTTTGCCATCTCTTTTATTGCAGTTGGTATTTTTCCACAATAAAGAGCAGAGCCATTACAGTTAGGACAGCACGCAAGTAATTGAGTCATACCAAATTCATTTTTGATATTCATAATTCAATTACGTGATTCTGATATATTAATAGAAAGAAGAAATCGTACTAGTGCCAATTATCTGAAATTGCCAGTTCAAAAATTATAATAGGACTGCGATTTAACTTTAAAAATTGTCAGACAAGATTTGGCTTGGTGCAATTTATCTCAGAGATGAGGGAGGATACGAAATTATTCTAAGATCATTGAATCATTATAAAAAAAGACTGAAAACTCTTGGGAGCAGCCCAGAATTAAAAGACTCATCAGCAATGTTTGGCTCTTTGCTTCAGCAAGAAGCCATGAAGACAATTCCAAAGATAGACGAGATGATAAAAAAGATCAAAGATGCATTATCAGATGATATGGTTCTAAACTCACTAAGTGAGGACAGGTCATTTCTTGTAAAGGCACTCTCATGTTACGAGTCAGATATCAACAAGGCACAAAATACCGGACACGAGTATTTTTTAAAATTGGTCGGGGATTTGCAATTTGTAAAAAAAGACCTAGACATAGTCAAAAATGCCCTAGATAAAATCAACCAATTTTCAGATTAGGAATTTCCTTGAATATACCAATCAAGGTAAGGCATCATGGTCTTGCAGAACTTTTTCTTTTCAGCCTCATCAGTCATGCCTGAAACACCATTAATCTTTCCTTTTAGGTAATCCTGAGTAATTTCACTTTTAAGGTATGGCTGAATCTGGTTTAGAATTGCTATTATTTTATCAGATGTGACATTATCAAAATCATTTAAAATTTCTTTGACTTGATCTTGCAACGTCATTATTCAAACTAGAATAAATCCCATTATTACTTTATTGTTTGTTTTCCAAAATTAGGTCATTGTCATCCCAAGTTAGACGGAATTTTCCAACAACTCGGAATAGTTGTATTCTACCACCTTTTTTGAACTTTAGTTTGTATGAGTTCTGAGACGTATCATAAATCTCTAAAGAAACACCGTCTGTAATTGTTTCAAATATTACAGGGTTGCTTGATAGTTCTTTCCACTCTGTTGGTTCAAAATCAATATAGAATTTAGTGTAAAGAAGTCCCATGTTCATAGACGGTTAAACATTCCCGAATAAAAACGAGTCTCAAGTCATTCTACTTCTTGATAGCTTTTAGGCATACTTGAATAAAGATAGCTCATCACTGTTGGAAAAATTGTATCGTGATCCTTATCATTTTGAATTATGACAAATACCTGATGGATTAATTGCTGGATTTCCAGATGTTCATCACGGTATAGAGTTTTTTTTGGATTTTTGTTTGAATCCAAAAGTGTAAACCCGTTGTCAGTTTGCAGCAGATTTTTCAGTACAGAATTTGTGATTTTGATCTTTTCATTTACATCTTTGTGGCGGTAATCTTCCTCTAGTTTTTTTATGTAATTTTTAAGATTGTGAAATGCAGTGTTTGTTATTCTTTCAACATGCTGCTGAAATTTTGTAGCATAGTTTGATGTTGGAACATAAAATTTCATGTTTGCTTTTTTCTCTACAAAGATTATCTCTTTGTCAATAAGCGAATCCCTAGTCTTCTCAAATGTTGTTTTTGCCATATACTCGGGAACAATCTTCTTTAAGAGAGCATTGTGATGCATCTCAGGGTTGTTTTTTATGCATTCAAAAATTATTCTTTCACGCTCATAGAGTTCTGATGTAGGCTCAATATGGGTTATCATTACTAGGTCGACCTAGTATATACAGGTCATATATTTATCATTATCTACTATTCAGTTAGGCATCACGAAGAGAATGTGCTAATTAATCAGACAAGAGAATCTTGAATCTTCTTTGTGTCAGTGAATTGTCTGAATTGGATGATTTTGTGGTCTTTAATTTGGTAAACGTGTGAAAAGGGAACATCAAACTTTCTACCTTTTTTTGAGATGCCTTGGTATCTTCCAATGACTATAACATGATCATCTGCATCCAAAAACTGGTCAGTAACTGCATGAAACTCTGAAAAATTTTTCAGCATGCCAGGAAAATAATCTCCAAAGATTGCATTTAATCCGACATATCTTCCACTGTTTGGCATTCCATCCATTGTTATCCACTCTGTTTTTTCATCGCAAAATAAAGGATATTTTTCAGTGTCTTTATTTTTAAAAGCGTCATAGAATTTTTTTATCAGCTCAATGTTTGACATGTTGTTTTAGTTCATCATATTTTCATAAACGTTACGAATACAATGTTAATTTATTTATAAAAAAGATATATGTATAAAATTTAAAATATGTTTTGTGAAAGATATACCGTTTGACTTTCATGGTGCAAAGTTTACAATCAAGGTTTTGACTTCTGAGACAAATGGTATCTATACCATTTTAGATGTGATTCATCCTCCAAATTTAGGACCGGCATTGCACATGCATCCCAAAGGTCCTGAAACCTTTTACATAGTTGACGGAGAGTATGAATTCATTTTAGATGATAAAACAATAATGGCAGAAACTGGAGATATGATTTTTGTTCCAAAGGGAAAGCCACACAGGTTTGTAGTAGGAAAAAATGGCGGTCATGCACTTGTAATTAGTCCGCCAGATCTAGAGTTTTACTTTTACAAAGTTAGCGAATTACTTGCAAAAGGAGTCGTATCATATGAGACTGAATCAGACATTGGAAAGAAATATGGTCAGATTTTCTTGGATGGTACAAAGCACTGGGAATAATCAATTATTTTTTGGTGTTTTTTGAATCTCTTTCTGAAATTAAAAATTCTAGTTTTTTATGCAAATCATCCAAGTTACGTTCCAATCTTCTTAGAGTTTCAATCAGGGCATCAGATTTAGACTCTTCAAGTTCTTTGGTTACAGATTCCTTATGTTTCTCAAGCTTCTTGATTCTTTGCTCTGTCTCAAAAACGGCAGTTTGTAACGCCTCAAAATCATTTTCAAAACCCAATTTATTGATTTTTGGAAAATTCTGGACTTAAAGATTTTGCAATTGTTGAAAATTACATTAAATGATTAAATTCAGAAAACATTATCATGATAATTCCAATAGTTACATCGATGATAAAATGAATAATGCCAACAATGAGACAGTTTTTCCCTAATTTTGGATCATCTTTTTTTACAATAAAGTATGAAACTAGACCTCCAATAATTCCAAAAATAATTGGCAAAACATACCATGCCTTTGATCTTCGTTGCGGTTCACTCAATAGGACATGGGATTATGGAACAAACTTAAGGGTTTGGTTACTTGTCAGACTGAATTAGTTGGATAAGACGTTCGATGTTTTTGATATCATTTAATTCATTATTTAGAAGGGATTCGTATCTTCTCATCTCAACTAATGAGGTGATATTTCTTAGTGCTTCTTGAAGCTCTGAAATCTTTGTTCTTGTGACATCAGCCCAAGTTGCAAGCATCTCTAATGCCTCTTTGACATCAGCTTCTTTCATATTATTCCATAGAGGATCTTTTAGATTAATTTTATCATTAGATAAATTGGGTGCTAGTTTATTTTGTGATAACCCAATCGTAAATAATTTTTATTTGCTCCAAGACTATTGCGTTTATTTCAGCGATTTTTTTCTCTAATTGTGAGTTGTATTCTTTTAATTCTTTATTTTCTTTTTCTAGTTCTGCTATTCTTTTCTCTAGTTTGATTACCAAACCATTGTCTGCTGATGGTTGAGCATTTGGAGCAAGATTTGCATCATAGTATGGTTTTTTATCATAATGTCTGTTATCATATTTCTCAAAAAATGAAACCACTTGTTTTGCCTCGTCATATGTCAGATCAGTCTCAGATACAATCAATTCCAAGAGACTATCAATTTGGCCAGACTCCCAAAGACTTTGGATCTTCTCCATTGGGATAGAATCCATTATTCTTTGGGCCATTGGCTCTATTGCCTTCCACTGAGGATCATCAAGATATGGCTCCTTTGGTGGATGTGGTTTTACATAATCATCTTTTGAATCTTGGTACTGGGGTTTTGTCGGAGTTTGGTTGATTTCATTTTTAAAAATTTTATGTAGCTCATCTAACTCTTGCATCTTCATAAATTCCAGATTCTTTCTCTTTTTGTCAAATTCTGCGATGAATTGATTGAACATCGAATCAATCTCAGATTGGGTAAGGTTTGGATTTGCCTCAATTTTATTATAAATTTCCATCTTTACTTGACGGTACTCTTTTTCAAGATTCTCAAACTCTATCTGATAACGTTTTTCAATTTCATGTCTTTTTTCTTCATATTTTCTTTTGACATCACTAGAGTTCTCATATGATGCTGTACTTTCTGCCATCGCAGGGCTAATTCCTACAAGCAGTACTGCAAACAATCCAAGAAGAGATAATGCCACTTTCATTAATTTTTGAACAAAATTTCGGTATTAAAAGGGAAACATGTAATGTATAGTAACAGTAATAATCTAAAACAAAATTCACGCCTAAATTACATGTTATAGAGTTCATTTTTAATGAAATTGATACACAAATCAGAAATTAAATCAGCAAAATCATACGATAGTGAATTTTGTGCCGAGTGTTTTGCCCATGACTTCCAAAGCATATCTGCAAACATTTGGGTTTAGTGTGAAAAATCCTCTGAATTTTCCATCCTCATATTCCTCTGCAATCAAACCAAATGGCCCATATGGTCCTCTAGTGATTACACTCCAAACATCATCAAGCTCAGTATCTTTGCAATTAATTAGATTAATTTTTGGAGGAGTTTTAATCTCAGTTTTTCCGTAATCTGCAATTACCCAAATTTTTGGTATTTGCTCAATTAGTTTCTGATATCTTTTTTCTACAAATTTGTATCTTGCAATTTTTTCAAAAGTTGCAAGCAGTGGTTGAGCATTATCTTGTGCATGTTTTTCAATTAACTTGCTAATGTGAAGTAGTTGTTTTCGCTCTGCATGAAAATTATGATATCCAGCTTCGATGAATTTATCCATACTCCACATTTGAAGCATTGAAGGATCTTCATCATGCCATTCTGCAAGCTGTGGAAATTGTTCCCAGACTTTACCTAGAAAACCAAGATATGGTGCCGCCATCCATTTATCAAAGTAAAAATCAGATATAAGTTAATCCTTGCTTATGATTTTTGATAATTACAAATTGTTTTTATGGTGTAAGGTAATACAATAGTCATGGGACGGTATGAGAAAGTTCTCAATATGCTAATGGATTATGATGAGTCAATACGTCTAGCAATAATTAGCAATACATCAGGGGACATATTATGGCATTCTAAAAGAAACGATGCAAAACTTCAAGTTCCAATTGCTGAAACAAAAAAAGCACTCAAGCGCGAATCAGATGACTGGGTTGATAGGTGTAAAACTGCAGATCGAGCAGCTTTAGGTCGTGCCCTTTATCACATAACGTCATTTAAGAAGACAAAAAGAGTCACATTGCCAATTGATGCATTTCATCTATTGTTTATGAGTGTGGATAATACCCCTATGAAAAATACAAAGAAGAAAAGTTATGGAAAATTAGTCGAGATGGGAAAAATATTGTCAATAGTTGACTTTGTAAACACATTTGAATAAAACAGTTTTTCCAAAGTTTGACACTAGAATAATCATTTAGAATATTTATTAACACAAATTCACAATATACCACATGGACAAATATGAGAAACTTCTCAACATGCTAATGGATTTTAATGACAACATCAGATATGCAGCAGTTGCAGACAGTGATGGTCAAATAATGTGGAACAGTCAGAGAACTGGATTAAAAAATATCGTACCACCAGAAGAGACAAAACAGACTATTGGTAGAGCATTGCGCGGTTGGAAAGAAAACGAAACTGTAAAAAATTATCTTGGTTCAGGACTATATTCAATTTCATCATATGAAAAAATAAAGAGAATATCAGTTCCATTGGATGGTGGAAAGATGTTGTTTTGTACAGTTAGCAATGAGCCACTAGGAAAATCATCAGACGGTAAGAAGGGATACGGTCACATTGCAGAGATGGGAAAGATACTATCAATAGTTGATTTTATTAAAACTCAAAAATGAACGGTCATTAACCTTCATTGTTAATATTTAAACTGGGTGCTGTTTTTTTCAAAAAAATCTAGGATTTAATCAGTGCTTCAAAGTAAATCTAGTTGCAAATAGAACATTTGCTTTTAACACTTGTACTTTCCCTAGCGGTAGCTCGAATATTAGGTGAATTATTCCGCCGGATGAAACAACCCTCCCTTGTTGGAGAATTGTTGGCAGGAGTGATTTTAGGACCATCGCTTTTGGCAATTCTTTCACCTGATGATTCCATGACAATTCTTGCAAATGTTGCAGTGTTTTTCTTGATATTCATGGCGGGTCTAGAATTGAATCTCAGCGAGATTCGAAAATCAACTAAACCCGCATTTTTACTTGCCATTGTAGGATTTACCATCCCATTTGTATCTGGATATTATACCAGTCTGTTTTTTGGTCTAGGACAAATACAATCACTTTTTGTGGGTTTGCTATTATCAATTACAGCAATTCCAGTGAGCTCGATGATACTTATGGAATTTGGAATCTTGAAGAGCAAAATTGGAACAACTGTGATTACTGCAGCACTAATCAATGACATCATGGCAATGATCGTATTTTCATTAATTCTGATTTACCCAACAGGCACACAGACTTCATTTGATTATTATGAAGTTGGATTAATGGGTGCAAAAATTACTATCTTTTTTGCAGTACTTGCAGCCGTAGTTTTTGTCATGAAAAAGACCAACATTACTTCTCAGAGAGTTGAGCCATTAGTTGAAAAACTAAAAACAAAAGAAGCAAGCGTGGGAATTCTTTTATCACTTGGAATTTCGATTGCCTTGTTTGCACATTACTTTAATCTTCATTTTATTATTGGTGCATTTTTTGCCGGATTAATTTTCGGCAGTAAGTTTTGGGGAGAAAAGATACACAATCATAATTCTAAATTAATCTCTGGAATTACGTTTGGCTTTTTTGCGCCTCTTTTCTTTGTTTTCATAGGTTTAGAGTTTGATCTTATGTCACTGACAAATTCCGCACCACTCTTTCTGGCGTTATTTTTTGTGGCAGTAGCATCAAAAATTGTAGGTGGATTTCTTGCAGCAAGAATTACAAGATTTTCAAATCATGAAAGCGTAGCCATAGGTTGTCTTATGAATGGACGGGGGATGGTAGAGATGGCTATTGCGTCAATTGGATACTCATTAGGATTAATTGATACGACATTGTTTTCAGTTGTAATCGCAATAGGCTTTCTTACCACAATAATTACTCCTGTAATTGCTAAACCGTTTATCTACAAAACAATATCTAAACGAGTACAGGATTCAGAAATAAAACAAATGTCGGAATCAAAGAGAAATTTCTTATCTCACCACATAACTTATCGTAAATTTCATGATCTTATAGATAAAACATATTTTGAAAAATTTTTAGGTCATAAAACAAACTGAACTTGAAATTTTATTTTCTTTTTTTAAATGAAATGATCTTAGCAAAAAGATGTACGTCATGATATTTCTAAATTTTTAATCAGAATCCAACGGTTGAGTATAATCGTCTTCAGCATTTGCACCTTCAGATTTTTTTCCATTTCTTCGTGAAATTTTTTGAAAATGAGGAATACGTGGAGTAAGTGCACATACCACAATTCCAATAATTGCAAGAAAGTAATATTCAAATCCAATAGCCATACCAATGGAGGCTGCAAACCATATGCTTGCAGCTGTTGTGAGATTGTAGATGTCTCTTCCTCCTTTTATTATCATGCCTGCCCCCAAAAATCCTATTCCACCAACAACATATGCTGCAATTCTTGTTGTGGATGCAGGATCAACCTGTGAGGACAAAAATGTGAATACCATTGAACCGCATATGACAAGAGTGTGAGTGCTTATCCCAGCTGGTTTGCCACGACTTTCTCTTTCAATGCCTATTATTATACCTGCAAGCAATGAAAAACCAAAACCAATTAAAATTCGAATCTCCGTTTCGGTGATAAAATCTTGAATCAACTATTTCCGATTCGGATTGATTGAGCATAAAAAATTTACGGAATTTAAATTGTTACAGTGGATATTAAAAAAGTTTTAGATGTTGACATTAGTTTGCTATGGCATTTCCATTAAACAATTTTTTAATTTACATAAAGTATGTTCAAGATTAACTGAAAATACGAGATAATTAAAGTTGATCTTGTGTATATTATAAAATATTACAGCAATCACGATATGCATCGATTAGAAACTATTTTTGATTCTGACTTTTCATAAATCCTTAATTTCTATTAGATGTCATAAATAAATTTGAATGAAAAAGATAAAGAATTTATGCAAAATAATGAATTTAAAATCATCTATGAAAGAAATAACTCCAAATGACATACTAAAAGATCATACTCCAAATGTCAAAAACCTGGTAAAACAATTGCGTAAATTCATTTTAAATACGATCCCAGAAGTTTATGAAAAGGCATTACCCGGATGGCATGCAATTGGATTTAGACATCCAGAGGGAGGACATTTTTGTGCAATATTCCCATTCAAAGATTCGGTAAAACTTTATTTTGAATATGGAGTACATCTAAAAGATCCTCATAGAGTATTAGAAGGAAATACAAAACAAGTGCGTTACATTACATTTAAAAAAATTACAGATATTCAAGAGATAATTCTAAAAAGCCTTGTTCAACAATCAATACTCCATCTTAGTAGAAAATAACACATCTTCAACACTCCAATTCATATCCATCATTGTGTACCGTCTATTTTCTTGCCTAAAGGAGGGGCTTTGCCTTTTTATTCTCTATCGATAAAAATAGAATGCCCCTCTTTTGGGCGTGATTTTAGACATGTAACTAGATGATATGAAAAAGTATGATTTGTTGGAAATATCTTAAGTAACCTTGAATATTATCTCAAATAATTGTTATCTGAAATTTATTTTAAAGAATTTCTGAAAAACCCATTTTTTTGGTGGAGTGCTTTCATAGGAATTATAACAACTTGGATTTCATTTGAACCATTTTTTAGAATTGTTGAAGCAATTTTGTTAGAACAACTGTATGTTCCAATCTTGTATGGATGTGTAGGATTATCTCTCTATCTAATGATTTATCCAATAAAGAGCAGATTGAGAAACCTGAAACTTCAGAAAGAAACTAAAAAAGAATTTCTTGTTTATACATTTATGATAGTAGCAATAATTACAAATACCGTATACTTTTCATCAGATCCAGCTTTTATGTTAACAAAGGCACAGAGTCAAATTGTATCTGATAAAGTAATTTTAGAAGAAGTGGGGGACCTAAAATTATGGGCAGAATATCTTGTGTTGCCTTTTCTTTATGCAATCATGTTAGCACAGAGTAGAAAACTCTTGTATGGAAATGAAGAAATGAAATTTGACAATATCGAAAGTAGCTGGAAAATATCTATTATCATTACAATACTTGTAGGCGGTGCATATCTTTTGTTTAAATTAGTGTCTGGATGATTTGACGCTTAAAGGCCATTCAAACCATTACAACATAAAATTCCTCAAAGGATACGGTCATTCCATATCTGTTAAAGATTCAAAGATAATCCTCAAAGATTGTCATGATCCTTTCACTCCTCCAAACATTGAATCATGGTACATCAAAAGTATGCCATATGAAAAAATTGTTTTGCAAGGAAAAGGATACATCTCGACTGATGCTTTAGCCTTACTTTCTGAGAATAATCGAAATGTCATTTTATTAGATAATCATGGAAAACCTGTAACCTATCTAAATCCGGTAATGGAGTCTCTAACTGCAACTAGAAACAGAATTGCTCAATACGATACATTTCGTAATCCGGAGAAATGCCAATTTTTACAGAGACAAATTGTAAAGTCAAAACTAGAATCTCAAATTAAATTCCTCAAACTAACTGAGCGAGAGGAAATAAAAGAAGCCATAGAAAAACTAGAAACTCATTTGACTAATCTAGATCATTTCACTTCAATTAGTAACGAATCAAAGACATCTCATATCTACTTTAGAGCATTTGCAAAAATAATTCCAGAGAGATATGAGTTTCATTCTAGAAACCCATCGTATGTAGGATTGGCAAAAAACAAAGCTACTGATATTATCAATGCATTACTAAACTATGGTTATGCAGTACTAGGTGGAGAAATTTCCAAGTTTATCAACGGATTTGGGCTTGATGCATACTATGGATTTTATCATAAATCTCACACTGGTTTTCAGCCTCTAGTTTATGACATGATGGAACCATTTAGGTGGCTAGTCGATTATACCGTATTTCGAATTGCAAACATCAAAGACCACAAGCAGAGAATTAGGCTTGATGAATTTACTCATACTAGAGACGGAATTATAGTAATGGAGTATAATTTGATCAGGAAATTTCTAGAGTTACTTGAAAGAACATTCCAGTCTGAAAGAAGATATGGGTTTAGACATGGTGCAAAAACAAAAGATGGGTTGAAAAATGTTCAAGAGATTACGATTGCAAAGATTACAGTTCAAAATTTAGTAGAGTATTGTTTAGGAAAACAAAAAGACTTTAGAATCTAAGGATTTACTTCTATCTCTTGTTGTTCCCAGTATTTCATTAAATCCCAATTGGCATCTTTAATGTTGTCCTGATATTTTGATCTTTCTTTCCAATCTTCTACTGTTGAAGCACATTTATTTTTTAGAAATGTTTCAATAATCTCTTTACCTTCTTCAGTTGTCATTGAATCACTATAGGTTTTATCGCCCCATTTATCGTATTGTTTAGCACAATCAAAAGTTAGAGTACTTACAATTTCATTACTATTGTTGGAGACAAATTGAATAGACAATACTGCAATCACAGAGCAAACAACTGCTATTGCTATAATCACAACAGGTTTCATTATTTTTTCAAGGTATCTTGTTCAAATAAGGATTTAGTAATGTGACCTTCTTGTGTCATTAGAATCATGTGTCCAGTGATTGTGATTTCTGCCACAGTTTGTACACATGCAACAGTTACAATGTTCTTTTGCCATGTTTTTTAATCCATCCCATAGTTTTTTTTGTAAAATCATTGCCATTCCAATTACAATTAGACCAATAACAACTGGAAGGGTTTGAGAATTTGGATATTTTAAATCATATAATGAAATGATAAACCCAATCGCTACTAATATTATTCCAACAAACTGGATTTTTGTCTTTAATTTTATCTTTTTTTTGTATTGATTATTTTTATTATGGCTTCTTTTTCTACGCCCAAAACCCATGATTTTGTAAATATTTTATGAACTTAAAATTTTTTGTTTGAGAAATCTATTTGATATAGTAACTCATAGTAAATTCATGCCTACTTTCAGTGATTTTGATGCAAATAAAAGACATGAAGAATCTTTACAAAATGACAAAATTTTGAAAGATGGTCTAGCCGAACTACTTTCAAAAATACAAGATTTAACAGATAAATTAGATAAATATGAGACTCGAAATTCTGAATATCTTAGAAAATTACTTTTGATGGTTTCGGAGTTATTTCAGCAAGGCAAAATCAATATCGATACATTTAATCGATTAGATGAATTTCTTCATGACTGGCTTGATGAAAGTCTAGATTCTAAATAGAATATTAGTTGGTAATTAATAAAAATAATTATTTTAAAAATGTGATTATTTATTGGAATGAATATTTTGAATCTTATGATGTTTTAAATAATTAAAAATATAAAATAAAATTTTGAAAAAAATGAATTAGTGTTTTTGTTTATATTTTTTTATTGGTTTTATAAAATCATCAACAAACATTTCTAACATTTTTGGATCAAGTCGAAAGGATTCAGCAAATAATCGTGCAAACACCAACCCTCCAAGTAAATCAAACGAGGATGACCCTTTATCACTTAGTGAATCTAAAACTTGTTTCTTATATTTAGTAATTTGTTTAGTCATAGTAGTAAGTTTACGCTTACCGGAAACCCTACTGACCATCATCGACTGCATTTCATATATTGAAATCCAATGCAAAAACTTCATTACTTCTTCTACTTTTGTTGAATCATCTGCATCAGAAGATATTGTTTTCAAAATTCCTGTGGTGCCTATTTTGATATTTTCCATTGTTTCTATAAACTCCTCAACTTGTTCATCAGACATAGTTGTAATTTTTGAATTTATAGTGTAAATTGTGTTGTTTCTTGCAATGACGTGTTTTATCACGATTTTATTTTGGACTAATTCATCTAATATTTCTCGAAAAATTCGTTCAGAACAAACCTTTTTGTCAATCACGATTATTCTTTCTAATTCTCCATATCGAATGCTGTCGGTATTTTTTAACACCGTATTGATTTCATCTCGTGCCTGATTTCGTATTGTACCGTATTGCATATACTGTACCGTATAATTTCTACCGTTATAACTATTGCAATAACGTAAAGTTGGCATGAAATGTGGGAAGATTGGTAGAACATCTACCAAAAAACAAACCAAACTCAGTCATTCAGATGCAGTTTCAACTGATTTTGGAGTAAGGAAGATCAGCAATCAAAATTTTTCCAAAGTGATTGCACTTCCAAAAACTGCAATAGAAAATCTTGGTGGAGATTCAACTGAAATGAAAGTTGAACTAATACAAGAAAATGGAGAAAAATTCATCAAACTTTCTCCAATTAGAGGTGATAATTTTTGAGTACAACGCAAATACCATACATTTGCTGGGGAGAATACAAATCCAAAGACCAAAACAACCCAGATAGATTAGATATCGAAGTAACTAGTTTAGAGCAGTTTGAAAGTGAACTAACAACAAATGTTCATGTCAAACAAAAGATTCAAGGAGAATGTCAAGAAAGAATTCTACCGTTAAAGTCTCATGAATCGCCAAACAATTCATTGTTAAAACAATGGAATGATCTAGTCAAAAGAAAACGAATCATAGTCGGAAGCAAACTGGTGATTCACACATATCTTGGAATTTCAAAGCATGGTAGAACAATTCGAAAATTCCATGTAGAGGTTTAATCCTCTTTTTTCTTTTGATATGAGCGATAAAGATAAACTTCTAGAACAACTTGATGCCTTAAAATTATTTCCAAACAATAAACATGTAAAGGAACTACGAAAACAAATCAAATCAAAATTAGATAAATTGAAAAATAAAAAACCTAAAGAAAAAATACAAAAACAAACCAGAGCAGGCAAGTTAAGAAGATACCACAACTATATTAGACAAATTAGAAACAACTTTCCCAATCTATCATACAACCAGATTAGAAGTCAACTATCTCAAAGAAGACAAGGAAAACAGGTATCAATTCCTGATGTGATATGGCAGAATCCATCCCCGTAACTGATTACAAGAATCTGGCCAAATTACGCACAAAAAGGCCACAAAACAGAGATTCTGCACAATCAAAGATTCGCAAAATCAATGCACTTGATACAGAAACCTACAATGGGGATATCTTTCTAATAGCAGACTCTGATGGTCTATATCTTGATGATATAACTTCAGATAATGTAATTCACTTTTTATTTTCAAAAAAATATCAAAATGCTTGGAATTTTTTTTATAATTTGCAATATGACGCTGAAGTGATACTAAAGTTATTGGGAAATGAACTATTTCGATACAAACAAACTGGAAAATTAGAATTCCTATACAAACAATTCAAAATAGAGTACATTCCATCAAAATTACTAAGAATAAAAAAAGGCCACCACAGCGTATTATTTTTTGATATTGCTCAGTTTTACACAAAATCATTAGTTGATGCATATGAGCAAAACATTGGAGAATTACCCAAGACATATTTGGAGATAAAAGAAAAACGCTCTCACTTTACAAAGCGATTTTACAATCACAACAAGAAAAAAATTAGAAGTTACTGTATTACTGATTGTATTCTTACAAAGAAACTATCTGAGCACTGGATTGCACTGTTTAATCAAGCATTTTCGTTTTATCCTGCAAAATGGTCTTCATCAGGATACTTGGCAGAAAAAGTACTAATCAACAATGGAATATTTTTTCCAAAATTTGATTCTATACCATACCAAATTCAGGATTTAGCGTTTAGATCATACTTTGGGGGAAGATTTGAAATGATAAAGCGGGGATTTATTGGCAAAGCGTACCTTTATGATATTAATTCAGCATATCCACATGCCATATCTCAACTCCCTGATCTAAATGATGGTAGATGGATTAAACGAAAATCCATTTATGATAAAGCAAAACTTGGTTTCTTTAAGATTCTAGCAAACATCCCAGATGATAAAATCATCCCACCATTTGCCTTTAGAGCAAATCATAACATTGTATTTCCATCTGGAAAATTCATTACATATTGCACATTGCCTGAACTTTTAGCCTGCAATGAGCCTAGTTTTTACAAAATTTTGGAAGGATACCAGTTTGTGCCAAATTCTAATGTCTTACCATACAAAGATTTCATAGAAAAATTATATCAAAAACGTCTAAAACTAAAACAAGAAAACAATCCATTACAGCAACCAATCAAAATTATCTTAAATTCCATTTATGGCAAAACAGGACAAAAAATAAACAGAATAATTGGAAATTTATTTAATCCCGTAATATTTGCAAGCATCACAGGACATACTAGAGCACAACTATACCAATTCATTATAAAAAACAATCTAGAAAAAAACACTATAGCATTTGCCACAGATTCTATCTGCATAACAAAAAAACTTGACATCAACTCTACTAAACTTGGAGAGTTTTCATTTGATGGAAAAGCAAATGATGTTTTTTATTTACAAAATGGATTTTATAGATTCAATGGAATGTGGAAGCAACGTGGATTTGGTAAACTAGGATCTAGAGAAATAGAACATCTAGATACTAAAGAAAAAAATGGCAAGCTAATTGCAAAGATGCAAGTTTTACGAAACCCTAGATTACGAAGCTCAATAATTCAAAACAATATTAAAAATATTGGAAATATCTCTACAATTAGTAGAGAGATTAATCTTAATGCTGATAGGAAAAGACTGTGGCTTGATACAATTACTAACATAAATCAAAAATCAGCTAATGAGTCAGTACCGATTTCTTTGAATCATTTTACTAAAGAGCAAATATGAAAATAACGAAAATCATAAGATAATTATTTATCTGCACGAAATATGCGAGATTAAGCTTTTGAAGCAAATTACGCATGAATTTTGATGCTTTTATGGTATTTTCATGTACGAAAATAAAACAGTTATTCACGAGAGAGTTACGAAGAAGAGCTAATCTCGCAACCTGCGAATGAAACTTTCATGAGTGAGAAATACGAAGAAGAGCTTTTGAAGTATTATTGTAATGAAAAACCACACTTATTGCAAAATGAAGAATCTGTTGGATTAACATTTTTACATTGTGTGCAGATGGTTGTAAATTTATGCCCACATTTATTACAAAACTTTGCATCAATTGGATTAAAATTATTGCATGATGTACACTTGATTTCTTGCTCGCGTTTCTGTTTTTCATTATCTTGTTTTCTTAGTTTATCACTCCATTCTTTTTGGGTTTTGATTTGATATTTTACCAGTTTAGCCAATCCGTTCGGATCTGGTACAGCATAAAACGTAAAAACAATTTCTCCTTCTGCCATAATATTTACATCGCCAAACGTTTGACTTTCACCAGTACTAAAACTACCTGAACTTCCTACAAATGTTCCACTAGCACCAATTCCTGCAAATGTTCCCTCACGTTGAGATTCAGATATTCTTTTTTGATTATTGACTATAACATCAATGTTTTCAGATAATGCATACATTGACATCTGATGTTCTTTTAAATCATAAAAATAACATCTGTATTCTGTTAAAGCGTCATACGCTCTTAGTGTTTTATTGACTAACCCTTCTTCTTTTTTGCGATACCATAAAACTTGTTCATTTTTACATTTTATTGGAAGAAATGGATTTACCCAAAAAGCTTCAATTCTTTTTGTGTCATCATTTTGAAATAATACTGGATACTCGGATGTGATATTTTTTTCTTCTAATAATTGTCGACTTTTTTCGATAGATAGAGCCATGTCTCTCTTTGATTTTTCTGGAACCTCTGAAGCTGGAAGTAAAAATATATCTTCAAGTTCAAATTTTTCTTCATTTTTTTTAACTTCTATCTGCTTTTCTTTTTTACCAAATAATCCCATAAATTTGAGAACATATACAAATTCTTAAGGATTTATTCATTTGTTATATTCATACTTCATTCGTACAAATTTTATGAATTTACGATAAACTAAAATTCATAATTTTTTATGAAACCATATGGGTTGGAAAAAACTTTTAGGTGATATTAAAGAAAAATCAGAAAAATTTGTTGAAGAAAAAAAGAAAGAGCGCAATTTAAGACGAATAGAACAACAGGAACAAGCAGAACAAAGAGCAGAGTATGAGAATACTGTTAACAAATTACTGGATAAATTTGAAATTCCAGATCTTGATGAATTTTTAATGAAATATCTTAACAATAAACCAGAACCTAAAATAGAAAAAGACCCAGATATAGGAAAAATAACTAAGATACGACCAGGTAGACGAGAATATCTTGATTTTGTTTGGAGTAATTTTAATGAAAAAGATATCACATATGATCAACTAAAGAATTTTGCTTTAAAAAAGAAAATTATTACTCCAAGTTTCTTTGGAAACGAATCAGATGACACTTATGAAAAAAGTGACTTTGAATCAATTATTAATGCAATTCGAGTTGGATTTGAACCTGAAAAAATTACAGATGAAGAACATCTTGAAGCACAATTAATGATATTTTTGAAAGCAAAATTTCCAGACAGAAAAATAAGAAGGCAAGTTACAATTCAAGGAAATGACCGACTCGATATTTTAATTGATGATAAATATGCCTTTGAACTTAAAGTCCCAAAACAAAGAACAGATTTAAGAAATCTAGGTGCTCAATTAGAAGAATACAAAGAAATGTATCCAAACGTATGTGGATTGATCTTTGAAGATATCAATGAAGGAAATCTTTCACAAGATATCATGGATTATGTTGATAAATACAAAAAAAATTATGGGATATCTACAATAGTTTTAGGCGGTACCAAACGATATTCATAATAATACAACATCAGTTATTCTTTGAGAATTATTCTTGGTAAATTATAAGGATTTATGAAATTAAGATTGTGTTTTTTTAATCAAAAACACAATACTTTTTCAATAGAATCCCAATAATAGAGCATGGCCATAATCTATGGCATTTCAGAGGCTACAAAAGAATTCCTAAAGAAATTACCAAAGGAAATCAAATCCCTTGAAGATATTGAAAAAATACATCAAAAATTATCCCAAGAGTATGATGAACTAGAAAACAAGGGATTAATTGCTAAATTTAGTCGTTGGAATAAAAAAAGACAAATAAAAAAAATTGAAGAAAATACTGACAGTAAAGAACACCGAGGTGCACGAGGTGAAGTTCTAGCATTAGAGAAACTATCAGAACTACCTGATGATTATCACATATTCTGTGGAGTAAACAAGGTACTCAAAGATTATGTCACCTATCGAAGAAAACGAAATCTAAAGTCAGCCCAGATGGACTTTGTCGTAGTATCAAAAAGGGGTGTATCAGTAATTGAGGTAAAAAACTGGAGTTCACATTATTACAATAATTACTATGGATTGCCACCACATGAACAAGTAGACAGAGCAGGTCGTGTCTTGTGGATATCGCTAAAGTCTTCTTGGTTTGCACCAAAAGATCCACCAATTTCTAGTGTATTACTAGCAATTCAAGGAAATATCAACTATGATGATAATTATGGATATGTCATTGTAAAGAATCTAAACAATATCAATTACTATTTGCAAAATAGAGAAATACAGTTTTCTGAAAAAGAAGTATCTAGATTAATTGGTAGAGTCAAAGGAGACATAACAACATGATTGTTTTATAGTACATATAATTATTAACAAAGATATTTTGCATGTTAGATTAAATCATGTAAAAAATTAGAATTTTCAAACATATCAAATAATCAGTAATTTTGGTTAGAAAAATCATGTCTTCATTTCTTCTAAAAAAGAAATCTAAAAAATCATTTTTAGAAGGAATTCAAATTTTAGAATATTCTACAAGAGAAAATTATCGGTCAGCACTTAAACAATTTGAAACATTTTGTAATTTTTATTATAATAAAACTATTCAATATATAATAGATGAAATAAAATCATTAAAACAAGAACAAAAAGATGAAGCGTTTCTTGGAATGTTGCAAGAATTTGTTAATTGGATGAAAAAAACAACATTGGCAAATACTACAATTCAAAAATACTTTCAAATTATTATTTATTATTTTAGCTATCATGGGATTAGAGCACATCCTATAGATCTACGACAAAATATCAAACTCCCAAAAAAGTTTAAAGAAAAACTTCATTCATTAACCAAAGAAGAAATAATTCAATTATTCAAATTCACTCCTCAATCAAGACAAATGTTGTATCTAGTATTGATTGGATCTGGTATGAGAATTAGAGAAACTGTAGCATTACGAAAAAAAGATTTTGATTTAGACTATCCAAAAAGAATCAAAATAGAAATACCGGCTCAATTTACAAAGACAAAAACTGCACATACAACATATGTTTCAAAAGAGGCCGAATCTCTCCTAAAACCACACTTAGAATCCATAAAAAATAACGATTTAGTATTTGCAACAAATTCTATTCCATACCATGCATCTATGACTGAAATAGGGGCTTTTGCCAGATATAGAGAAAAAGCAGGATTGACTCGAATTTATGAATCAACTAAACGACATCATATATCACTTCATTCTTTTAGATCGTATTTTTTTATTCGTGCTAGACGAATACATGATACAGATATTGCTCATGCAATGATAGGTCATTCTACGTATCTTGATATGTATGACAGAAAAGAAGACGATGAAAAATTAGACTTGTTTCTAGAAGTTGAAAATGAACTAAAAATTTGCGGATAAGAACAATTGGTAGGATATTGTTTTTATTCATGTTTACTATGTGAGCCATAATGTCAATGCTATTGTTTGGGGCAGGTGCGTCTAGACCGTTTGGGATTCCAACAATGCAAGAAATGGTAGATGATTTTGAAAGGGAATTATCTCAATCCACAATTCATTTTACATTTTACCAAGATATCAAAAAATCATTAGTAGAGCAATATGGACCAAATAAAACAGATATTGAATCAATTCTATCTGTACTCCAAGGGATTGGAGAAAATGTCACTCCAAGTGATTTAGGTCATTTCACATATTATTATATTTCAAAAAATTGTTCAAAAAAGAGTTTTTCTGAAGAGGATATAACTAAAGCAAAAGAAATTACAATTAAACTAAAAGATTACATAAAAACAAAATGCCAGGTAAATTCAAAAGATCTTACAAGTATTTATTCAAAAACATATTTGCCATTATTCCAAAATTTAGCAGGAACAAAATTTCTCTATCATGGAAATTTTGAACTTGCCACTGAATGGAAAAGTTTTACAACAAATTATGATGACATTTTTGAAAGATTTTGGAGTAAATTTCAGGAACCCAATAGTCATTTTGAGAGACAGGGAACTTCAAATAACTATATTTTCAATTCAAATATAACTTTAGACAATCAATCATTATCGAAACTTCATGGTTCACTTGATTGGACAAGAATTAAGGATACAGATCAAATATTTCGTTCTGCACAAACTGGATTTAATACTCATGAAACAGAAGGAGATGTCATGTTATATCCAATTCAACAAAAAGATCTATACCTTCATCCATGGTTTACGTTATTTCAAGACTTCAAAAAAAGTTTAGAAAAATTCAATCAATGGTATATAATTGGTTATGCGTTTAACGATGAATTTATTTTAAATGTTATAAAAGAAGGTTTAACAAAAAAATCAAAAACAATGATTGTAATTAATCCTAATGCTGAAGTAATCAGAAATAAATTTCCAGATGTGCTTAGAAAACAAATTATTGCTTTACCCTATAAATTTGGAGATCAGTATTTTGTCAATAATTTTATTGAATTTCAAAGGAAAGTCAGAAACATAGAATTATCTATCCAAACAAACGCTCAATGTTTTAAAATTGAATTCCCATTTAAAGTACATACAGAATATGTGCATAAAATTGAACATGGGTCTTGCGCTAATGCCACTGTATTGCCTAACAACCATCAAGTTTTTGAATACAATACAGAAAAAGGTTCAGAAATTTCAATAACATTAAATGCAGATTTTGACTTTGATTATACACGTATTGAAAATTTGGATTTTACATTTATTTCAAATTCTAAAACTCCTGTTAAATGTACTATAAAAAACCAAAAACGAATTATTGACACTTGTACTCTAAATGATTGGACACGTTTAAAAACTGATGAAAATTTTTTGATTAGAGTTAGAAGTGTTAGCTCACGTAATTTTCTTATCTGAAATCATCTAGTTACCTGTCTAAATCCACACCTAAAAAGGGGGCATTCTATTTTTATTCTCTATCGATGTATTCTTCGATTCCAGGAGGTGTTGGTGCCAATCCTTTTCTCTTTCTGATTTCTGCAATTGCAGTTGCTGCAATAGATTTTGGCAGTTCAGTCCATGCCTTAAAGGATGTATTCCATGTTGCACGTCCTGCTGTTTGTCCTCTCATTGCTTCAGATAGTGTAAATGTTTCAGATGCTGGAATTTCACCGACAATAATACTTGCAGCTCCTTTTTGTTGCATGTCAAGCACTTTGCCACGTTTGCCAGAAAGAACGGTAGCTACGTTTCCTACCAAGTCAGTTGGAACTCGGACCTCAATTGCAAGCATTGGCTCCAAGATTGTAGTTCCTGCAGTTAGTAACGCTCCCATGCATGCACGTCTAGATGCCGGTCCCAGTTGTGAAAGACCACGGTGTGCAGTATCCTCGTGAGGTACAAAGTGAGTAAAGATGAATTTGCAGTCCCTCATCTGCTCTTTGCAGAGTGGGCCTTCTTTCATTACTTCCTCAAATCCAGAGTTGATAGAGTCAGTTGACTCTTGAATAAATTGAACACCTTTTGTTCCGTTGATCATTACGTTTCCACGTGGGTCTAGTTTCATGATTCTCTTAATTGTATCAGTATCCCATCCAGCGCCCTTTAGAAGGTCAGCTACAACTTTTTTGTCTTTCATGTCGCTGATTTCACCAGTTCTTAGCATGTGTGCGATTGCTGGCTCCAATGGCTCTACTTTCATGAAAATCTTGTTGTGTCTGTTTGGAGATTTTGACATGATTGGCTCACATGTTCCTTTGACGGTTTCTCTGTAATTGATAAGAGGTTCAGATGTTATGATTTCTACTTTGGCGTCTTGAATTCTATGTGTTGCAACATCAAGGTGCAACACACCCATTCCAGCTACTAGTGTTTCGCCAGATTCTTCATCGATTTTTACTACAAGGTTAGGATCTTCAATTGTTAGTTGTTTGAGGACCTCGACAAGTTTTGGCAAGTCTTTTGGATGTTTTGGTTCTATTGCAACTTGCACGACAGGTTCTGATACATATTTGACTCCTTCAAACATTGGAATTCCTTTGACAGATGAAATTGTATTTCCTGCTCTAGCTTCAGTTAATCCTAATAATGCTGGAATGTTTCCTGCACCAAGCTCACCGACTTGTTCTCTTTGGTTTCCCATGAAAAAGTTTACAGATTGAACTCTTCCCTCTCTTTTTGCATCGATAATGTTTATTGTTTGTCCGTCCTTTATTGTTCCAGAGAATAATCTACCAATTGCAACAGGCCCTGCTGCAGGATCTAAGACCATGTTGACGACCATCATGATTGTTGGTCCGTCATCACTGCATGCCAAGAGTGCTTTACCAATATCAGATTCAAGGTCACCTTTCCAAATTTGAGGAATTCTGTACTTTTGAGCAACGTGTGGTGGTGGAACGTGTTTTACTACCATTCCCAACACTGCATCAGCCAAAGGAGCGCGTGCTACCAAATCTTCTACTTTTTCATTTTTGTAAGCATCAATGACATCTTTGAATGTAATGCCTTTTTCTTTCATGATATCTACGTTAAATGCCCATTTGTCTTTGGCAGAACCAAATGTGACGCTGGCATCTTGGATAGATACTTTCCATTTGTCTTTGTATTCAGGTTCAGCATAAGTGTCAACTAGTTGGTTAAAGCTAGACACTACACCTGCAAGTGTCTCTTGCATTTTTTCTGGTGTCAGACGTAATTCTTTGATTAGTCTGTCTACTTTGTTGATAAATAAAACTGGTCTTACTCTTTCTTCAAGGGCCATTCTTGTTACAGTCTCTGTCTGGGTCATGATTCCCTCGACTGCATCACATACTACAGTTGCGCCATCGATTGCCCTAAGACTTCGAATTACCCTTCCACTGAAATCTACGTGTCCGGGAGTATCAATCATGTTAATGACGAATTCTTTGTCTTTTTGTGTAAAGTGTAAAGTTACATTTGCTTGGTAAATTGTAATTCCTCTTTCTTGTTCTTCTTTATCAAAGTCCATTGCTAGTGCTTTTCCAGCTGCAGATGGGGCAATAATTCCAGAAGCTGCCAACAAGCTGTCACTCATAGTTGTCTTTCCGTGATCAACGTGAGCAATTACACTAAAGTTTCGAATCTGTTCTTTGTTCTTGATGATTCTCAAGACTTCAGTCGTTGACTTGAATTTTGCCATATTCGCAAACCCAATTATTCAGCTAATAAATCTATACGAAGCAAAATCATACAGGATAGTAATTTTATAGGGCATGTTCAGAGCTGAAATACACATCAAAGTTCTATAAGAAGTCATAGTTAGAGCTCATTTTAGACAAGATTCTGATTAATTATTGTCAAAATATTATTTTTCTTGAGATGTATCTGTTTTATCATGTTCTTTTAACGGCAATTCTATGAAAAATGTAGAGCCTTTTCCAATTCCAGCGGACTCTGCCCATATTTTTCCTCCATGAAGAGTAATAATTTCATTGCTTACTGCTAGTCCCAATCCAGATCCCCCATAGTGTCGTATCGTATTGTTTTTGATCTGATAAAATTTTACAAACAACTTGTCTAATTGATCTTTTTCTATTCCTAAGCCATTGTCCTGTATTATAATTTTGGCTGTATGATTATTTGATTCTAATGAGACAGAAATTTTACCTATTTTTTCTGAAACAAAATCTAGAGAGTTGAACAACAGATTTGAGATTACTTGTTCTATGCGTATTTTATCACAAATACATGAAACATCATTTACAATATTTGTTTCAACAAGAACTTCTTTTTTGTCCATATCCATCTTGAATTTATTTAGCGTGTTTTGAAGAATTTCAGATAGATTATTTTTTGATAAGTTTAGATGAAGTTTACCAAGTTCTGCTTTTTGTGAATCCAACAAGTCCTGAATTAGATTCTGTAGCGACATGGCACTTGATTTTATAATTTTGATTCTATCTGCCTGTTTAGAGTTCAAGTCTCCAAGCATATTTGAAAGTAATATGTCTGAAACAGACAAAATTGGAACTAGTGGATTTTTCAAGTCATGAATAATCATTGTGACAAACTCGTCTTTTGATTTTTTAATTTGTTCTAGTTCAAGATTTTTTTGTCTCAAGACATTATTTGTTCTATAAATTATAATTGGAATTATTCCTGAAGCAACAATTCCGATTATTAGAAATACATTGGTAAAAGTGTTATTTGGTTCAAAAATATCATTCCAAATCAAGTATTTTAAAACATATTTTTGCTTTATTGTATGACCATGCAGGTTTGTTTTAACATTAACTTCAATGCTGTTTTCTAATTCTTTTTCTGAGAACTCTACATTATCGGTTTCAAATATTCCGTTATTGTTGAATATTTGATATAATCTCAGATTATTGTCAAAGGGGCTGAATAGGATTAGCTTAAAGTTTTGACTAGGAATGGTATCAGCAGAAATAAAATAGTCAAATGGGACAGAGATTATTATTTTACGAAGATCACTCAGAGGAAATTCAAGATTCATTGTTTTTATGCCATTTATTTGGGTTGGATGGGACGGAAATAAAATGTCAAAATTTTTTCCTATCATCTCAGATTGTGGGGACGAATAAAGTATCGTTTGATTGTCATCAAGTATACTAATATTTACTAATTCAGGATTGGAACTAAAAATCCTATCAGAAAAAACTTCAAACTCGTATGGAGTTACTTCTGTAGAACCTTCAAAAAAACCAATCATGCTATTGCTAATTGTCTGTAAACGACTTTCTCGTCTGTCTATAACTCCTTCTAAGATTCTGCCAATTTCATTTTTGTATGATTGAGATAGTTGCTGTTGATAATCAGATATTTGCAAGTATGCAACAACTGTACCAAAGATAATACCTAATCCTATCAAGATTGGTAATAGATATCTAGATTTAGAAGGAGATATTGTTTTACTCATATTAGTAAACACGTTTGAATTTTAAATGATTTATCAATTATACAAAAATTGATTATTCAGATATTAAATCTTATGAGCAAGATCAGTAGATCATTTGATTACTTGCGTTACGAAATTTTTTTGCTAAAATAAAATGACATTCTTTTTTTCCTCGCTTTTTAGCCTCAAAAAGAGGAAATAATTGAGACAAATACACATAGTAAAGAAACTGAGAAATCTTGTCTTTTGATTCAAAAGTAGGATGAATTACATTTAATCCGACACTTTTCAAATTTTTTGCAAGTTGTTTGTTGTGAAAATTTTTTTCATCAAAAATTATCACAGTATCGCCTTTATTGATACAAAACAATTCCATATGTGAAAATTGCTCTATTCTCTGAAAATGAACATCATATCCTAAAATCTCATAAAACTTTGCAGCACAATACATCGCTATCGGATACGTGTGTTCTGAACCCAAAACAAAAATTCGCTTTCCAATCTTTGATTTTTTTGCATCAGAAAATGCCTTTTTGAAGATTTGTGGATTTTTTGAGATAGACACAGGTGTAACAAGTGAGATACAAGTCAAGGCAGTTTCCAAAAAGGTGATGCTTCCTGCAGTAAAGACATCAGAGGTAAGAGATTTCATCATTATGGAATTATTGCATGCTTTTGCCAGTTTGCTTTGAGGTTTTGAAGTGATGGCAATTGATTTTTTGGCTATTTTTGCAGCTTTGATATTTGAGATTGTATTTCCAGATACTGAAACAAAATAGACGGTTTTATTTTTTGCAATGGTTTTGTTTTTTAGCAAATCAAGTGGATCAAATGACCGTACTTGATAATCAGAAAATATCTCTGCTAGCATTGCAGATACAAAAGAATCGCCAGTGCCAGAAAAGAGGACATTTTTTTGCTGTGATTTTAAAAGAGGTTTTTGTGGGCAAAATGTCTCTAAAAACTTGATTTGATTAAAAATATCTTTTTCATATGCTGCTATTGTTTTCACAAAAATTGTAAAACAATTGCCACATATTAGAAAAACGATCTAGTTTTGATTTTTATAACGACGATTAAGGAATAAAATGTGGAAATTTCTGTAGGACACACTCCGGATTCAGATGACGCATTCATGTTTTATGGAATGTTTACAGGCAAAGTTGAATCACCAGACTTTACAGTAAAACATGTCATTGAAGACATTGAAAAACTAAACAAAAAAGCAACCAACCCAGAGCTTGATGTTACTGCAGTTTCTGTTCATGCATGTGCTTACATTCCAGGATATACTATTTTGAGAAGCGGTGGAAGTTTTGGAATAGGATATGGTCCGATAGTTACCGCAAAAAAGGAAATGACACTAGATGAAATTAAAAAAGGTAAAATTGCAATACCGGGAAAAATGACATCAGCATTTTTGTTACTTCAACTTATGATAGGCAAGTTTGATTATGTTGAAATGAACTTTAGTGATATTCCAGAGGCAGTAAGAGACGGAAAAGTAGATGCAGGGTTGGTAATTCACGAGACCCAACTATCATATCAACAAGAAGGAAACCTCAAAATCGTTGACGTTGGAGAATGGTGGGATAAAGAAACCAAAGGACTGCCAGTGCCATTAGGGATTAACGTTATGAAGACAAGCTTGGGAATGGATACTATTCACAAGTTTGACCTATATCTGCAAGAATCAATTCAATACGGATTAGATAATCTAGACGATGCATTAAATTATGCAATGCAGTACAGTCGAGGAAAACCAAAAGATCTAATTGAAAAATTTGTAAAAATGTATGTAAACAAAGTTACCATAAACATGGGCGATAAGGGAGAAGAGTCGATTAGAAGACTCTTTGAGATGGCAAAACAAAAAAATCTGGTGCCAGAGTTTGAACTCAGCATAGCCATCAAGTAATTATATTACAAAAAATTTCATAATACAATGGGAGACGGAATAGGAGGACCTGTGATTGGTTGTCTATCAAATAACACATTTGAGATGCTCGTTACACATTTTCGTAAAGACAACAAAGATGAATATGCAAAGACTGAAAGAATAATCATTGCAAAGATTGACAATCCAGACGAGCCAGAATACAAGGAAACAACAAAAGTAGATTTGGAGATGGCATTAACAGGAAAATTTGTCTCATGCAATGTACAATATCGAGACACAAAGACAGATGCGCTTGTTTGTAATGTGTTTGTTCAAAAACCTCCAGAAGGATTTTAGAGTTTAAATCATTTGTAAAATAAATTCTAAAAAATATTTTATAATTTTTAGATACAAATTAAATATTATTTTCATGTAATAAAAATAAAAAATCAAAAAAACAAGATTATAATTTTAATAAATTACCATAAATTTAATGAAAATACCAATGACACTAATATTTGAGTAAAAAATATACCAAGTATGAGATTTGTCGTAGACCAACAAGTTGAAGATATTGAATTACCTGAAAATCTAAAATTAAACACGTTTTTGCAGGAATTTCACTCAGACTGTCCTCATTCAGAATGTAGTTTTGGATTTTATGGATTTGCGTTTGGTCAATCCCCATTTCCCGTACCAAAAATTATGCAAGATGCGTTGATAAAAAATGCAGGTAAAGGAGCATACGCTGCAGTTCAAGGAATTCCTGAGTTAAGAGAAGCAATTGCAAAATACAACAAGCATTATTTTTCAATGGATATCGACCCAAAGAGGATCTATGTAGGGCCAGGAACAAAAGAGCTGATATTTAATTTACTTGAAATTTTACATGGAACAGTAATTTTACCAACACCTGCTTGGCTTGGATATTTACCTCAAATTAGATTGTTAAAGAAAAATTTCCACATGCTGCCAACACAAGCAAATCAAAAAATTTCGCCAAGTGATCTTAGAAAACTTGCTCTAAGACTACATGACAGACAAAAGGTCCTGATACTAAACAATCCAAACAATCCAACGGGATTACTTTACAACAGATTAGAGCTAGAAGAGATTGCAGATGTATGCAGAGAACAATCAATTGCAGTTATTTCTGATGAAATTTATGCACAGACAACTTATGACTTTACAAAATTTGTCAGCATGGGAAAAATTTATCCTGAAGGAACATTTGTTACAAACGGATTATCAAAATCACATGCAGCAGGAGGATACAGATTGGGGTATGTGATATTTCCACAACATGCATTAGATCTTAAAATACAATTTAAAAAAATACTTGCCACAGAGTATACTGCAGTATCAACTCCAATTCAATATGCAGCAGTTAAAGGGTTTGAAATTAGTGATGAGATTAACGAGTATTTTGAAATTACAAGAGACATTCACAAAATTATGGGAGAATATGTTTACAATGAATTATCAAAGATTGAAGGAATAAAGGTCACAAAACCTGAAGCAACGTTTTATCTTTTAGCAGATTTTAATCACTATGCACCAGAATTACAAGCAATGAAGATCAACACATCACAAAAGCTATCAGAGGCATTAATTGTTCATCCGTATCACACAGCAATCGTGGGTGGAGACAGTCTCGTATTAGAAAGAACCGATTATAGTGCAAGAATAGCATATGTGGACTATGATGGTGTAAAAGTTTATGAAAATTATCAGAAACAGAAACCAAAAACACAGGCTGAAAAATTAGAGTTTGCAAAAACAAACGCCCCAAGAATCGTAGCAGGATTAGGAATGATTGAAAAATTCTTTGAAAAACTCAAAGAAGATGTAGCAGTCAATCTTAGTTCAAAAAGAGATAGCCTAAGTGTTCCAAATTAGAACTGTGGGTTTTTTAAAATTCATTAAAAATACATTACAAAAACATACTTTTGAATCGCTTTAATTCAATCTTAAAAGGAGACGTATGCATTAGAATACAACACCAACCTGATTATCATATCAATCAAATAGAATACATGGATAGTAAAAAAAAGAACTCTGACCAAGACAGCACTATACAGAGGGTCAATCACAGTTCTGTTGTTTACTTTACTATGGTTTTCAACTAACAACATCTATGAAACCTCATTCATAACAATAATTTTCAACGTCTTAGCAACGATAATCTATTATTTCCATGAAAGATTATGGGGCAAAATTAAATGGGGAAATTCAGAAGCACCAAAACTAGTTAGCAATCAAAACGCAAGCTGTCAATAAAGAATATCATCTACAAGTAACAAAATTATTTAGAATTCCTTTACTTTCTTTTTCTTTATTTTTTTAGGATTGTTTTCATCTTCATATTCTATTTTTTCACCGCAAAATGGACAAAAATCAATTGGTTGTACTGAATGTCCTTCATATGTAATTTTATCCACTATTGCAAATTTCCCTTGTTCGTAATTCCAAACAGTAAATTTTTTGCATAAAGTTTTGAATTGCTCACAACAAAATTGTGTATCTCGATTTAATGTAAAATTAGAATAAGTGTTATTTTCAGATTCAGGATCCTCATGAGTCTCTTTTTTGTAAATTGCCCGCATAGAAAAGTCATTTAAATAACGCATTGACGCCTGATAAACCCTTTCTCAATTAAGAGCAGATATCAAGAATACTACTTGCAAGTCTAATCAATCAACACATAATTTAAAAAATCAGTGGCTTTGATCTAGTATCATGAGCGTAGAACGCATAGTCTTTGAGTATGTGAAATATATCGATAAGGAGCCAGGAAAGTGTCCTGCTTGTGGCTTTAAAATAATTATTGAGTGTTGCAGCTTCATAAAAGGCCGTGGATGGTTTTGTCCAAGTTGTAAAACACTGTCAGTTTACGACAAGGACATTCAAAAAATGATAGGAGAGAACGTCTCAGTCTTGCCTGTAATTCCAAAACCCCCATATTCATTTGGAGAGACACTAAAACCATCATCAAAAGTACGATTAATAGAATAGAATCTTCTGCATAAAGAGAATAATTGGTTGACAAGGTTGTTTTTGAACCAAGGTTTAATTTTAGTCGAATTGAAGGAAAAAAATGGGAATTGTATCAGTAAAAAAAGGATGGACCAAAAATAGCAAACTTGCACTGATTGGTCTGATAGGAAGCATCATAGTAATTATCATCACACTTGCAATTTGATAAACGGATTTTCTAATTGAACAAGCATAAATTTAACGCAGACAACTAACAGTATGCATTGTGACGATAAAAGAATGATTCTAGTTCTAAAAGAGAGCATTCTAAATTGTTTTGATGATCTAAAGGAAAAAGACTTTGACGACGAGACGGCTCTAAAAAATCTCAATGAATCAATAACGGAATACAAAGAGTACAAACTTGCACTAAAAGAAAAATAGTAAAAGACATTACAGATTAGACAAATGGATGGGTTTTATGCGTAAAACTATCCACGACGTATTTTGAGTTAGGCCAATAGATTAGAAAAGAATCGATCTAAATTTGCACATCGTTTCAAAGATCTAAAATTACTGACCCCAAATTATTTAATGTCAAATAATACAGAATGCTTGATGTCAACTAATCCGGAACGATCAATATCTTATGTTCTAACAAAATACGTTACCGCTTACATGAACAAAGATGTGTTGATGTTAAATCAAAACACTCACACAAGAGAAGCTGCAAGATTACTCCAGCATCATGAAAGAGACGACATTATTGTAATTGATGACGATAACAAACCAATAGGAATCGTAACTGATGAGGACATCATTAACAAAGTAGGGGACACTTCAGTAAATGCAGAATTTACATTTTTAAAAGAGATAATGGCGACGCCACTAATCACAATTAATGAAAAGTCAACTCTTCAAGATGCATTACACAAAATGCGAGATCATGATATTCGAAAACTTCCAATTGTAACAAAGAAAAATGAAGTTATCGGGATTATCTATCAAGGAACCATTGCAAATGTAATTAGAGATGCAACAGCTACTGCGCCTAGACTTTTCAGTCCGCCAGTAAAGGCAATATTAGGAAATCTGGGTTTTGTGTTGCAATTTGCAGGTGTTTTGCTTATTGTACCTGCAATTTTATCAACAATACTAGGAGAAACTGTAACTGCTACAGGAATTTATCTCACAACAGTTTTGCTATTGGTCGTAGGATTCTTTCTGAACTCATATGGTGAAAAGGCAAGTCTTAATCTTCACCAGGCATCCATACTTGTAGTCTCAAGTCTTTTAGTCCTGACATTGTTTGGAACTATACCATATCTGTACATCATTCCATATGAAGGATCAAGCTATGAGGTATTTGCTAGTGCATTTTTTTCAAGTGCAGCTGGATTTACCACTGGAGGAATTTCACTATTTGACTATCCAGAAGACCTTCCTCAAAGTTTTACATTTTATCGAAGTTTCACACAGCTTGTAGGAGGAATGAGTTTCATCTACTTGATAATTACAGCATTTTATCCAGAATCAAAGCTACAGTCCATGCGAGGTTTTATTTCTGGAAGAACACTGCATATGAGGGAATTATTTGCAACCATAACTATAATTTTCATCCTGTACATTTTCATTGTTGCAATTTTGTTATATCTATTTGGGGAAAGAAATATCATTGATAATTTTTCATTAGCTATGAGTACGATAGCAACAGGAGGGTTCGTTCCAAATTCAACAATTCTTGACAATCTGATATGGCAAGAAAAATTAACTTTGATTGGAGGTATGATACTAGGCGCACTCCCATTTACTTTTCACTATGCATTAGTAAAAAAGAAGTTCTTGGCACCAAAACTTGGAAAAGAAGTTTTAGTATATTTTACAATTCTAGGCAGTGCCATACTTTTGTTTATAGGACTCAGTGGATTGGACCCTCTGACAGGTATATTTTACACAGTATCAGCTAGCACTACAGCAGGATTTCAGATGGATGATTTATCCACATTTAATGTGCCAGCACATGTGATTTTGATCATCTTGATGTTCATCGGAGGTTGTGGATTTTCAACTGCCGGTGGAATCAAGATATTCAGATTAATGCATTTAAGAGATATTAAAAAATTAGTAAATAAAAAATTACGTTCGGAATTAACTCCACAGGTAAAAAAAGAGCTAACTTCAACAATAATTATAATTGCACTCTTTCCGTTAATTGCGTCAGCTACTGCAATATACATGACATATGCATATGAAGTGAATTTCCAAGATGCATTTTTAGAATCTACAGGGATAATCACGACTGGAGGACTATCAACGGGGATAATTGACATCGATACTGATCCTAATGCCAAAATGATTTTCTCATTTCTAATGATTTTTGGAAGAATGGAGATTATTGCCATCATTTACATTTTCGTCCCCAGATTAATTTAATTAAAAATACAGATAGCAAAATCATAAACTATCCAATTACCTAATATATGATAAAAATTAACTTTTATTGAAAAGATGTTAATAGATAAAAAAATATTTGCAGTAGGAATTGCAATAGTGATAATCGGAGTCATCATTGTTGTAAACCTCAATGCTACAATGCCTGCAGGGCAATCGGGAATGAGCGAAGAAGAGATTGTTGATTTGCTGACAAAGCAACAAGAAAATCAAGACATGACCGCACTAGCAGGAATTTTAATCGGTGTAGGGTTTTTGCTAATTTTAATTAGTTTTGGAGCAAGAAGAAAAAACAAAGGAAATATCAAAAAGGAAGAAAAAAAGCCAGCCTCATAAACTTCAAACATTTTAATTCCAAAATTATTATCATAAAACATTGATTCATGCAGAGATTAGCGTTTATCCAATTGGGACAGGTGAGACCAGTGTGAGTTTTTACGTTGCTAAAGGGATAGAAGCAATCCAAGACATAAAGGAAATAAAATATGAAATCAATCCCATGGGAACAGTTTTGGAATCAGAAAGCATTGACAAGATTTACGAAGCAAGTAAAACAATCATGGAAGTGGTTCACAATCTGGGAGTAAATAGAGTAGAAGTTATTTTAAAGATTGATTCAAGAAAAGACAAACAAGTAAAAATGGCAGACAAAGTTGAATCGATAAAAAAACACTTTAGATAAACTAGAATTTTCTTATAACATTAAAAAAGCTGTCACGTTGCGCAGGGTTTCGTCCAATCTCTTTTACAGTAGTAGCTAACTCTTCAACAGATGATGTTGTAGGTTTTCCAGCTGCACGGTAAATCTCCTCAGAGAACGCAGTTCCTACTAGGTCATTTCCACCATTAGACAGTGCAACCTGTGCTAGTTTCTTGCCATACGCTACCCAGTATACAGAGATATTGTTCAAAACATTTGCAAGCATCAATCTAGACAATGCAATAATTCTCAAATCATATACAGAAGAGCATTCATGATTAACAAGATGTTGCTGCTCAAGTTCGGTATTATCTAAACTAAATTTTAGCGGAATCAAAGTGATAAATCCATTTGTCTTTTTTTGCAATTCACGAATTTTTATCAGATGATCAATGATATGTGATGGCTTTTCAATATGACCATAAAGCATAGTTACATTACTTTTGATTCCAAGGTTATGGGCTTGCTCTATAGTATCTAGGAATTCCTGTCCAGTGCATTTACCTCGAACAATTTTGCCTCTAATTTCAGGATGGAATAGTTCAGCGCCTCCTCCCGGCATAGAATCAAGACCCGCAGACTTAAGACGGGAAAGGACTTCCTTAACAGAATTTTTTGTAAGTTTGGACAAAAAGAAAATCTCAGCAGCAGTTAATGCTTTGATGTTTAACTGAGGATGGTTTTTCTTGATAACTCTCATCATGTCTTCATAATATTCTAAAGGAAGTGTAGGATGGAATCCACCTACGATGTGAACTTCGGTTGCACCCATTGATTTGGCAATTCCAACGCGTTGTTCTATTTGCTCTGGGGTTAGTGTGTATGCGTCTTCTGCTCCATCTTTTCTATAAAATGCACACATTTGACAGCTAGCTGCGCAAACATTTGTGTAATTCATGTAATATGATGCGGCAAATGTTACTGTATCGCCAACTAATTTTTTTCTTGTAATGTCTGCAACTGCACCTAATACGTGCAAATTATCATAATTCATCAATTCAATGCCATCATCATATGTTAGCTCTTCACCAGAAATTGCTCTATCCAGAGCCTTTGATTCAGATATGAGTTGATCTAACACATTACAAGTCAGTTGTTAAAGGATATATTCCTTAACCATAGGTCTCAAGA
>Ga0207952_1000185_pt1 | contig 63659 bp, 82 predicted proteins | sample SubbioR12Aug_8Ca_FD_184831 | JGI IMG/M metagenome (GOLD analysis project Ga0207952, IMG submission 184831) | Serpentinite rock and fluid subsurface biosphere microbial communities from McLaughlin Reserve, California, USA - CR12Aug_8Ca (SPAdes) | ecosystem: Environmental > Terrestrial > Deep...
CGGAAGTAGGGGTGGCGGCGCTGTGCACGCTTGTGATCGTCGGTGTGGTTTTTTCAGACAGGCTGCGCGAACCACTTGCGTCAGCGGAAACTCGCTTTGTAGAGGTTTCGCCTGCTGGGCTCCACATCGTGCCCGCCTCATGCCCTTCGACTGCGCATGCGAGCGGTGAGTGTTCCGGCCCAAGTTCATGCAACCTTACCGTTTCACCGTCGTCTATTTCATCAGGGGGACAATCCGTGACGCTGTCTTGGACTGCCCAGAATTACGAGTACTGCCCGAGTGATTGGAAGTCGGGCGCTAGCGCCCAATCGGGAAGCGGATCGTGCCAGTCCAATCCGCCAATATCGGGTAATATTACAGCTACGGAAACACGATGCTATGCTAACATTGACCCAAAATCTGGGCAGTCGCAGGGGGAGACATGCATAACCCAAACCCGGGGCGCAGGAGAGTCGTATGGCTCTGTTGATGTGCCTTCCGGAAGTACCATTGACACGACTTCATCTGACGCGAAGGGGGTCGTGTACTACAACCTGAAGGTGAACTACGGCATGGGGAACGTGAGTTGCCGGTCGTGGACTACGATCGGGACGCAGCCTTCGCAGCCTATCCCTCCACAGGGGCCCACTTGCTCCGCGCAATATTATTGCTCCGGAAACGATCTCTATTACCGCAACGCACAGTGCGGTGAATCGTTCGTGCAGAACTGCGCATGGGGTTGCGCAGGTGGCGGTTGTTACCCGCCGCCGCCGCCGACCGGAAGCATTAAGGCAACCCCCTCCGTCGTACGGAGCGGCAATACCTCCACGATCAGCTGGACGACGGAGTACACCGAATCCTGTACGGTGACGGAAGATAACGGAGAAATCAATGACGCATGGGATGGGCCGAACGGGACGCAAACATCTTCGCGGCTCACACAGCAGACCGTTTACACCCTGCGCTGCATCGGCCTTGATGGCTCCGAGTTTGTTGATTCAGCAAAGGTGAACATCATTCCGGTATGGGAAGAGCTCTGATCGTCGGCGGCGTGGCCCTCCTCGTCCTCCCGTTGCTTGCGTTCGCCCAGGGCGAGGGCGAGGCGCTGCGCGCGCAGATCCGTGCCGACATTATCCAAGACCCGCGCTCTGCCGAATTGTCGCCTGAAGAAGTCGATGCGATGGTGGAGCGGCTTGCACAGGAAGCGGAGGCTTCCGGCGCCGCAGCGGACTACCTCGAATCGCAGTCAACCTTCGATTATTCAGTACTCTTTAGCCCGCCCGAAGAACCGTCCGCCCTCCTCCAGGCGCTCGTTTCGCCGCTCTCCTTGGCGGTCATCCTTCTTCTTATAGTGCTCTTCGCCGTCACATACTACATCATCCGCCGGGGGAAGACGCCGGAGGGCCCGGAAAGCGACTGACCCCAGTTAGAAAGCTCGAAGAGCCTCTAACGGGGCAGCGTTTGCATAAAGAGACATAGTCGGGTATAGTGCCGCTACCTCACTCGAGGCGCGAATGTCCCCATATGGGACCACTGGCCCGGACTCTTCTAGATCCGCGCTACTGCGCGGTTTTTTCGTAAAAAACATGGCAAAAACAATCTTCGGCGTAAAAGGCAAAATGACCCAGGTCTTTGACGACAAAGGGTCCGTTTCGGCTGCGACGATCATCGAGGCGAAGCCGATGACCGTCACCCAGGTCAAAACCCAGGAGATCGATGGCTACCAGGCGCTCCAAGTCGGGATCGGCGAACGCAAGGCAAAGAACCTTTCGAAGCAGGTCCTTGGCCACCTGAAAGACCTCGCCCCAGCCCGCTACATCCGCGAGATCCGCACCACGGATAGCGCCGAACGCGGTGCCAAGCTCGACATCTCCGCATTTGCAGTCGGCGACGTCGTCGCGGTCTCCGCGATCTCGAAAGGCAAAGGCTTCCAAGGCGTCGTGAAGCGCCATGGTTTCCACGGGGGACCACGGAGCCACGGCCAGAAGAACAAGGAACGCGCGCCAGGCTCGATCGGCGGTTCCGGCGGCCGCGCAGGTGGCCGCGTCGCAAAAGGCATCCGCATGGCAGGCCGCATGGGGGGAGATCGCATCACGGTGCGCAACCTCAAAGTCCTCAAGGTGGATGTCGAATCGAACACAATCCTGATTTCAGGCGCGGTCCCAGGAAAGCCGGGCACGCTCGTCGAGATCAACGGCTAAACAATTTTGTATGGCAACTAAGAAAACAGCAACAAAAAAGGTGACAAAGGCACCAAAGGCCGAGAAGAAGGAGATGAACCTCTCCGCCGATATTTGGAGCGCACAGGGCAAGAAGTCCGGCAGCCTCCAGCTCCCGGAGAACATCTTCGGCCTCGCGTGGAACGAATCCCTCATGCACCAGGTCGTCACTTCGATGCAGGACAATGCCCGCACGAACGTCGCGCATGCGCGCGGCCGCGGCGATGTCCGCGGCGGCGGCAGGAAGCCGTGGAAGCAGAAGGGGACCGGCCGCGCCCGCCACTCGTCCATTCGCAGCCCGATTTGGCGCGGTGGCGGTGTCACGCACGGCCCGAACAAGAATGAAGTCTTCGCGCGCACGATCCCGAAGAAGATGCGCGCAAAGGCCCTCTTCATCGCGCTCTCGCGCAAGCTCCGCGACGGCGAGATCGTCTTCGTGAATTCCTTCGAGATCGAGAAGCCTTCGACGGCATCCGCAAAGAAGGCACTCGTCGCCCTTGCAAAAAGCGGTTTCGAACGTTTAAACAAGGACAAAAACGCCGCCCTCGTCGCGTTCTCCGATGCGAAAGAGGCGTCGGTGAAAAGCTTCCGCAACCTCGGCAATGTGTCGTACGCGAGCGTGCGCGATTTGAATCCCGTCTCGGTCCTCCGGTCCAAGTATCTGATCCTCGAGAATCCTGAAGCTGCCGTGGCGATCCTCGCGACCCGCGCATCCAAATAAGAAATACAACAACCGTATGGCACTCTTTTCACGCACAAAGAAAACTGAAGAAACTCCCGTCACGGCGCCGGCGGTTGCCGCTCCTGCACCTGCGCCGGTAAAAGGTGACTACGCGTTCGTCCTCCGCTCTCCGCGCATCACGGAAAAGGCATCGCGCGCAATGGAAACAAACGTCTACGTCTTCGACGTCGCGCCGGACGCGAACAAAAAGCAGATCATGTCTGCCGTGCAGTCCGTCTACCAGGTGAAGCCGCGCAAGGTCTCTATCGTGAATGCGAAGCCGAAAGCGACGCGTAACATGCGCACCGGGAAGAAGGGGCAGAAACCTGGCTTCAAGAAGGCATATGTCTTCCTCAAGAAGGGCGAAACTATCACCATCGCGTAACCACCACCAGTATGGCCATCAAACAATACAAACCGACGACGAAAAGCCAGCGCGCGATGACGCGTCTCCACTACAAGTCCATGCTCTCCGGGCACTCTCCGCATAAGGCGCTCAAGGGCGGCGGGAAGCGTGGCACGGGCCGCAACAGCCAGGGCCGCATCACGATGCGCCACCGCGGCGGCGGCCACAAGCAGCTCTTCCGAGCCGTCGACTTCCTTTTCGACAAGAAAAACATCCCGGCGAAATTGACGACGATCGAATACGACCCGAACCGTTCTGCCTTCATCGGCCTCGCGGTCTACGCTGATGGCGCGAAGCGCTATGTGCTCGTCCCGAAGTCGGCGCAAGTGGGGGACACCTTCCTCGTTTCTGAAACAGCGCCCGCAACCCGCGGCAACCGCCTCCCCTTGAAAAACCTGCCTGTCGGTACCTTTGTCTACAATGTGGAAGTAAAGCCAGGCAACGGCGGCAAGATCGCACGAAGCGCCGGCAACTACGCGGAAGTCGTAGCCCAAGATGGCAACTATACGCACTTGAAGATGCCGTCCACGGAAGTCCGCAAAGTCCTCGCTGACTGCTGGGCATCAGTGGGAGAGAGCTCGAACGACGAACACAGGCTCGTGAATTTCGGAAAGGCCGGCCGCTCGCGCTGGCACGGCATCCGTCCGCGCGTCCGCGGCACCGCGATGAACCCGGTCGACCACCCGCACGGTGGTGGTGAAGGCAAGCAAGGCCGCGGCCTCCGTCGCGCAAAGACCATCTGGGGCCGTCCGTCGGGGAAGGGCCAGAAGACGCGCCGCCCGAAGAAGTATTCCAACATCCACATCCTCTCCCGCCGCCGCGTTGGCAAACGGAAGTAAATGAGGAAATAATCTTGACTTTAAGCCATTTTCCAAGTACAGTCCCACTCACGCTATGACACGCTCACTCAAAAAAGGCCCCTACGTTGACGTAAAGCTCGCGAAGAAAGTCGCGAACCGTAAGCCTGCAGCAGGCGGTATCAAGACGTGGGCGCGCGCATCCATGATCGCTCCGGAATTCGTCGGCTACACGTTCCTCGTCCACACCGGCAACAAATTCGAAGAAGTGTACGTCACCGAGGAGATGGTGGGGCACCGCCTCGGCGAATTCGCCCCGACGACCCGCTTCGGCCGCCACGGCGGTAAGATGCAGAAGGAAATCGAAATGAAGGCGAAGGAAGCCGAAATCGCAGCCGCACAGGCCGCGAAGGGCGCTGCCGCAGACGCGAAGAAATGAAAATAAACTAACCGTATGAAAGCATCTCTTACCAATTTCAAACAGTCTCCGCGCAAGGTCCGCCTTGTGGCCGATATGATCCGGGGAAAACGCGTTGCCGTCGCGCGCGATTCCCTCATGTTTCTCGACAAGAAGTCGTCGCCGGAAATCGTGAAGCTCCTCAATTCCGCGATCGCGAATGCACGGCAGAAGGGAATGAATCCTGACGACCTCATCGTTTCGAAGATTTCCGTCGACAAGGGAATGGTCATCCGCCGCTTCAAGCCGATGGCACGTGGCCGCGCCGCGGGTATCCATCGCACGATGTCGCACATCAATATCGAACTCGGCCTTGCTGCGGACGTCAAAGCTGCGAAAAAGTCCTCCCGCAAATCAACAAAAGCAAAATCTACCGCTGCCAACCCTAAACCCTAGTGGCTATACCCTAAACCCTACTTTATGACACACACAGTCCATCCATTTGCACATCGTCTTGGCGTCATCCGCGACTGGAAGTCGCGCTGGTTCGCATCGAACCCGAAGCAGTACCGCGAGAACGTCATGATCGATACGACGATCCGTTCATTCTTGAAGAAGCGCCTCCGCGGCATGTTCGTGACATCCGTTGAGATCGAACGCACCCGCCAGGCGATCCGCGTCCTCGTGAAGACCTCGCGCCCAGGGCTCGTCATCGGCCGTGGCGGCGAGGGCTCGATGAAGCTCCAGAAAGAAATTGCCGCAAAGATGCGTCTCGTGAAGGGCGCGCCGCAACTCCCGGTCAAGCTCGACATCGAGGAAGTCCGCTCGCCTGAGAGCCAAGCGCCGGTCGTCGCGTACATGGTCGCCGAAGGCCTCGAGAAGCGCCAGACGTTCCGCCGTGTCTTGAAGCAGACCGTGGAGAAGGTGATGGCGAACCGCGACGTGCAGGGCGTCCGCATCGCGATTTCCGGCCGCCTCGGCGGCGCGGAAATGTCCCGCCAGGAAGAGATCAAGCGCGGCCGCGTCCCGCTCCAGACCATCCGCGCCGACATCGATTTCGCACGCGAACAGGCATATCTTCCGTACGGCGTGATCGGCATCAAAGTGTGGATCTACCGCGGTGAAATCTTCGACCGCGGCGCGCAGAATAAATAATTGAAGGCATATGTTGTCCCCGAAAAAAGCAAAATTCCGCAAATGGCAGATCGGCCGCAAGAGCATTGCTTCGCTGCACAAGCCCGAAACCCGCGGCATCACCGTCGCGTTCGGCTCGTATGGCCTCAAGGCCATGACGCCGGCGCGTATTTCCTCTAACCAGCTTGAAGCTGCCCGCCGCGCGCTCACCCGCGCAGCAGGGAAGACCGCGAAGGTCTGGACTCGCATCTTCCCGGACCGACCGGTCACGCAAAAAGCCGCAGAAGTGGGCATGGGATCCGGTAAAGGCGACGTGCAGAAGTATGTCTTTGAAGTCCGCCCGGGCCGTGTGATTTTCGAAGTCGATGGTGCGCCGGAGGCGATGGCACGCGAGGCGCTCCGCAAAGCAGGCACGAAGCTTCCCCTCAAGGGCCGCGTCGTCGCACGACAATAATATATGGCTGACCTCACCAAGTATTCAATCGCAGATTTGCATAAGGAGATCGCGGAGAAGCGTGAAGCGCTCCGCACGTTCCGCTTCGCCGGCGCCGGCTCAAGAAGCCGCAATGTCCGCGAAGGCCGCACCCTCCGCAAGGAGATCGCCCGCCTCATGACCGAGGTGCGCATGCGCAGCCTGCCTCGACGCAAGGCGGGAGTTGCTTCGAAGGCAAAAACCGCGTAGTATAGCCACTCTTTATGAATGCAACTGCCACAACTAACGGAAAAGTCTTGCAAGGCGTCGTCGTAAAAGCGATGATGAAAGACACCTGCACGGTGGCTATCGAGCGCTACGTGAAGCACCCGAAGTACGAGAAGTACCTCAAATCCACCAAGAAGTTCCTCGTCCATGACGCCGGCAACACCGCGAAGGTGGGCGACACGGTGGAAATCCGCGAAGTGAAGCCGATCTCGAAGCGTAAGTTCTTCACGCTCGCCTCGGTCGTGAAATCCGTCGTTTCCGAGGAATAACCGTATGATCCAAGACCGAACACTCGTAAAGATCGCAGATAACTCCGGCGGACAGATCGGACGCGTTTTCAAAGTGCTCGGCGGCTCGAAGAAGCGCTACGCACAGGTTGGGGAAGAAGTCGTGATTTCGATCCAGACCGCACAGCCACGCAAGGCGGTGAAGAAGAAGGAAGTCCACAAGGCGGTCGTGGTGCGCACGACGAAGCCGATCCGCCGCAAGGACGGGTCCTACGTCCGCTTTGATGAAAACGCTGTCGTGCTTGTCACCGGAAGCGGCAAGGAACCGAAAGAACCGAAAGCATCCCGCGTCTTCGGCCCGATCCCGCGCGAAGTGATTGACGCTGGCTATCAGCGCATCGGCACGCTCGCACCCGAAATCGTATAGCCAGTTATTTTGCATATGAAAATCAAAAAAGGCGACAATGTGGTAGTGATTGCAGGCAAGAACCGCGGCACAAGTGGCAAGGTTGAGCTCGTGCTCACCAAAAAGAACATGATCGTCATTGATGGCGTGAATGTGGTGAAAAAGCACCGCCGCGCGACGCAGCAGAGCCGTGCTGGGCAGATCGTCGAGAAGTCCATGCCGATCCATGTTTCCAATGTCATGCTTGCAGATCCCAAGGGCGGCAAGCCGACCCGCGTCCGCATCGAACGCGGGGGAGAGGGAACTCGCGAGCGCGTCGCCGTAAAGAGCAAGGCAAAGATCGCATAAACACTATGGCAACTATTCCCACGACAAAAGAACGTATTGGAAGCGCCTACACGGCGATGAAGGAGGCACACAACTACACCTCTGCAATGCAGGTGCCGCGTGTCACGAAAATTGTCATTTCCTCGGGCGTCGGCTCGGTAAGCGATAAGAAGAAGCGCGAGCTCATCCTCGACCGCTTGACGAAGATCGCAGGCCAGGCACCGGCTCCGCGCTCGACCCGCAAGTCCATCTCGCAATTCAAGACCCGCGTCGGCGACCTCGCTGGCTACATGGTCACGCTCCGGGGAGCTCGCATGTACTCTTTCCTCGACAAACTCATCAACATCGTCTTTCCCCGCGTCCGCGACTTCCGCGGCCTTAGCGCCAAGGCGATTGATGAGATGGGGAACATCACGATCGGCTTCAAGGAACACACGGTCTTCCCGGAAACTGCCGACGAAGAAGCAAAAGACCTCTTCGGCCTCGCCGTCACCATCACGACGACAGCAAAGAACAAAAAAGAAGCTGAAGCCTTCCTGCGTCACATCGGTTTACCCCTTCGGGCGGAATAAATAAAAAAGAATCGAGGCCGCTCCGAAAGGGGCGGCCTCGTGCATTGCGTTGATTTCGTCTTCCGCTTACAGTTCCTCGTCTCCGAAGACCGCGATCGCGTCCTCTTTCCGGAGGTAGTAGTCGTCGAGGTCAACTCGCTCTGACGACCACCGGTAATTGAATCGGCCTCTCTCGAGGCATCGCACGACAGTGCTGATCCTTCCTGGTGATCGCCAGCCTTCGAACCGATACTGTGTCCCGAGGAAGAATATCTTTTCGAATGGGTCCCACTTCTTCGGTATACGCCCCGGATGCCGCTCAAGGAAATCGAGGATGCAGGCATTGGGATGCGGATACGTCCATTGTCCTTCGGCAATCTCCTTGAGCGGGAGCCCATCGTTCAATCGCTTTGATCCGTATGTCTCCAATACTCCCATCGGCTGAATGAGGTCGTCATCCCACGTCAGTGGGCCATTCTTCTGGTGGCTCATGATTGCGCCACGGTTCCACGTTATCCGTGGCTCCGCATCACCATCAATCTTGTATTCGAAGTTGTCGCTCTCGCCACGAATGATCCGGATGAACTCCTCGAGGAGCACTGGGTCTTCCGCAAGGGTGTTCATGTCCGCTGGAAGGCCATTTGCCTTCCTCCATGCCAGGCACAGCTTGTGCACAAGTCCGACGCCATCGAATTTTGCGATATCAGGGTCAATGCCCATTTCGGCACCTCGTTGTGGTGACTATCCGGGTGGATATTGTCACGGTTTAGTCTCGGTTCTCACTGAACCGAGGGGACTATAGCGCGTCTTATGGCCGTTTGCCACTCCTTCCGCAGTGAATAAGCTGCTTGCGGAAAACCAGCGTCTTCATATAGTGCAGATACCTACCTCCGTATGACGTGGAGGTAGGCAAGCGCCAACGTCAACATAAGGATATCGAAGGATGAGAACGTTGATCCTCGGAATCGGCGCCTTGGTCGCACTGACCACGGTCGCCACATCGCAAGAGACCATCATCATCGAGCGCAAGACGGTGACCTACGAGCGTGTGATCATCACCGAGGCTCCAAACCAGCTCGCCCAGCTCACCGTCGCGGCACGCAACACAGCAAGCCTGCGGTGCGACAAGATGCAGAGCGATTTGCCGTGGCCGTACTTCTGCTTCGTGAAGGCGACGGCTGCCAACTTGCCTGCGCCACTACACCATCTCCTGCAGCCGATAAGCGGCAACGGCCAGATGCTCTGTGGCAACGTCAAGAACGCATACTCGCTCGTCGCGAGGAAGTGGAACGGCCAGACCGACCTCCAAGCGGCGGTCAACATCGCGAAGCGGCTCGGCGGCACGCCCTGCGGCTTCACCAACGGCCTCACGCTGTCGAACTTCCACTTCTCGTTGCGCACGGCAACAGATCCTTCGAAGCTCGAGCCCAGCTGGGTCGTCGCGTGGCAAGACCAATACGGCGACTGGCACTTCTACGCCTACCAAGCCAAGCGCGAGGTGCTGGCGCTCCGCTAGCACAAATTGGATCGAGTCCTTCTGCAACAAAACAGCCCCTGCCCGACGCACTGTCGGACAGGGGCTCTCTATTTTTTCTTCGTATCGATCCGCAGGGCGAAGCAGAAGTGCGCATAGCACTCGAGGCACCGGAAGACAGGCGCGTCTGTAGCATACATGTCCGCGGCAAGGAGCGCCTCGGTGAGCGCCTCGGCGTACGGAGTGTCATGCGCGCGGATAGTACGCTCGTGGCACGACCGGCAGAGCGGGGTATCCAGAAGCGCCGCATACGCCGCTTCGCACTTCCTGCAGACGAGTTGCGACCACCACATCGGTGCCTCCCGGTCATCGTAAAACTTCGGATAGTGGCGCTCGACGACGCAGTCGTGTTCGCACATCCGCTGCTCGTTCCGTATCAGCCGCTTGTGGCACGCCTGCATCTCGTGGAGTGAGCGAAGCGTACTGCGGCTGTGCTGCACTCGTTTCGTCGGCATGGCCTCACCTCGCGGTTGTCCTCTTTCCCCACGCTACCGCGAAAACAGCGGTTTCGCCAATAACTTACCTCTGCTCTCAAGTCCCTATAACTTCCTCCGGTAGCGTCCCGAATCCGAATACAACCTCTGGAATCCGTCCACCATCAGGCCAGATGATCTTGTTGCCTTTGAAATCCATCGCATAACCGCCGGGTATCGTCTCGATCATCGCGCCGAGGAATACGTCACGGATCTGCGGGCGTACGAAGAGTGCTGCTCTATATGCTCCCGAAATGCATCCGAGGAGTGCATCGGGCCACTTCACGACGCCATGGATGTCGCGTACGACTTCATAGGAGTGCGAGAGCTTTTCAATAGCTTCTTCCGGTACGCGATTGTTGACGTAGAGTTTCTTCGATTCAGCTGCAGAGGGCGAGACAAACGGTTCGCGACGAACAATCGCGCCATTCTCACACGTGCAGGTATATGATTTTCCGTCGACGTCCAGAAGATACATCGTTTCCGGGATAGGAGAGTACATAAGCGCGAAGAGGACTTTGCCACGACTTACGAGTGCAACGTTGACGAACCAATCACTGCTTCCTTCGAAATATTCCAGTGTTCCATCGATCGGGTCGAGCACAAGTGTCACCGGTGCATCTTCCGTGTGGATCGTATGTTTGAGTGGCGTGTCTTCCTCGGCATCAATGCGGACGGAAATTCCCATGCTCTGGACTGCGGTAAGGAGCATATCCTGCACATGCTCATCAGTGACCGTATTCGCACGTGCTCGTTTCTGGATAAATTCCGGATCGGCATCGGTTATAAGCGGATGATCTTTCTCATCATTCCTAACGCCCGCTTGCGCCTCACGCGCATACTTTCCAGCTGCAAGTGCCACAACAGATATTTTTTCTGCAAAACTCCTTATTTCTGCATCATTCATGTAGTCATTTTTCTTCGATCCATTTAACATGTACCGCTGAGTCGGGGTCTTCGAATAGTTCTTTCATTTTTGTTTCTGTGAAGAGTGCAAACAGGTTCTCTTCCAGTATCTTCCCTTTTTCAGCCGTTATATTCCCGAAGAAGTATAAATGAAGATCGGGGCCAAATTCTTGGACTAATTCATCCCAATATTTTATTGCTTTATCAAACGCTTGTTGGTTTCGATAACGCCAAACAGATTTGAGATAAGTGTATCGCTCGTAGTAGTGAGTACCAATTTCCATGATGGGTAGCGGATGATCAGGTGGGTGGATCGCGTGGATTTTTTCGTGGAGCGCCATTCCTGACCATACTCGTGCCACCGTCCGTTCGTCAGCAGGAATCGACAGTTTCTCATCGAGGCTTGAAAGGATTTCAGCGGCACTGCGCTTCTTCGCTTTTTTCATCTCACTAAGGAGCAAATCAGGTCGTGCTCGAGTGGCCATATAATCCTTAAGAAGGGGAACGATGGTGACGCGGCCGGAGAAAAACTGTTGAGCACCATCAACTTCGGCCATCTCGGAAGAAGTGTCGTCTGTGCTCGCATCCGGATCCACAATCTCGTATTCAAAATAGGTTTTACCATGTAATGTCTTATTTACCCCAATCTCTGCATCTGAAGCCCATGTTTGTTCAAGAAACCTTAAATGCTCGGAATCCGTAACGATCACATTCCTAGCGCGCATATATTGTCGTTGCTGGTCACTTAAGTAACTGCCGAAATGCTCAAGAAATGCACCACATGCCTTAAGTTGTAGCTCCTGATATTCGTTCTCGCGTTCTGGATCGAGCACACGGACCTCTTCCTGAAGCTTTTCTAGATGGGATTTCGACGCAAAATAAGGCCGATTCGCGTCTTCAAAAGTCGAACGTTCGGACATATGAAGATTATACATCTTTCGGGTATTTATTGACTTCCGCCCCCTCATCGGGTAATATGCGCGAGCCTCGTAGGGGTCTATTTTCTAGCAAGTCCGGGCTACTGGAGACTGCGGGAAAGGCTGGACCAGACAGGATGGCTCGATAACCCAAGGCGAAAGCCGGGGTGCACGGCCTCCAAACCTCCTAGGCGCACCAACCATTTGCTATGGCCAAGAAATCAATGATCGTGAAGGCAAACCGCAAGCCGAAGTTCTCTTCGCGCACGGTTCGCCGCTGCTTCAAGTGCGGACGCCCCCGTGGTTTTATGCGCGATTTCAGCCTCTGCCGCATCTGCTTCCGCGAAGAGGCCCTCGAAGGCAACATCCCGGGCGTCAAGAAATCCTCTTGGTAATTCCTATACGCTAAACCCTAGTGGCTATACCCTGACTATGACAACCGACCCTATCGCAGACCTCATCAACCAGATCAAGAACGCGGGTGCCGTGAAGAAGGCAAGCGTCTCAATCCCATTCTCGAACTTCAAGCTCTCGATCGCCGAGAAGTTGAAAGAGACCGGCTGGGTGAAGGCTGTCGAAAAGAAGGGCAAGAAGGTGAAGAAAACCCTCGACATCACCATCAAGTACAACGACGACGGGAAAGCGTTCATCCAGGGCGTGAAGCGTGTCTCGAAGCCGGGCCGCCGCATCTACCGCGGCGCGGACGAGATCATCCCGGTCAAATACGGTTTCGGCGCACTCATCCTCTCGACCCCGAAGGGCATCAAGACCGACAAGGAAGCCAAAAAGGAGAAAGTCGGCGGCGAAGCCCTCTTCCAAATCTGGTAATCATATGTCACGCATCGGCAAACAACAGATCCAAATTCCCGCAGGCACCGAAGTGTCGGTCGCGACTGATTCCGTGCACGTGAAAGGGAAGGGTGGGACGCTCGTAAAGCCGATGCACCCGGCAGTCAAAATTGCAATCGAGAACGGCATCGTTGTCGTGAATCCGGCGAACAACACCCGCCTCGCACGCGCGCTCTGGGGCACCTACGCCGCGCACGTGAAGAACATGATCAAGGGCGTGAACGAGCCGTTCGTGAAAAAGCTCGACATCCAAGGCATCGGCTACAAGGCAGAGCTCCAGGGGAAGAACCTCAAGCTCGCGATCGGTTTCTCGCACCCGGTCATTGTCGCAATTCCTGAAGGCCTGACGGTTGCCGTCGAGAAGAATATCGTTGCAATTTCCGGCGCAAACAAAGAAACGGTCGGCCAGTTTGCCGCTTCGGTGCGCGAACTCAAGAAGCCGGAGCCGTACAAAGGCAAGGGCATCCGCTACGAAGGCGAAGTCGTCCGCCAGAAGCAGGGCAAGAAGGCCGCAGCAGCCGCATAACCAATATGAAACTCTCAAACATCCAGCAACGGGAACGTCGCCACCGCCGCGTCCGCGCGAAGGTTGCGGGCACCGAAGCGCGCCCGCGCCTCTCGATCTTCAAGTCGAATACGCGCATCGTGGCGCAGATCGTGAACGACGAGACGGGAACCACGCTCGCCGCGGTCTCCTCGGCGTCAGAAAAAGGGAAGACCCCGCGCGAGCGGGCAGAAGCAGCCGCAGCGGCGCTCGCGAAAGCAGCTGGCGCGAAGGGCGTGAAAAAGGTAGTCTTCGACCGCGGAGGGTACCAATACCTCGGAACCATCAAAGCCTTTGCCGACGCAGCACGCGCCGCAGGACTCGAATTCTAGAAAAAACAATTGTATGACTGACGAAAACACACAGAACGAAGCAGCAAACATCGTCCCTGAAGTCCAGGAGAGCGTTGTTGCACCGGTCCAGCCTCGCAAGCCCTTCGGCGGCCCGCGTGGTGACCGTCGCGGTGGTGGCGGTGACCGCCGCGGCCCCCGTGGTCCGCGCCGCGACCGTGGTGGCGATTCACAGCGCTCCGAATTCAACCAGAAGATGCTCGGCATCCGCCGCGTCGCCCGCGTCATGGCAGGCGGCCGCCGCTTCAATTTCTCCGTCTGCATGGTCCTCGGCGACAAGAAAGGCCGCGTCGGCGTCGGCCTCGGGAAAGCAGCTGATACCGCAGCCGCGATCGACAAGGCATCCCGCCACGCGAAGAAGAACATGATCACGCTCGAGCTCACGAAGACGAATTCCATCAAGCACAATATCGGCGCGAAGTACGCAGCAAGCGTCGTCGAGATCCGCCCGTCTCCGGGCCGCGGTCTCGTCGCTGGCTCTGCCGTCCGTACCGTCCTCGAACTCGCGGGCGTCACCGACGTGACCGCAAAGGTCCTCTCACGAAGCCACAATTCCATCAACAACGCACGCGCTGCGATCGAAGCCTTGAAGGCGATCGAAAAGAAGCGTTCTTAATTGATACTTAAACTTTATGGCCGACCTCTCCAACATCACTCGCCCGAAGTCCTTGAAGCGCCCGTACCGCCGCGTCGGCCGTGGCCAGTCTTCGACGCGTGGCAAGCAGTCCGGTCGCGGCGGCAAGGGCCAGACCGCGCGCGCAGGCCACAAGATCCGTCCGGCACTCCGCGACATCATCAAGAAGATCCCGAAGCGCCGTGGCTATGGCAAGAACCGCGGCCGCACCGTGTGGGAAGCGAAGCCGCGCCCGATGACCGTCACGCTTGCGCAACTCGACGCGAAATTCGACGCTGGCGCGGAAGTCACCCCGAAGTCCATCATCGAGAAGGGTCTCCTGAAGCAGCGCGGCAACAGCCAGACGATGGTGAAGATCGTCGGCACCGAAGTTTCCAAGAAATTCAAAATCAGTGGCGCCACGGTTTCTGCAGGCGCGAAAGCGGCAATCGAAAAGGCAGGTGGTAGTATTGCACAGTAATTACTTTTGCTATGTGGGATGCATTCGTCCGCAAGATCAAGATCGTCGTTGAAGACGTGACACTCCGCAACCGCGTGCTCTTCGCACTCGGGATGCTCATCGTCTTCCGCATCCTTGCTGCGATCCCGGTGCCGTCGATCGACGCGTCCGGCCTCGCCGCGTTCCTCGCGAACAACCAATTCTTCGGCCTCCTCAACATCTTCTCCGGCGGTGGCTTTTCAAACCTCTCGATCGTCATGCTCGGCGTGGGTCCCTACATCACCGCATCCATCGTCATGCAGCTCCTCACGGTCCTCGTGCCGAAATTGAAGGAGATCTACCAGGAAGAAGGGGATGCTGGCCGCGCGCGCTTCATGCAGTACTCGCGCTACCTCACGCTGCCTCTCGCCATCCTCCAAGGCTTCGCGTTCCTTCTCCTCTTGCAGCAGAACGGCGCGATCCCGCCGCAGAGCTTTGAGCAAATGGTGATCAATACGATCGTCGTCGCGGCAGGATCGATGCTCCTCATGTGGATCGGCGAGCTCATCACCGAGTTTGGTATCGGCAACGGCGTCTCGCTCATCATCTTCGCGGGCATCGTCGCCGCGATCCCGTCGTCTGTCGCGCAGCTCCTCTTCGCATTCGACCTCTCACAGCTTCCGACCTACATCGCGATGGCAGCCCTTGCGGTCGCTATCACGGCCGGCGTCGTCTTCATCACAGAAGCCGAGCGCCCGATTCCTGTCACCTACGCGCGCCGCGTCCGCGGCATGAAGGTGATGGGTGGCGTTTCCACGTACTTGCCGCTCCGCCTCAACCAGGCCGGCGTGATGCCGATCATCTTCGGCCTCTCGATCCTCCTCTTCCCGCAGATGATCGCGAACTTCCTCGCGTCATCGTCCGTCGGCTGGCTCGCGTCAGGCGCGTCCGCGGTCGTCTCGGCGCTCAACAACCAGGCGGTCTACGGCGCGCTCTACTTCGGCCTCGTCTTCGTCTTTACCTTCTTCTACACGGCGATCACGTTCGAGCCGAACCAGATCGCGAAGAACTTGCAGAAAAACGGCGCGTTCATCCCCGGCGTCCGCCCCGGCCCCATGACGGCCGACTACCTCGGCAACATCATCACGCGCATCACGCTCGTGGGCGCGCTCTTCCTCGCTAGCCTTGCGATCCTCCCGATCATCCTCCAGGGCGCGACCGGCATCAGCGCAATCACGATCGGCGGCACCGCGCTCCTCATCGTCGTCTCTGTGGTCTTGGACATCGTCAAAAAGATCGACGCACAGACTTCGATCCGCGAGTACTAAGCTTCGCGTGCTACTATGGCGCGCATGAAGATCACCATATTCGGCAATCCTGGCACCGGAAAATCGACGGTAGGAAAGCTTCTCGCAGCACGACTCGGATACGAGTTCATGTCGTCGGGGAACATGTTTCGTGACATGGCGGCTGGACTCGGCATTACCGTTGAAGAGTTGGACACTCTCTCACAGCACGACCCCCAATATGACAACAAGCTCGACCAGATGGTTGCCGAGTATGGGAAGACGCACGACAACTTCATTTTTGAGAGCCGTCTTGCATGGCACTTTATCCCTGATTCGGTAAAATTGGCACTGGTATGCGAGGAGAATGAAGCGGCGCGGCGTGTCGCGGAGCGCGAAGGTATTGCACGGGAAAAGGCAAAAGAAAATAACGACCTCCGCCTTGCGACGTACGCGGCCCGGTATCCGGTGCATTATCCGGATGTCCATTATCCTCCGACTGCCGAAGATTTTGACCTTACCATTGACGCTACTGCGATCCTGCCGGAGAAAATAGTCGAGCAGATCATTACATTTCTTAAGGAAAAGCATCAACTCGAGATATGAAAAAAGTCGTCGTTATCGCAGGACCATCAGGAAGCGGGAAGAACACCGTGATCAACCAGATCATACGGCGGTACCCGAAAGCGGCGAAGCTGGTGACCGCGACGACGCGCGTGAAGCGTCCGGACGAGCAAGACGGTGTCGACTACTACTTTTTCGATCTCCAACGCTTCGATAGCGAGGAGTCGCAGGGGCACATCCGGGGAAAACGCTACGTCAACCTTTTCGGCGGCATCCACTACGGCATCTATACGCCCGATCTCGAGCAAAAAATGCAGACGTCTAGTGTCGTCTTTGCGCCGGTGGATTGGACGGGCGCGGAGTGGTTGAAACAAACCTACAATGCGACGACGATTTTCATCGTCCCGGAATCGCTCTCCGAATACCGCATGCGCATCCATGCGCGTAATCCGGAAATGCCACCCAAGGAATTAGAGGAACGCATGAAAATCGCCGAGCGCGAGGTGAACATTGACGCGTCGAACTATGATTACCGCGTCGTCAACACCGGTGGCATGCTCATGCAAACGACTGACCAGATAGTGGAAATTTTGCAAAAAGAGGGATATAGTTTGGCCTAACCTGTCCCGTTAGAAATAGCGGACACGCGAAGGTTATGAAAAACAACCAGGTCGGGCTTAATTACGGTAACCAAGTGGCGCGGATGCCTCGAACTTGTCCGCGTTATTTCTAATGGGATGAAGCCAATTTCAGTCCTCTTCTTCGGTACACAAGGCGCCGGGAAGGGCACACAGGTCAAGATGCTGATGGAATTCCTGAAAGGGAAATCCGATCAGAAGATCATCCACATTGATATGGGGGCAGAGCTCCGCGCGTTGCGCGATACGGGCTCTTTTGCAGGGAAACTCACCGGGCAGACGATTGATGCAGGGCACCGCATGCCGGATTTCATGCCGACCTATCTCCAGACAAAAAAACTGGTGGACAACCTCGTAGACGGCACGGAACACATTATCGCCGACGGCCTCGCGCGCGGCGAAGACCAGACGCGCGCGTTCGACGACGCGATGAAATATTTTGGCCGTGATGATTTCCAGATCATTTCGCTCGAGCTTTCCGAAGCTTCGGCAGTGAAGCGATTGCTTGCGCGCGGCCGCAACGACGACACCGAAGAGGGGATCAAGAACCGCCTCTCGTGGTACAAGTCCGACGTCCAACCACAGCTTGAACTCCTCCGCAGCCGCGGGCGCCCTATCCACGTGATTGACGGCGAACCAGACGTCGAGACCATCCACAAAAATATCCTCGCGGCGCTGAAACTCGCATGATCGCGAAGACACAGGATGAAATCGACGCGCTCCGCGAAGGTGGCAGGCGGCTTGCGACGTATCTCAATGAACTGAAGGCGATGGTGAAGCCCGGCGTCACCGCACGCGAGCTCGAAGATCGCGCGCTGGAGTTAATTGCGTCGCAGGGAGACGAACCGGCGTTCAAAGGACACAAGGATCGCGTACATGACACGCCGTACCCGGCGGCGTTATGTCTCTCCATCAATGATGTCTTCGTCCACTCGCCGGCGAGCGACAACGGTGTCGTCATCCAGGAAGGCGACGTTGTGAAGCTCGACTTTGGTGTGAAGCACAAAGGCCTCTACACCGACCACGCGCACACCGTGATTGCAGGTGAAAAGCACGATCCGGAAGACGAGAAAATGGTCCGCCTTGCCTACGAAGCGCTCGAAATCGGCATCGCGCAAGCGAAAGTAGGGAATACGACCGGCGACATCGGCTACGCGGTCGAGCAAATCGCCCGCAAGAACAAACTCGGCTACCCACGCAATTTAGCAGGCCATGGTGTCGGAAAGGCGGTGCACGAAGAGCCGCATGTCCCGAATTTCGGCGCACCAGGGAGCGGGGAGAAGCTCGTCGAAGGCCTTGTGATCGCGATCGAGCCGATGTTTACGAGAGGCAAAGGCGACCTCTACGTGGACAAAGACGGCTACTCCTACCGCACAAAAGACAGCTCCCGCACCGCGCATGTCGAACACACCGTCCTCATCACCAAAGACGGTCCGGAAATTCTCACAAAAGTGTAGTGGTATACTGAGTGAATGCCCCCGCGCACAGGGATAGGGGAGCGCATCGGCGCGCCGCAAAAATTCAAGTCTCCTGAAGAGGAGCTTGCCTATCTGCGCGCCCGTGTCGCGGAAAAAGAACAGGAACTGGAAATACCAAGCTCGCAGTTCGAGCGTGACCGCATCGCAAAGCGTGAGATCCAGGAATACGCGGCGACGCCCGCTGCAACCGTCCTCCACGAAGCTGTCATCCAGCCCGAGCACGACACGATGCGCGCCGCGCTGAAGCTGGAGCCGGAAGAGCACGACGCGCAGATCGACGGCCTCTTGCGCCTTGTCGCCGAGAAAGGGATCCGCAACGCTCTCTCCGTCGCCGCGCGCATGAAAAATCCCCACCTCGAAGACGACCTCCATCGTGTCCTTGTGCGCTACCTCGCCGAGGGCCTTCCCGAAAAGGGTATGTGCCCCCCCGAGCGCGTCGCACGGGCGCTCCACCTCGTCCTCTTTGAAGTCCACCCACAATCCCACGGCGAAGGCCCGGATCAGAATCCGCAGCAGCAGAAACTCGAGCAGGTCCTCGCGTCGTCAGAGCAGCTCTATACCGGGTTCCTCACGCTCATCGGGGCGCACGAAGGCTTCGCGCTTGAGATCTCTGTCCCCGAAGGAACCGAGGAAGCCTCGCTCTATGTCGCCGTCCCGCGCGCCAAAAAAGAGCTCGCCGAACGCCTCATCTCATCCGTCTTCCCGAACGCGCGTATCAGCGAAGCGCGAGGCGATTACAACATCTTCAATGTGAACGGCTCGCATGCCGCCGCGTATGCGACGCTTGCCGACCACCCGGCGTACCCGCTGAAGACCTTCGAGATGTTCGAGCACGACCCGATGAACGTTGTCCTTGCCGCTTTCGCCAAGCTCGCGAAACACGGCGAAGGTGCGGCCATCCAATTCGTCGTCTCGTCCGAAGGCAACCGGTACAACGAGCACTACAAGAAGATCATCCGCGCATTGGAGAAGGGGAAGTCGCTTGGGAAGGCGCTTGCGACGCCGGAGACGATTTTCGGCGAAGTCGTGAAGGATCTCGCAGATTCGATCGTGGATTTCGATACGAAAAAAGACTCCAACCAGTCGATACGCCAGAACGACCAGGTGACGACCGAAGAAATCGGCCGCAAGATCAAGAGCCGCATCGTGCCCACGGTGATCCGCCTTGTCGCGTCCGCTCCCGACCAATCACGCGCCGATGCGCTCCTTAGCAACCTCATCACCCCCTTCAACCAATTCGACGACCCGAAAGGCAACCGCCTCGTCTTTAACAAAGTATCCCGCTGGTCGCTCGCGCAGTTCCTGCGCGATTTCACCTATCGCACCTTCGACCATGGCTACTCGATCCCGATCGGCCTCGCCGAGATCGCGACAATGATCCACTTCACCGCCGAGCGTGTCACGACCTCGCGCGAGCTTAAGACTTCGCGTGGCAAACAGGCGCCTGCGCCGGTAGATACGCCGATGGATGGCATCACGATCGGCATCAACAGGTACGGGGCGGAAGAAACGCAGGTGCGCTTCGGTGCAAATGACCGCCTGCGCCACTGCTACGTGATCGGCCAGACCGGTACTGGAAAAACCGGCATCCTCAAAAACATGATCATCCAAGACATGAAGAATGGGGAAGGTGTCGCGTATATCGACCCGCACGGCAACGACATCGAGGAAATCCTCGCGGCAGTTCCCCCGGAGCGCGTGGAAGACGTCATCTACTTTGACCCGGCGTACACGCCGCGCCCCATGGGGCTCAACATGCTCGAATACGACGAGGCGAAGCCCGAGCTGAAGACCTTCGTCGTGGATGAGGTGTACAACATCTTCCGTAAGCTCTACAGCGACATCCCCGAGGCCTTCGGCCCGATGTTCGAGCAGTACTACCGCAACGCCGCGCAGTTGGTCGTTGAAGACCAGGCGTCGGGATCGACCCTCCTTGAGATTCCACGCGTCATGGCGGACAGCGAGTTCCGCAACATGAAGATCGCGAAGTGCAAAAACCCTGTCGTCGTCAACTTCTGGCGGAAAATCGCCGAACAGGCGGGTGGGGAAGCCAGCCTCGAAAATATCGTCCCGTATATTTCGTCAAAAATCGACGTTTTCACCGCAAACGACATCATGCGCCCGATCGTCGCGCAGCAGCACAGCGCCTTCAACTTCCGCGAGGTCATGGATTCGAAGAAGATCTTCCTCGCGAATCTTTCCAAAGGCCGCTTGGGCGAGAGGAATGCCTCGCTCCTCGGCCTCGTCCTTGTCTCGAAGTTCCTGCAAGCGGCATTCTCGCGCGTGGACAGCCGTGGCCAGCTTCCGACCTTCTACCTCTACATCGACGAGTTCCAAAACTTCGCGACACCGTCGATTTCGACCATCCTCTCTGAGGCCCGCAAATACAAACTCTCCCTCACGATCGCGCACCAATTCATTGCGCAGCTCGACGAGAAGATCCGCGACGCCGTGATCGGCAACGTCGGGACGAAGATCGCGTTCCGTATCGGTACGACCGACGCAGAATTCCTCGAGAAGCAGTTCTCGCCGGTTTTTACCCGCCACGACCTCGAAAACCAACCGAACCGATCGGCTGCCGTCGCGCTCCTCGCCAATGGTGAACCAGTGCGTCCCTTCACACTCCGCACGGCCGACCTGCCACCATTCGATTTCACCCACGTGGATTCGCTCAAGGAACTCTCATACCGCACCTACGGCCGCGACAGGGAAGAAGTCGAAGAAGAAGTCCGCGCCCGCTACGCGCCAAAACCCCGCCCGGCAGCCGCGTCGGAATCATTCGGCCCATCGTACTAGGACTAGAAAAAGGCTTAAAACCGTGCTAGAGTGGCGCACATGCAAAAAAACCACCAGGAACGTACGCTTATCCTTATCAAGCCTGACGCGCTGCAGCGCGGGATTGCCGGGGAGATCTTGATGCGCTTCGAGCGTGTCGGCCTCAAAATCGTCGGCGCAAAACTCCTCCAGCCGTCGAAGGACCACTATTTCCACCACTACGAAAACATCGGCAAGATGGTCTCGCGCCGCGGCCAAAAGACCTTCGACGTCACCTTGGACATGATGCAGATGGGGCCCGTCCTCGCCATCGTCCTTGAAGGTATTGAGGCGGTCTCGCTGGTGCGCAAGATGGTCGGCACGACCGAACCGAAGTCGGCGCTTCCCGGCACCATCCGTGGCGATTACGCACACATGAGCTTTGCCCACGCCGATTCGCACGAAATCGGCATCCCGAACCTCATCCATGCATCCGGTGACCCCGAAGAGGCTGCCGCAGAAATCGCACACTGGTTTTCAGAAACAGAACTCTACGACTACGAAGCAGCCCACGAGAAATTCACCCAAACCCGCAAGCGGTAACCCGTTTTTTGGGTATTGTCCCTTGGTTATTGATAATTACCGCCATTTGGTACAATGGCGGTAGCGGCCGGTATATAAACCTGCTTGGTAAATACAAGGGAGTCTCATATCGTTCGAAGCCGTGGCTTTGATACTGCGGACACCCACCTGGACCAAACGCCCAGGCTGACGTACCGACCGCCACAAAGGATCCCGCTCGAGCGGGTTTCTTTGTCGGGGCTCATTTTCATGAAGAACACAGCACTATTCTTGCTGCAAGCGACGGTTCTGCTTGCAATCGCCGTCGCACATGCGTACGCGCTTTCCGTTGACCTCTACTGGCACTACCCCCTCACGAACCGCATCATCCATTTTTCCGGTGGCCTCTGGGTGGCGCTTGCCTCCGTCTGGCTCCTCTCGTATCGGGGGATACCGCTCACGTTCACACGGATCCTCGCGATCGTCATCGGCATCTCGATCGCATGGGAAATCTTTGAACTTGCGATCGGTATGGCGAAAGAGGAGGCTCAGTACGCGCTCGATACCACACTCGACCTCATCATGGACCTTTGTGGCGGCATTCTTGGTTATTTCGCCGCATCGCGTATGGTACAATCACGAGCAATGCCTGCCCATGAACCAAATTTGGCTTCACCTGATGTCGGGACGCGCCAAGGGTAAAATGGAAACCGCAGGATATTCCACGTATACAGCGTGACGTTACGTATGTCTATTCCGACAAAGCCAAATTTTGGTGCAGGGGGGAAGCCGTTCAAAACAATCCATCCTAACCACGTTACGCCGCCAAAAAACTTCTGCCGCCTCCCGAACGGCTACGGCGTCATAAAGATTGGCGTCTCCGGCGCCGCCGACACCACCTATGCCGGGCTCGACGCCTTCGAAAAGGCGAAAGAGGTCGGCCGCGAAATCGCAAAACAAGGCGGCATCATCACGACCGGCGCCACGACCGGCTTCCCGATGTACGCCGCGATGGGCGCGAAGGATGAGTGCGGATTCTCGATCGGCTTCTCGCCTGCCTCGACCGAACGTGAACATATCGAAGTCTACAAGCTCCCGGTGGATTTCATGGACGTCGTCGTCTATACCGGCTTCGGCTACAGCGGGCGTGACCTTCTCTTCGTCCGCTCGACCGACGCGATGATCATCGGTCCGGGGCGCGTGGGCACTCTCAATGAGTTTTCCGTCTCCTTCGAAGACCGGCGTCCCATCGGCGTCCTCGAAGGCAGCTGGAAGACCGACGAATTCCTCCGCGAAGTCATCGCCGCGGCGCACCGTCCCAACGACTTCATTGTGTTCGACTCCGACCCGAAAGCCTTGGTTGAACGGCTCATCGAACTTGTCGCCAAATTGAAAGAGAAAAACCCGGTGTTCCGTAATTATGATGGGTGGAGCGCATCAGGAAAGGGAGCCGAAACAATCTTATAACTCATTATAGTTTTTCGGATATCCCCACATTTGTGAAGGTATGCAAGTGGAGGTGCTACCATTAAGAAATAGTGGCTAACTTTGAGCTATGCTTGGAGGACACTAATGAAGGGCCCCATCCGGGGCCTTTCTGACACCTGGCGGTATACTTTGCTACGTGGAACATCCCCCCGAGTACAAGGAAGAAATCGGCGCATGCTCCGAATGCGGCAACAGCCCGACCCAGCACCTCGTCCAATACACGATCGCGACGATAGACGTGTGGAGCGCAAACATGGCATACCGGGCATCCGGATTCGCGCCGCTCCGTGCACTGTTCCGCCTTGCGGGGTATGTCGGCGAAGTCGTCGAACGCTTCAACCACCGATTGCTTCGGGTTCTGCGGCTCATACGCTCCGGGCACGAGGTCACAAAAGCGCGTTCGTACCGCTCGCAGGTCGTATGGGAAGAAGCAGGGCGCCGCGGCATCGCAATGGAGCAGTTAGTGTTCCTCGGGTCGCACAGCGACGTCTACCGTGCGCACATTAACGGCGCATGGGTCTACTTCGAGAGCTTGCCGATCCCACGGTACTACGAGTACGACGCCTATCGGTGGATGGATGACAAATACCGCCTGAACGAAGTACTGCGCGCCGCGGGCGTCCCTGTGCCGTTCATTGAAAGCGTGACGGGTGTGCAGCAGGCGCTTGAAGCATTCCAGAAAACGAATGGCCGCGCGGTCGTGAAGCCGCGAGCGGGCTCGCGCGGCCGCCACACGACGACGAACATTCGTGACGAGGAATCGCTACGTGCCGCATTCAAGAGCGCGAAGAAACTCTGCCGGCATGTCTGCGTCACGCGGCATCTCGATGGCAGCATCTGTCGCGGCACCGTCGTTGATGGGAAGCTCGCGGGCTTTTTCCAGGCCGATCCGCCGCGCCTTGTGGGCGATGGGGTTTCCACCGTGGAGGAATTGATCGCAGCAAAAAATGCCGCGCGGCATGAGCGCGTACAGCCGGTCGAATTGCGTGAAGAACACGAAGCGTACCTACGCCGTGCAGGATTGACGCGCGCAAGCGTCCTTCCAAAGGGGGAAGTGTTCGACCTCACGCATCGCTCCGGGCGCCTCTTCGGCGGTGAGACGCGCGAGCTTCTCAAGGCGGTGCATCCGAAGCTGCGCGAGTACCTCGAACGCGCAGGAGCGATGCTGCGGGTCCCGATTGTCGGTTTCGACCTCATCATCAAGGACCCGGAAGCCGATCCTGAAAGCCAAGAGTGGGGAATCATCGAGGCGAACAGTCTCCCTTTCATAGACCTCCACTACTTGCCCCTCCACGGCGAGCCATCCAATGTCGCAGCGCACGTCTGGGACCTTTGGAACGAAAAAAGCCCGGCGTGAGCCGGCTTCAGGAGAGTTTGTTTTTAGTTAAGGCTCTTTACGACCTTCTCGAAGACGGCCGGGTGATCCTTTGCAAGTGCCGCGAGCGACTTTCGGTCGAGGGCGACATTGTTCTTCTTCAAGGCGCCGATCAATTTCGAGTATGAGAAACCGAGCGGTCGGGCAGCCGCGTTGATGCGGAGCGCCCAGAGCTGGCGGAATTCGCGCTTCTTCGTGCGGCGGTGCGTGAAGGCGTAGACGCCCGCGTGCTTGATCGCTTCTTTCGCGACGCGTTCCTTCGACTTCCGGTCGAAACGGTAGCCCTTGGTCTGCGCGAGGATGTACTTCCTGCGCTTGTTCTTCATAGTGCCTCGTTTGACGCGTGCCATATACGTTTACTTATGAGAGGAACCGGCTCTTATCCGACGGACGCATGGTGGCGTGGAAGCCGACCGAGCGGGCGCGGCGTTGCTTTTCGCCGCCAGAGCGTTTGGCGTTGAAGTGGTTATGGCCCGGGACGCGGGCGACGATCTTGCCGTTCTTCGTAACCCGAAGACGTTTACCGTATGACTTGTTTGATTTCATGGTTTTTTAGGCCACTTCGGCAGGGGCGGTCTCTTTAGGGGAGGCCGGTTTTTTCCCTGATTTGTCCCTTTCGAGGGTCACCGAGAGCCCCTTGGGGCTCTTCTGGATAGGCTCGGCAATCTTATACGATTCCTGGATAATAGCAAGGAAGCGCTCCAATCGCTCCTTAAGGAAGCTGAATTCCATGTACTTATAGCGTCCCCAGAGGAAGAGGTCCACTTTGACCCTATGTCCCTCCTTGAGCCAGGCAGAAGCCTTTCCGGCCTTGATGCTCATATCGTGCTCCGACGTGCCGATTTTGACCTGGACCTCCTTGGTTTCCGAGGTCCGGGTGCGGGATTTCACCTCCTTGTCCTTCTTGTTCTGCTCGTACTTGAATTTGCCGTAATCCGTAATCTTGCAAACCGGTGGCTGGGCGTTAGGGGAGACCTCGATGAGGTCGAGGCCGAGCTCCTTGGCTTTTGCGAGCGCTTCTTCGATTTTGATGATGCCGTAGTTCTCGCCCTCAGGGCCGAGGCAGCGCACCTCCGGCACGCGGATGCCCTCGTTCATGCGAACGCGGGTTTTTTCAGCTTGTGTCGTGTATTTGGTGAATCCCATCCCGTTAGAGGTAGAAAGCTTCCGCTTCCAAATCCTAATTATCGTATATAACGTTCACTGTTCCTCCAGGCTCCGTTTATCAGTCTCAGGTTTTCGAAACTTCCGCGACCTCTAACGGGACCCATTTGAAAAGTAGTCCGCACAACGTGCGGAAGTGACTATTATAGCACGAAAGGGAGCGGATGAGAACGTTACTCGATTGGATCACCAACAGTTCCCGGACGGCCAAACGGCTTCAAATATTGCAGAATTGCCTGCAACCGGTCCCTGATTGACGCAAGGATTGCTTCAAAGCCGGTGGCGGTCACCGCGGCCCCTTCTCCGAATTCGTTGACGGCAAACGTGGTCTGCGTGACGGAGCCACCGATGCCTGCCGTTGCCGTGACGGGTTCCTGTTTTCCCTTGCTCGCGATGCCCCCAACATCCGAGCCGTCGAGGTAGATAGGAACAGATGTCGCGTTGGTCGTCGTCACCGGGCTGTCTTTTTTCTTCCCGAACGCAAGGTCCTCAAGTTTGTCGGCGGTCGTTGATGTTGCTTTTTCTCCGTCTTTCACGAGACCGTCCGAGACGTTCGGTGTTACCTGTTGCATTGGTTCGTTGAATGCATTCGTGATGCCTTGCATCTGGGGAAGCGGCTGCATGGCAAGCGGTGGTTGTTGTGCTGGCTGTTGCTGCGGGTTCAACCATTGGCGGAGCTGTTGCGCGAAATTTTGGGTCGGGACACCGCCGTGCGTGGGAAATCCGGATGAATCAGCGTTGATTGCAAATCCTCCTCCACAACCGTTTCCCGATTTGCAATTTGCAACACGGTCTTCGCTGCATTGTAAGTGGTCGCCTTGATACGGGAAATGGAGTGCGAACCGTTGCGCTCCGGGCGCGCCCGAATTTCGCTGGCCAAGGAACGCCCGAAGACGGCCAACACATGACCCTCGAATATCAACTGCCAGTCCATAGTTATGGCATGATTTTCCGGCACCGAGGCATCCTGTGCCACCCGAGCCGCATGCGCGCGCTTGTTCGGCATTCGTGCGGTACGCACTGCTGATCTTAATGAGACATCCTTGTTCCTTTTCAAGTGTTTGGAATAATTTGAGCAATCGGCACGCGAGCACGGGGTTAATCCCCTCGCTTCCGCTCCCATCCGCACCAGCACGAGGCGCGAGCTTCATGGGCTGTCCGGTAATGACATCGCGGGGAAGAGAATACCGTGACTGCAGTTCAGGATACGGGTTCGTATCACAACCTCCGGAGAGTCGCTTGAGGACGACATCAATTCCTGCCGCATCAGGATTGAGGCCTAGAAATGCCGCTTCTCGCCGCTGTTGGTCAGTAAGGGTCGGCTTCGTGGATTTTGTTTCTTCCTTTTTTTCAGTTTCCGCCGCGAATGCGAACCCCGAAGTAAATACAAGGAAAAATGCCATAACCGCAAGGACGCGTACGTAGCTGCCGGAACGACACATGTCGGGAATTATACCGTCATAAGGTACCACCGTGGCTGCTACCGTGGGTATAGCGCCCTAGTATTCCGGTACCGGCTGCGACGAAAACGGCCGCAGCCTCGCGAGGAGGTTGAGGAGCGTCATGCGGATTGACGCGAGGATCTGCATGAAGCTGTTTGTCGAGACGGTCGCCCCCGGTGCTTGAAAGGGATCCGGGTTCCCGCCGAAGAATGTCGTATCGGTCGTGATCGACGGCGTCTTCGTTGCAAGGATCTGCGCAATGCCGGTGCTTGTCGTCGCGCGATCACTACGGTCATCGGGATTGATGGCGAGCGGGATAAAAGGAATGCCTGATGTCGCGCTGCCCGCCGAAACGCCGAACGCGAGTTCGTTCAGCTTGTCCGCAAGCGGGCTGCCGGTCGCCGTCGTCTTGCCGGTATCGGTAAAGAGCTTGTCCGACACTCCGCCAGTTCCTGTTGTTGCACCGGTCGTGCCACCGCTTGCCGGCACCACGGCTGTCGCACCCGTACCTGTTGTCGGGGTAACTCCGGTCGTCGGCGTCACCTGTGCCGTCATTCCGAACGTATTCAAAACCGGTTGTGTTTGGGCATATGGTTGTACCTGCGTGGGTTGCAACGCCTGCGTGACGGTCTGCAATCCCAGCGCCGAGCGGAGGATGTCGGCGAAACCCGACGACGGCGGCGTGTACGACGTGCTGCCGCTTGGGAGCGATGTTTGGTACTGGCCCGGAGGCGCAGCACCGTTCAATCCGCACTCGTCGGTTTTCGGTTCGACATGCGGCTTGTCCGCCATTCCCAGGCGGAACCACACGCCAAAGGGGGTTGCGAACTTGTGGAAGCCGGCGTAGTCGCCGTTATTCGGGTGGATGTCCATCGCTGTGCCGAATTGGTGGCCGACGCCCGAGCCGCCGGTCGGAACCCCGTTCTCATCCACGGGAAGCGCTTTTCCGCAGAGTCCTTTTTCTCCCTTGCATACGCAGACTTGTTCGTCGTGTGATCGGTATGCAGAAGTTATCCGCACGCTCTTCGGGCCGTATTGCGCCGTGTACGCTTTGAGGAACTTCGCCATGCACATCGCAAACCTACCGTTCAGCTTGTCGATGTTCTTGTCTTCGTAGGTCTTGCAGTCGTACGTGGAACCGCCCGCCCACTGCTTCGGCAGCGACTTGAGGTACTGTTTTGCTTCCAATTCGTCCGTACTCACGCCCGCTTGTGCGGGGTTGTAGCACGTACCGACAGGAATGGTACCGTTTTTGACCACGAGGTCTGCCATCGTGGCAGGCCGGTGCAAGGGGCTGATCTTCTGGCACTCCGCAAGCGTTGCTCCGTTTGCGATGAAGGGAACGGCGAGCGCGAGAAGGGAGCTCGCAAGGATGGTCCGCATATGATGCAGTATACCGCCCGAGTCAGCGTTCTTGCTCCCTCTCTGTGCAAAAGGTAGGATGGGCTTCTGTATGGCGAACGCGATTACGCCCGTCCCCGCGGATCCCTTTTCGTTCCCGCTTCCTCTTTTCGGCATGATCCGGATCGGCACGCTTACCTCGCGCGACAACGAGGAGTTCTCCGTGTGGATCGGCGCGGACAAAGAAACCGTCGCGAAGCTGAAAGAAAAGTCGCTCGACACGGCAGATACTGATATCCAGGAGAACACCTCCGACCGCGAGCGGTTCGGCGAAGGTTCGTACGAGGACTGGTATGCGAAAGATCGCACACCTTTCACGCTCCTTGCACCTGATGGCTCGCTCGCCGCATTCGCATGGTTCGGTCCGAAGCCTCTCGGCCGTCCCTCGCTCAAATACCTCACGGAAGAAGAACGCGCCAAGGAATCGGAGCAGAAAGAAGATGTGTGGCACACGCTCGTCTACCGCTCCTACGCGCCGTACCGCGGGAAGGGACTCATGACCGATTTCGTGCGTTTTGCGACCGATGAATACAAAAAGCACTATCCTGACGCGAAATTCTGGGTCGGAATGAGTGCTGACAATGCGGGAAGTGCTGCGCTTGCGACAAAGCTTGGATACATACGCCGCGACGACCTCTTTGATGCGGAAAAACACTGGATTGCGATGACACTCGAATCCTAATCCCTATACCCTAAACCCTATTGGCTAGACTCTATTCCTATGTCCCGCGTCAAACTCACCGAATACCGCGCAAAGAAAATCCTCCTCGGCGATTCGTACCGAGGCGTTTCCGTGCGCGATGGCGGAAATGCGAAGCTTCCGGCAGGGAGATGGGTCGCAAAAGTGGACCAGGGCGTCAAGAAGCGCATGAAGCAGGGGCTTCTTGCCGTTGATGTTGATGCGAAAGCGGCAGAGAAATCATTTGCCGCGTGGCGCAAAAAAGGCTTTTCGCAATTCCTCCTCGAGCCGCTGTTCCCGCACAAGGCCGAAGAGGAACAATACCTCTCGCTCGAGCGAGTGCGCGAGGGTATCCGCATCCTGCATGCGCGCGACGGTGGCATCGAAATTGAATCGCATCCAGAAGCGGTGACGAGCATGCTTGCCGCGTCAGCAGATGATGCGGAAAAGGTGGCGCAGAAAACCGGCATCCCCGCATACTTCGTACGCGATCTCCTGCAAAAATTCGACGAACATTTCTTTGCATTCCTCGAAATCAATCCGCTCGTCGTGCGCAGAGACACAGCAATCCCGCTCGATGCGGCGGTCCTCGTCGATAGCGCCGGCGCGTTCTTCACGCGCTCGTGGGGTGAGAGCGACCTCGTCGTCGCAAAGGCAAAGCACAAAGCCGAAGAAAACGTCGCGGTGCTCGACGCGACGACGCCGGCGTCCCTCAAACTGAACGTCCTCAATGAAGAGGGCTCGCTCTTCTTCCTCCTCTCTGCGGGTGGCGGCTCGATCGTGATCGCCGACCAGGCGCAGCTCTCCGGTTACGGAAAGGAAATCGGCAACTACGGAGAGTACAGCGGTGGCCCCACGCGCGAAGAAACGCAGCTCTACGCCCGTGAAGTGATCGAGCTCCTCCTCGCCTCGAAGCAGAAAAAGAAAGCACTCGTCATCGCAGGTCCCGTCGCAAATTTCACCGACGTGAAAAAGACATTCTCCGGCATCATTGATGCGCTTGCCGAAAACTCGGAAAAACTGCGAAAGCAGGGAATCAAAGTCTTCGTCCGCCGCGGCGGGCCGAACGAAAAAGCCGGCTTGAAGCTCATGGAAGAGTTCCTCACAAAAGAGGGTCTTCTCGGCTCAATCTACGGCTCGGAAACCGTGATCACGCAGGCGGTCGAAGACGCGATCGGCTTTTTGAAGAAATAATATGATCTCGATCCAAGACACCCGGAAAAAAGAGCAAACAACGCTCGTCCTCGGCAACCATCCGGGGCTCGTCCAGTCCATCCTTGATTTCGATTATGCGTGCGGGAAAACGGAGCCGTCCATCCTCGCGTGCATCACGTCGAACAGGAAATCGCTCAAATTCTTTTGGGGGAAGGGAGAAATACTCATCCCGTGCTACCCGAACTTCGCGAAATTGCCAAAAACGCTGAAGCCGGATTGGATGCTGAACGTGCAGTCCGGTCGCCGCGCATTTGATTCCACCGTGCAATTCTTTGACGCGTTTCCCGGTGCCTTCGGTGGCCACATCTTTGCGGAAAACGTTCCTGAAAAGCACGAGACAGAACTCATCAAAAAGTACGGCGGAAAAAAGCTCATTGCGGGCCCAAGCGGTGTCGGCATCCTCGTCGCGGGGCATCTTAAAGTGGGTGCGATCGGCGGCATCGGCCTTGCGCAGCTCGAGAGCGGGAAGCTCGCGACACCCGGCTCTATCGCCGTTGTCTCAACATCCGGCGGCATGACAAACGAGCTCATCACCGCCGTCGCGCAGGCAGGAAAGCGCGTCTCATTCTCGATCTCGATCGGTGGCGACAGGTTTCCGATCTCAAGCCTCGGCGAAGTCCTCGCGCTTGCGGAGGCTGATCCGGCAACGAAAGCGATCCTCTACTTCGGCGAACTTGGCGGCGTGGACGAATATGAGATCGTCGAGCTCATCAAGGCAAAAAAACTGACAAAACCTGTCCTCGCATACATCGCGGGCGTCATTGATGAAGCCTTCGACGAACACATGCAGTTCGGCCACGCGAAGGCGCTCGTTGCCCGCCAAGACGAAAGTGCGCGCGCAAAGCGGGAGGCGCTCCGCAGCGTTGGCGCGATCGCACCCGACACGTTCCCCGAATTCCTCGCCGCGCTCGCGAAGGTAGATACGCCGGAATTTCATGATAGAGTCTTCGACATGAGTGACCTATCAAACCGGAAGGCGAGCATCCTCTCGACCCGCGAAGTCGTGGATATGGAAGAGATCCCGGTCTTTGTGAAAGGCAAAAAGCTGGTCAAATCCGATACTACGTTCGGCAAAAAAGCGATCGAAGCGGTGCTTGGCCGCGAACTCAAGTCCGATACGACCGCCGCATTTGCGGAAGCCGTCTTCTCGCTTCTCATTGACCACGGCGGCAACGTCTCCGGCGCGGTGAATACGATGATCACCGCGCGCGCCGGGAAGGATCTTGTCTCCTCGCTCGCCGCAGGCCTCCTCACGATCGGCCCGCGCTTTGGCGGTGCGGTGAATGAGGCAGCGCGCACCTTGTTGGACGGTGTCGCTGCGGGAAAACCTGCTCCTGAATTTGTCGAAGAAAAAACGCGTGGCGGAAAGCTGCTCTCCGGCATCGGCCACCGCAAATACCGCGTCGGCCTTCCTGATCCGCGAGTCGCCGCGATCGCGGAATTCGCGACACTCCTCAAAAAGCACCCACACTACGATTTTGCACGCGAGATCGAAAAGGTGACGACCGGCAAAAACGGCACCCTCATCCTCAACGTGGACGGCGCGATGGCCGCGCTTTTCCTCGACATCCTTTCAGAATGCGAGAGTCTCTCACGCGACGACCTGCAGGAACTCATCGATGCGGAATTCTTCAACGCGCTCTTTGTGATCCCGCGCACTGTCGGCTTCATCGCGCACTTCATCGAGCAGAAAAAGAACGACGAAGGCCTCTTCCGCCTCCCGGACGACCTCCTCTTTGTGCGGAAGAAGAAGTAGTTCGCGCTTCACGCCCCTTTCAGATGACTGCAGTACGCTCACGGGATTAGCAGCAGCTAATTCCTCAAAAAAGTATGGCAGACACCGTAATCACACCCGCAACGCGGGATTATGACAGCGGCGCGAACGCGATGGGCTGGGCGGTCGCGATCATCCTCTTACTCGGCGTCGTCCTCTTTGGCATCTTCGTGTGGCCTGGGGTAGGACGCGTGGCACCGGCGGCGCCGGCGAACAACACGGATCGGTCAATTGACCTCAACGTGACGGTTCCGGAAGGCGCGATCCCGGGCACGAACAATAACTCGGGAGGGACACAGGGCGGCGGCACGAACAACTCCGGCAACCAGCAGCAACCAGCAACGCAGTAACCAGGAACCTCTCCCGTACCAAAAGCGGCCAGAGAAGGCCGCTTTTTGGTTCCCGGCATACAGGAGGATCCTGAAAACGAAGCGCCCTCAGCAAAAGTTGCCAAGGGCGCACTATCAACAGATGGTTCCTCGTTTCGCACGGACCAGCACGGCTTCCTCGGTGACGGTTCGAAGGCTGTGCGCGAGACCAAGAAGCGCGCACGCTTCGATGAACCACTTGCCGACATCGAAGTGGTACCACTTCGTCCCCAAGCGGTAGTCTTCGTGGGCGAGATGGTGCCGTTCGTGGTTGTTCTCACCGACGGACGAGATCGCGAGGTACGGTGAGAGCCGCGCGGTTCCCGTCCGCAGGTATCGCCGGAAGCCGAAGGTGTGTGCGACCGAGTTGATGCTCCACGTCGAGTGGTACTGCACCATGAGCCGCAAAAACCCTGCGACTAATAATCCGCCAAGGGCGTCACCCCAGAGGGATGCAATCGCGATCGGTAGCAAGAGGCCAGCGAACGACGCGAGTGAGTAGTAGTTCCGGTGTTGGAACATGACCAGCGGGTTGCGCCGCAGGTCTTTGACTTTCTTTTCGTCAATGCCAGCCGATGTGCGCAATATCCAGAAAAAATGCGCCCACCAAAAACCGTGCCGGACGCTGTAGGGGTCCTTGTCGGTATCCGAGTGCCAGTGGTGCAGGCGATGGTAGTGTGCCCACGTCAGGGCGCTGTTTTGGAACGTCGCAGCCGAGAAGAACAGCAAGAAGACTTCAAGCGGTTTTCTCGCACGATACGACTGGTGCGCATACAGCCGGTGCATCCCTGCGGTGATCGAGAGATGGCACAGGGTGAAGAGTGCAAGCGCGAGGGCGATTGTCGCGATGTGATTGTGTGCCCACGCGTACCATAGTCCCGCAATCCCGAAGAAATGGACGGCAGTGAACCATGCCACCAGATTCCAGTTGAGCGGTCGTGATGCCAAAGGATGGGGTCGTGTCAAAGAAGCAGTCATCGTTCGGTCCTCCCGAGGTCAGAATGTGCCCACCGTCATCCTACCAGTCTTTCCCGCTTTCGGTGCTTTCTCCCTCGACGGGAAAGTTATCCACAGGTTTAAAATTTGACATGGTGAACCATAGTTCACTATACTGTCCGTATATCAAATTACCCGGTAAACCTATGAGCTATGACACATATAAAAGCAAACTTGTTGCGTTCTATGAGAAAAATAAACGCCTTCCGGGCTACAAGGAGATCATGGCCTTCACGGGTTTTAGATCCAAGAACGCTGTCTTCAAGTTCATTGAGAAGCTCGTCGAAGACAACGTTGTCCGCAAGGACAGGAGGGGGCGACTCTCTCCCTATCTTCTCGGTGGCGGCGTTAGGCTCCTTGGCCTCGTAGAAGCCGGCTTCCCGTCGGCCGCAGAAGAAGAGCTTCTCGACGTGATGGATTTCGACGAATTCCTCACGCCAAACAAAGAAGCGAGCTACATTCTCCGTGTGAAAGGCGATTCGATGATAGACGCCGGCATCCGCGAAGGCGACATGGTCATCGCCGAACGCAAACAGAATTACAAGGTGGGGGAGATCGTGATCGCAATGGTAGACGGCGAGTACACGATGAAGTACCTCCGCAAAAAGGGGAACGACTACTACCTCGAAGCGGCAAACGACAAATACCCCGACATTTATCCGACAGAGTCTTTTAAGGTAGAGGCGGTGGTGACCGGTGTGGTGAGGAAATACTAACCGAATTAACAATCCTGTATATGGTCAAGAAAATAATCTCCTGGTTCATGGCACCTCACGGGGTCAATGTCGAACCGATGTATAAGGCGCGTGAGGTGTGGTCGTATCAGCACATTGATCCGACGACGCGCCGCACGAGCGAACGTCCTGTCCTCATCTTCCGTAAAGCGAGCGACGGCATGTTCTGGGGCCTGCCGCTTCAAAATATCGGCAGGAAGGGAAAGACGCTCTACGTCCCGCGCCTTAAGAACGGCAAGAAGCTCCCGATCCTCTCGCAGATGCGCACGCTGAAAGCCGAACGACTCGTCCGTCGCCTTGGCGTCGCGGGGGAAAAGGAATTCGGCGCCGTGAATGCCGCGATCCTCCGCCTACTCGCTGGTGCGCAGCCGGTGAAGACACACATCCGTGCCGAACGCATCTACCACGTCCGTTCGAAACCGCTTCCACGCTACTCCCGCTCGCTGCCATCTCCGCTCTCGCCGATTTATATCCTCCAACCGCGGTAAGCCTCGGCTTATGTGGGGCAAATCATATTCATTTCCGCGCGCAATTGTTCATATCGACGGTGACTCGTTCTTCGCATCCGTCGAGGTCGCTAAAAACCCCTCCTTGCGCGGGAAGCCGGTCATCACCGGGAAAGAACGCGGCATCGTCTCTGCCTGCACCTACGAAGCCAAGAAGCGTGGTGTCATCCGCGGCACAAAGCTCTCGGATGCGCTGAAGATGTGCCCGGACGCGATCGTGCTCCCGTCCGACTACGAAACCTATTCCATTTTCTCCGAGCGCATGTACGAAATCGTACGCCGCTACACGCCTGCCGTCGAGGAATATTCGATCGACGAATGCTTTGCGGACCTCACCGGCATGCGCCGCGTGAACCGCATGAACTACCGCGACATGGCGCACTCGATCCGTGAGGAGTTGCGCGTCGAACTCGGCATGACATTCAGCGTTGGTCTCTCCTGCACGAAGGTACTCGCGAAGATTGGCTCGAAATGGCGGAAGCCCGACGGATTCACAGTGATCCCCCTTAACGACGCGCCGCAGTATCTCAAAAAGACACCGGTGACGAACATTTGGGGGATCGGCGCGAATACCGGCGCTTTTTTAAACAAGCACGGCATCTACACTGCCTTCGACTTCGTGCAAAAAGACGAAGGGTGGGTGAAAAATACCGTTGCAAAGCCGTACCACGAGATCTGGCGTGAGCTCCGGGGCGATGTAATCTACGAACTAAATACCGAAAAGAAAGAGTCATACCAGTCCATCTCGAAGACGAAGACCTTCACGCCACCCTCGCGCGATGAGAAATTCGTCTACAGCCAGCTTTCGAAAAACGTCGAGAACGCCTGCATCAAGGCGCGACGGTGGAACCTCGCATCGCCACATGTCTTTTTCTTCTTGAAGACACAGGACTTCAAATACCACGGTTTCGAGATCAAGCTCCCATACGCGACCAATGCCCCGCAAGACATCCTCCGCGAAATATCACGCTTCTTTCCTGCAGTTTTCAAAAAGGGCGAGCTCTACCGCGCATCCGGCATCACGCTCACGCGCCTCTCGCAAGGCGGAGAGCAGCTCGACCTCTTCGGCAAAGTGCAGGAATCCGAAGCGAAGCGGCTCGTTTTCGAGAGCGTGGACGAAATCAGCGAACGGTACGGGAAGCACGCCGTCTTCCTCGGCTCGAGCTTCACTGCCATGAAATTCGGTGCACATCTCGGCGCGAGAGGTGACCTCCCAGAGCGTACGCGCGACCTCTTCAAAGGAGAGACCAAACGCCGTCGCCTGGCAATACCAATGCTCGGCGAAGTACGATAAAAATCCGCAAAAAGACCTCATCTGCATCGTTGCGGGTCCCGAATGCGACTCTCGCCGTATGCTCGATACGTCTCGCGTCGCATTCATCCCGCGCCTCGCGTCTGAAGCCTTTTAGCGGATTTTTTAGGGGCGCGAGCGCAGCAAGGTTGCGATGTAATGGAAAAGTGACCCCGGATCCTTCATCTGCCGTTTCGCTTCCTCCCAATCAAAGGGGCCGCGCACATAGTAGCGTGAGTCGAGAATGCCGTCCTCGCGGGGCAGATTCTTCATTCCGATCTCGTTGCCGTAGTAGAGGACCGATGCGCCAGGGATCGCATACAGCATCTTAAATGCAAGCCGTAGTTTCTCCGGATCGTCTTCGAAAATATTCGCAAGGCGCACCGCGGTCGCCTGTCCGAAATTGAAGAGGTATTCGCCGCGCGGGTCGAGGAGCGAGACGAGCGTCGTGCGGCGGATGAGGGGCAGGGTCGCAAGCGAGACTTCATCGTGGTTGCGCAGGAAATTCGCCCATGCGCAATTGCTGGGGATTCCCTGCGAACGCTCAAGCATGTCACGTACACGGTCATACTCTTCGAACATAAGCGCGAGGAACAGCGATTCCATGAGGGGGAAATGGTACGCGAGATGGCACTCATCGCCATCGCCGAAGAATTTTTTGATTTCCTCGACCTCCATGTGCGATTCCGCCAAGAGGACGATGCCGCCACCGTATTTTTCATCGAAATGTTTCCGGATCTTCTTGATAACCGCATGCGTCTCGGGCAGACCTTTCGAGACGACACCGTCCCGTTTTACTAACGTAAGGACGGCATCGAGCCTGAAGCCATCAACGCCACGGTCGGCCCAGAAATCCATGTTTGCCACCATCGCCTCGAAGACCGCCGGGTTATCCCAATTCAGGTCCGGCTGGCACGGGTAGAATGTCGCGTAATAGTAGTCTCCCGTCGGCTCGTTACGTATCCAATTCGATGGCTTGAGGGCGGGAAAGGCGTTCCAGCTTTCGCGGAATTTGCCGCTGTTGTCATGCCAGAGGAAGAAATCGCGGTGCGTATTTTCCCTTGATGTACGAGCATCTATGAACCACGGATGGTGTTCAGAGACGTGGTTTAACACCATATCAACGATGACCCTGATGCCGCGCTCATGGGCTTCTTTCAAAAAGGCGTCAAAGTCCTCGAGCGTTCCTAATTCCGGCCGCACGTTGAGGTAATCCATGACGTCATAACCGCCATCAACCATTGGCGAAGGGTAATGGGGGAGGATGTGGAGCGTGTTCACGCCGAGCTTCTCAAAGTAATCGAGCTGCGCCGCAAGGTTTTTGAAATTGCCTGCGAACTTGTCCACGTAGAGCTCGTAGATTTTCGCATTTTTCCACCAGAAGTCATTTTCCATAGGGTTACTGACGGAATATACTCCCTCGTTGCTACATGAACAAACCTGTGCAAAACTGCGCGCATATCCGATAACCTACAAATAAACTATTCGTATGGAAGAAACTTCACCAACAACTACGGGTTCAAACAAGAAGTGGCTGTACATTGTGGGTGGCATCATCGTTATCCTCGTGCTTGCGGCACTTTTCGGGGGTGTAGGCCGCGGCACAGGCCTCGGCTCCGCGTATTTCGCGCCGGGCACTGATGTTGACCGCAATCTCGACGGCTCGACGACGTACTCGACGAACGAAGGCAGTGTCACGGTCGGCAGCAATACGATGCCGGAGAACTGGCCGTCGGATGCGCCGACTGCCTATGAAGGCGCGACGATCGTCTACTCCGGCTCGACGAACCCGACGACGGGCGCCGCAGGATCCGCGGTCGTCTACAACGTGAGAGCATCAGCAGAGAGCGTCGTCGAATACTACGAATCACGCCTCAAAGCAGAAGGCTGGGCAATCACCGCAACAGCAGACGCCGGCGGGATGAAAGTCATTACCGCCACCAAAGACACCCGCACCTTCGGCGCCTACATCGGCAGCGATGGGCAAGGGAACACAAGTGTGACGGTGGGTATCGAACTTTAATACCAAAAATCTCAAAACAACAACCGCCCTTACGGGCGGTTTTGTTATTGGTGGAGATGTAGGGAATTGAACCCTAGTGCAAGAAGAAATGCATAAACGAATCTACAAGGCGTAGGGCGTTCAATGTGGTTTAGAAACCAGATCTCAAGTACGCACAACATGATCTGATCTCGGACTCTCTTTCTTTAGGTGACTAGTCGGAGTGAACTAACCACCGGATCTGATGGGTATGACGCTCGCGTGGATGTATCAGATACCTATCCAACGAACGGTTGTCCAGCAATTACGCGAAGACAAGGCCGAGGTCTTTCGCCTGAATCGGCGAAAGGACCCCCCGTGCAGTTTTGTTTGCACTTAGAGTTTGGGACTTTTTAGGCAGGTTCCCACTGCCGCCATGCACATAGATGCATCGATCTCCCTGTCGAAGCCAATCATCCCCCGTGAGATACCAAATACTTTTTCTGCTACCGAGTCTGTCATTACTGGACGTGTGTACTCTGCAAAACGCTTGCTATCTCACGGGGAAGGACTGCTTACCTCGCCCGAACGGGTGGGGAAAGGGGAATCCTATTCAGTTTTCAAAGAACGTCTCATCAGCCTCTGCGCGTCGCGCTTCTTGATATCTTGACGTTTGTCGGCCTTTTTCTTGCCGCGCGCGATCCCAATGGAGAGCTTCAGATGACGCTGCTTATTATATACCGAAATAGGCACTATTGTCAAGCCATCCTGGCCTTCAGCGCTAGAAACCTGGGCAATTTGGCGTTTTGAGAGGAGGAGCTTGCGGGTCCTCATCGGGTCGTAGTCCTTGGGGGCATTGGCTACCTGCCAGGCGGGAATCGTGGCGCCCACGAGGTACGCCTCGCCGCCACGGGCGACGACGCGCGCGCCCTTCAGTGACCCTTGGCCGGCACGTAGGGATTTCACTTCGAAGCCGAGCAATTCCAAACCCGCCTCGATCTCTTCGAGGATGGTGTAGTCGAACCCGATCCGGTCGTTTTTGATAAGCGACATGGCCTCAAATATAGCACTGGCCGTGAAAAACCCTTCATCTTCCGTTCAAGGTGAATATATGTATAATGCGCCAAATGCCCGAAACCGAGACTCCAGAAAAGCCGAAAAAAGGCAAAAAAGGCAGTGGCATCCTCCCGCAAGGCCCGAACATCTGGGTGCAGCTCGCGATCGCGTTCGCGATCTTCCTCGTCTTGAGCGCAGCGTACTCGGGACTCCGCGAATACTGGCTCGATTCGACCGAAGAAGTCCCGCTCTCGCAGATCGCGGCCGATATCGGGGATGGCAAAGTCTCGGAGCTTGTCGTCGCGGGGGACACCATCAAAGCGAATTACAACGACGGTTCGAAAAAGGAGTCGCGCAAGGAAAGCGAGGCGTCGTTTACCGAGACGCTCGCCAACTACGGCCTCACTCCCGAGCAATTCGCCGGCGTGAAAGTCACCGTTGAAGACCAGGGCGGCGTCCGCTACTGGGCGCTCACGCTCGCGCCGCTTTTAATCCCGGTTCTCCTCCTCCTTGGCATCATGTGGTACCTCTCGCGGCAAGTGCGCGGCGCGGGGATGCAGGCATTTACCTTCGGCCGCTCGATGGCGCGACTGGTTTCGCCGGAAGACGAAGTGCAGCGCGTCACGTTTGCTGATGTCGCCGGAGCGCGCGAAGCGAAAGCAGAACTCACCGAAATCGTGGACTTCCTCAAGAACCCGAAGAAGTTCATCCAGATCGGCGCGCGCATCCCGAAGGGCGTCCTCCTTATGGGCGCGCCGGGAACAGGGAAGACTCTGCTTGCACGCGCTGTCGCCGGTGAAGCAGGCGTACCGTTCTTTTCGATCTCCGGTTCTGAATTCGTCGAGATGTTCGTCGGCGTGGGCGCGAGTCGCGTGCGTGACCTCTTCCAGACGGCGAAGCGGGCCGCCCCTGCAATCGTCTTTATGGACGAAATTGATGCGGTGGGACGGATCCGCGGCACAGGAGTTGGCGGCGGCAATGATGAGCGCGAACAGACGCTGAACCAAATCCTCGTCGAGATGGACGGCTTCGAGCCGAACGAGAAGGTCATCGTCATGGCGGCATCCAACCGCCCCGATGTCCTTGATCCGGCCCTTCTTCGCCCAGGACGCTTCGACCGCCGCGTCACGATCGACCTGCCGGACCGCCGCGACCGCGAAGAAATTTTGAAAACGCACGCGCGCCAGAAGCCGCTCGGCCCCGACACCAACCTCGGCGTCATTGCGGAGCGCACACCTGGATTTTCCGGCGCAGACCTCGCGAATTTGATGAACGAAGGCGCAATCCTCGCGGCGCGCGAAGACCGCACCGAAATCACGCAATACGACCTCATCCGCTCGATTGAAAAGGTCATGCTCGGCCCCGAGCGCCGCAGCCATGTCCTCAACAAGAAAGAAAAGGAAATCACCGCCTACCACGAAGCAGGCCATGCGCTCATCGCAAGCGTGCTTCCGTACGCCGACCCCGTGCACAAAGTTTCCATCATTTCACGTGGCCGCGCGGCAGGGTACACGTTGAAATTGCCGCTGGATGACCGCCGCATGCAGTCCAAAAAAGAATTCCTCGACGATATCGCGGTCTCGCTTGGCGGTTATGTCGCGGAGAAGATGATCTATGACGACATCACGACGGGAGCCTCCAATGACTTGCAAGTCCTGACGGCCCTCGCGCGCGACATGGTCGCAAAATACGGCATGTCGGATACCTTTGGCCCGGTAGCGTTAGACCCGGCGATCGGCCGCACGCTTTTCGGTGCGGGCGTGGAACCCAACCAGCAATCGCAGGAAATCGCGTCGAAGATCGATGCAGAAGTGAAATCGATCATTGATAACGCGCACAAGCGTGCGCTCGAGGTCATGACGAAGCACCGGAAAGCGCTTGATGCCATCGCTGCCGCGCTTGTGGAAGTAGAAAATTTGGAGCGTGACGCCTTTGAAAAGATTTTGATCGAGCACGGCATCGTCCCAAAGAAGAAACAGGATATCGAACACGCACCGCTCGCGTAGTGCACATGATGAACGCCCGGAGAGAAGCCGGGCGTCCGTCTTCTTTGTGGTTGGGGGTGAATCACGTGCCGGTGGTTTTGTCCGTTTCCGTACGGACGCGAGGTGTTCCGTTGACCGGAATGGACTCCGATTCGCCGACGACACGGTTCTTATCGTGCTTGTCGAAAACTGGGACACCGCGCCGTCGTCCCGGTTCAACGGCCTCCGTTTTTGAAGGCGACCTGATGCCGTCGTAAAAAACGTCCATGTCGCTAGCCATGACCTTCTTCTCCCTACTAAAGAAGTTTCAATTCACTGCCGCAACAGTAGCATCACGATTTGTGCTTCTCACAAGATCACGTGGGGATAGCCGGTGGTATACTGCCGCGCATGGCAAAAAAAGACGTTGCAAAAGCAGCATTAGCACTCCACAAGAAATATGGCGGGAAAATACGGGTCGAGTCCGCTGCTCCTATCCGCAATCGCGCCGACCTTTCGCTCGCGTACACGCCGGGCGTTGCGGCGGTTTCTATGCATGTCGCAAAAAAGAAAGAGGATGCACGCATCTATACGATGAAAGGCCGCACCGTCGCGGTCATTTCCGACGGCTCTGCCGTCTTAGGGCTCGGCAACATCGGCGCGTTGGGCGCGCTGCCGGTCATGGAGGGGAAGTGCGCGCTCTTTAAGACCTTTGCAGGTGTGGACGCGATGCCGATCGTCCTGGATACGCAAGACCCGGAAAAAATCGTCGAAACCATCATCAACATCGCGCCGGCGTTCGGCGGCATCAATCTGGAAGACTTCGCGGCACCCAAGTGTTTCGACATCGAGCGTCGCGTGATCGAGGCGTTGGATATTCCCGTCATGCATGACGACCAGCATGGGACGGCCGTCGTCGTCCTCGCGGGGCTTTTGAACGCGCTCAAGGTTGTGAAGAAGAAACTGGAATCAGCGCGCATCGTGATCGCGGGTGCAGGTGCGGCAGGCACGGCGACGGCGCATCTCCTCCGCAAAGCCGGCGCGAAGCATGTCGTCATGGTTGATTCGAAAGGCATTATCGGGATCCATCGCAACGACCTCACGCGGCACAAGACCGAGCTCGCCGGCTTTACGAACCCGGAAGACCGGCAGGGCAGCTTGCAGACGGCGCTCCAGGGCGCAGATGTCTTGATTGGCGTCTCGGGCCCAGGCCTCGCGAACGTGTCGGACATCAAACTCATGGCGAAAGATTCGATCGTCTTTGCGCTTGCGAACCCGACGCCGGAAATAATGCCGGACGAGGCAAAAAGGGGTGGAGCTGCGGTCGTCGCGACGGGACGCTCTGACTTCCCGAACCAGGTGAATAACTCGCTCGCGTTTCCGGGCATATTCCGTGGCGCGCTCGACAACAAGGTGCGCACAATAACTGACGACATGAAAATGAAAGCCGCAAAAGCGATCGCCGGCCTCGTCAAAAAACCGACAGCCGACAAGATCCTTCCCGACATGTTCGACAAGCGAGTTGCCCCGGCGGTTGCGAAAGTCATCAAGTAAGTTGTCCACATTCATTATATTTCCGAACAAGGAAATTGAAGTAATTATAATATTATTTAGAGGTTCGGATTATGACCCGATACCTCGATAGAGAAAGGGCACGTGTATTGCGTGCAAAAGGGAAGAGTTATTCCGAGATTCGGAATGTTCTTGATGTTGGAAAAGGTACTTTGAGTGAGTGGCTTAAAGACATGCCACTTTCCGAAAGACAAATGCGGGAATTGCGTGACTTGAATCCCAGGCGCATAGAAAAATTCCGTGAGACGATGCGGCGGAAGAGGGAAGTATCCATGTTTACGGCATACAGCAAGGCGAAGAAAGATATCGGGTCGCTAACGAAGCGAGATCACTTTATTGCGGGGATTCATTTATATTGGGCGGAAGGTACAAAATCCTATCGAGGAAAGAATGAAATTGCCAATACGGACCCTGCAATCGTGAAAGCCTATTTTCAATGGCTTCTTTCAATGCAAGTGCCCAAGGGGAGCGTTCGGGTTCGTCTGCAACTTTATAAAGACATGGATGTGTCCACCGAAACGAAGTATTGGTCGAAATTGTTAGACATCCCAATAGGTCAATTCAGAAAACCTGCAATTAAAGAATCACGTCTTGCCGGATTGACGCGAAAACAAGGTCATGGGCATGGGACGTGCGATCTAATCTTTGATAATGTGCCCATGTGGGAGTACATTACAGGAGCACTCAAGCACATACGAGAGCAGTACATGCGCCCATAGCTCAAAGGTTAGAGCAGCTGGCTTATATCCGGCCGATCTTGGTTCGAGTCCAAGTGGGCGTAAATGGAAAGAATTATTAAACCAATATTTATTGGGATCGCCGGTGGTACTGGTGCTGGCAAATCAACGGTGTGCTCCGCGTTGCTCGCTAAATACCCCAGTGACATAGTCTTGATTCAATTGGATGACTATTTTAAGCCCGCTGCGGATATTCCTCGTTTGAACGATATGGAAAATTGGGATCATCCCGATTCGCTGTATCTTGAAAAGTTGGCAGATGACCTTAAAGAGCTAAGTGCTGGACGTTCAGTCGTGATTAATACCAAGAACGAAATATTGAATCCCGAATACAAACATACCGAGCAGCGTATTTTGGCAAAATTCATGCCCATGCCAGTCATGTTGGTCGAAGGATACCTTGTTTTGTGGGATGAGCGTGTGCGGAAATTTTTCGAGAGATCAATCTTTCTTGATGTTGCGCATGATGTCCGATGGGAAAGGCGAGTACACTTTAAAATTGACGGATACGAGAATGCAGTTCTTGTTCCCATGCATGAGCAATTTGTCGAACCTACTAAACGACACGCGTCCGACATCATTGATGTCTCAGATCTTAAAAAGGATGAGGTATTTAAAAAGGTTGAAGAAATTATTCTGCCATACTTCCGAACGTGAATATGTCAAAATATTCAGGCATCGTCCAAAAAGGCAGCGAATATGGGAGCCGCTTGGGATTCCCGACGGCAAATATACCGCTCGACGACACAGAGGTGAGCGGGATTTTTGCTGCGAAGGTGCGTGTAGAAAGAGAAGAATACGGCGCTGTCGTCTATGCCGATGAGCGGAACAAAGTCTTGGAGTCGCACCTCCTCGATTTTAGTGGCGACCTGTACGGGAAAGAAATCGAGGTCGAATTGCTCGAGAAGCTGCGCGATGACCGCCGGTTCGAGAGCGAGGAGGAGGCGCGGCAGGTGATCGCCGGCGATGTGCAAAAGGCGCGGGAATATCATAGAGTGCACTGATGTTTACCGGCATCATCCGCAGTAGAGCGAAGGTCACGAGGGTGGAGGCGAAGGGGGAGGGCCTCCGTGTCGCGATTGAGGCCCCTCGTGGGTGGAAACTCCCCGAAGGCGGCAGTGTCGCCATTGACGGGATCTGCTCGACGGTCGTCGGGAAACGGAAGGGCGCGTTCCTCGTCGAATACATGCCAGAGACGCTCCGTGTGACAACTGCTGCGGATTTCTCGCCCGGCCGCATCGTGAACCTCGAAGAGCCATTGCGAATCGGCGAAACACTCGATGGGCATTTTGTGCAAGGGCATGTGGATGGAGTAGGGAGAGTGGTGCGGATTGCCGCACGCGGCAATTCACGTGAAATAACCATTCAGGTTCCGCGCGCACTAGTGCGATATATCGCACCGAAAGGCTCGATCACGGTCAACGGCGTCGCGCTCACGGTGGCGCGGCTCTCTGGCGGCACATGCACACTGGCGCTGATCCCATACACGCTTGTGCATACAAACCTTGGGAATCTCAAAAAAGGCGATTCGGTGAATGTCGAAGTGGACCTCATTGCGCGGTATTTGGCGAAATTCGGCAAGGAGTGGTAGGCTGCTTCGACTATGCTCCGCAAGGAATTTTCCACCGGAAAGCCCAAAGACGCGTCGAAGCTGCGTGTCGGCATCGTTGTCGCCCGCTTTAACAGCGACATCACGGGGCCGATGCTCGACGGCGCGCGCGCGACCCTCAAAGAATGGAAGGTGAAGGAGAAAAACGTCACCGTGGAAGAAGTGCCGGGGTCGTTTGAGATCCCGCTTGGCGCCATGCGCCTTGCAAAGACGAAACGGTACGATTGCCTCATCGCGATCGGATGTGTGATGAAGGGGGAGACGAAGCACGATGAATACATCGCGCACGCCGTTGCAGGAGGCCTCACGCGCGTCATGCTCGATACTGGCGTGCCGGTGAGTCTCGGTGTGATCACGCCGAACTCGCTTGAACAAGCACGTATCCGCTCACGCGGTACTACGAACCATGGGTCGTCCGCGGCACGCGCCGCGCTCGAAATGGCGCTCTAGTGTGGATTGAGGGTTGCGTGGGGGTCTTCGCGTGCGACAATGGGGGAGTGAGGAACATTCTTGCTAGTATCAGCATTTTGGCCCTCCTGCTTCCCGTCGGCGTCAGTGCCGCGACAGCGGAAGAGCTTGCTGCGCAGATCAAAGCGCTCCTTGACCAGGTGGATGCGCTCCAGAAGCAAGTAGGTTCAGGCCAAACGGGCGCACAGACGCAGGTACAGACGGGGACAGCGACGAATCCGGGGACCGGCACCTTGCAGTGTCCGTACATCAGCCGTGTCTTGAAGCGCGGTGCGAGCGGCGCGGACGTGACGCGCCTCCAGCAATTCCTTGCGCTCGACCCATCGATCTACCCGGAAGCCCAGGTGACCGGTTTCTATGGCGCACTTACGGAAGCCGCCGTGAAGCGCTTCCAGTGCAAGAACAAGTTAGTGTGCGACGGGACGCCTGATTCGACGGGCTATGGCGTCACCGGGCCGCGCACGGCCGCGCTCCTCGCGCTGCAATGCCCGGACGTCATCGGTTCGAATTCGGGGACGCCGAGCGGCTTCATCCGTGTGACACCGACCTCCGGTGCCGCGCCGCTTGCGGTGCAGGTCCAGGCGATCCTCAATACCGCGAAATCATGCAACCAGCAACAATACGAAGTGTACTTCGGTGATGCGGCGCAGCCGGTCACGATCACGGTTCCGGCTAATTTCTGCAATGAAATGACACAGACCCTCTCGCATACTTACACGAAAGGAGGAAGTTACGGCATCGTGCTGCGCTCCGGCGTCCACCAGAACACGATCGTGGTCACCGTGACGGGCGGCTCAAGCGGTGGTGGGGGCTCGGGAGGCGCAAATGGGCCGTTCTCGGTTACGGTCGCGGTTGATAACGACCCGTTGAAAGTAGCGGCGCAATTCGACATTGCATCATCATGTGCCCGCTACGACCTCGATTGGGGTGATGGTTCGTCGCATGCGACGCAGTCGGAAGGATCCTGCTCCGGCGGCACCGTCACGAAGACACTCAACCACGAGTATGATGGCGCAGGGTCATACACGATCACGCTAAAGCGCGGATCCTCCTTGGATACGACTGATACCGTCTCGGTCAATATCGTTGATTGAGGGGCTATTCAACGTGCGGCGTCCCACTCGTACCGATCCTCGCGAGGAGTACGGGATTCTTTTCGAGCCGAGGGTCGTTTTCGACGAGTGCGAGCGCTTCTTCGCGCGCGGCCTTGATGAGTTTTGCGTTTTGCAGGGCTTCCATGCCAAGGTCCGACATGCCCCACTGCCGCGAGCCGTACAAATCCCCAGCGCCACGCGTCGCGAGGTCCGCTTCGGCGAGCTCAAATCCATCCGATGATTTTTCAAGCGCCTTCAGGCGCTTCATGGCCATCTCCCCCTTGCTTTCAGGGAGGAGGAAACAGTACGGCGGGTATGACGATCGCTGGACGCGGCCGCGCAGCTGGTGCAGTTGCGCGAGGCCGAAGCGTTCGGCGCCTTCGATGAGGATGACCGTCGCGTTCGGGACATTGATGCCGACTTCGACGACGGACGTCGCGACAAGGATGTCGATTTTTTTTGCATCGAAATCTGCCATGATCTTCTCTTTCTCGTCCGGCTTCACGGCGCCGTGGAGGAGCCCGACTTCGTATTCGGGGAAGACGTCCTTTTGGAGTCGAGCCGCTTCGGCCTTCGCGCTTTTCGCCTGTATAGCATTCATCTTCTCCGGATCGGGTTCATTGATGCGCGGGCAGATTACGTACGCCTGGCGGCCTTTCCCTAACTCTTCGCGCACTTTGTCATACGCTTTCTCGCGCACCTTTGGCATGATGATCTCCGTCGTGATTTTCGCGCGCCCGGGCGGGAGCTCGTCGAGGATGGAGAGGTCGAGGTCGCCGTAGATCGTGAGGGCAAGCGTGCGGGGGATTGGCGTCGCCGTCATGGAGAGGAAATGCGGCGGATAGTCGCCCTTCCGCGCCAGCGCTCGCCGCTGCCGTGTGCCGAAACGGTGTTGCTCGTCGACGATCGCCAGCGCGAGGTGCTGGAATTCCACTTTTTTCTGGATCAAGGCATGCGTCCCGACCAGCATCGCGATTTCGCCGTTTTTCACCCACTTCAAAAGCTGCGTGCGCGAGATGTCGGTCGCCTTGCCTTTCCCGATCTTCGACGGGAACTTCTTGCAGCCCGATCCCGTTATGAGTCCGATATTGATGGGGAGGTCTTTGAAATAGTCTACGAACGAGAGGAAATGCTGGCCAGCAAGGATTTCCGTGGGGGCCATGTACGCGACCTGTAAGGTACCCGACTCACGCCCCGGCGGGCGTGAATTCACGACCGCATATGCGCTCGCCGCCGCGACCAGTGTTTTCCCGCTCCCGACATCGCCCTCCAGGAGGCGCGCCATCGGGTGCCGTTTCGCAAAGTCTTTCAGGATATCAGCGATGGCGCGCTGCTGCGCGTTCGTCGGCGGAAAATTGATGGTGGCGAGGAATGTCTCGACATTTTGTTCTGCGTCGGTGATTTCGAACGCGGGCTCCATAGCATTCTCGGCGCGCTCCTTTGCGCGTGCAACTTGGATTGCGAAAATCTCCTCGAACGAAAAGCGTTTTCGCGCCACATCCGAATGTTTCTGAGTCTCGGGCGTATGGATGAACGCGAGCGACTCATGGAGTCCCGGCAAATGGTACTTCTCACGGATCTCCGTTGGTATGGGATCGTGCAGTTCCTTGTAGCCGCCTTGAGAAAAGACGCGCTTAATTGCATGGTAGAACCACAGCGACGTGACACCGCGGGATTCGGGATAGACGGGGAAGAGTTTCGGCACATCCGCGTCGAGTGCGCCTTCCGGGGCGAACATCCCTTCACCGACGACCTCGCCTGCTGTCACGGCGACGACTTCCGGGTTCGTAATATACGGCCGTTCTGCCGATCCTCCGACGCTTCCGGTCACCTTGACCGGCGTCCCTTGCGGTGCCATTTTCGCCATGTACGGCTGGTTGAACCACATCACCTTCACTTTTCCCGAAGAGTCGGAAAACCAGCCTTCCGTCGCCGGCCGGCGGCTACGCCATAACTTTTTGGCGGTGAGCTTGCCTAAAATCCCGACCAGTGATACCTTCGTGCCCGGCACAAGTCCTGCGACCGTGCCCGAAGCCCCGCCGCTCTCATAGCGGGAGGGGAAATGGTAGAGCAGGTCGCGGATGGTGCGGACGCCGAGCTTCCGGAGCGCGCTTTCCTGCGGCTTCATGAGGCGAAAGTGCTTCGTCAGCGGATCGTCAGGATGCATGGAGGGCAGTATAGCCAGTTATGCACACCTCGGCGACTTGCAGCATTAAAAGCTTTCAGTACGATAGCGGTGGTTAGTTGGTTACAAGTAGGGAATTCAATGAAATATGATGGCAGAAGAAAAAGATGACGATGCAGTAAACCCTGATGCGGTGGATGACTTGCTTGAGGGGGACTGGAAAGACGACGATGAAGAAGGGGATAAGCTATTCGGTGACGACGAGGAAGAAGAGGTATAGAAGGCAAAAGATGACCCGCGGGTCATCTTTTGCTATGATACGCCCATGCACTTCCTGTTACGTTTCGTTGCGGTCGCCGTCGCGGTCTATCTGACCGTCAACCTGATCCCGGGGATATCAGTCGCAGGTGGTTGGATGACGCTCCTCCTTGTCTCGCTCGTGTGGTCAGTCATCATCACAGTGATCAAACCCGTCCTCTCCATCCTCGCGCTCCCGATCACGATCCTCACACTCGGCCTATTTAACCTGGTCTTGAACGCGCTCCTGTTTTGGGGCATGGAACTCATCGTCCCGGGCTTCGACGTGGCCGGTTTCCTGCCCGCGCTCCTCGGCTCATTCGTCCTTTCAATCTTCAGTTGGTTGATTGAAAAAGTGTTCTAACGTGTGGTGCGGGGCTTGACTGTAATCGTCTTCGTGAGCCAATACGGGCTATAGGGAAGAAGTTTGGCTTATCCTCCGAACAATATAAGCAGCTCACGACTTTGGCTTGCCTGGCAAGGCCGTTTTTCTAGCATTACCGTATTATCAGGCTAACTCAAAAACCTATGCGTTTTGACGAAGGCAAAAAGGACGGCGGCAAGAAAGACGGCGGCAAGAAATAAGCGGCTTGTGTCTCGCGAGATATTCGAAAAGCCGGCTCCGGAGCCGGCTTTTCAGTTGCCGCAGCTAGCGGTTGTCGAGGAGGGTAGCGACCTGGTCCACGACCTCGCCCGGCGTGTACTTGGCCTTCACGAGGTGCGCGCACGCCCCGAGCTCGCGGGTGCGCTCCATCTCGCCAGGTTGCGCTTCGTTCGTAAGCGCGATCTTGAGGGCGTGCTTGCCGAGGTGGAGTGCTCGCAGGTCCTCGATGAATTCGTAGCCGCTTTTTCCGGGCATCGTGATGTCGAAAAGGATCGCGTCGGGTTCGTATCCGTTTTGGATCGCCCTCGTCCCTTCGTCCGCCGATTGGCACGCAAACACGTCAAACCCCCGCTTCAAAAATTTAATGCTGTAGATTTCGAGCAAGAACTTTTCGTCGTCGACAAGGAGGACTTTCCGTTTGGTGTCAGTCATACGGGGTTCAATAAGTATAGCCGGATTTCTTATGAAAACGGCGGCTCTGTGGTAGGGTAGTGGCTACTGGAGAGGTGGCTGAGCGGTCGAAAGCAGCACACTGCTAATGTGTTGAGCCTCAAAAGGGTTCCGAGGGTTCGAATCCCTCCCTCTCCGCCGAGAAAAACGCACCCGCGGGTGCGTTTTTTGATGGACGGAGAGGAGAAACGTCCGGGGGACTTTTCGCGAGGGATTCGAAAGGCGGAGCGGGACCCATGTCAGCAGACATGGGTGCGAGCCGGGGTCGCGGAATTTCTTGCGCGACGGCGTAAGAAATATCTGTGATCGAATCCCTCCCTCTCCGCAGTTCATGCGCGTGCAAGTGCAAGGATATTTATAGTTTTTCCCACAAACGGACGCGCTGCTTCAGAGAGCGTCGCGCCAGTCGTTGTCACGTCATCGATGAGGATGATATGCGCATCATTGAGGTCGTGTGCAAGCGCAAATGCGCCAGCAACGTTCTGTAGACGCTCGCTGCGAGAGAGTCGTGTCTGTTGCGGTGTCGCGCGCGTTCGAATGAGCGATTCCGTATCAACGTGTGACAGCGTCCCGTCCTTGAATTCTTGGGGCAGTGACTCGAGCACTTTCTGTATCTGGTTGAATCCGCGCTCGCGCTCGCGTGACGGATGCAGGGGTACCGGCAAAAGGATGACCGGCATGGCGGAATACAGCCGGATATTCGCGATTTCTTCACGCAAATATTCGGCAAGTGCGCTGGCAAGCAGTTTTGCCGCGCTGCCTGCGCGATCATACTTGAGCGCTTTCACCAGATCCTGCACCGCCTGGTCACGGTAGCTGAGGAGCGTGGTGATCGTCGTGCCACATGCTTCATGCTCGAGGGGGGACACCGGTACATCTTCGAGCGAATACGATTCGATGCGGACGACACGCTCTTTGCGCGGGAGGATGACATCGAGCGCGGCCTGGATCATCATCGTAAAACCATGCAGCATGCTAGTATCATTACACTTGCCCCGTTAGAGGCCACGACAAACGTAGCGGTTTTGTGCATAGTGAAAACGTATGAATCCATCGGACGATACAAAGAAAAGAGGGCTCTCTAATGGGGTGTCATTGCTCGAGCAGAAGTGCGTCCCGTGCGAAGGTGGGACGATGCCCCTTTCGATCACGGAAGCGCGGAAGCTTCTCGAGGAAATCCCGTCGTGGACGCTCTCCGCCGACGTGAAGAAGTTGTCGAAATCCTATCGCTTCAAAGATTTTGCTGAAGCGCTCGCCTTCACGAACAAGGTGGGGGAAATCGCGGAAACCGAAGGCCATCATCCCGACATCGTCCTATCGTGGGGAAAGGTGGATATCACGCTTACCACCCACGCGATAGGTGGCCTCTCTGTGAACGACTTCATACTTGCAGCGAAGGTCGAAAAACTGGTGGTATAATCCACTGCAATGGCGTTCTCGCTCGGTTCGCTTACGCAACTTTTTTCGACCGCCCTCTCGAAAGGGGACGATTCGGTGATCGGCATCGATATCGGCGGCTCGTCGGCGAAGGTCGTGCAGCTCCGCAGCGCGCACGGCGCGGCCGTCCTTGAGACCTACGGCGAAATTGCGCTTGGCCCGTATAACAACGAACTCATCGGCAAGGTCGTAAAGCTATCACCTGAAAAATCAGCCGAGGCGCTTCTGGATTTGATGCGCGAAGCGAACGTGACGGCAAAGTCCGGCGGTATTTCGATCCCGTTCGCTTCATCGCTCATCTCGATCCTCGATTTGCCGAAGACCGATCCGGAACAGCTGAAGCGCATGATCCCGATTGAGGCGCGCAAGTACATCCCGATGCAGGTTTCGGAGGTCATGCTCGATTGGTTCATCATCCCCGAAGACCAGAATACCGGCGGCGCGGCCTTTGACCGCATTCAAGAGAAGACGGCGCTGCAGTCGAAGGGGCAGGAGGTGCTCCTTGTCGCGATCCACAACGACACGATCGCCGCGTACCAGACGATCGCGTCGACTGTCGGCCTCAACGTGAAATTCTACGAGATCGAGATTTTCAGCGCGATCCGCAGCTCGCTCTCGCATGGCGTCGCCCCGATCCTCGTCATTGACCTCGGTGCGGCGACGACGAAGATGTATGTCGTCGAGCGCGGCGTCGTGCGCACGACGCACCTTATTACACAGGGCGGCCAGCATATGACGGAGCACCTTGCGCGGTCGCTCTCGTGGGAATTCGAAAAGGCGGAGCGCATCAAGCGCGAACACGGGCTTGTCGAGAGTAACGCGTTCTCGACCGATGAGAACGACCGCATTAGGACCGGTCTCATATCCACACTCGAGCGTATTTTTAATGAGGCGGACAGGGTACTATTGAGCTACGGGAAGCGGTACAACAAGGACGTATCGCACATCATCCTCACCGGGGGAGGTGCCTCGCTTCCCGGCCTCCGCGCGTTCGCGAACGAATCGCTGAAGCGCGAGGTGGATATCGCGAACCCATTTTCACGCACCGAAGCACCGGCATTCCTCGAGAAGGTGCTTGCGGATATCGGACCAGGGTTTGCCGTTGCGACGGGGTGTGCGCTCCGTGAGCTGCGAAGAGGGTAGGGACTTTTCGTATGGAATCAAACATAAAATCATCGTTCATTCCGCAGACGCCGATTTCGCCGATGCGCAACACCGGCCCGAGCTCGCGCGGGGGCGGCTTCGACCTTTTCATACTCATCGGTATCGTTATATTCGTCGCGTCCGCAACGCTCGCGGCGGGCGTCTTCCTTTATTCTCAGTACCTTTCGACGAGCGCCGCGAGCAAGCTCGAGCAGCTCGAGCGCGCAAAACAGGCGTTTGAACCGTCGCTCGTCCAGGACCTGACGCGCCTCGACAGCCGGATGCGCGCTGCGAACACGATCCTCGAAGAGCATGTCGCGCCGACGACCCTCTTCCATCTCTTGGAGCAGCTCACCCTCCAGACTGTCGCATTCTCGTCATTCGACTTCACATCGAATGCCGACGGCCTCACGCTCGTCATGAAAGGCCTTGCGCAGAGCGTGAACTCGATCGCGCTCCAGGCGGACCTCTTGGCGAAAAGCGGCGTCATTTCGAATCCGATCTTTTCCAATATCAACCGGCAGATAAACGGCGTGAACTTCGACTTTACGGCAGAGGTGAACGCGGCGGCGCTGAATTACGCTGGCCTTGTCAACGCGGGGGCCTCGCCGATGCAGGACGTACAAGTACAGGAACCGGCGTCCCCGTTCGGTACGCCGGGCGATTCTGGTCAGCAGCCCCAACCGCAAACGCAACAGATGCAGCCCTCAGGGCAGCCGATGCAGCCCGCAGGGGGACAACAAATCCCGGGGACGGGCGCCCCTCCTGACCTATGACAAAGAGCATCATCTCATTCATCTGCCTCGCGTCCGCGATCGCGCTCTTTTTCTTCTATACGAAGCCGGCATACGACGGCCTCGATACCGTGAAGGAGAAGATCACGCAGTACAACCAAGCGCTTGACAAGGCCGCGGAGCTGCAGCGCCTCAAACAATCACTCCTCTCGCGGTATAATTCGTTCAATCCGGCAGACATCGACCGGCTGCACAAACTGTTGCCGGACCATGTGGACAACGTGCGGCTTGTCCTCGACCTCGATACTCTCGCGTCGAAACACGGGCTCGCGCTCCAGAATGTCGTGATTTCAGCTGCGGCACCTGAAGATCCGGCGGCCGCGGAAATCATAGGTCCTTCGCTCGAAGAATACGGGTCGCTCACCCTTGGCTTCGCGACGACAGGGGCATACGACCGCTTCGTCACCTTCCTTGCAGACCTCGAGAAGAGTTTGCGCGTCGTGGACGTCGTCGAACTGAAGATCACGCCGGCAGCCTCGACGGGCGGAGCTGAGCCGACGTACCGCTTCGACATCGTGCTCCGCACGTATTGGCTCAAATAACATATGGCGCTTTTCAAGAACAAGTTCGTCGTGATCGCCATAGCCGGCGTCGTCCTCGCGACGGTCGTCTGGTATTCGTTCATGCGCGATGATTCGACGCAGCTCCTCGCGACCGAGGACCTCACGGAATCGACGAGCGTTGACAGTGACGTCGTCGGTGTCCTCCTGCAGCTCCGTGCCGTTTCCCTCTCGGGAACGATTTTCACGGATCCCGCGTTCCAGGCGCTCCAGGATTTCGGCAGTGAGATAATCCCCGAACCGGTCGGACGCCCGAACCCGTTCGCACCACTCACTGGCTCCGGGACGACGACGCAGCCGCGAGGACAGCAACGGCCGGCGCCGGCCCGCTAATATGCCCCCTGCAAGTACACAACCGGGTCTCTCGGCCTCTTTTGGCGTACCGGAAAAAACGCTTGCCGACACGAAGATTCCGTACGAGATGCTGAAGTACATCCCGCAGGAGAGCGCGGAGCATTACCGTTTCGCGCCGATCGGTGTCACGGACGGCGTCCTCGAAGTGGGGATGGTTGATCCCGACAACATTGCGGGCGTTGATGCGCTGAACTTCATCGCACGTAAGACCGGGATGCCGTTCAAGGTCTTCAAGATCTCCGAAACTGACTTTGCACGCATCGTGAAGATGTACCAAGGCCTGGGGAGCGACATGGACCGTGCGCTTACCGACCTTGAGACGGAGAAGAAAGGGGAAGTAAAGGGATCGGTAGAAGACGACATGGAGTACCTCCTCGACCTCGGCACCTTGAACGAGCAGCAAAAGGATACGGGAGCCCTGCAGGAGGACGCGCCGGCGATCAAGATCGTCTCGACGATCCTGCGCTATGCGATCGACGGCCGGGCGTCCGACATCCACATCGAGCCGACGCCTGCGGGCGTCCGTGTCCGCTACCGTGTGGACGGCGACCTGCACACGAGCGTCATCCTACCCTCGAATACGCATCGTGCGATCGTCGCGCGCATCAAAGTGCTCTCCTCGATCCGCCTTGACGAGAAACGCCGCCCGCAGGACGGCCGTTTCTCCGCGAAATTCGACGAACGCCAGATTGACTTCCGCGTCTCGACGTTCCCGTCATATAGCGGCGAGAAGATCGTGATGCGCATCCTCGACCGCGAACAAGGCTTCATCCCGGTGGACAAGCTTGGCCTTTCCGAGCGCGACGTTCGCATCGTCAAAAAGGCGATCCAGGCGCCGCACGGCCTCATCCTTATTTCCGGCCCAACAGGATCCGGTAAATCCACGACGCTCTACTCGATGCTTGCGGAACTCGACCGTGAGCACAAGAACGTGCTCTCCCTTGAAGATCCGATCGAGTATTACATTGACGGCATAATCCAATCGCAGGTGCGGCCGGAAATCGGCTACACGTTCGCCACAGGCCTCCGTACCACGCTGCGCCAGGATCCTGATATCATCATGGTGGGCGAGATCCGCGACGGCGAAACGGCAAAACTAGCCATACAGGCGGCGCTCACCGGCCACCTTGTGCTTTCGACGATCCACACGAACGACGCGGTGGGCACGATCCCTCGCCTCATTGACATGGGTGTGGAGCCCTACCTCATTCCGCCGGTTTTAGTCCTTTCGATGGCGCAACGCCTCGTCCGTACGCTCTGCCCGGGAACAGGGAAGGAGTTCGACCTCTCCGCGAGCGATTTGAAGAGCATCGAAGAGGAAATGGCGACGTTGCCGAAACAGCACCGCTTCCCAATCCAGAAGAAAGCGTATGAGCCGGAGAGGACGCAATCGTGTCCCACGGGCCTCCGCGGCCGTATGGCCGTCTTTGAGGCGATGGAGATGACGCAGGATATCGAAAAAGTCATCCTCACGAGCCCTGTCGAATCAAAGCTGCGTGAAGCAGCGCGCATGCAAGGTATGACCAGTATGCGCGAAGATGCCGTGCGCAAGGCGTTCGCGAAGCAAATTCCCTTTAGCGAGATCAATACGCTCTCGAATGTCCTCATGGAAGAAGAGCTGGTCCCGCCGCCGGCAGAGCCGGAGGTCCCGCCTGAAGCGGATGCTGAGCCTGAACCCGAAAAAACAACATAACGCTCATGAACGAAGATACCCCCCACTCAATACTCATCGTGGACGACGACAAGTTCCTCCTCGACATGTACTGTCTCAAATTCTCGCAGGCAGGATATTCGGTGCAGCCGAGTTTCTCGGTCGGGGAGGCGCTGACCGCCATCCGGGGCGGGTATGTGCCGGATGCGATCTTGTTCGACGTCACGATGCCGGGGGAAGACGGGTTCGCCCTCCTTCAGAAATTGCGCGACGAGAAACTTGCCGTGGGGGCTCGTCTCATCGCCCTTACGAACCAATCTTCGGATGCGGACAAGAAGCATGCCGAAGAGCTCGGCGTGGACCGGTACGTCGTGAAGGCGAGCATGATCCCATCTGAAGTTGTGCAGATGGTGAAAGAAGAGCTTGCTAAAAAATAAGGTACAATCACCATATGGAAGACCACGGTTCCTTATTGAAAAAATACATCAACGTGCTGGTCCACGAAGGCGCGTCCGACCTGCATCTCTCGACGGGCGCGCATCCCACGATCCGTGTCGCGGGGTCTTTGACTCCCATGCTCAAAGAGCCAGTCCTCACGCCCGCTGACACGATGGGGTTCGTGAAAGCGCTCCTCACCAAGGAACAATTTGAACGCTTCACGGCGAACCTCGAGGCTGATTTCGCATACGAAACTGAAGACAAGAACCGTTTCCGCGGGAACGCCTTCATGCAGCGCGGTGCGGCGGCGATCGCGCTGCGCTTCATCCCGAAAAGCATCCGCACGCTGCAGGAACTGAACTTGCCCGACATCTTGGAAACCTTTGCGCGCAAGTCGCAAGGGTTTTTCCTCGTCGTCGGCCCGGTAGGGCAGGGAAAGACGACGACGTTGGCGAGCCTCATCGAGATGATCAACACGGAGCGGCTTGAACACATCGTCACCATCGAAGATCCGATCGAATACGTCTTCGAGCCGAAGCGGTCGCTCATTGACCAGCGCGAAGTCCTCCTCGACACGCGGAGCTTCGAGTCGGCGCTCCTCTCGGCATTCCGTCAGGACATCGACGTCCTCCTCATTGGGGAAATGCGCGGGCAAGAGACGATGTCGGCCGCGGTCACCGCTGCGGAAACCGGCCACCTCGTCCTCTCCACGCTCCACACCAATAACGCCGCGCAGACGATCGACCGCATCATCGATACGTTCCCGGCAGCACAACAAGACCAGATCCGCATCCAACTCGGCTCGTCCTTAGCGGGCATCTTCAGTCAACGCCTCATCCCACGCATCTCAGGCGGTCTCATCCCGGCATACGAGCTCCTCATCAATAACAAGGCGATTGCCAACTTGATCCGCGAAAAGCGCACGCACGAGATCAACACCGTGATTGAGACGTCGTCGGCTGACGGTATGATCGACATGAACCGCTCCCTTGCGGAGCTGGTCTCGCGCGGGGAGATCACCGTCGAGAGCGCGTACCAGTACTCCTTGAACCCCAACGTCCTGCAGAAATTGCTTTAACGTATGTCACTTTTTACGTACACTGCGCTTGACGAGCAGGGCGCAAAGCGCGAGGGCACGATTGATGCAGTGAACGTGGACGTCGCGATCTCCGCCTTGCAGCGGCGCGGCCTCATCATCTCGTCCATCGACTCGGCCGAGCCGAAGCAGGCATGGACGCTGCAGAGCAAAGTCGCGCTCTTTAATGGTATCAAGGGTTCCGACATCGTCATGCTCTCGCGGCAGATGACGACGCTCTTCGAGAGCCAGGTGTCTGCCTTACGTGCATTCCAACTCCTTGCTGCCGAAGCGCGCACACCGAAACTCGCGGACGTCCTTTCGTCGATCGCATCAGACATCCAGAGCGGTTCACAGATCTCCAGCGCGCTCTCGAAGCATCCGAACGTCTTTTCCTCCTTTTATGTGAACATGGTGCGCGCAGGCGAAGAGGCCGGAAAACTGGACGAGACGTTCGCATTCCTCGCGGACTACCTCGACCGCAACTACGAGATCTCGTCGAAAGCGAAGAATGCGCTCATCTACCCGGCGTTCATCATCGCGACCTTCGTCGTCGTCATCGTCCTCATGATGACGCTTGTCATCCCGAGGCTTGCCATAATGCTCACCGAAGTTGGACAGGCGGTGCCTGTCTATACGCGCATCATCATCGGCATGAGCGAGCTTCTCGTGGACTATGCTTTTTTGTGGGTCGTATTCATCATTGCGGGCGGCGGCTTCCTCTTCCGTTTTGCGAAGACAAAGGCGGGAAGCGAGATGTTTTCCCGCGCACGCCTGCAAGTTCCCGTCATCGGCGGCATTTACAAGAAGCTATACCTCTCCCGTATCGCCGACAACCTCTCGACAATGCTCAAATCGGGCATCCAGATCCTCCGCGGTCTTGAGATTACCGGCACCGTCGTCGAAGACCCGACGTACGAGCGCGTCATGACTGAAGCTGCAAGCGATGTGAAAGGAGGCCTGCCGGTTTCCGAAGCGTTCCGCAAGCACCCGGAGATTCCTGGCATCGTCGTCGCGATGATCAAGATTGGCGAAGAGACCGGTAATATGGGGAACATTTTGGACTCCATGGCGAAGTTCTACCGCCGTGAAGTTAATAATGCGGTGGACACGCTTGTTTCCCTGATCGAGCCGTTTATGATCGTCTCCTTGGCCGTCTGCGTCGCCGTGCTCCTCGCTTCCGTCTTGGTTCCGATCTACAACATCGCCGGCAGTATCTAACGCCTGCCCAGGAACCAACAGTGGCCTCCACTTGTTGAGACGCGCCAATGTTATCGAAGGCGGGAAATCGGACCTACGTGCGTTCGAAGGTTACAGAAATTTCTCTCAACAAGGCCAATGTTTGGTGCGGGGATATCCACACCTCTGCCACAGGTTCATCCATATCTGCCGTATGATGTCCGATATGGGAAACAAAGGGCGGGGCTTCACGCTATTCCGTACAAGTGAATCGCGAGGATTTACTTTGATCGAATTGCTTGTTGTTATCGCCATCATCGGCATCCTCTCGTCGGTCGTCCTGGCGTCCTTAAATGGCGCGCGCAAGAAGGGCCGCGATGCGCGGCGTATCTCCGACCTGAAGCAGATCCAGCTCGCGCTTGAGATGTACTACGATTCGAACTCGAGCGAGTATCCTGATTCCGCGTCATCGCTCGCGTCCACCTATATCTCGACGCTGCCGACGGATCCGCAAGGGGGTAGCTATTCGTATGACAACCTCACCGCCGCTGGTGCCGCCTGCGCGGTCGCTTCCGGTGTGTGTACTAATTATGTCCTCGGTGCGACACTCGAGGATTCCACGAACGCTGCCCTCTCGAGTGATATAGATGGCTCGGTGGGGAGTGTAACCTGCACCGATCCGGTGTATTGCGTGCAGCCCTAATTATCAATTATCCACTTAATTAATTTCGATATGAACAGAATTTCCCGCGGCTTCACCTTGATCGAACTCTTGGTGGTGATCGCCATCATCGGCATCCTCTCGTCGGTCGTCCTGGCGTCCCTCAATAGCGCCCGCGTCAAAGGCCGCGATGCACGTCGTGTTTCCGATGTAAAGCAGCTCCAGCTTGCGCTTGAGCTTTATTATGACAACAACCAGAGCTACCCAGTGGGTAGCGGCGCCGCCTCGACCACGCTCGCCGCCTTGGTAAGCGCTAACTTCATCTCGTCTATCCCGCAAGATCCGACGAACGCCGGCAACTACGTCTACACGTACGCATCGGCAAACCTTGACGGGACTGCCTGCTCGGCAGCGACCTGCCCAAGCTACATCGTGAGGGCCGCCATCGAAGGCTCCAGTGCGGTTCCGGCCGGTGACGTTGACGGTACGGCAGCCGGGCTTGATTGTGCCGACACAGGAACGCCTCCGTATTACTGCATGAGGCCGTAAGATACCTCTGCAACCTCAAAAAGCCGCCCGTACGGGCGGCTTTTTGCATGCTAGTATTCGCTCGATGCTGGAAATCATTGTCCCCGCGCTTTTTGGTCTCATCCTCGGCAGTTTCGCGAATGTCCTCATCCTCCGGGAGGAAACAGGGGAGAGTATCGATGGGAGGAGCCATTGTCCTTCATGTAAGCGGACACTCGAGTGGTACGAACTCTTCCCCGTGCTTTCCTTTATCCTCCTTCGCGGGAAATGTCGGACGTGCCGTGCACGGATTTCGTGGCAGTATCCTTTGGTCGAGATTCTCGTTGCGCTGGGAGTCGCTATCGTGTGGCTCGCACCGATATCCCTCGTCCAAAAAGTGCTTGGTATTCCTAGCATCTTCATCCTCATCTGCATTGCCGTCTATGATTTCCGTACGACGTATATCCCTGATCGGTGGGCGTACGTGTTCGCCGCGTGCGCGCTGGCCTACGCGTTTGCGTCTCCTCTCACACCGGGTATGTGGTACCTGGTACTTCTTTCCGGGCCGGTCATCGCCCTCCCGCTTTTTCTCCTGTGGTTGTTTTCGGCCGGGACATGGATGGGCCTCGGGGACGCGAAGATAGCGCTCGGCTTTGGCTGGTTGCTCGGCATGGGAGGCGGCTTCCTTGCGCTTGGCCTCGCATTCGTCCTTGGCGCGATAGTCGGTCTTGCACTTATCGGGATAACTCGTTTGGGGAACCGGGAGGACGGCCTTACAATGAAAAGCGAGGTGCCGTTCGGCCCGTTCCTCATTCTCGCGTTATGCATCGTGTGGTTTTCAGATCTCTACGGACTCGGTCTACCCGGGGTTCTCGGGGATTTTCTCTCATTGAACTGATGGTTGTAACGGCGATTTTCGTCATACTCTCGGCAATCGTCCTCGCGAACAACTCCCGCTTCGGCAATGTCATCATCTTGCAGAACCTGACGCACGACATCGCGCTTAGCGTCCGCGAATCCCAGGTCTACGGCATCGCCGTGCGCCGGTTCGACCCGTCGTCAGGTCCCGGGATCTTCACCTACGGCTACGGCGTCCACTTTGCCCCAGGAACCACGTTCGAGCTTTTTGCGGACGTGAATGCGAACGGCAAGTGGGACGCAGGAGAGACAGTGAAGCAGACCACCATTTCCGGCGGCTTTTCGATCAATGATTTATGCGCGCCCGAAGGCGACTGCGGTAAAAGCCGCGTGGACATCCTCTTCAAACGACCCGAGCCAGACGCGTGCATCAGCGTTGCAGGGGCAGTGTCCCTGGGCGGAGACGGCCGTTGCCAATCAAGCGTCCAACGGGCCGTGATCGAGATTACGTCGTCCCGCGATGACGTGGCGAGCCTTACGATCGAAGCGTCGGGGCAGATTTCCGTCCAATGAGTATGAAATTCCACGACACAAGGAAATTGGGTGAGAAGGGATTCACCCTGATCGAGCTTACCGTCTCAGTCTCGCTCTTCATCGTCATCATGCTTGTTGCAGTCGGCGCCCTGCTTTCCCTGGTGAACGCGAACCGGAAGGCCCGTGCGCTCGAAAGCGTCATCAACAACCTCAATATCACCCTCGATGGTATCGTCCGCGCCGCGCGCATGGGGTCGAAATATAACTGCGGGGGCGCAGGCATCCCCGACCCGGCGACGGGCGCGAACTGTGCGGAGGGCGGGACAACGTTCTCGTTTGCCCCGTACGGGTCGGATGACGATGTGCAGGCAGAACGCTTTGTCTATACGTTCTCGAACGGCCAGCTCTATCGCTCGACGGAGGGCGGGTCCAGTGCGGTCGCCATCACGGCGCCGGAAGTCTCGATCAGCGACCTTACGTTTTATGTTGTCGGCACTGTGGTCGGTGACGTCGTACAGCCGAAGGTCGTCATGGTCGTGAAGGGGACCGCGGGGGATACCGAAAACACGCAATCGTCCTTCTACATCCAGGCGACCGCCGTGCAACGCACGCTTGATATATGAACCACGTCCCACAAGATCGAGGCATGACATTGATTGAGACGCTTGTCGCGATCACCATTCTGTCCGTTGCGATCGTCGCCCCAATGTCGCTCACGATCCAGAGTCTCCTTGCGGCGTACTATGCGCGCGACCAAGTCGTCGCGTCCAACCTCGCCCAAGAGGCGATCGAGAGCGTCCGTGCCGTGCGCGATGGGAACATCTTGCGCATCGCGCTCAACATTCCGGAAGGCTCGTGCACGCCGACGAACTTGCTCTGCGGCATCCCGATCGGCGAGGATTTCATGATTGACACGCGTGACAACGAGATCACCGAATGTGATATCGATGGCACGTCCGCATGCAATCCGCTGCAGACCGATCCCGGGGAGACGCTCTACGGCTACCAATCGGGGTGGGTTGATACGCAGTTCGTCCGCATCGTACGTGCCGAGTTTGTAGACGTAGCGGAAAACGAGATTCGTATCACGGTTACGGTAACCCGGGAAGGCGGCGGTGTGTTCCCATCGGTTGTCATCCACGAAAACCTCTATCGCTGGGTCGAAGACGGGAGCGGAGCTTAATATGGACAAATTTCAATTCTCAATTCGCAATTTTCAAAGAAAGGAACGCGGGTTCACGATCCTGCTCGCGGCGCTTATCGCATCTTTGGTCCTCGCACTCGGCATCTCGGTCTTCACCATCGCGCAAAAGCAACTCATCCTCTCGTCGATCGGCCGCAATTCGCAGTACGCGTTCTATGCCGCTGACACCGCGGCGGAGTGCGCGCTCTATTGGGATGTCCGTGAGAGCGCGTTCGATCCGGCGGCTCCCGTGACGCCGCTTGAATGCGATGGGGACGCGACGGTAGACGTCACGAATGACGGCGGCTCGTATCCCGTGACGTACGAATTCGAATTTGAGCCGAACGGCTACTGTGCGCAGGTCACCGTCATCAAAAACACGGTCCATCCGCGGACGGTGATCCACGCTGACGGCTTTTCCGTCCCCTGCACTGACGTCCAGGTTTCCTCACGTGTCTTGCAACGTTCCGTCGAAATGACGTACTGAAGTAGGGGGCAGGGTATAGCCAATAGGGTATAGGGATGTGGCTTTGTTTTTTTCTCTATACCCTATACCCTATACCCTATACCCTTGGAAAATATGGCCACTATACCGACGGAAGTACGCGATCGCTACAATAAGCTCAAAGAATCTATCAATCGTTACCGCACAGCCTTCCATGTGCACGGGAAAGAGGAGATATCGCAGGAAGCGCTCGACTCGCTCAAAAAGGAACTCGTCGACCTTGAGAATTCGTATCCGTCGCTCATAACGCCTGATAGTCCGTCGCAGCGCGTCGCAGGGGCACCGTTACCCGGTTTTAAAAAGGTGAAGCATGCGATCCCGCAATGGTCGCTGAACGACGCGTTTTTACCGGACGATATTATCGAATTCGACAGAAAAGTGAAGCGTTTTTTGAAGGAGCAATTTCCCAATGCGAATCCGACGTACCTCTGCGAACTGAAGATCGACGGCCTCAAAGTCGTCCTCACGTACGAGAAAGGGATGCTCGTGGCCGCCGCGACGCGCGGCGACGGCGTCGTCGGCGAAGACGTGACGCACAATGTCCGCACGATCGAGAGCGTGCCGCTCTCTTTGCAGCGCCCAGTGGATATCATCGTCGAAGGCGAAATCTGGTTGCCGGA
>Ga0207952_1000186_pt1 | contig 63640 bp, 53 predicted proteins | sample SubbioR12Aug_8Ca_FD_184831 | JGI IMG/M metagenome (GOLD analysis project Ga0207952, IMG submission 184831) | Serpentinite rock and fluid subsurface biosphere microbial communities from McLaughlin Reserve, California, USA - CR12Aug_8Ca (SPAdes) | ecosystem: Environmental > Terrestrial > Deep...
CCCCCCCCCGTACGTTAATACGTCCCCCAATAATTACACACTTTTATAAAACATCATTGGAGGAGTTTCTATGAGTTCTCAATTTATAAAATTTTATTTTTTTAGTAACTCCTCAATTCTTCTTGCCAAGGGAATTTATGCAATAGATACTGACAACGATAAACACCTCACAATTATCATTTCATTTTACAAGGAATAAAACATAATGAGCAATTCAAACTTCAATAAAACAACCATCAGTTTTGCGGGCGTACTGTTGGTAGTGCTTGTAATCGCATATTTTGAGTTACGCAACATCAACGAACAACAAGATGCCGAAGCAGCGCGAACACATACGCAAGCGGTGCTCACCACACTCCAAAAAATTCTCCCGCAACTGCAAGATGTGGAAACCGGACAGCGCGGTTTTGTTATCACCGGCAACGAACATTTTCTTGAACCGTATTACACCGGAACACAAAAAGTGTATCGGGAATTTGATAAACTTCGCGCACTTGATTCTCATAAATTTCTTCATAAGCGCCAATTAGATTCTCTCCAACTTCTCATCGCCAAACGGTTAGAAATTTCACGTCGTATAGTTGAGCTACGGAAAAATGAAGGGTTCGAAGACGCGCAAAAACAAACCGCTTTAGAGGAAGGAAAGAAAACAATGGACAAAATTCGTTTTTTTATTTCTCAAATGGAGCAATCGGAGAACGTGATGCTCACGAACATCAGCGTAGAACTTGATGAAAGTTCTCGTAACACAACGTATGTTATCATCTTCGGAATTATCTACGCATTTTTCTCTCTTGCAATTTCCGGGTTTCTTATTCAACGGGAAAATAAAAAACGTAAAACAGTGGAAGAGAAACTTCAGCAAAGTTTAAAGGAAGTATCCGATTATAAAATTGCTTTGGATGAATCTGCGATAGTAGCCATCACCGACCAAAAAGGAATTATCAAATCCGTCAACGATAACTTTTGTACAATTTCTAAATACAGCAGAGTAGAACTCATCGGACAAGACCACCGCATTATTAATTCCGGTTATCATCCGAAAGAATTCATTCGCGATTTGTGGGTAACAATTGCGAAAGGAAAAATTTGGAAAGGCGAAATAAAAAACAAAGCAAAAGACGGAACCATTTATTGGGTGGATACAACCATAGTTCCTTTTCTTGACGAACAGGGAAAACCGTTTCAATATCTTGCTATCAGAGCTGATATTACTGAACGAAAAAAAACGGAAGAGAAACTGTTGGAAATGAATACGGTACTGGAACAGCGTGTCCTTGAGCGAACAGAAGAACTCAACCTCATCCTCAATTCCGTTGGCGAAGGAATTTATGGTTTGGATTTAGAAGGAAAAGCAACATTCATCAATCGCGTTGGCGCAAAAATGTTAGGGTGGAGTGAAAAAGAGTTTATCGGACAAGTTGTTCACACAATATCACATCACACAAAGAAAGATGGTTCGAAGTATCCGCGCGAAGATTGTCCAATCTATGCTACATTCAAGGATGGAACGGTTCATCGTTTGGAAGATGATGTTTTTTTTCGCAAAGACGGAACAAGTTTTCCGATTGAATTTGCCAGCACGCCAATTTGGAATAACGGAAAACTTTCGGGCGCAGTCGTGGCGTTCAAAGATATTACCGAACTCCAGATTCAACAAAAGAAATTGAAGGAAACGTCTCTGCAAGCAACAACCGTTATAAACTCGAGCAACTATATATTCTATCGGGCAAATGCTTTCGACGATTTTGATATACAGTTTTTAAGTGAGAACTTTCGAACGGTACTCGGATATACTCTGGAAGAAGGTTACGCAAATGGATTTTGGGTAAATAACCTTCACGAAGAAGATAAAGAGATTGTGTTTGAAGGGCTGAACAAACTCTTTGAAAAGAACGCTTATACCTTTGAATATCGTTTCAAACGCAAAGACGGAACGTACCGCTGGATGATTGATGAATCGAAAGTTGTCCGCGATGAACAAGGTAATCCGAAAGAATTAATTGGTTCTTGGGCAGATATCACCGAACGAAAAAAAGCGGACGAACAAATCAAAACACAGAGTGAACTCATTGAATTAATCAACGACGCTGTTTTTCTTACGGACATGGAGAGAACTATCTTGTTCTGGAACAATGGAGCCGAACGGATGTTAGGTTACACAGCCCACGAAGCGCTTGGAAATAATTTATTTAAGATGCTAAAAACCCGCGTGACCAATTATCCAAGCATTGAAGCAGCACGCGCCGAACTGGAACAGGTGGGTTCCATAGCAATTGAATTACTCTGTACGACAAAGGACGGAAGAGACCTTTTTATTGAAGGCACAGCCAAAATAATTAAAGATTTACGTAAGAGACCCGAATCAACCCTCGTTATTTTTAAGAATATCACCGAACGAAAAAAATCAGAAAAGCAAATCAAACAACAAGCCACACTCATTGATTTTATCAGTGATGGAGTTTTCCTTCTTGATGAGCAATACAGAGTTCTCTTTTGGAGCAAAGGAGGAGAACGGATGTATGGCTACACATCGGAAGAAGCAATAGGAAAAAATATCATTGAACTTCTTCAAATGAAACCCGTTGTCCAATCGAATATCAATGATACCGTGCAACAGTATGAGAAAGCAGGAAAAATAAAAACAGAATTAATTGTTACGACAAAAGATGGAAGAGAACTCCATATAGAAGCAGTTGCCGATTCTTTCAACGATATGTTTGGTAATTTGAAATCAACTCTCGTAATGCACAGAGACATCACCGAACATAAAAAATTGGAAAAACAGTTTCTCCGTACACAACGAATGGAAAGCGTAGGAACACTTGCCGGAGGAATTGCGCACGATTTAAATAATGTGCTTTCTCCCATTATGCTTTCATTGCAAATGCTACGCCGAAAACTTCCCGAAGAGAAAGATCAAAAGTTTATTACAATAATTGAAGATAGTGCAACACGCGCGGCAAATCTCGTGAAACAAGTTCTCGCATTTTCTCGCGGTGTAGAAGGCGAACGCAAACCGATGCAAGTGCGACATCTTGCTAACGAAATAAAAAAATTTATGTTAGAAACATTTTCCGCAAACATCGAAGCGAAAGTAAACATTCCAAAAGAGGTGTGGACGGTGAATGCCGACGCAACGCAAATCCATCAAGTGCTTCTCAATTTATGCGTAAATGCTCGTGATGCAATGCCCAACGGCGGAACGATAACCATCGAAGCGGAAAATTTGTTGGTGGATGAACACTATGCAAAGATGAACACCGAAGCAAAAGTGGGACCGTATATTATTCTTTCCGTGCGTGATAGCGGAGAAGGAATGTCGCCGGAAATTCAAGCAAAAGTGTTTGAGCCATTCTTCACGACAAAAGAAATTGGCAAAGGAACGGGACTTGGACTTTCGACCGTGTTTTCCATTGTGCGGGGACACGACGGTTTTATCACTCTCTACAGTGAAGTGGGAAAGGGAACGCAATTCAAAATTTATCTTCCCGCGCTTCAATCATCAGAAACGCAACAAGCGGAAGAAAAACGCGCAGAACTTCCTTTCGGCAATGGTGAAACAATTCTCCTCGTGGATGATGAAGTTGCTGTTCGGGGAATTACCAAACTTGTTCTCGAATCCAATGGGTACAACGTTCTCACCGCCAACAACGGCGCAGAAGCAATGGAAGTATTCGCTGCAAATAAAGATACGATTCATCTTGTGTTGACGGATATGAATATGCCGGTAATGGATGGCGCGGCGCTCATTCACGCTTTACGGAGCATTGCACCAAACACAAAAATCATTGCCGCAAGCGGATTAGCAGATAAGAAAAAAATGGAGAATGTAGAAAGTTTACAAGTAAATGCCTTTCTCGGAAAACCGTACACAGCGGAGAAGTTGCGGGAAACGTTGGAGAAGGTGTTGAAAGTTTAGAGTTGCGGGTTACGAGTTACAAGTTTTGCAAAAGGGTGGAGTAATGGAGAAATGGATTGATGGAGTTATCGAAATCAAGCCCGAAGGGCTGAAATGATTATAGAACAATAAAACGTGATAATACCATTGTGTCTTGGTGCCTTTGTGGTCAACGACTCGTAGAGTAAAAAAATTAAACACCTCTACGAGCCGTTGGCAAAACACGAAGAAAATTTTATTCAAAAATAATCTTGTGAAGAATTTTGAAAGAAAGTTCAACAAATCTCCCTTATCAAAAACTCTCTCGCCTCTCCCCAACTTCTAAATAGTTTAGCGCAACAACCCAACACCCAGCCGCAAATTTCCATCTTTGAGTATATTTGGCGCGAAAATTTAAACAGCCAAACAATACCGAATTCCAATGCTCGACGTTTCGAAAAAAATTAAGACACTCCGCACGGCAACAGCGCAAGCAATCCTGAAAGCGAAAGCCGACACGATTACACTCATTCGTCAAAACAAAATTCCCAAAGGTAACCCGCTCGAAGTGGCAAAAGTTGCCGCAATTCAAGCCGCAAAAAACACCAGCCAGATTATTCCGTATTGTCATCCGTTGCCGATTGATTTTGTCGGTGTGGAATTTGCGCTCGGAGAAAACACGATTTCCGTAACCACAACCGTCAAAGCGATATACAAAACCGGCGTTGAAATGGAAGCGCTCACCGCCGCATCGGTTGCCGTGCTTACGATGTACGATATGATGAAGATGCTCGATGAAGAGATGGAAATGTTGAGCGTAAAACTCATCAGTAAAAAAGGGGGGAAATCGGATTTCAAAGATTTGTTCGTAACTCCGCTTCGTGCCGCAGTGCTGGTAATGAGCGATTCAATTTCTTCCGGGAAAAAAGATGACCTCTCGGGACAACTCATAATCGAACGATTGCAACGGGAAAAAATTGAAGTGGCGGACTACAAAATTATTCCCGACGATGCGGAAAAAATTGTTGAAACAATTTTGCACTATGCAGATACGATGAAACTCGACTTGGTGCTTACAACCGGCGGAACAGGTTTCAGTCCGCGCGATACAACTCCCGAAGCGATGAAAAAAATTATCGAGCGCGAAATTCCCGGCATACCAGAAATGCTGCGCGCGTACGGACAGGAACGGACACCGTATTCAATGCTCTCGCGGGGGAAAGCAGGCATTCGCGGGAAAACAATAATCGTGAATCTTCCTGGCTCGAAAAGAGGCGTTGCGGAATCGCTTGATGCGTTGTTTCCCTCCGTGCTTCACTCCTTTAAAATGTTATGGGGCGGCGGCCATTTGGAAAAGTAGAAATTGATTCTTTTTTCTCAATAAGAGGCAAAACCTCGCCAATCAACTTGAACCCATTCCCCGTTTCACTTTCTCCGCTCCCATCGAACACTTTTTTGTTTCCTTCTTTCTTTTCCTCGCCGCAATTTTTTCCTATCTTTTGCCCGTTAAATTTTATATGACTTCGATAGAATGAATGAATTTTCGGCGGAAATTTACCACCGCACCAATACTTTTGAAACCAAACAGCAACGCGTTGGATAACTAATGCCCAAAAACTGTTCCCGCTGTAATGCGCCGATAACCCAAGCCGATAAATTTTGTCCCGAATGCGGCGCCAAAATTGATTGGGGAGCGGAGGGGGGCGCAGACTTATATAATTTTTTTGCTGCCAAACCTTCCACCACCAAGGGAAAAACGAAATCGGAATCGCACTGCGAATTTTGCGGACACAAAAATAAGAAGGGCGCAACGTTCTGTGAAGGATGCGGTTCCATACTTCCCACGGCAAACGTGCCTGATGCCGATGAGCCCGCAGAGTTTCAGTTATTATTCAACCAACCGAATGTTGAAGAACAGCCAACGAGCGCGCCGTTAAACGTGTTCCCAGCCCCTCCGCCGGAAGAAATTCCCGTGAAAAAAGAAGTGCCGAAACCAAGCGTTCCCAAACGTGAGATGCCCAAAGAAGAATCGGCACCGTTCCGCCCCGCACCTGTACCGGAAAGAGAAGCGGAACCGGTAAAGAAAAAACAACACCACGTTCCCAAGCAACACCAAAAACAAAAAATGGAATTGTGGAAAATTTATCTTATCGTCGCCGTCGTATTATTGCTGCTGATTCTCTTGTATGCATATTTTCAGGAGGGAAAAACGGCAACACCGGTTTCAAATACCGTCCAGAGCGGACCAACGTTGGAACATCTCCAACATCTCGAAGAAGAAGTACGCGCAAACCCGAATGATGCAACCGCACAGTTGAATTACGCAAACAGTTTACACGATGCCCGCTCGTTTCACAAAGCGATTGAAGAATATAAAAAATACCTCGCGCTTGTTCCCGATAATCCCGATGCGCGGGTGGATTTGGGGATTTGTTATTTTGAAAACGGGAACGCAGATGCTGCAATCACCGAAATGAAAAAAGCGATTGAGTATCATCCGCAACATCAGAAAGCGTATTTCAACATCGGCATTGTTTCGCTCAACAGCGGAAATTTGGAACAGGCGAAAGAGTATTTTCAAAAAACAGCATCGTTGAGCGCCGCCACGGAAACCGGAAAACGCGCGCAAGAACTTTTACAAACACATTTTCAATAATCATTCACCAATAATTCATAGAAAGAAAAATCAATGCCTTCAGGAAAAAAACGTAAACGCCATAAAATGGCAACCCACAAACGAAAGAAACGCTTACGAAAGAATCGGCATAAGAAGAAAAACCGATAGGGCGTTGGTTTAAGGTTTGTGGTTTGTGATTTGCGGTGATGAACTCATCTACGCACTTCACAAACCTCCAATCCTCGACCGCCAACCGACTTAATAAAGAAAACGCAAATGAAATTTTCAGTTGTTACTGCTCTGCTTATTTGCATTTCCTCGTACGGATGGAGTTGGGGAAGTTGGGCGCATAAAACCATCAATCGGCGTGCTGTGGAAAATCTGCCGAAAGAAATGCAACCGTTCTATAACAAACACGTTGACTGGATTGAACAACATTCCGTTGACCCCGATAATGTTCGCGACGCTGAAGACTCCACCGAAGCGCCGAACCATTATATTGATATTGATTACTACGGTCGTTATCCTTTCGATGAACTGCCGCGCAATTTCAATGATGCCGTAGGAAAATTTACGCTTGATACATTGGTTTCAAAGGGAATTGTTCCGTGGCGGATTGTTGCTGTACAGGAAAGTTTGACTAATGCAATGCGAGAGAAAAATATAACTTCAATTTTGAAATGGAGCGCGTGGCTCGGTCATTACGTGGGCGATGCACATCAACCGTTGCACGCCACGCTCAATTACGACGGACAGTATTCAAATCAAACAGGAATACACTGGCGGTTTGAAAGCGCAATGACGAAGAAATTTGGCGACACATATTTATTTCCAAAAACAGAAACGGAATACGTTCATCAACCGCTATCATTTGCGTTTGATATTGTTTTGGAAAGTTACACGTATCTCGATTCCGTACTCGCTGCAGATGTAATTGCGCGCGAGCAAACAGTCGCCCTCGAAATGAAAGCGTTACCACAATTCGGCGATGCGTATTATACCCTGCTGAACGAGAAAGCGGGAACAATCGCAAACAAACAAATCCATAAAGCAATTCAGCGCGTAGCAAATCTATGGTACACCGCGTGGGTCAATGCAGGAAAACCGGCTCTTGATTAGTTGATGTTTTTTTGAACAAGTCTTTTTTTTCCAGCAAGAAGTTTGTATAATTAGCCACAAAATAACAGAGGAAAATCAGTATGTCGCGCGAACAACAAGATGGAATGGGAAAAGGATTAATCGTTGGATTTCTCGTCGGAGGAATCGCCGGAGCAATTACCGCACTTTTACTCGCGCCGAAATCGGGGAGAGAACTCCGCGAAGATATCAAGCAGAAATCCGGCGAACTGAAGGATAAAGCGAAAACAATTATTTCCGACACGGCGCAAAAAGCAAAATCTGTTTTCGATAAAGGGGAAGAAGTGTACGAAGAATCTTCCGACATCGTTGAAGGGGCAATTGCAACGACCACAAAGTTTACCGATGCGGTTCGCGCCGGATATGAGGCATTCAAAGACGAGCGCAACCGCTCATAACCGTAACCACTCATCAATCGTATGGAAATCATAGTCATCATCGCTTCCTTGTGTGTTGCCGGCGTCAGTATTTATCTCGCCACGATATTTGCGCAGATGGGAAAAACGTTGCAACACCTCGACCAAAAAGTTTCTGAGTTACACGAAAAGACCGTTCCGGTTCTTGAAAACCTGAGCGTCATTACCGCAAAAATTAGGACCGTAGCAGAAAATTTTGACGCGCAACTCGATATTGTTCGCGACTCGCTTTTTACTCTCCGGCAAACGGTAGATGAGATTGTAGATTTCAAACGCCGTGTGCAGGACCGATTGGAAGAACCCGTGATGGAATCGGTTACTTTCGCTTCTGCTATTGTGCGCGGCATCAGAACATTTTTCGACAGGTTACGCAGTTGAAGAGATGCCAAGGATTCATTCTATGTATTCATCCGAAAGGGAAATTCGATTTGGCATTGTAAAAAAGCACACGTGCTCCCCCGTTAAGCAATGTGTGCATCGAAACATTCTCCTTTCAAACATCTTCACGACGCTTCCTTCCACCGTAAAACTTTTCGTTGTTTCATTTCCAAGTTTCATTTTTTAATCCACCATTAATGCAGCAATTATTGTATGAAAGAATATACCACTGAACAAATCCGCAACGTTATCCTTGTAGGACACGGAGGCGCGGGAAAAACATCCCTTTCCGAAGCATTGCTCTTTACCGCAGGCGCTTCGACACGCATCGGAAAAATTGACGAGGGTTCTACCCACTCCGATTACCGTTCCGATGAAATTGAACGAAAAATTTCCATCACCACTTCGCTCCTCCATTGCGAGTGGAGAAATGTGAAAATAAATTTTCTTGATACGCCCGGGTACACCGATTTCACCGGCGAAGTGAAAGGAGCGATGCGCGTCGCTGATACGGCAATACTTCTCTTAAAAGCATTCGAAGGGGTTGAAGTCGGAACCGAAATTGCGTGGGGTTACGCGCGTGAGTATAATGTTCCCACAATCTTCCTCATCAATAAGGTGGACGGCGAACACGTCGATTTACCGAAAGTACTCAAAATGGTGCATGACAGATTTGGCGGCGATGCAGCAGTCGTAGAAATGCCGCTTGCGACCGGTCCGAATTTTACGAGCGTTATTGACATTCCGAAGATGAAGACGTTCGTGTATCAAGGCGATAAAGGAAAATATACCGAATCGGAAATTCCTGCAGACCATTTGAATGAAGCCGAGCATTGGCGGCAGGAGTTGCTGGAAAAAGTCGCCGAGAGCGATGAAAAATTATTGGAAAAGTTTTTTGAAAATGGAACGCTTACCGATGATGAATTCCGCGCGGGATTTCAAAATGCATTTCGGGAGCGAAAAATATTTCCCATCATTTCCTGTTCTGCAACAAAAAACATCGGTACCGGCTCACTCCTTGATTTTCTTGTGGATATAACTCCGAACCCCGCGCAACGCGGTCACATAAAGGCGCATCTTACCGGAACCGAAAAGGAAGTCTCCATTCCGACAGAGGCAAATGCAGAACCGGTTGGGTTTGTATTTAAAACTGTTTCCGAACCGCACGTCGGCGAACTTTCCTTCTTCAAAGTCTATTCCGGAAAATTTACGCACGGGTCGGACCTCATCAATCAATCCCGAAGTAAATCCGAACGTCTCTCGCAAGTTTTTGTCATTAACGGAAAAGACCGCAAAGAAGTCGGACATTTGTTTGCCGGAGATATCGGCGCCGTGGTGAAACTGAAAGATACACACACGAATAATACGCTCTCGAGTAAAGCGTTTTCCGTTGTACTTCCACCGATAAAATTTCCTGACCCCGTCATCAGTCAAGCGATAATCGCAAAAACAAAAGGGGACGAAGATAAAATCGGCAACGCGCTCCATCGTTTGCACGAAGAAGACCCTGCATTCGTTGTAACCCACGACCCCGAACTCAATCAAACATTAGTGAGCGGACAGGGAGAATTGCACATTACTATTATGGTGAAGCGAATGAAGGAACGATACGGCGTGGATGTTGATATTAAAGAACCGCGGCTTCCCTTCCGAGAAAGAATCCGTGGTACCTCGCGCGTGAGTTACCGGCATAAAAAACAAAGCGGCGGCGCAGGGCAATTCGGCGAAGTCTATTTTCATATGGAACAATATCGTGAAGGAGCACCCTACCCGAATGACCTTTCCATTCGTGGAAAAGAATTGGAAGATTTACCGTGGGGAGGAAAATTAGAATTTGTTACCGCCATTGTTGGAGGGGCAATAGATGCGAAATTCGTTCCGGCGGTCAAGAAAGGAATTATGGATATTATGACCAGCGGCGTTATTGCTGGTTATCCCGTTGCCGACGTGCGCGTTATTTTGCACGACGGGAAAATGCACCCGGTGGATTCCAATGAAAATGCATTTAAAACCGCAGGGCGTATGGCATTCAAAGAGGGATTCCTGCAAGCAAAGCCAGTGTTGTTCGAACCGATTTATGAAATTGAAGTCGCCGTTCCCGAAGAAAATATGGGCGATGTTATGGGTGATATTTCCGGTCGGCGCGGAAAAATTCTGGGAATGGATTCCAACGGCAGTTATCAGATTGTGAAAGCGCAGGTCCCGTTGAAAGAATTGTACCGCTACTCGACCACCGTTCGTTCGATGACGCAGGGACGCGGCATTCACAAGCAAAAATTTTCGCACTACGAAGAAATGCCGCGCGAAACAATGGAGAAAGTTATCGCCGAAGCAAAACATAAAGTAGAAGAAGAATAAAACAAGATTTGAGGTTTGGGATTTGAGTGATGAGAAAAAAACTGATGTAGTTTGAATCTCAAACCTCAAACCTCAAACCTCAAACCTCAAACCTCAAACCGATGGAAAGATTATGGTCTCCGTGGCGCTCAAAATACATTGCCACATTCGCCGAAAAGAACACCGCCGAAAAAAAAACGCCGTGTGTTTTATGCGATGCGTATTATGCAAACGATGATGACGAACGCCTGATTGTGTGGCGAGAGAAATTGTGTTTCGTGGTGATGAATTTATATCCTTACAATAGCGGACACGTGATGGTTGTCCCGTACCGGCACACAGGAAACATCGGCGACCTCACCAACGATGAACTGCTTGAAGCAATGCAACTTTTGCAAAAGCTCACCTCCATTCTTCGCGAAAAGATGAATGCTGATGGCATCAACATCGGGTGCAATATGGGGCGCGCTGCCGGAGCGGGAATTGTTGACCATATCCATTTCCATATTGTTCCGCGATGGAACGGCGACACGAACTTCCTTCCCCTCTTTTCCGATACCAAAGTAATCTCCGAAGAGATGAACGATACACTTATCAAGTTGCGAAGAGCGTTCGGCGTGTAATCGGATTTGTGAAGGGAGTTCTGTCAGGAACTTCATTCACGCTCCTTTCGTTTTCTTATTCGACAATTTTTTTTCAACCACTAATTTTGAAAGGTACTTTCCTATGAAATCCGCAGTCATTTTTTTCGCACTTTTATTTTCGTATCAATTTCTCTCTTCACAAACCACAGGAAAGCGCTCAAACGTTGACCTGACTATCTATAATCAAAACCTCTCCCTTATTCGCGAAGAACGAACGCTGCAACTGAAAGAAGGAATAAGCACCGTCATCATTCCCGATATTCCTGCAACCATTGATGGAACGTCGCTGCATTTCGTAAGTCTTACTGCGCCAACTTCTGTTCGCGTGCTGGAACAAAATTACCAGTACGATTTAGTTGACCAGAACAAACTTCTTTCAAAGTATCTCGGAAAGACGGTTGAGTTTGTTCGTATCAATGAGGAAACAAAAAAAGAATTCACCGTGAGCGGAACATTGCTTTCCAACGTTGGAGGCATCGTTGCAGAGGTCAACGGCAAAATAGAAATTAATCCTGCAGGTCGTATCGTGCTGCCGAGTTTACCGGAAGGACTTATCGCAAAACCGCAATTGGAATGGATGGTGGAAAATGAAAAACAGGGAGAGCACAAAACGGAAATCAGTTACCTCGCAGGAAATTTATCGTGGCTCTGCAATTATGTTGCGCTCATCAACAAAGACGATAACAAGTTGGATGTTACCGGATGGGTTACGATTACCAACAACAGCGGCACCTCATTTAAAAATGCAGGTTTGAAACTTGTTGCGGGCGATGTAAATATCGTGCGGGAAAAAATTGACCCGTATCAACGGTATGGAAGAGAAGATATGGTAATGGCAATGAAATCGGAACCGCAATTTGAACAATCGGAACTCTTCGAGTATAAACTCTATTCTTTAAAACGGAAAGCCGATATCAACACCGATGAAACGAAACAGATGGAACTCGCTTCGGGAAAAAATGTGGATGCCAAAAAAGTTTTCATTTACGACGGCGCAAAAGAAAGTAAAGTCGGGGTGTACGTTACGTTTAAGAATGAACAAAAAGCGGGATTAGGAATTCCGCTGCCGAAAGGAAAAGTCCGCGTCTATAAAAAAGATAACGACGGCAAAGAGCAATTTATCGGCGAAGACCAGATTGACCACACACCGAAAGACGAAGAACTCAAACTCTATCTCGGCAATGCGTTTGATATCGTCGGCGAGCGAACACAAAAAGACCGCCGCGATAAAGGTTGGCACGTTATCGAGGAAACCTACGAAATCAAATTACGCAATCACAAAAAAGAAACTGTCGAAGTTCTTGTGTATGAACATCCCGGCAGGTGGCGCGAGTGGGAAATACTCCGCGAAAGCGATACGTGGGAAAAAGTTGACCAAACCACCATCAAATTTCCCGTCAAGGTGAAACAAGATGAAGAAAAAGTGATAACGTACACGATTCGGTATGAGTGGTAACCGAGAAATTCATTCTCTCTTTAGCGGAGTTGACAGCACGCTTAATTAATGTATTTGAGAATAAATCTACTCTGCAATTTAATTATGGGCATTTCTAAAAACCTTCTCTATGAGCCATTGGCAAGGTTTATTTTGATAAGTGCGGATGTCTCAAAGAAAAGTATCAAGCAATATTTCTTTCTTCCTTGATATACGATTGGGCAATGACTATTGATGGAATACCACTTTTATTTTTTTCCATTTTCAAATTCTTTAATGATTGCACGTAATTTTACCATCGAAACATCTGATTGTTCAAGTTTAGAATATACTGTAAGCAGAATAATTTTAGTAGTGGATTTCAGAAAATAGATAATACGATAACCTCCGCGTTTACCTTTGCGGGCATCGGTATTGTTTACGCGCACCTTAAAAACGGTGTAATGAATTCTTGGAACTTGGTCGCCGAATATTTCTCCATTTTCTAACCTCGCAATTATCGGTTGAATATCAGAACGAATGGATTGATACTTTTTTGCAAGCGCGCGGAGATTTCGTTTAAACTCGGAAGCAAATTCTATATGGACTTGTGGCGCATTATTTTGCATCTATTCCATCCCACAATTCAGAAACGGGGCGCGTATCACCGGCAAGCATCTCTTTCCACGATTGGCGAAAACTTTCTTCCGCGGGTTTAAGCACAACACTCTCTCTGAATACTCGAACTATTTGGAGTAAATGAGGAAGGTATTCGTTTGGAGTATTCTTTATTTCGCGTGTGAGTTGTTTTTGATAGGTAGAAACTGCGTTTGACATTGTTAATAGTATATTTTGTTAAGATGAAATTTCGGGCATAAAATACAGAATTACAACGCAATGAAGAAAACAAAAAAGCGTCCGCTGTTGCCAACGAACGCTTTTGTTTCCCTGTTTTTTTCTGTAGTATTGGTCGAGCTACTTCATCAGCAAAAGTTTGTTGGTTGCCGTGTAACGCAAGATTCCATCTTGCGAAACCGTTAACCGGTAAAAATACACGCCGCTCGTTAATCCGCTCGCATCAAATTGTATTTCGTGTTCGCCGATTTCCATTTGTTCGTTCTTCAATAATGTAGCGACCTCTTTACCGAGAACATCATAAACAACTAACGATACAAAACCGGATTGCGGCACTGCATATTTAATTGTTGTCGTCGGATTGAAAGGATTGGGGTAATTTTGCAAGAGAGCAAATTTTTTCAGAACGTTCTGCATTAGTTGTTGTTCTCTTACTCCAACAGTACCATCAAAGGTTATTTTTCTAATGTCTTGAACGGGAAATGTAACTTGCTCGCCGTTACTTTTGCTTACTTTCATTACCCACGACTGCGAAAAGGCAGTTGAAGTTAAGAAGAGGATAAAAAATAATTTTTTCATTTTGCTTTCCTTTTTTGTTAATTAGGTTTTACTGTTGGATCGTCACCAGTCGTTATTGTCCTTAACCCCGTGCCGTCAATTTTCACGATTTTAATATTACTATTAACTGAGTAAACAACATATTGACCGTCTCGGGTGAAAGATTGCATTGTAGCGAAATTACTGCTTCCTTCGTCAGAAAGTAGAAAAGGGGATGAACCATCTATATTTGCAATATAAGTTTTACCAACGTTTGTCCCACCTCCATAGTAACAATATGCGATTTTTGTAAGGTTGTAATTCGTCGCAGGCCATTGACCACCACTAATTAGCAGTGTAGAGGTTAAATCCGTCAGACTATTCGTTTTGTATATGCCTCCTCCAAACCGATCGTAGAGAAGATAACTATGATCCACAAAAGTTATTTGAAATTCGTTTCCAGTGAAATCGTTGAACAAACCATTATTTTGTCCGTTAATTCCTATTTTCCAAATGGAAGCAGCCCCTGCGACCGTTGTTCTTCGATAGTACACCGTATCCATCGCTGGTGAAAATGCAATTCTTTCCCCGATATATGCTTCATTATTAAATGTCAACTGGTGTAAATTGCTGCCATTTGAATTCATAACCCAAACATTAATACCAGAACCTGTGTTGAGCCAAAACGCAATTAAACTACCGTCCGGAGAATAGGATGGTTTATTAAGAACTGTTGGATTAGTCGTAAAAGAAGTAAGTTGAGTAAAATTACTTCCATCTGTATTAATCGTACATATCTGTTTAATACCTGAAACAGTTTTGACAAATGCAATTGTCGAAATTGAATCAGAAATTATATCAGAAAATGTTATGCTATCAATTCCAGAAAGTTGAAATTGTGATGTTCCGCTATTGGTATGGACATTCATTTTTTGAGAATAACTCAACGTTACAAATGTGCATATCGAAATAACGATGGCTATTATTTGATTGTATTTTTTCATAAGAGTATAATAGTTTAGTTTGTTTGTAAAATGTAAAACAAGTTTCAAACTTGTTCTACGGTTAATAAAAAAATTGTGTTGTTCCATTTGTCATTCCGTTTGTTGTGGCGTCAGGTCAATGACTCGTAGAGAATTCCTTCCTGACGCTTGTTCGTTTTCGTGTCGGGAAGTAATTCCCGACACCACACCGTAAAAATCACTCCGATGTATCGGTCAACGACTCGTAGAGCGAAACCATTGTTCCAAAGGAATCCCTTTGGGAGAATCTTCTCGTGGTGATATTCATTGCTTTTCTCTTGACATCGTTCTACCGTCAAAAAGATTCCTCAATCCGACTAAAGTAGAATTTCGGAATGACGAGAAAAAACGTTACGCCGTTACATCCTGCCCAACGGCGATTTGCACGGTATCGCTCCACTGCCCTACCTGCGCATCGTCCAGCATATAAATGCCGCGATATTTCCATAAAGCAAGTTGTGTAATTGCCATCGTATCTGTATAGTTCGGAATGGTATCAAACGCCAGGAAAACCCACTGCCCGTCGCCGCGGTTTACCTGAATGAAGATCCCGCTTACGTTCAACGGTTTCGTCCAGATAATATCCACGTGTCCGTTCACATAGGCGAGTTTCAGCACAGGTTTGAGGAGCGATGGTGCCATGGGCGGCGTTTCTTCCGCTCCGATAATATCCAAATCGTTCCCGATGGCTTCGGTATAGTTTTGGTGATTTTTAATGCGCTGCACCAAAAGCCGCACGCGCGTAAAAATTCCCGGCGCCACCATTGTTGCCGGTAATGTTATTTCCGGAATCGAAGGAAAATCGCCGCCTGCAGAACCGAGCGGAGCGTCGCGTATCAGGTTTTTATAACTGACGGCTTGCTCTTTCGCCGATGTCAAACTGGCGACAAGATTGATAAGCAGACTGAATTCGTCCGCATCGTTGGATGTTGAAGCAATCTCGTCGGGGGAAACTCCCACTGTTGCCCCGTGAGTTGCCAATTTAGCGCTGAAATTATTGAGCCAGGTTACTTTTCCCTGGTCGCTATTGGGTAGATAGGGTTTTGCCATATAATTTTACCTTTCTTTAATAAATTTGGGTTCTACGTCTTGTTGTGTGAAAAAAGAATATGCTGAACAGGCGTTTCGATACTAGGAACAGACGTTTCATTGGTCGCAATGAACGTTTCAATGGTCCTAACGGACGTTTCAATGCTCGCAACGGTCGTTTTGACGGTCGCAACGCACGTTTCAACGCTCCCACCGGACGATTTGACGGTCGCAATGCACGTTTCAACGGTTCCAACGGACGTTTTGATGGTCGTAATCCCCGTTTCAACGCTCGCAACAGACGCTTTGACGGTCAGGACGCACGACTCAATGCCCGAGACGGAAGTTGCAACAGATGGTACACACGGATGAATGAACAATACGCACGAACGAATGGTTGGTGCGCTCAACGTGATGGCCGGTTTTGGGTGACTAATGCTTGGAACAGACAAACCAACGAACAGTGTGCTTGAGCGAATCTCCGGTAAAAGCGAATGAAGGGCTGGTACGGATGAAAAAATGATTCGGCGACGGGAATGAGTTTGTTTTTTCATAATTCTACTCTATACTCGTTACAGTCGCAGGTTCTCGCCTAAAATATTTTCAACTTTTTTCAAAATATTTTTGGAGATGAGATGGAGTCCACTTTTTGTGTAAAAAACGAGGGTTTTGAGGGGTTATTGTGGATTTATCGGGCAAAGTGGACTCCAACTTTGGTTTGTTGGGCTAAAGCCCTTGGGGGGGTGGATTGTAATAACCCCACGCTTAAAGAGTGGGGTTTAAGGCATGTAACCGTTTTGGACTTTAGTCCTGTTTCCGGGAAAACCTACGAGGTCTCCTGTAATGAAATTGTTTACATTCCCAATTTTTTGATAATCAGAAAAGAAAAGACCTCGTAGGTTTGGTTTGTTGGGCTAAAGCACTTGATAGTGGGGATTGCAATAACCCCACGCTTATCCCAAAGGGATGCCTTTGGCAAGCGTGGGGTTTAAGGCACACAACTATTTTGGACTTTAGTCCTAACGCGATTTGAAAATCGTGCAACAAATAAAAAATTCCGTTAATTTCGATTTCATTAAGGAGAACAGGAGTATCTGCGGTGAAACTTCTTTCCCTGTAGATGCTCGCTCATACAAATGCGGCACAAACGTTGATTGCGTAAGGAAAAATATTAATCTCTTCATAACCTTGATAGGAAAACAAATCTCTGTAACGGGAAAACCGTATTACATTATTTTTGGTAATAAGGTAATAAGGTTATGGAATTTTACAGGGAGTTTTTTCTATGAAGGTTGGTTCTATAATGCTTACCCTGACTGTTTTGCCGAAACCATTCTTTGGCTTCATTCGGGATAATGTTCGGGGAAAAATATTAATCTCTTCATAACCTTAATAGGAAAACAAATCTCCGTAACGGTAAAACCTTATTACCTTATTTTAGGAAAAAGGTAATAAGGTTATGGAATTCTACAGGGATTTTTTTCTATTAAGGTTGGTTCTATCGTGCTTACCCTGACTGTTTTGCCGAAACCATTCTTTGGCTTCATTCGGGATAATGGTCGGGGAAAGCACTGTAAGAAAGAGGGAATTGTTATGCAAGACAATTTGGAAAATTGTCCTACACTATGCTAACTGCTGACTGCTAATTGCTAACAGCCAACCGCTCTTTATGGTTTATCATCGTCCACGTATTGCTCCACTTTTCACCATCCCAATACTGCACGCGGTTTTTTAAATCTTCGAGATACGCACGGTCAATTTTCCCTTTGAGTTTGCCTTCGTCAACAAGTTTGGCAAACACTTGATTCGTGGTATTGTTCGTTTTAACTTCTATAACTCGTAATTCCTTTGTGAGGTAATATTGAAAATCATGTGCATAATTATCGGGACCCGAACTCATGGAAATTTGCAATCCCCTGTTTTTTGAAAAGGCACATTCATTATTGGGAGAGTTGTTTCGATGGAGAACTCTATTCATCGAAGAATGTGGGAATTTGATATACATTTTTTCTGCATCGGAAAAAGGTAAATCCTGAAATCCGGGAGTGCAAAGTGATTTTTTCTTGCCAATAATTTTTTCGGGGTCAAGCGCGAGAAGAATTCCATATTGATTGAAAGAACCTGTATCGTCTTCTACATCATTGATACCGGAAAATAGTAATTCTTTTTTTCCATCATTATCAAAATCAATTGTATCTATAAAAAAGAGATTTCCAAAATGCCAAAATTGTCCGACGACGATTCCCGAACCATTGATTCTTGTAACCATACCTGGCGAGCGACCAACATTTCCTGCGCTGGAAAAAATATTGATTTCTTCCCCCGTTCCTACCGGAAGGGCTTTTATCTGCCCTATATTAAATCTATCGTTATAATTTCTTTCAGCAGTATCTAACGAACTTTTATAATGAATTTTTTCGCTGATTTCAATGTCGGGAAAAAGTTTTTGTTCTTTCGATGTGAACACCTTTATCTTATTCGAAATACTTATTCCTCCCTCAACTCCATGGCTTGCAAGCGGAAGTGAAGTGATTACTTCATTTCTGCCATCACCATTAATGTCGGCGATATAGAGATTTTGTAACAAAAATTTCTGCCTGTTCTCTAATTGTTCAGAACTTAAACCAACTCTTTCGCAAACCCACTTCCAAATGCGCTCATCATTTTTGTTATAAATTTCAATCGTTCCTTCCGTCCAGTTTATTCTGGGAAATACGGGGTTTTGGTCAATTACCGTATTTGCGCTTTTGGGAAAAAGATTAAACATCATAAAAATTGCGGCGAGAAATGCAAAACTGCTTCCTCCGACAAACACGGGATGCTGCCGAGCAAAATATTGAAATTTTTGAATCGCTCCCTTCGGCGGCAAATAGGCAACGGGAGTTTCGTACACGTCGTCATAGTATGGCGTAACGCGAGAGTATGTTCTTGCCAGCGCGGTACTTTGTTGTTCTTCAACCGGTTTTTGCATTTCCGCTTTCAAATCGGCATGGAACTCGCTCATTTCTTCCACAAGCGATTTGCAACCGAAACACTCGCTGATGTGCGCTTCGATTTCTTCACGCCGGGTTTCTACCTCTTGTGCGTGGAGAACATACAGTTCTAAAATATGTTCGGGGTAATGTGTCATTCTCTCTATCTCTATACTCGTTACGGTTGTGTGCTTTCGCCTAAAATATTTTCGTTGGTTGGCTGGTTCGTTCGTTCGTTCGTTGGTTGGTTGGTTGAGTGAGAGAACGAACAAACCAACAAACTATTTAACCAATCACCGAAACTCCTTCTTCAATTCTTTCATCACTCGTTTATACGCAAGGTGAGAAAGATACCAGAGCGGCGCTTTGTGCTGTTGCTGGTATTCTTCCTGCGTTACGTCCGCCATTCGTTCCCGCAAATGTTCATAGAGCGCAAACTCTTCGCCGTCGCTTTGCACTAATCGTTCCATAATACTTTGTTCAATCACGAGGAAATATTCCCGGTACGTCTCGTGTTCTATTTTTTTCTTCTGCACGTAATGTGTTTCCATTTCATTTTGTACCTGTTGGCAAACAACGCCGACAACCCCGCGGACATCGCTTGTAAGAATTACTTCCTGTTCACCCTCTTCTGCACCTATCTCATTCAGGGTTTTATACAGTGAACGAAATACGACCGCCACAACGATGAGCGGAACTACTCTGTTGTAATCGGATTGTTCCTGTAAACATTTTGCGAGTTTTCCAAGCAGTGTGGGAATGTTCTCGCTGCCGTTCACGGTTTTCAGGAGCGAGTGTTCAAGCCGTTTTCTATCCATTGCGGGAAGATGTTCTAACGTTTCGCACCGATGGGGCGTAATACAGAGTTCCCCAAACCGCTCGAACACATCAAAGTGCCGTAACGTTTGAATCGCAGTTTTTATTTGCCGGATAATTTTTCCCAGCGCGGGGTCAACATCGTGGTACAGTTGAAACAGACGATTGTTCACTTTGGAAAAAACGAGCGTACGCAATCGGGAAAGCAATTCTTCTTCCGATGCCGATTCGTACGAAAAACTTTCGACGTACGCTTTGATTTGCACAAATGTTCCCTTCTCATCGCGCTGAAATAAATCCGCGAGACAGTCGAGAGAAATATCCTCAATCGAATCGTCAAAAAAATCGGTGATGAGCCGAATACTCCGCGCTTTTTTTCGTACATAGACACGGGCAATATTTTGACATAACGAGAAAAAATCCGTTACCGTTTCGGTACTCGGATGTTCATTGATTATTGATTCAAGTAGTCCTGTTAGTTGCTGTATTTTCATTACTCATATTTTTAGACGCAAGGGAGAGTTCGCAAATGTTTTCCATCGAATCATTTCTCCCCCGTCGGGCTATCCGCTGTTTTTATCGAATCATTCTCCTCACCAACTTCCCGGCATTCGGTATTGTAGGAGCGGTTGGTCAAAAATTTCTTCCTTCACTTTGGCGACGCTTTTCAGTGTTGTTCCGAACATCCGTTCTATGATACTCTCGCGCTCCACTTCTTTAACGATTGCAGGCTCACCGTCAATTCCTGCGGCATCGGAAGCAATGCGTACAGCATCGTCGAATGTTCCAAGCGTATCAACAAGTTTCAGTTTGTACGCCATCTTTCCGGAAAACACTCTCCCATCGGCAATGGCGAGAACCTCTTCGTGCGTAAAGTTCCGCGCCTCTCCCACTGCATCCATAAACTGCGAGTGAATATCATCAGCTAATGCCTGAAAATTTTTTCGCTCATCGTCCGTCATTTCACGAAACGGATTTCCGCTGTCTTTCATTTTTCCCCCTTTCACCGTGTTGCTTTTCACCCCGATTTTATCGAGCAGTTTATTCACTTCCCAGAATTGGGAAATCACGCCGATGCTGCCGGTAATTGAACCGGGATTTGCAACAATCGTACGCGCGCCGCACGCAATGTAATATCCGCCGCTTGCCGCAACCGAACTGAAGGAAACAATCACCGGTTTTTTTTCATCCGTCCGTTTTATGGATTCGTAAATTTCCTGACTTGCGGCTACGCCTCCTCCGGGAGAATTAACGTGGACGAGAATCGCTTTGATGGTGGAATTATCGCGGTACTTTTTCAATTGCCGTACAATATCCTCGGATGAATAAATGGGACCGAAGACTTCCACCACGGCAATTTTTTGTCCGCTGCCAACAACCTCCTCTTCTGTTCCCGTATCGAGATTGATGAATACGACGGAGAACAGTGTAACCGCCCCCAGCACAAAAAAGGCGAGAACGGCGAGTATTCCTAAAAACCATTTTGTTGATTTCTGCATAATAATTTTCTTTCCTGAAAATGATGAAATATTTTTAAAAAGTATTTTCTGCTTAAAAGAAGAACGGATAAATGAGCATAGTTCTCTGTGTCCTTTGTGAAATTTTCTTTGTGCCCCTTTGTGTTTATTTTTTTACCACAAAGAACACAAAGTTGGCTCAAAGTTCACAAAGTTTAAAATATGGATTACGATACCAAATTAACAAAAAGAATAAGTGAACAAAATTACGTTACGAACGTAAGCACAATAGAACACAGATACCTCTGCTGCATTTTTCTATTCCACAACATCGAGCGCTTCTTTTACTTCTACGTGTTGTGGTTTTGTTTCTGCTAAAAATTTGTGAATAAGATATGCAATGAAAAGAAAGATGCAACTATTCACGATAAAAACTGCTGATAATCCGAATGTTCCTGCAATCATTCCGCCGATAACAGGACCAAGAAAGTTTCCGAGAATGGCAAGACTCGATGCAATACCGATAAGTCCGCTTTTCCGGGAATCGGGCGCATACAAACTCACTTGCGAATACAGTGAGTGAAGAATTCCACCTCGCGCAAATCCTAAACCGGCACGTAATCCCCCAAGCGCGTACACATTCGGAACAACAAGATGCAATGCGTATGCAACACCCGTTCCGCTTAAAGCAACGACGAGATTTTTTTTGAATCCGATGCGATCATTTCGTTTTCCCCACCACGGAGCGGAAATAACCGTAAATACTCCCGCAATCGAAACGACCGCTCCTGTAATCGTGGAAAGATATTGCGTTTTCGACGTGAACTGCTCAATGAACAACGCAAAGAGCGGTTCAATCATCAACGCGGCGCTTTGTGAAAGAACAATGGCAATGCCGACAATCCGCAATCGTTTATCGGTAATCATCAGTGTTGCGTTTTGAAAAATTGTTGCCGTTGCTTGTTCGGATTTCGGTTGTGAAACTTCGCGGACAAATTTCAGAATGACGATAGCGCAGGTAAAACACAAGCCGGCAACGATAAAAAATATCGGACGGTAACCGAGCGTATCGGCAAGAAGACCGCCAACAACAGGACCAAGCACTGTTCCTCCTGCCGTTGCCGATTGTAAAAATCCCAACGAGTAACCGGTATGTTCTTTCGGTGTGGAAGTTGTAACGAGAGCAAGCGCGGCGGCGATGAATCCGCTTATTGCACCCTGCAACAATCGGAAAAAGAGTAACTCATAAACATTCGTAGAAAACCCGACGAGAATTTGCGAAAGACCGAGTCCGACGAGCGCGCGGATAACCATCGCTTTCTTACCATAGGTATCGCCGAGTTTTCCCCACAGTGGTGTTGAAAAAAATGCAGTGAGGAATGGACCCGCAAATACCAATCCGCTCCATCGTGCGGCTTCATTGGCATCTGTTACGCCAAGTTCGCGCACGAAGAACGGCAGAAAGGGAACGACAAGATTCATTCCAATCATTGCGAGGAATTGCGTTCCCCAAAGTATATATAAATTACGCCGCCAGAATTCCATAAACGGCGAAAAAGATACGAAAGAAATGGGTTTTACAGGTTGAAACTCAGAGCTCATTTTTCTTTTGAGTATCACAAATGAAAGTTCTATATTCTCGCGTGAATTTTTTTGTAATTCAAAATGAACAAGCAACGAAAATCAAAACCGAAAACTTCCCTTCGTACCAAACTCAAAAACATCAAACTTCTTCTCCTCGATGTTGACGGCGTTTTAACTGACGGAAGAATTGTGTACACAAGTGATGGCGTTGAACAAAAATTTTTCGATGCGCACGATGGTTACGGATTTACGCTCGCGCTTCGTCACGGATTGAAGTTGGGAATAATCAGTGGACGTTCTTCGCCGATGGTTACCAAACGGGCATCCGAATTTATGATTGACGAAGTGCATCAAGATGTTCCGAATAAAATTGAAGTGTACGATTCCATAAAGAAAAAATATCATTTGAAAGATTCGGAGATTGCGTACATCGGCGATGATTTGATGGATGTTCCAGTGTTGCAGCAAGTTGGTTTTTCCGCCGCTCCGAGTGATGCAATTGAAGATATTTTCAAACAAGTAGATTATGTTTGTTCCAAAGGCGGTGGACGTGGAGCGGTGCGTGAAGTAATAGATATGATTTTGAAAGCGAAGAGCGTAGAGCAGAGAGTATAGAGGATGGAGCAGAAAGCAAAAATAAACAACGATTCAAGATTCACAAATAACGAATCACTATTTGTCGGGGAGTTTCCACGGAAATTATTTCAATCTGAGAAAGATTTTTTGAATTGGATTTTGCCGGAACAAATTTCTGTTTATAATTCGTACAGAAAAAAACTTGATGAGTATTTTGTGCTTGCTGAAGGAAGGCGTGGGAGAGGAAATCTTGTTATTGGAAAAAATGAAAACGATATTGCTGATATAACTTCACCGCTTGCTGATGTGTTTGCGTATGGAGTAATTGAAACAAGTATTGGAAATATTGCTTGCACCATTCGTGAAGAAATAGCGGAACAATTTGATATCGAAATAATGAATTTGAATCGCGATGAAGTGCTTGCAGATTTTGAAGAAGCGCGCCGATGGACATATTCAAACTGGAACGTTGGTGAGGTTTGTCCGCAATGCTTGAAATCCGTGCGAATGATTTCAATGAAAACAAAAGCAAACGAAAATATCGTTCTCGCAATTTGCGCAAACGATAAACGATTGTGGATTTGCGAAGAAGCAACGCAGCGCAAACGCACAATTCCCGTAACCAATTTCTACAATGAATTGATGTTTCACAAAAAAATCCGGGATGCAAAGATTGCGTTGGATTCAAAACGATTGTTCACGGAATTGAATTTGTTCACGGATGAAGATTTATCATTTGCATTTCAAACATATAATAAAATCCATAAGAAAGTTGATGTGTCTGAAATTGAAGTGAAGCCGAAAGAAAAAATTTCCCTGCTGAAGAAAATATTTACGTTGAAATAGTGTTACATTGAGTATTGAACATTGGGCGTTCTACATTCTTCATTTTTTAATGAAAAATGTAGAATGTTCAATAATGAATGTAGAAGTTTTTAAATAGTTAAATTTTGAAAAACATAATCGAAAAAGCGCGAGAAATAATTCGCATCGAAGCAAATGCTGTTGTAAAACTTGAAGCACACATTAATGAACAATTCGCAAATGCTGTCGAAATAATTTTTCACAGCAAAGGTCGCGTGATTGTTTCGGGAATGGGAAAATCCGGCATCATCGGAAAAAAGATCGTTGCAACGCTGAATTCCACCGGAACGCCGTCAATGTTTCTTCACCCGAGCGACGCAGTTCACGGAGATTTGGGAATGGTGCGCGATGGCGATGTGGTAATCTGTATTTCCAAAAGCGGCGACACGAAAGAACTCTTGCAACTTGTTCCGATGTTCAAACGTGTGAATGCAAAAATAATTTCACTTCTTGGAAATATCCATTCTCCGCTTGCAAAAAATTCTGATATCGTTCTCGATTGTTCTGTTGAAGAAGAAGCATGTCCACACGATTTAGCGCCGACTTCATCTACAACTGCCGCGCTCGTGATGGGGGATGCGCTTGCGATTGTGTTGTTGGAACAAAGAAATTTTTCTGCAGAAGATTTTGCAATGTTTCATCCCGGCGGAAATTTGGGAAAACGTTTGCTCTTGAAAGCAGAGGAAATGATGACGAGCGGCGATGCTGTTCCGAAAGTGAAAACAACAGTGCAACTCCGCGATGCAATTTTAGAAATGACATCGAAGCGACTTGGTGCAACGTGCGTTGTTGATGAGAAAAATATTCTCGTCGGAATTATTACTGATGGAGATTTACGAAGATTATTGCAGCGAACAACCGATGTTTCCAATCTCACGGCAGAACAAGTAATGACGAAAAATCCCAAGACAATTCGCAAGGACGTTCTCGCTGCTGTTGTTTTGCAAGAGATGGAACAATTCAACATTACACAAATTGTTGTTGTAGATGAACAACATTCTCCGATTGGAATGATTCATTTACACGATTTAGTGAAAGCGGGATTGGGAGAGGGAAGTTAAAAATGAAAAGTGAAAAGTTAAAAGTTAGGATATCAAGGTTAAAACTGTTTTTCATTTTTCATTTTTCACTTTTAACTCTTTTCGGTTGTGAAGAAAAAATAAAACCATCCATCGTCAATCAAGTTGAAACAAATCTGCCATCGCAGGAAAGTTGGGATTCGGAAGTTACGATTTCCGATTCCGGAAGAATTCGCGCTGTTATTTATGCCGGGTACATTGCATCATTCACCAAAGAACAATTTACACAACTCGATAGCGGCGTGGTTGTGGATTTGTTTGATAGAAAAGGATTGCATTCTTCAAAACTGACTGCACGAAAAGGAAAAGTGTTTGAATCTTCAAAAGATCTGGAAGCGGAAGGAAGGGTTGTTCTCATCTCTGATAGCGGCACCATCGTGCGAACCGAAAAACTTTTCTGGAATAACAACTTGCAAAAAGTCCATTCAACCGAATTTGTTACCATCACCTCCCCTACCGAAGAATTACAAGGTTTCGGTTTTGAATCGGATGAGGAACTGAAGAATTATAAAATCTTCCGCGTCGCCGGAAAAGCAAAGGTGAAAGACGAATGAATTTACGAATTACAAATTACGAATTACGATTTGCAATCATTTGTATTTTACTCCTTGTTCTCTGCTCTCCACTCGCTGCTCAAAAAAAAGAAACGCTCGTAACGCTTCACCACGCGGATAGTTTGGTCGGCACAGTACTAAACGGCGAAAACGTACGAATGCTTGTTGGCAATGTACGATTGAGTCAGGAAGATATTATTATTACGTGCGATAAGGCAACGGAATTTCTCGCGCGGAAATTTTTTGTCCTTGAAGGAAACGTCCGCGTGAAGGAAGATTCGATGATTTTTATTGGTAATCGCGGGACATATTCCAGCGAAACTAAAATCGCAGAAGGAATGGATAATGTCCGTTTAGAAGAAGTTGTACATTCAGGAATTGGGAAAAAACTTACCGCAAGACGAGGTACGTACTGGACGAACGAGCGGAAAGCGCACTTTACCGATAACGTTGTTGCCGTTGATACCGATGCAACGCTCTCTGCAAATGCGTTAACCTATTTTCGCGCTGATAAACATCTGCTCGCTTCCGGGAATGTTTCTATTATCAACAGCGATAACTCCATTCAGTCCTTCGGAAACTATTTTGAAAATTTCCCCGAGAGAAAATTTTCGCGCCTCACCGGAAATCCGAAAGTGGTTGAATACGATACTGCCAGCGATGGAACAATTGATACTCTTGTTATTACCGCCGATACATTGGAAACAATTCAGGATTCTCTCGAACACCTGTGGGCAAAAGGGAATGTTTCTGTTCTCCGCGACTCCGTCTCGGCAACATCAGGATATTTGGAATTCATCCGGGCGCGCGATTCCATTCTTCTTTTTGAAACTCCGTACGTGTTTTATCAGGAACATCAGGTGAGCGGCGATTCCATTGTTTTGCTTTTAAAAGAAAAGCAAATGGAGAAAGCGTTTATCAAAAACAATGCAATGGCGGTATCGCGCGCCGATTCTCTTTTTTCGAAACGATTTAATCAACTGAGCGGAACGAATATGGAATTACAATTTGCGGAGAAACAGTTACAAACTATCCTTGTCCGGAAATCCGCAACAAGTTTGTATTTCCTTTTTGATGAGGACTCGACAATAGAAACAAAAAAACCAAACGGTGTGAACAAATCAACCGGCGATGAAGTGAAAATTTTTTTCGCAAACAAAAAAGTGGAGAGAATCGTTATTGTCGGAGGCGTTGAAGGACAGTATTTCCCTGAAAATTTAGTTGCAGGAAAAGAAGAAGAATTTCGTTTGGAAAAATTCCGCTGGATTGCGCCCGATAAACGAGTTGTCTTGTTAAAGTAAAGGTTGTAACCCACGAATTCATTCGTGGGAAAGAGAGAGACTTCGTCGTTCAAACCGTTTCAACGGTTTGGAAAGTATTTCTACTCTGCAACTTGGGATTTTCGCTTCTGAAATTTTATTTGCAGAAACTTGATGATGCCGGGAAGAAGGGAAAGAAAAACCACAATCGCAATAACCTTAAACAGGTGTTTATCTATATCGGGGATGAACGAACCCAAAAAATATCCGGTGAGCGTTGTACTCATCACCCAAAAAATCCCGCCAAAAATATTATAGGTCGCAAATTTTTTATACGTCATCTCGGCAACGCCCGCAACAACGGGAGCAAACGTTCGCGCAAAGGGCATAAATCGCGCAAGAACGATGGTAATTCCGCCGTACTTTTCGTAAAACTCTTTTGTCTTCAGGAGATGTTCCTTTTTGAAGAAGCGGGAATCCTCTTTGTGGTAGAGTTTCTGTCCGCTTTTTTTCCCAATAGAATACCCGACTGCATCGCCGATGATCGCTGCGAGGATGAGCGTAATGTTCAGTACAAAAATATCAAAATGACCACGCGCCGCGAATAAACCTGCTGTTACGAGCAGTGAATCACCCGGGAGAAAAAAACCAACGAGTAAACCGGTTTCTGCAAAAATGATAATGATGAGCGCAGTCAAACCGCCCCAACGTATAAGCGCCTCAATGTCGGTGAGGAAGTAAAATAATTCTTTGAGTGTTTCCATAGTATTTTAAAAAAATATAGAGACGTGTTGATGGTACGTCTCTACAAAATTGTGTGGGCCCTGTAGGACTTGAACCTACGACCCGCGGATTATGAGTCCGCTGCTCTAACCAACTGAGCTAAGGGCCCCCCTATGACTTTTGAAAATTGCGGGGAGAATATACGAAGTTCGAAACGGTTGATAAAGAAAAAGGCGATTCCATTTTTTGTCTATGACCCGTAGGGAAATCGCCTTTGAAAAGATAATACGCGAAAAATACTATTTCATCAGCACCATTTTACGGACGGACGAGAACGCATTTCCATCGAGGTCAAATGCCGTCATCCGGTAGAAATAGACGCCGCTTGCGAAGGTGGAGGCATCGAGCGTCGCCTCATTCGTTCCGGCATCGAGCAGTTCATTGCTGAAGAGTGTTTTTATTTCCTGACCGACGACGTTGTACACTTTCAGCGTTACGTATGCATCATCGGGAAGATAGAATTCAATCGTTGTTGCGGGATTGAACGGATTGGGATAATTTTGTTCGAGAGAAATTTCCTCCGGAATATTTTCCTGAGCATCATCAGCGAAAATGTGTTCTTCCTCTTTACTGTTATCGCGGACTAAAAACCAAACATCGCGCAGATTGACCGCCCCTCCAAAGTGAAGCCGTTTATCCGAACCAACAGAATCTCCATTACTCAACGCAATGGTATCACTAAATGCCCCGTTTATCTCATTGAGGAAGTAGCGCACATCTTCTAACACTTGCGCACCGACTCTTGCCGTATCACCGTTCGGAAATTGTCTTGTTTTGTAATAGGTTAGTACGGTATCTATGCTCTTTGCTATATCCGTGAGCGTCATCAAGTCAAATACCATTGAATTACCATATTGTGTCAGCGAACCGAATCCCGACGGCGTTACTCCCGATTGACTTGAAAGAATGTTGAGTTTGAACACCCCAAACGATTGCGCGAGCGGATTTGTGTAAGATTTTATATTCGGCGAAAGTTCTTTTACAAAACGTTTCTTTTTATTCGCTCCCTCTTTTCTCACTGTATCAAACGGCGCGTTGTATGCCGTGTTGGTATCTATAAATGTGTAGAACTTTCCAAAATCTTTACCGCTCTTATAGCGTATCCACCCCAAATTTTTTGCAAGCGCTTTATCCGATTGCGGAATGCCGAGCGTAATACCTTTCTTCTTATCGAAGCGGGCAATAACCGTATCGCGCCAGTTTGCAACATTAGGAAGCGCTGCCGGTTTATTTTTCTTCGGCTTCAACGTTATTGGTTTCGCGGATAAACTTGTATCCACAGTAAAGGTACGATAGGTAGAAGTATCATTGAGAGCAAACACTGCAAGGATTGTATGATTTGCAGTAACGTTGTTAAATGTGTAACTACTCACTGCTCCAACAGAAACGCTATCAACAAGCACATCTACTAAATGAGAACCGATATCCGGCGTAATTGTAAATGTTTTGTTTGAATCATAGTAAACTCCAACGCTTCGATATGGAGAAATACTACCATTACCTTCACCCCCTCTACTTGCTTGAATCAAAAACCCATTGATATTTTTATGAATAGAAACTCGGGGTGAGCTACCATTCGCTAATACAATATCTCCGTACCCATCTCCATTCAAATCGCTAACAAAAACAGATCTTGAAGCTAGATTCTGATAATCAACTTCTGGTTGAAAAGTACCATCGCCATTATTTTTGAAAATAGAAACCTTATTAATAATCCCGGCAATAATATCACCATCACCATCACCATCAATGTCACTTACAAATACTGATCTAACCATTTTATCATTGGATGAATAATCCTCATTAGGTTGAAAAGTACCATCACCATTATTTTTCATAACATAAACCGATTTACCTGCTCCCATAGCGATATCGCCATCAGCATCACCATCAAGATCACTCACAAAAACCGAATAATGTACGTGTTTAGTTGTTGCGAAATAATCCACTTTTTGTTGAAAAGTAGCGTTACCGATGTTCATCAAAATTGAAACGGCATTATTATTGCACGCTACTATAATATCACCATCACCATCTCCATCAAGGTCGTTCACAAAGATGCAAATAGGTTCGCTTCCCGAAGAATAATCCATTTTGTGCTGAAAAGTACCGTCACCATTATTTTTTAGAATAGAAACAGTGTTTGATCCAGAATTTGCAACTGCAATATCACCGTTACCGTTGCCATCAAGATCACTCACAAAAACTGAACGAGGATTGCCTCCCGTTGCATAGTCAACTTTCGTTTGAAATGTAGCATCACCATTGTTTTTTAAAATAGAAACTGTACTTGAATAATAATTTGCAACCACAATATCACCGTCACCGTCGCCATCAAGGTCACTTGCAGAGATTGAATACGGATAATCTCCCGTTCCATAACTCACTTTAGATTGAAATGTACCATCGCCATTATTCTTAAAAATTGAAACTTCCTTTATTGAACCTCCGCTATTATAATTAACAACAACAAGGTCACCGTCGCCATCGCCATCAAGGTCGCTAACAGAAACGGCTTGCACGTAACCGTCAACGGCATATTCGCCATCCGGTACAAACACTCCCGAACTGACTTCCGACATAACTGTGAACTGCGAAATAAACGGAGTAATATTTTCATCGCTCGCATTTTTTATACTGCTTGTTATCTCCACCGTTACCACATCGCCTTTTTTCAATGCCGTATTGGGAGTGAAGGTAACAACAGAATCATCATTGGAGAATGAAAACGTTCCGCGATATCGTCCGCTCGTTCTTCCCGCAACAATAAACGAAGCCGTATCATTAAACGACGATGTGTTCATCGCAGTGTTAAACGTTACTTGAATAGTTGTTGCAGAAGAAACGCCGAGTGCGTTTTGCGGTGGAGAGACACTTACTACTTGAGTAAATGCGTTAATAGATAAGAAAAAAAGAAGGGAGAAGAATGTTGTTGTAAAGTGTTTCATGGTTTTTGTCCTTAAATAAAATGGTGTAAAAAATATTCTATAAATTATCCTCGTAAGAAATTGTTGTTACAATAGTTGTGAAATATTATTTTCACGGCGAAAATTTACGTATTAAATTGGTCAATCCCTAATCCAAATCTGTGTAAATGAGTGAATGGTATGTTTTTGAGTGTGAAACACCGTTTTGGATGAGTGAGCAACATTGGAGGAAGAAAAAATTCGGCATTACTTTTGTCCATTATACCATAATTCGCTATTCTTTTTTGCCACAGATTCACAGATTATTTGACGATGGTGTTCTAAAAATCTGTGCATCTGTGGCGGAATTTTTCTATTGCATTATCCGGGTTTAAGGTTTTCGCAAAGGATATTACCACCCCGCAAAGCATTGAGAAGCGTGATAAAACAAAAAACCCACCCGCTCTACGAGCCATTGGCAATTACGCGAGTGGGTTTTGAGAAACAGAGTTTCAAAAGAATGCTATTTCATCAGCACCATTTTCTTCACTTCAACAAAATTTCTTTCGTTGTTGGAAGCAGCGATGCGATAAAAATACACACCGCTCGATAATTTACTCGCATCAAATTGAACTTCGTGTTGTCCGCTTTCCAATGTTTCGTTGTTGAGTAACGTTGCAACTTCCTGTCCAAGAACATTATTAATTTTCAACGTTACATCGCTGACTGCTGACAGCTGAAAGCTAATTGATGTGCTTGGATTAAATGGATTCGGATAATTCTGCGATAAGTTAAAATATCCGGTGGGGTAAAACGTTTCTCTTACGCGTACGGCAGGTGGATTATATTTTATCGTCATATAATCATAATCGGATACATCGCACTTGCTCATTCCGGTAATATATACTGTACCATCGGAGCCAACCGTTGCAGATGTTGGAATATCATCATTATTGCATATTCCGTCACTATTTACGCTCCAAATCTTCGTCCCTCTATTCGAATTCAATTTTGTAATAAAATAGTTTTTCTTCCCGCTGGCTTCGTGGTTAGAGAGAAACCCGAGAACGTACACCGAAGAATCACTTCCCACGATAACACCACTTGCTCCATCAATTGAATTCGGAAGCGGACCATTGATATTGCTTGTCCATAACGTATCTCCATTCGACCCACGATATTTTATGGTAAAAATATTTTCTTTCTGAATATCTGTCCGAATCGTACCCGTCACATAGACATCATTCGCTTTATCTATGGCAATGCCGACCGACATTTCTACAGTTCCAAAGGTAACGTTATATTGCTTATTCCATAATACCGCGCCGTTACGTGAATATTTTATCGTTCGGTAATCCGGATCCGATGTCCGCGATATACCCGTAACAATAACATTATCACTATCATCAACAACTAAGCCAACAATTTGGTCAATCTGAATATAGAGCGGGATTGTATATCGGCGAGTCCAAACCGTATCTGCAGAATTACCGCTTTGTGAAAGAAGAACAGTATAAAAATCTAAACTGGAGCCATATCCTGCGCTGTAACCGCCAACATAAATTTTATTCGCAGATGCGACTCCAATACAAGTACCAACGTCGCTTCCAACACCGCCATCTACAGTTTTTATCCATCGCGCTGTCGTCAAATTCGTACCACTCGTTGCAGAATCGTACTTGATTACTATGAGGTCAGTAATTCCAGACATTGTTTCAACCGAACCTGTTACATACGCATTTTGATTTTTGTCAACGGCAAGAGCGAGGGCTTCATCGTATCCTGTTTGTCTATAACTGTAATTTCTATCCCAAAGAATCATTCCGGTATTGCCGCTGATTTTCGCGGTATAAACGTTCGCGTGCCGGGAGAGTCCTGAAAAAAACATCCTGCCGCATGCGTAGAGATTTCCCTCGTTATCAATGCTCATATCTGCGAGAGAATCATTTCCATTCCCCGCGTTGACAAATTGTTTTGTCCAGACGACATCTCCAGTGTGACTGTATTTTACAATCAGCCAATCTTTGTCCGCAGAATCAACGGTTATTGTTCCTCCAACAAAAACGTTTCCTGCGCTATCAACCACAACAACACTCGAAACATCAGGACCATTGCCTGAGCCGCTATATCGCGCTACCCACTCGGGTGTTTGCGAGTTTGCGAACAGCGGTATTAAATTTACAATGACTCCGAGAATAAAATATATTTTGATTTTCATATGGACTCCTATAATAAATTGAATAAAAATAATTTTGAAACTTTACCTTATTACTTCATGAGAACAAACTTCTTTGTTTCCGTATATCGCAACGCTGCACCATCGGGATGCATTACAACCAAGCGGTAGAAATACATTCCACTCGGAAATTTTCCTGCATTCCATTCTATTGTGTGATTCCCTTCATCCATTGCTTCGCTGTGAATGAGTGTTGCAACTTCTCTTCCATAAATATCGTACACTTGTAACGTTACATTACTCACCGTAATCAGCGAAAAACCAATAACCGTTTGCGTATTAAATGGGTTGGGATAATTTTGTTTCAATTCAAACTGTGCGGGAGTGGCATCTCTATATCTCCCGCTCAACTGTAACGGTGGTGCAATCATCCCGATGCTATCGAGCGGCTGCACTATTGCTTTGATAAACCAGGCAGAACTATCTAACGATGCAGAAGTAAGCCACGTATTTCCACCGTTGACAGAACTCCAACTTCGATAGTATGCCGGACTGTGAACTTGTCCTTGAAATTGGTCGGTAAAACCCATTGGCGATGATGAACCAACGCCAAAACGAATGGAGAGGAAAAAATCATCGCCGGAAGCGAATGCAAATCCCGATTCATCAAGCGGAAGGAAAAATTCTTGCCCGAATGAACCGGAATGATGGAGATAATCTTTTCCGCCGAATTTTTTTGTGTACACCGTGGGTCCGATGGTCGGGCGGGTAACGGTAAATGTGTCAACGCCATTGAATCGTTTATAGGTAGTATCCGGACCGGCAGTATGAATTTTTACTGTTAATGATTCATTAATGGCATTACCGGCGGCTCTGGTGTTTTTATAATAAGTGTACAATCCTGCAACTCGTAACATGGTACTTTCAGGAACGGTAAATTGTACAGCAACCGCAAGTGGGTTTGCACCGACGAGTGATGTGCGAGATGGTGGCTTATTACCTGCGCTGTCATAATCAAGGACAGTGTACGTATCGGGAAAGGAAAATAAATGTTTTTTTATCGTATCGTTCAGTTGGTCTAAATCGTTCGGAAAATCTATGGCGGCAGTAGTATAAAATGTTCCTATCCGGGGAGGAGCATATTCGAGAGGAACAGATGTTGATTCGGTTGCGGCGAGGTCAACTCCGTGCGCGATTTGCGTGGGTTCGTTTACTCCCGGTTTCCATTGAATTGTCCATTGCGCGTTTGTTACCGGACCCCCGAGATTAATGACGATATTCTCTGCGTGAATACCGGAAGCGGTAACAGATGTATTGACAAGGTATGGGTGAGAAACAGATTTCGTGGCGGGTGCAAACGCTCTCTCTTGAATATCGAATTCGCGTACGTTCAATTCTTTATTCTCTTCATCATCGTTGGTGATGTTTTTGGTGGTACGTGTACTGTAGCCAAGTTCGGGATAGGGGCTGCGCTGTACTACATCCTTCGACCAGAGGTTAACGGCAGAGGAAGGCATTTCCCGAATAAGCACATCCTCCAAACGAAACGTTACCATATTTACCGGCGTGTGTTCCCAGAAACCGATATAATACACCCCCGGCGAACGGGGTGAAAACAAAATATTTTCCTGAAAGTACCCGCCGGGTGTATCATAACTTCTATCGGTTATCGTATCTATAATTGCCGTACGGTAAGGGCGTCTTGCTAAAACCACAGCAACATTATGCGGGCGACCTTGAACGGTTCTGTACCAAAATGATATTAGATAATTTTTTTCTCCTGTCAATTTCAAAGGAAGTGTATAAAGGTAATCATCTGCTGGGCATGAATCTTCTTCTCCCGTAATTGGATTAATACACTTTGGCGTACCGCCAGGAGCACCGGGTATTTGCGCTGGATAATCCCAACAAAAATATCGTGCGGAACCGCCCGCGCTATAAAGGTTGGTAGTAGAAAGATGCCACTGACCAAATGTTCCGACTGCGTTGGGATAATTTCCATCTCCTCTTACATCTTCTATCGTCCATCCTTCGGGAGGAAATACGGAGGTATTGGTAAATTGTTCAAAGAGTGGAGGATGGTCCTCGTCTATAATTTTTGCGGGCGTGGTTGATGTAAGCGCTTCGAGCCCAAAACCGAAAACTTCAACACTATCGGGATTACGCGCTTTTAAACGAAAGGAATATTCTGTTCCGGGATATAAACCCTGCACTTTCACCCCTCCCGTGTCGCCCCAACCATCAAACGTTTTCCACACCGCAGTATCGCCGAGCGTTCCATCGGATTGAACATATTTACTCGATTTGAGAAATTGATTTCCTTCCACCTGAATCGCCATTTCAACTCCATCAGAATTTGCACCAACATTCGTTATGGTTTTGATGGAATGATAACTTGCTTTCCGTAATATCGGAGTCCCGGGAAGAACTGCTAATGTTGCTTTGTTTGCTGTTGCGGGTTCGCTTTCTCCCACAGCATTAAACGCGCGGATTTCGTAATAGTATCGCTGCGAAATTGCAAGAGGTCCTGTATCTTCATACGATTCCGTTCCCGCAGGTAAATCGCCTCCGATGAGAATGAAAGAACTTACCTCTCCTGTTGCAGAGCGATAAACGTGAAAACCTGTTTCATTATTCGAAGCATCGATCCACGTAAGGTCAATGGATGTTTGTGTAATGTTTGTAATTTGAAGATTGGTAGGCGGGGCGGGCGTGTTTTGCGGATACACAACACTGTTAAGAAGGCAGACAATAAAGAGTAACCGAAAATTATTTCCATACTTCATCATTGCCGTTGTACAATACAAGTATTTGCTCATCATATATTTCTCCCGTGGAATGATTGTTGAAAAGTGAATTTTTATTTTTACATCTCAAAATATCGTTAGGGTGTTCGTAGTAAACTTGCGGGCAAAAAATACATTATTTCTATTAACATTACAAACCGGAATTCTTTCAGTCGGTTTTGGTACTTCTCAGAGAAGTACCAAAGTCCGGATATAAAAAACAAAAAACCCACCCGCAATTACGCGAGTGGGTTTTGAGAAACAGAGTTTCAGAAGAATACTACTTCATCAGCACCATTTTACGGACGGACGAGAACGCATTTCCATCAAGGTCAAATGCCGTCATCCGGTAGAAATAGATGCCGCTTGCGAAGGTGGAGGCATCGAGCGTCGCCTCATTTGTTCCGGCATCGAGCAGTTCATTGCTGAAGAGTGTTTTTATTTCCTGACCGACGACGTTGTACACTTTCAGCGTTACGTATGCATCATCGGGAAGATAAAATTCAATCGTTGTTGCGGGATTGAACGGATTGGGATAATTTTGTTCGAGCGCAAAACGTTCCGGTTCGGCAAAAAATGTTTGGGGCGGCGTATCGGGTTCAATTTTCCCGAGCGGGCTTTTGAAATAGACTGCTTCGCCGATGGATTTGAACGACGGAATTTTCAATGGAATAATACTTCCGCCATTTGCAGGAACAGTATCGGAAGCAACAATAAGTCCGCTGTAAAATTCGCGGTTGATACGTGTGAATACCGAATCAAGAGCGTTAAAGTACGCAGTGCGTTTTGCTTCGGGAATTCTCTTATACAACGTCAGGTAAAGGTTCGCAGTGTCTGCAATCCGTTTCACCGGCATTCCGTTAAATCCAAAAGTGTCAGCAGGGTCGTTATAGAGCAGGTCGCCAAGATTTCCCTCACTCATCACTTTGGGTGTGGTTTTGCTTGCCGCTTCGTTAATTCTATAGGCAACCAATTCCGTTGCGAGATGATTTTCATATTTCGCTGCTTTGGGATTCTTTAATGCTTTCACGAATGTTTTTTCTTTCCCGCCTGCACGAACAATATCGAAGGGGTACGCTTTCGTTCCAACACCCGGGAAAAAACTCGCCATATTTTTTCCTTCACCAAAGGTGATCCAGCCGTATGCTTTCGGCGAATCGGTACGGGCTACGCCAAGCGTTAATCCCAGTCCCCCTTTCGGTAATGCGGCATCACGAACATTTGCCGGAATCGGTAATGCTTTATAGCGTTGTAACTTTTTATCATACTTCATCTTAATTGTTTTCCCGCCAAGATCTTTGGAGAGGAAGGTGCGGTATTTGGTCGTATCCGGTTTGTAATAATTGACAAACTCAATACTCGAAAGTTCTCCTTCGGCGACAGTGAAAGAAATGGAATCACCGGTTTGGGTAACACCATTAACAATGACACCAATGTGCTGCCACTGTCCGCTATCCGCTTCAACAACAGAATAGACGCCTTCGTCTGCTTCGGGAATAAAAATAACGCTGTCATTGACGGAAGAAAGGACAGAACCGTCTTTTCGTAATGTTAACCCCCACATCTTTCCGTGCTGGTCAGCAGTTGTCGAAATGTTATTGTCAGTATCTTCCCATTTCTTCACAAACACTCCGGCGGCAACACGATAGAGCGCTATGGAATCTTCGTCGTACGTCAGGGAGGAGGGATTATATTCTAACGTTAAAGTAACAGAATCGGTGAACGAACCTTTTGCTGTTGTTTCTTCCGCGTTGATATCATAAATCGGCGTGCCGGAACTATCTTTATGCCCGACCTGTCCGAACACCCATTTAGAAAAATGCGTTAATCCGGAAACTGTTACTGAGTTGTTTACCACATCCACTGTTCCCGGTTTCTCCACACGGTACTGGCTGAACGGATAACTTGTAGAGTCTGTATCGAGTCTCATTCGCACCGAGGCAGGAGGAACTCCAACGCCTTGAAATGCAAGTTTCGAGTTTGACGAATGGAATCGGTAATCGCCGGTATCTCCTGCGCGAATTTTCCGCACCACAGTACCGCGGCTGATTTTTCCTGTTCCCGAAACGGCGTTCGAGGAATCGTTGTCTATGGTGATGGTGTGTGCAGTATCTGCGATGGTTAAATTTCCGTCGAGTGCAAGCGTATGTTCAACAAGCAACCCTGATGCTGTCGAAGTGTTCGCTCCATCAATTTTCAAATCGTAAAACGTCGTTTGTGATTCTGCTTTACCAGTGCCCCCTGTAAATCCTAATACTTTGTCCTCATTTCCCAGCATCCAAATTTTTGAATGACCTGGTGTAAATGTTCCGCTTCCGTTAAAACTACCGTAGATTTTTAGATGCGGAGCAATACCGCTATCAACATCTAAACTTCCAGTGGAGTTAATACGTAAACCGTCGCGCAGTCTCAGGAGTTTTTCTGTCGGAAATCGTAAAACCCCGTCAAGGATTAATGCGCGAAGTGAATCAAAACCGGAAGAGAATGCGTTTGCATCAATCAAGATGGTGTCGCCGAGAGCAATATCAATCGTGTCTTCCTGATTCGGCAATACGTCGAATTCCCAGTTTGCGGAATCTGACCAGAAGGAATTTGTTCGCGCAATACGCGGTTTCATTCCCCTGCGGATTAATCTGTTCCCGAAATATTGACCGGTAAAGTTTTGTCCGCTCGCTTTTACCGTATCCGTGTACACGCCAGCATCGGGAGCGGTTTGAATCCATCGTGTCCGCGCTTCTTCGGAGACGGTATAAATTCCGGGACCTAAATTGGTGAACTCATATTGTCCGTTTTCATCGGTGAGTTGCGTATCAATGGGTGTTCCATCCAGACTTAAATAAATTTCCCAGTTGGGGATGAGCGGCTCTGCGGAAATTGCGCCGGGTAAACCGAAGTCATACAAACCATTCCGCGTCAAATCAAAGAACTTGAAGCCGGCAATCTTCACTAAACGAAAATATCCGAATCGTCCGTTGAAAGAGGTGGATGTGGGCGAAAGTGTGGTGGTTAAATAAATTTGCCCGTCAATCGGTTGCGGGTCGGTGATGCGGACTGTATTGGTTGCTTCCATTGTTACAAAATATGTTCCTGCGGGAAGTCCGAAGAATGAGAAGTTCCCATCTTCATCTGCTTCTGTGGTATCAATAAAATTACCCAGTGTACTGCTGTGTAAGAAAATTTGAGGTCCGGGGCTGATTCTATCTACATCGGCGTTGAACGTACCATCACCATCATTATCTTCATAGGTAAATCCTTCGATGCGACCATTTTTCCAATTACCAAAAGCCGGAGCGGACATTACCACCCCTTCTCCAACAGTAACAGTATCATTACCATTATTGCCGGGAGTCGTTTGTACCCATCCCGATTGCACGGTTTGGGAGATGATATATGTACCAGCAACTAATCCGTTAAATGTGTAAACACCATTTATATTTGTTGTTGCCGTTTGTGCATTACCATTGAGATTCAGTTGCCAACCCTGTAACCCGGGCTCTCCCGCATCTTTTATTCCGTCTCCACTTAAATCGTTAAAGACAAGTCCGGTGAGCGAACTGTATCGGGTAATATCACGAATATCGCGGGGGGCAAGTTTGTACGCGTTCCGCTTCGTAACGTCCACAGTATCCAAATCGGAACGATGATAAACAACACCGACAATATCTGCTGTAGGAGGAATTGTTGTTCCGATAATTTTAAATGGACGCTGACCTGCTATATTTCCAAGTGAATCTGCAGTATTGATATGCAAAGAACGATAGATGCTATGTTTCTGAAACTTTGCGCCGACGGTTGACGTCATCGCCCGAAAGAGCAACCCAACGCTATCGAACGCAACGCCGGAAATTTTTACAAGTCGCCCTTCATACTGTTCCCGTATTTGGCTCGTAGAATCTAATGCCAACGGTTCGGGCAGGGTACCTGTCCCTTCTACAAAAAAATCAGGTGAGCCAATTGAATTAGGAACAATCTCAGTAATACCATTAAAATTGGTAATATTTCCTAACACAATTACTTTTGAGCCACGTTGGAATAATTGCGAACTATTTGCGCCGCTTCGGAAAACCTGCAACCCGTAGTTTCCGTCTTGAATAAAGAAACTTGTAGTAGTAATCCCGGCAAGTATAGAATCTTCCACCGTTACTACTCCTTCTACAGCAACAATTTTATTGAACATCACCGCTGTAGTTCCGCCTGCGTTACTATTTCCAAATCCGTCAACTCCTCCCGTTCGTATATTTTGAATCGGAATTATAACTCTGGATTTTGGTAACACGCTAATGATTGCAGCTGGATTTGAAGCGGCGGAGGTATAAACATTCCACGTATAACTTCCTTCTACTCCTGCGCCTGCGGGATTGGGAGTTGTCAATTCAGCAATATCAACAGTACCAGGGGTTGTTTCGAGACCTGTGCTTAAAATTTCAATACGATTTCCTGATACAACAATGTCTTTCCCTGCAAAAGCGCCACCTAAAGAGACATTTTCGCTTGAAAGTCCTGTCCAAGTATTGGGAACGGTAACAATAACAGAATCAAGCGCGCCGCCTGAAGTTCCATTGATGGTTAATCGGACTGTCTGCGATGAAACTTCTCTTCGGAATAACGTCGTGTTGAGTAACGTAACTTCTGAGGGAGAAACATTCAATAATGATGCTGTTCCATCGCCCGAGTTTGCGCTCGTAAGTGTCCACGGAAATATCTGACCAATATTTTTTAGCCCTGGTGTTTTATCCGTTGATGGCTGATTTGCTTTCCACATTACTGTTATGGAACTGGTATCGTTATTCAAACCTCCGCTTCTATCATTAGTAAAGTAAGTAACCGTGCCGGAGGAACCAGTGGGAATTGAATCAGTTAATTTATACCATTGCGCACCAAGATAATTTACTAAACTGTTATTAGTTCCTGTCCCAACATAATCCACAATTGTCGCGGAGGCAGGCGTTAATAGACTTGAACTATCCATCAACACCATATTTTCATTCGTAGAAAAATCAATAGTCCCGGATGCTATGAGAGAACCACTGATTGCGCTTGAGAATAAAATGAGGAGTGAATCACTTGGGTCAGTATCTTCAAGGGCATAGAGATTACTATTTCCAGAAGGGACAGGGAAAACAACAACAATCCTTGTACCTTGCGGTAAATCTTGCAAATAGGATTGCATCGGGAAATCAAGATGCCCTTCCGTTGCGCCGGTTGCAGTTGTTTTAGAACTCACATCGGTCAATCGCCAACCACGCATATCCACGGGAGTAGAACTTGTAACGAGAAGTTCAACATATTCTTTCCCATCGGCGGAAACCGGATTGACAAGAAACTCATTGATAATCACATCATTTTGCTGAACCTGAGCAGTTGTAAATGAAGCGATGGTTAGTACAAAAGAAAGAAGAAGCGTAAAACGAGTAAGAAACTGTTTCATAATTATTATCCTAACTAAAATTTGAAGTTGAAAGAGAATTGATTTTGGTTTAAAAGCCGGACAAAACATAAAGAAAAGAATGGTGAAAATCAAAAAATGCTCTGATTTTTTTTGAGATGAATGTATCCCGGATTATGCATTAGAAATAATCAGCCACAGATTCACAGATTTTCACAACTCAAGTTTAAAATAATCTGTGCATCTGTGGCAAAAAAAAAATGCACTTGTTCTCCCCTTTCTACTCTATGATTTGGGTTTATACCGGGAAGATAGTATATTTTGCCCGCACAATTTTCAACGTTAGGGGTGTCCCGAAAAAAACGGGACTGAGAAAACACCCTCGGAACCTGACCTGGATTATACCAGCGGAGGAAAACGGATTGTGTGTTTCATTGTAGTTATCTTTTAAACCGTTTTCCCCTATGGTTGTTCCATGGAGAAAACGGTTTTTAATTTTTCAATTCAGCAAAAGAAAATTTCAATGTATCTTGACCAGACTATTTTACGTATTGCTCTCCGCACTATTCTCTACACTCTCTGCTCTTTGCTTTTTACTCCCTGCTCCGTACTCCTCGCGCAGGAAAAAGACACAACGTATAATTTACCACTCATCAACGTAACTCCGACACAAGCAACAGAACGTTCTTCGCCGGTTACGTTTTCAAATGTTTCGCGCGAAGTGATTCAGCAGCGTCAGTCATTGCTTGATATCCCAACGCTGCTCTCAGAACTTCCATCGGTTACAACGTACTCCGAAAACGGAAACGGTATCGGCTACAATTATATGACGCTCCGCGGATTTGACCAACGACGGCTTTCAATTATGGTTAATGGTATTCCGCAAAACGACCCCGAGGACCACAATGTGTATTGGATTGATTTTCCCGATATGCTTTCGAGTACAGATAATATTCAAGTGCAGCGCGGAGCAGGAAGTGCATTTTACGGACCAGCGGCAATCGGCGGTTCGGTTAATCTTACCACAACACCATTTACGTCAACGCAAAATATTGTTCTCGAATCGTCATTCAACGTTCAGGAATTTGGCGATGAGAACACAACGAAACTCAATGCAAGAAAATATTCGGCTGCCTATAACTCAGGAATACTCGTCGACAAATATCTTTTCTACGGAAAACTTTCTCGCCTATCAAGCGATGGGTACCGTGAGCGTTCTTTTGCAAATTTGAATTCGTTCTTTTTTGCTGCGGCGCGGTTCGATGAAAATATGTCAACTCGTGTACAATTCTATGGAGGACCAATTGAAGATGGGCTTGTGTATTACGGTTTACCAAAACTTGCAAACAGCGATAAAAAACTTCGCCGACAAAACTTAACTGGTTATTGGTGGGGCAACAACTTTATTTGGACAGGTCCTCGCAGAAAAGAAGAAATTGAAAACTTCCATCAACCGCATTTTGAATTGCTCAATGAATGGAACATCTCTCCTACTTTAAAATTTTGTAACACACTTTTTTATGTGCAAGGCGATGGCTTTTTTGATTACGATGGAAGTTGGGCGGATACTTCGATGCTGCGTCTCGGATATAATTATGGAATTCCAATAAGTAATAATTTGACAAACGTATTGATTCGCGCTTTCGTCGGCAATAAACAATTCGGGTATTTGCCTCGAATGGAAATTGAACACGATAATGGAACTATGACCATCGGCGCAGAAATCCGTATTCACCGTTCACTGCATTGGGGGAAAATTAAATCAGCGGAGGGATTTTTGCCTGCACTGTACGATTTGAATTATCATTTTTACGAATACAACGGAGGAAAAAATATCTTCTCGTTGTATGCGCACGAATTGTATCGCGTTGAAAAAAATACTACCGTGATGGGCGACGTGCAATTCGTTTTCAATCAGTACGAAATCAGGAACGAAAAGTATTTGAAGAATGAATTTTCCGTTCCGTATTTTTTTATCAATCCTCGTTTTGGAATTAATTACAATATGAGCGATGTGTCCAACGTGTACGCCTCACTTTCCTACACATCGCGCGAACCCCGATTGCGCAATTTGTACGCCGCAGAAGATTCGTACTTCGGAGCAACACCGCAATTCGAAATAAAAAAAATCGTGAACGGAGTTCCGCAATATGACTTCACTTCACCGTTGGCAAAACCGGAACATCTTTTAAATTTCGAATATGGATTACAATACAAAACTGCATCATCGTATCTTAAAGTCAACTTTTACTGGATGGAATTTTTTGATGAACTCGTAAAAAGCGGAGCGATTGATATTTTCGGTCAGCCCGTTACCGGTAATGCAAAACGCACGCGCCACATCGGAATGGAATATGATGGTTCGCAAAAACTGAATGAACATTTTTCTGCCGCAGGAAATCTTTCGCTTTCAAGAAATCGCCTCATTCAATATTCCACGTATGAAAACGGCGTTGAAGATAAACTCGATGGTAATCCGATTGCCGGTTTTCCAAACGTGCTGGGAAATCTGCGTTTGACATATCGCGCCGAACAACTCACGACATCCCTGCTTTCAAAATATGTTGGAAGCTTTTATACTGATAACTTCAGAAACGAAGAAAACAAAAATGACGCTTATTCTGTTTTCAATCTTGAAACATCGTATGCGTTCAAGTTCAACGGCGGCGTACTAACTTTTCGCGGAGAAGTGCGAAACATTTTCAACCGTTTATATTTTATGAGCGGCGAAGGCAATGCATTTTTTCCGGCTGCTGAACGGAATTACCTTTTGGGAGTTACCGCAAATTTATAAGAAACAAATGAACGCACTCATCATTGCAAACGGAATTCTTCCTTCGAAAAAAACAATCAACAATCTCAAACGCGCAGCAGATATAATTATTTGCGCTGATGGCGGAGCAAATGGTGCGCGAAAAAATGCTCTCAAGCCCGATATTATTCTCGGCGACTTCGATTCGATTACGCCAGCAACGAAAAAATATTTTGTAAATGTTCCGCAGATTCTTATCGAAAATCAAAACAGCACCGATTTAGAAAAAGCGATTTGTTTTTGTATCGTAAAAAAAATTCCTTCTGTTGCTATTATTGGAGTCATCGGCGATAGAATTGACCACTCGACAGGAAGTCTGGGATGTTTCAAAAAGTTCGGACATCTCATTGAAATTACAATTGTTGATACTGTCGGCGTACTCACACAAATTCATAAATACGTAAAACTGAAAACAAAAAAAGGCGAAAAAATTTCTCTCATTCCCCTTGAACGATGCACCGGCGTTACCACAAAAAATTTGAAATACAATTTGAACAATGATGCACTCGAACTCGGCGTACGTGAAGGAATCAGCAACGAAGCAACGTCTTCACCGGTTTCCATCTCTGTGAAAAAAGGAACACTCCTCCTTTACCGATTTCATTCAACAACTTAAAATGGTTTGAGGTTTGGGATTTGAGTAAGTTATTTTCTCAAACCTCAAACCTCAAACCTCTAACCACCTTGATACACCTCGCCCTCGCAGATATTCTCGTCATTCTTCTTTACTTCGCCGCTGTTCTTTTTATCGGATTTCGCTCGGCAAAGAAAACAACTAATGATGAAACAGATTTTCTTCTTGCCGGACGTTCGCTGACGCTTCCGATTTTTGTAATGACGCTCGCTTCAACGTGGTATGGCGGCATCCTCGGCATCGGGGAGTTTTATTATCGCTACGGTATTTCAAGTTGGGTGATTCAGGGAGTGCCCTATTATCTTTTTGCCGCTCTCTTCGCAACGTTTCTCGCAAAAAAAATCCGCGCAACAAATCTTATTTCCATTCCCGATAAACTCGAACAGGCATACGATAAAAAAACTGCAACGCTCGGTGCAATTCTTACATTTATTTTAATGACACCTGCGCCGTATGTATTAATGCTTAGCGTTTTCTTACAAATGTTATTTGGCTGGAGTTTGCTTGTTTCAATGCTCGTTACTGCCATTGTTGCAGTTTCGTATTTATATTTCGGAGGATTTCGCTCGGATGTGCAGACCGATATTCTTGAATTTATACTGATGTTCATCGGCTTTGGTATCATCGTTCCGTTTTGTTTCTCGCACTTCGGCGGAATGGAATTTCTTCAATCACATCTTCCACCGTTACACCGAGAATGGTTTGGAGGAAACTCCATTCAGTTTATTATCGTGTGGTTTTTTATTGCATTGTGGACTTTGGTTGACCCGGCATTCCACCAGCGATGTTATGCGGCAAAAAATGAAAAGGTCGCACAGAAGGGAATTTTCGTTTCAATTATTTTTTGGCTCGTGTTTGATATGCTTACGGCAACAGCAGGATTATACGCCCGCGCTTCCATAACGAATATCGAACAACCGATGATGGCATACCCGCTCCTTGCAGAGAAAATTCTTCCGCCGGTTGCGAAAGGATTATTTTATGTGGGAATGTTAGCAACAATAATGTCAACGTTGAACACACTTGCTTTTGTTTCTGCGCAAACACTTGGGCGAGATATTTTATCAAGGTTGGGGATTAGAGGTTGGGGATTAGGAAAAGCAAACCTCGAACCGCAAACCGCAAACCAATCAATTCGATGGATAAAATTCGGACTAATTGCTTCTTTCTCGTTTTCTGTTATCCTCGCCCTCGCACTTCCCAGCGTAATTGAAATTTGGTACACGATTGGAACAATTGTAATTCCCGGGTTGCTTATTCCACTCGTTGCAAGTTATTTCGAGCGGTTAAAAATTTCGGCGCGCTACGCTTTTCTCGCAATGCTTTTCGGGTGGCTCACTTCGTTCAATTGGCTTTTGAGTAAATACATTTTTTTAGAAGGAAAAAATTTTCCTCTCGAACTCGAGCCGATGTATCCTGGGCTCTTTATTGCTTTCACTTTTTGGACAATTGACAAAATCAGAAATAAATCTTAACTTCACACAAGTTTTTTGAGAATTAATCTGTTGTCAAAGACTCGTTGAGATGCGTAAGAAGAAAAAAATCATTGAAAAATCTCCAACCGTTGTAACAAACTCGCGTATAGTTCTCGTAGGTTTAGTTGTCGTCATCATTACCGGTGTTGTTGTGCAAATGTTACGCCTTCCATCTTCACCTCCCGCATCAACAAAAGAAACGAAAGAAACTTCTCACACGCCAACAGTTGGTTACCAAAATAAATGGCTCGAACGGGCGTTTGCTGTTACCTCGCTTTTTCATCAGGTGTACACCCCGTGTTGGGAAGGTGCGTACGGTGCAATCGGGGATGCGTATTTATTTGCGGCAACAAACGATTCATCGTTGCTACGCTTTCACCTTGAAGAACACGATTTGCGTTTGATGTGTACCGGCACATGGGTTGATGACCGCGCCTGGGTCTGTTTAGCGGAAATGTATTGGTGGGATTTTACCGGGAGAAAAAATTTTGCTTTGGTAGAAGATACAAAACGCCGTTATCTCGAAGCGCGAAGAGAGGGACGCCTTTCTTCGCATGAAGGATTTTGGGGTTGGTACAATTGGTCTCCAACACACCGCGTCAACGAACGCATTTTCACCAACAGTAATATGAATCAGATGGCGAATGTTGCCTGCTGGCTTTTTGAAGCGACGGGAGAACAAAATTTTCTCGACGATGCGCTTCTGGTTTGGAACGGAGATAAACAATTCCCCGGCATTATTCAAACGTTGTACAAAGGAAATGGAAAATGGGAAGGAAAACCGGGATTAGCTGCATTCGGAAAACAACTTCCGTGGGAAGGGGCGGAATATTGCGCGATTGGCGCTTCTCTTTTTCGCGTTACAAAAGAAAAGAAATATAGAGATGTCGTTGTTGCTACCGCGAAATATATTACGAATTCCGCAAACGGATGGCTCGACCCGACTGACTACTTTCAGATAACGATGGATGGTAACGGCGCGTTTGTCAATTACCTTCTTGATGCGTACGCGCTTGCCCCTGAAGAATTACCTGATGTGTATGAAAAAGTGGAAGTGATGCTCGAACACGTTTGGACGAATCATCACGGAAAAGCAAGTGTTACGTTGCACCGTGAATACGACCACGGAATTCGCAACGGCTGGAATCCTAACGGCGGTGAAGATGGCTACGGTGTTGATGAAGTGGGAACTGTTCACGCACAAGGGGAAGCTGCAAGGGCGTTCGGGATGTTTGCCTATTTCGCTAACAAAAAAGAAACGGAAAAAAAATAATTTTATTCTTCGTCAAACTTACTTCGTTCTTCTTCAGCCCACGTAATTATCACGCGGATATCCTCATCGCTTAACTCTGCTTCTTTATGGGCAAGAAGGTACGAAGGAAGCGGCATAATACGTTCCCGCACCATCTCAACCATTTCTTCAAGTTTGTGCGCTTTGCGTTTTGGTTTGTACGTTTCCCACTCCGAAAAATTCAATTCTTTCCGCCCATTATTTACGTGGTCAATGGTGAAGTAGGAAATCGGCGCGATGTTGGAGTACCAGGGCCACGCTGTTTCGTTGGAGTGACAATCGTAACAAGCGCGTTTCAATACCAGAGCAATATGTTCCGGTGCTTGTATCGCTTTCCCCTCTACAACAGGGTTTGTTCGTTCGGGACGATAGAGTTGAATGAGAAGAAAAATTATTGCGAGCGTGAGTATAATTTTTTTAAGCATAGCGGCAAATATAATTTTGGGCTGAAATATAAATCTATTTTTTGGTAAATAAGCACAGGGAAATTGGCGAACCAACATTTGCGCAAGTTGCGGTGGAAGGAGATTAGAATATTTTAGATTTTAGATTTGAGATTCTATACTCTCACCATCGTTTCAAAATCACTCAATGTTTGGTCAAGTTGTTCGCCAAAAACTTGATTCACTTCTTCCCTTGTTCCTAACATTTGTTCGTAAACAGGATGAGAAAATATTTCATTGAGACGAAACGGTTTCTTTTCAATTATGTTTATCGTAAGTATTTCTTTCATTCGTTTCAACACGCGAATTTGTTCGTCGGAAAAGTGATAGGTTTGTAAATAACTTTCAAACGCTCGTGCAATTCGTTCTTTGGGAGTAGGGATTTGTCGAACTTTTATTGCGTGTAAAAAGAATTCCCACAAACTTCCTTGTGGATAAGCATAGATTTTTTTCAATTGCTCTTCGTCTAAATAAATTTCCGGATTACTCATCCAAATTCTTAGCAGTTCCAAATCTTTTTGTGTCGGTTCGTATGTCAATTCGTTTTGTATTTTCTTTTTTATTTCAACAACATTAGAATTTTTTGTTTGTTCCGCTTCTTGTTCAAATATTTTTCGCGCATCATCAATCGGAATGTTACCTATTACTTGAATAGTATCTCCATGAATCCACACTCTTTGAATAAATTGTTCCGGGTCAGGATTATCTATTAAATACCAATTTTTTGGTAATGGCGGCGGCTCAGGTCCAGGTCCGTTTCCTCCTCCACCAGTACCTCCGTGAGTTGGTGTATGTATGATTTTTATATTTGGTTTCAATGTTCCTCTTCCATTGTCTCCCATTCGCTTGCATAAACCTACAAAGTCTAAAATTTTGAAACTGAACTTTCCACTTTTCGGGTCAAGCCGAGTTCCGCGACCAAGCATTTGTAAATATTTTCCCACCGATTTTGTAAGTGCTGAAAATGCGATATACCGGACACACGGAATGTCAACGCCCGTAGTCATTATATCAACGGAAACTGCAATATATGGTTTGCGATTCGGTTTTTTAAACCACGTTTTCAATGTTTTATTCAACTCACTGTTATCTGAAATTATTGTTTCAGCATAACGCGGCGCAACCTCTCCATCTTTGTCGGGAAAAACTTTATTCAACGCATTCGCAAGCATAATACAATGCGCTTGACTTACACCGAACAAAATAACTTTCTCGCCGTACTCCGTATTCTTTTTTATTTCTTCCGCAATGCGCATCGTTTGTTCTTCTGAAATGTATTTGCGATTCAACTGCTCCAACATCAGTTTTTTACTTTCGTCGAGTTCTATCTTTGCACGCTCATCGGGGTCGAGTACATAGGAAAATTCAACTCCATTTTTTTCAGCAAGTTCCGTGAGCGACGTTTTTATTTCCAACGGTTTATACGGCGCTAAAAAACCCTCATCAATTCCACGCGCTAAATCGAATTGGTAATCCGGTTCGCCTGTTTCACAACCGAACAAACGATACGTATCTAAAATTTCCAAATCCGCTTCGGGAATTTCTTTTCCTTCTGCCGCAATTGCTGTTCGCGGTGTTGCCGTTAATCCGATACGCGGACACAAAAAATGGTCGAATATCAATTTGCGATTAACGTTGACAGAACGATGACATTCATCTACAATCAATAAATCGTAAAACGTGCTTGGTATGTTTTGATAAATGTTTTCAAGCGTATCAATGACAAGAACGTGAATAGAAACATTTTTTTGCTGGCGAAAATTTGATGTGCGAAGTCGAGTGGAAGTATGTTCTTTGCTGATGAGACTGAATCCATCGTCTAATGCTTGTTCAGCAAGTAACACGCGGTCAACAACGAACAACACACGTTTTGCAAAACCGTATTCCAGCATTGTTTTCACCAAGGCAACCATCGTACGCGTTTTTCCAAGTCCCGTTGCCATGTGAACAAGCATTTTCTGTTTTCCCGCTTTGTATTTATTTATGAGCATGTTAATGCATTCAGTTTGAAAATAACGTTCTTTTCCCGCTGCCGCATCGAATCCGCCGGCAATTGTTTTGTCTATGTGAATTTCTCGCTCAACATTCTTTTTCTTCTCTTGTTCGATTTTCAATTTCATTTCTTCGAGTGTGAGAAACGAATTGACGCGCCGAAACTCTCCCGCTTCCAATCCCTTCCACGCTGTGTCGTAAAATAAGTTTCGTTCGGAAGAGCAAGCGTAGAGAAATCGCGGTATGAGAATTGTGTAATACAATGTTCGCAACTTCGTGAGCGCTTTTTTCTCATCGTCCAATTTGTTCTCAAAGACAGCCAATATAGTTCCATCCAAATCGGTGAGAACAATATCCGGCTTTATACTTTTGTGTCCGGGAAATTGTTGGCGTTGTTCTACCGTCAATTGATATTCTTGTTGGTAGAGTAACGTATCTCCGACTTTCCAACCGATTTTTTTGAGTTCATCAATAACTCGTAAATCAGTAGAAGTTGCTTCGTTGATTGTTGGATTAGGCATAATTATTTTTGCGTACTATTTCCGTGGTGTGTCATTCCGAATCCGAATTTATTCGGGTGAGGAATCTTTTTGAAATTTTTTATTGCGTTTCATTTGGAAAGATTCCTCACACCAACTGAAGTTGATGTTCGGAATGACACGGCGAGAAAGTTTCTCAACAACTGGTAAATCGGTGAAAGTTGCTTCAGTGTTTTTCATCATTCTTTTTCAAAAAGTTCGATGAGCATTTCAACCTTTTTAAATAACTCATCGAAAGTTATTACTTCCACGTTTTTTAAATTATGTCTTTGTAATGTGAAAGTACTTTTCTGCAGATGTGACCATTTTTCACCTTCGACACTTCCGATTACTAACAAACATTGAGGATCAAAAACAAAAAAATTCTCATTATCAAGTTGATTTAAATTGAAATAATTCTTTTGAACCTCATCTTTATATTTTAATAGTTGGCTTATTGAACCAGTTAATTCATTACTCAAACAATATGTGCTTCTATACTCATTACCTAACAATTTAGCCGTTGGTGTTTTTATTTCCACTAATAATATGTTTTCAATCAAGCCACTTTTGAAAATAAAATCAACGACATTTCCACCTTGATTATTTATTGTTTTTCCTCCAACGTATGCTTTGTCTTTGAACAACACCACTGGATAAGAAAATACTTGTGCTATCACCCAAGAATTTTTAGTAAAAAAATCTTGCCAAAATGATTCATTGCTATTTGTTTTGTTAGAATTCCAGATTGTCAAAATATTTTTCAAACTATTGATACTTGAAATAAGGTTAAGTTTTTTCAAGTCATCAATTTGTAGTTCTTGCAACTTTCCAAAATTTTCAGGATTATTCAAAAAACTTAAAATGACATTTTTTACATTCTTCGGCGTAACTATAAAAGAACTTTCTCCACTCCTGATTCCATGTTCTTCATAAATTTTATAGTAACTGTTAATTTGTGAAACGAACTCATACAATTCTCCCGCATGCAGTTCAAGTTTAATCCATTCGCCGTCTTTTAATCTCGATAAGTCTAACGTTTTGTAATCTTCCCAAATACCACTAGTCTTTTTACGTTGAAAAATAAACGTTCCTCTTACTGAAGCATCCGGATTATTTTGATTATTGACTATTTCTGGACGAAATATTAAACGACTAGTTTCAGTAATCCTCAATTCAATATCTTGTCCAATTGCAGAGTTACGTGATGTTGATTTTAATGTTATTACTTCGTTCATATTATTACTCTCCCCAAATTTCATTCAACATTTGCTCAATTCTTTTTTCGGCATTTTCTTTTAGTAAGCGTACGTTCTTCAACGCTTCCATTTCTTTATCTAACTCTGCGGCAATTTGATGTTGAATATCAAGGGATGGGATAGGTATCTGTAATTTTTTAAGGTCGCTTAAATTCAAACTCGGCTGTGCACCTTGCTTTTGATTCATTTTTATTTTCTCTGAATAACCTCTCAAATACCAAAAAAGATAATTAGATAAAACTTTATCCCAAGGTAAAAATCCACCAACATTTTGATTAACACAACCTTTCCGTCCTAGTAAAGCAACATCTCCAATTGTTGCACCAATTAAAGCGATTAAAACAGTATTCTCTGGAAATATTTTTGCATTAGAATTCTTTACTGCTTCAGTGGTAATCATTTCTTCAGACTCATAGATTGTTTTATTATTCAATTCTCCACTTTTAAACCAATTGATACTCCCATTATAATACTCCGCTTTATTACGAGACGGAGTGCCTCCAGTAACGATTAAATGTGCTGGATAATTAAAATTTTTCCAATTATTATCAAATAAGTCTGGGGTAACTTCCCACCCATCCAAAATCTTTTTCGCTCCTTCAATAATCGCTCGTTGCTTTTCAATTTTTTCCACAATCTCTTGCTGTATTTCACTCGGAGGAAGGGGAATATGCCAATCTTGTAAATACTCAAACTTAAAATCCAATCTCACGCCGCCGCTTGCTTCTTCGTTCACATACTTCAAAAATCTTTTCGTATTTACAAGAGCGAGTAAATACTTCGGAAGAATTTCCGATTCCTTCACACTAAACACAACATACGCTCCACTGATAATTTGGTTTTCAAAATCAAATTCATTGAGCCCGATTGAGCCAACGTTCACTCTGTACGGATTGTAACAAAACTGATTTTTCTCTACGATAAAGTACGTTTGTTTTATCTCTTCGCCTTTCTTCTTTTCATTTACAAATACACCGTTTTGATTCGACACGCCAAGAACTACAAACTCGGTATCGGGATATTTTATCGGTTTTATTTTTTCAGATTGATACAACAGGTAATCATTTAAAGAAACGAACGGATACTTGTGTCCCTTTTTCAAAATTTCGTCTAACCGTTGGAACGTCTTGTCTTTCTCCTTTACAGTGTTTAGATACTCACGGGCAATATCAATATGCAAGGCATTATTCGGCTCAAACGATGCAAGAATGGAAAGCGCAGTTTTTATATCCGCATCTTGTAAATGTTCGTATCGTTCATCAAGAGAACTATTGTTAAGCGGTTTTATTTTTACAAATTCTTTCTTCCACGAATCGCGTTGTTCGTTAGAAAGATTGCTTCGGTAATTTTGCAGATTGAACGAGTACGCATACTCGCGCTCAATGCGTTTCGCAGTTTCGTTTTGGATTTTATTTTCCCACACGTTTTCAAACTGCCAAAGTTTTTGCGCGTATTCTTTTTTGTCCAATGTTTTTTTGTTCAGTTGGGCAGTAAGTTTTTCTTCTAATTTTTTCCGCGCGTCGTTTTGCTCTGCAAGCAATTCTTCTTTCGTTTCGTGCGTAATTTTTTCCTTCACGCGCGGGTCAAGTGTTTTCACCCACTCTGCGGGAATAACAAACCTCTGTTTCGTTTCGGGAGGAATAATTCTTTTCTTTACATGCTGCGTGAACAATTCAATCACTTCGGGAATTTGACAACCGGAAATTACTTTACGGTTCACTCCCAACGAATAACCATCATTATCAATTTTGTAGCACCAAATCCATTGTGTCGGTTCTCCTTTTTCAAAGTACAGAATCGAAGTTTTCGCGCCTTGTCCGTTTTTGCTGACAAACACTCCTTGCGGTAAACTGATTATCGCTTTGAGATTCGCTTCTTCCAAAAGTTTTCTCCGAAGCGCACGAGCGCTGTTTTGCGACCACGTTAAAAATCCTTCCGACACGACAACAGCGCATCGTCCTTTTGATTTCAACAATTCAAACATCAGTTTCACAAAAAGAATTGTCGTTTCAGATTCGCGGCTGTATTCTTCCCACACGTTGGGATACGCCGGCTGGTCACGTTCTGCACCAAACGGCGGATTAGCGATAACAATAGATTTTGTATTCGCATCGGTGAGCGGGTCAAACATTTTCAACGAATCGCCTTGCTGAATGTTTTGCGGATTAAGATTGCGAACGTAGAGATTGATTGCCGCCATTTTGCGAATCATTCCCAAGTATTCAATTCCGCCAATTCCCGCACGGTAAAAATGCGTTGCAATATCTTTCGACGGAATGTTTGATGGAGTTTTTGAAAAATAGTTCTTGAAATATTCTTTGATTTCCGGATGTGTACGTTCACCAGGCCACTTTCCATCCTTCGTAGCATTTTCCAAAACGTATTGGTATGAATCAAAGAGAAAACCACCACTGCCACACGCAGGGTCAAAAATAGTATCAGAAAAATCCGGATTAGCGAGAGCAACCATCATTTGTCGAATGTGGTCGGGCGTACGAAATAATCCAATATCTCTCGTTCCTCCCGTTTCCGAAAGAGCGGATTCAATTGCATCGCCTAGCAAATCGGTTTTCAGAATTCGGTGTTCGTCTATCTCAGCAACAAGATTGATGATTTCCGACATATTCCCGCTTTGCACATTCGTAGAAAAACTCGAGTTGGCAAACACTTCTTCAATTAATACAAGTTGGTCTTGCACTTTTTGTGGAAGATTTTCAGAAAATATTTTTCGTGACTTTGAAAGAATTGAAGCGTAGAAGGGGAAAATATTTTGATTGAGATGCGCTTTTATTTGTTCTCCCGTCAGTGAGAGAAGATGTGTAAAGAGAAGTGTGTAATTATCTTTACCAAATAACTTTCGTAGCGGTTGAAATGTTTCTTCGTGTTTGAGTTTGACTTCAAAAATGCGGAGCAGGAGAAGTTCGATAATATATTCAACACGCTGAACCGGAGTACCAGCGGGACGCAACTTATTGTGCAACCGTTTCAGAATGTTATTTGTTTCGTTATCTGCGTAGTGAACTGTTGAGCGAGCCATAAGAGAAATATAATTATACCGCTTGCGCATGAATTACTGGAGAAAACTCTACAACAACTTTTTGTAAATTTTCTCCAAGCAAAACATATTAGGAGTTTATTGCTTTATAAAGAAAGTTGTTTTGCCTTTTCTCAAAATGTTGCCATTAGTTTTGTAAACGCTGGCTCGCATTTAAGATAGTCATTCCGATAATATCTTTGTTTTCGTAACGGATGATAATTTCATCCTCAGTCATCTCAGAATTATCGGCGTGATTTGGCTTTTTGAAATGTAAATACAAAACATCCACTTCGCTGTCATAATGCGCCCAAACAGTTTTGTGCGCTAAAAAATAAGGAAGAGCGTTTGTCATTTCTTTTAATTCTGTTGCTTCCATTGATATGATTTGAAGTAATCTCAGTTTATTTTTCTTGGGCAAAACATACTAAATGTTTATTGCTTGGCAAATCCCACGTTACTTTTCATCTTCTCTCTTTAATAAAATTTCCCGTATGCAACTCAGCAAATGCCTGACGTAATTCTTCTTGCGTATTCATTACAATTGGTCCGCCCCACGCAATTGGTTCGCGTAACGGTGTTCCCGAAACAAGAAGAAACCGAATTCCATTTTCTCCCGCTCGCACCGTAACTTCATCTCCCGAATCAAATGAAACAAGAGAACGATTTTTTGCCCATTCAAGCGTTTCATTACCATCGAGTTTTGTTTTTTCCGTAAGCACCGATTGCGGTTCGGAAGCATCGCTGAAATTTCCGCTTCCTTCAAACACGTAGGCAAATGCGTTTCGCGTTGTTTCTACTTTTAAAGTTTTTCTTTTCCCCGGCGGAACGTACACATCCACATATCGCGGGTCAGCGGCAATGCCATCCACCGGACCTTTCTTTCCCCAAAAATCTCCACAGATTATTCTAACTTGCGTTCCGTCATCCTCAGTAACAACGGGAATTTCTTTCGCTTCCACATCTTGATAACGCGGCGAAGTCATTTTCAGCGACGATGGAAGATTCGCCCACAATTGAAATCCGTGCATTTGTCCTTTCGCATTTCCCTTCGGCATTTCCTGATGAAGAATTCCGCTTCCCGCAGTCATCCATTGAACGTCGCCCGCGCCTAATGTTCCTTTATTTCCCAAACTATCTTGATGCGTAACATCGCCCGCGAGAACGTACGTAATCGTTTCAATCCCGCGATGAGGATGCCAAGGAAATCCCGCCATGTAATCTTTGGGATTTTCGTTTCGGAAATCATCAAATAAGAGAAACGGATCAAACTCGCCGGGATTTCCGAAACCGATTGCGCGATTCAAATGCACTCCCGCGCCTTCAATTGCCGGTTTTGCTTGTATAATATTTTTTACTGAACGTATTGACATAATTTATTTTCTTATGACTGGTTATTAAAACTCGGTGTAAAATTTTAACTGTTTATTTTTTATGTTGAATCATTTGCTATCCAACTCGCAATTCAATTCCTTTTAATACATCCTCTTCATATTGTTTTCTCACCTGTTCGTAGGTAACGGGTAAATCGAAATCTGCAAGAATTGATTCGATGCATGGCTTGGGGTCAAAACCACTGGCGTGACAGAAAAGATGAAACAGCCAGCAAGCATTGAACAAACGCTTTGAAACGAGTTGCACATCGTTTCCTACAATACCAATGTACGACTCTTGTTGTTCATCGATTTTTTTTACCGTTACTCTTTTATCTGCAAGGATGTCGCCCGCGAGAATGGAAAAACGGGCTTCTCTATCATGGAGGAAAAAAAGAACGAGGGGGAACTGTCCCATTTTGCAAAACCAACGGTGATACTTGTCGTCGGATTTCCAATCGTCTTCCTGATAATAGAGTTCGCTTCCGGCAATCTGTTGAAATTTCAGTTCAAGGGAAAACAGAAATTTATCTATAAGATGAGGATAATGTTGGAGCGCGATAACGAGTTGTTGGGGCATCGCAACATCCATTTCATCCACTGCTTCGGGAGGAACATCAATGGTGAACGTGTGTATGTCTTTTCGGGCAAACGCTTCAAACGGTTGTTTCCACTGCGCGATAAGCGGGTTGCCGGGTTGTACGAGATAAATTGGTGTTTGAGGGAGTTTATTCATAGTATTACTTTTTTCATTTACGTTAAATTAGAAAACAACATTGTTATCCGAATTATTCTTTTGTAAAAATATCAATCGTTTTTCTTTAAAATTTCATTTCCGAACTGTGTTAAGTATTTCCATACTTTTGTTGAACCCTACCATCATTTTGTCAATTGTTTCCGATGTATTGTCAATGCTTTCCGTCGCTTTGTTACTCATTTCCGTCGTATTGTTACAGCTTTCCGTCGCTTTGTTAACGCTTTCCGTCGTTTTGTTAACGCTTTCCGTCGCTTTGTTAACGCTTTCCGTCGTTTTGTTAACGCTTTCCGTCATCTTGTTACTCATTTCCGTCAAATTGTCAGTGTCTTCCACCGCCGGAAAGGATTAACTAACAAAGTCAAGGAGTTACTAATGTTATCGCAGAAAATCACACTCACACTTCACTCATTTCCATTTCTTTTTCCACTCTTTGAAAAACTGCTTCTGCGGTTTCTTTTCCTTTTTTCTCTTCTTTTGAGAAATACGAATACATCGCCGGAATTACATACAACGTTAGCACCAACGAAAACATCAATCCGCCGATAACGACAATTCCCAACGAGACTCTGCTTTTCGCTCCCGCCCCTAATGCAAGCGCAAAACGTTTCTTTTCATCACTGCACCATTCCATACCACTTATTCTTCGCCGTCATCTTCAAATATTCTTCTTTGCAATTGTTTTCTACTTCATTTTTCTTTCTGTTGAACCGTATAATACTTTCGGCTCTTCAACGTGAAAACCAATCGAGCGTTTTGGTTTTTCCGGTGGAAGCATCAATTGACGAATCGCTTCAAAAATTCCGTGAATTTGTCTGTCGTGCGTATCTAATCTGCTATCGTGTTCTTTCAGTTTTGCTTCAAGGTCTTTATGCGAGGAAAGTATTTCTCGAAGTTTCACAAACGCTCGCATAATAGATATGTTCACCAATATTGCTCGCTCACTTCTGAGTACTGAAGAGAGCATTGCTATGCCTTGTTCTGTAAAAACATAAGGAAGCGTTCGACGACCTCCCCAACTTGAAATCGCAAAATGCGATGTCAAGTTTTCAAATTCTTCTTGAGTTAACTGAAACATAAAATCCGAGGAAACCGATTGATGTTTCTCTTCACTTGTTCATTCAGCCGATATGTTGGAACTCCGTACATCTCTGCCAGATGAGTATCAAGCATTACCTTTTGTCCACGTAGTAAAAGTATTCGGTTTTCAATTATTTCTTTAGGTATTATTTCCGAATTATTCATTGAGCCATATTCGTTTTGTTATTAAAATTATTGCTTCACAACTTTATTCGTATAAAGTCACTGCATCATTCCATATCGTTTATTCTTCGCTGTCATCTTGATGAAATAATTCAAACGCTTTCTGAAAAACTCGGGATGGTGCCGCGATTCATTAATCCATCCAACACGAAGACGTTTATACGTTTCCGGAAATTTCTGAAAATTCTTCCACACCGTTTCATCGGCTTTTAACTCATTCAGAATATCTTCCGGCAAAACAAATGCTTTTAATTTTTCTGACGTTGAAAGATGTTTCTCTCCTTTTTCCAAATGATGTTTGATGCTTTCTAATCCGAACTTCGTCATCTTTTTTGCTTTGATGAGTTGGCGAATGCGTTCTTTATTCAATTCTGAAAGAACACTGTTTTTTCTTCGCGGGGAATATCGCTGAGCAAAACATTCTTCATCAATCGGTTTGAGCGTGCTGTCAATCCATCCGTAACAAAGCGCTTCTTCTACTGCATCATTGTAGGAAACTCTTGGTTTGCTGCTGTTCTTTTTATAATACACAAGCCAAATTTCTTTTTTCGATTTATGATTTTTAGAAAGCCACGCTTGCCATTCTTTTCTATTCTTCGCGTAATATCTTTCGGTGATTTCCATTTACTCTTTCTTGGGACGTTTCTTCGATGGTTTTGCTTTTGAATTATAATCCAACGCAAGCGCAAGCCAGTATTCCAAATCTTTTTTGTTCTTCGTTCCTTCAGGACTTACAAACACAAATCCTTTCATTGGTTTCTTTGTGAAATCCATTGTGCGGGCACCTTTTTTCTCCAACGCTTTGTCGTGAATTTCCGGGTCAATTCGAGCCATTAATTCATCTTTCAAAACGCCTACACACATTTTTTCGTTGACCATAAATGTTAATCCGCCCATCATTTTCTTTTCTTCAACATTTTTTTGTGGAGAAAGAATTGAGCGCACTCGTTCTGCTAATTGTTCATCGTATGCCATATTAAAGTATTCAGTTGGATAAAAATAAAAATCGTCTTTCGCCAACACGGACTCAGACTTGGTTTCATTTGTCGGGCTAAAAATACGAAAACATTCTTTCTGATATTTCTCTAAAGTTTATTCCGGGAGCGGTTGGGAAGAGCAACGAAGAGAATTGACAATCAACAAATTTCTACCTTTGTTCATTGAGAGAGTATCCTTAAACCGAAGTTCCCTTTTTTTCGGGAGATTTAGGTAAGCGGAATGTTCGTTATGAGCGAGATTGGTGTCAGGTCTTCTCGCCTCTTTATTTCTCTTTTGTTTTTATGAATTGCCGCATACAACGGACAATTCTCGCACCGGTATTTCCGTTCACACAGTTTATATGCGACAATGCCTGCATCCATCCATACGCATTTTAATTCGGAAGCGGGGACAATATTTTGGAGAGCGAGACTCATACAAAAAAAATCATTTATTGCTGCACCAACGGAAATTCAATAAGAGAAACGACATCGCTTGTTTTCTTTTCTGCCGCAAATCGAGCGTGCTTCTCTTCCGGAAATACCGGAAAATATTTTGCGATGAAATGGAACCCGGCGAAAGCAAACGCGACTATCATCATCGTAACGGTAACCTCTATCCAACTTGGGAAGTAGTTTGGCGCGTAGTGTTCCAGCGCAGTAAGGGAAATATTTAACCGGTTGAGAATAAACCCAAACACCACAAATAACGCCGAAACAAAAAGTCCCGTTTTCTGTAACCGCACTTTTGGAATCAACAACAGGGCAACAGGAATGAGGATGCCAACGGAGATTTCCGTGAGATACATTATACTTTCAAAATTGAAAGCAAAAACATACGACCATAATTTTTGATTTGCAACATCTTCAATTTTCAAAACCAAATATACTGCGAGCGCAACCACCGTTACTTTTCCTAACTTGGAAAGAATCAGCACTTCTATTTCTTTTCCGAAGGTGCGCGAACTGTAGTACGATTCAATCATTACCATTGCCGGACCAACGGCAATCGCGGAAAGGAAAAACAAGTACGGAAGATTCGACGAATACCATAGCGGATATAATTTTTGCGGAACGATGAGATATAACGAGCCAAGCGATGATTGATGGAGTGAAGAAAGAATAACGCCGGCAATAACGAGCGGAATAGTTATTGCGTGAAGAATTTTTTTCGGTGTGTGGAGATTGAATTTCTCGAAGACCATCGGAGAAAATTCCAACGCAAGAACAGAGGTGTACAACATCACGCACCAACCGACTTCAAACATCACCGAACGCGGATTCCACATTATAATCGGATGCCAGATATTCCACGGGCGGCCTAGATCGAACATCAGCGCAACCACGACGAGAATATAACCGAGAAATGCAGTGAGAATAGCCGGACGTAAAATCGGTTTGTATTTATCGAGATTGAAAATATACACCGACGCGGCAACAACAAATCCTCCAGCGGCAAGTCCGACACCGCACAACACGTCGAAACCAATCCACAATCCCCACGGAAATTCATCGGTTAAATTGGTAACGCCGCCCAACCCTTGTGTAAATCGTACAAACGTTGCATACAATCCAAGCGCTACAATGATAATAAAAACTGACGACCAAAAAGTTAATCGAGAAAATGTTCGCTGCAACATATTAATTTTCTTTCTTGCTGTTTTCGTGATTTGTTCCGTTTTGCTTCAACGTTCTTTCCATTGCTTCCACTTCCCTGCGGCGATTGGTAAGCCACCAAATTCCCCCGAGTAATGTTCCTCCCCAGAATATGTAATTTGGAATTTTTGAAAGCACCGCCCACGTTAAATCGGGTAAGGGATATTGCGGCAGGTTTGTGCGCATCTCCAACTGTTCAAACGGCTTACTTGCGAGATAGAGAATTGATGCTCCGCCAACTTCATTCATTCCATAAATTGTTGAATGATAGGTTTCCGGGTTTTCCGAAATCCTTTTCTTGGCTTCTGTAAGCAGGTCTTCCAGTTTTCCAAAGATTCTCGCTTCGGGCAGACACGCTTCCACGCAGGCAGGTTTTTCTCCGCGCGTAATCCGCTCGTAACACATATCACATTTGGTAACTTTCGGGTTCACGCTGTTCCATTGATACCGCGGCACATCGAATGGACACGCTTGCATACAATAGCGACATCCGATACATTTCTCCGCATCGTACACCACAGGACCAAGTTCTGTTTTTGTGAATGCACCAACGGGGCAAACAGAAACACACGTCGGATCCTGGCAGTGCATACATAAACGAGGAACAAAAATTTCTCCGAAATTTTGAACGGCGGTATTTTTTTCGGATGAAAGTTTGTGCGCATCGTTTTGAGGAAATCCCCAGCGAGATGCGCAAGAGTTTTCACATTCGTAACAGCCAACGCAAAGTGTTGTATCAATTAAAATTCCGTAGGTGTTCATAAATTTTTCGTCTAACAGTCAGGATGAAAATGTGCTACGATACCGTTTCTTTATTATGGACAAGAAGTAAAAAATCTGTTTCGAACAGTTTCCACGTTTGCTCATCAGCGCTCTCGAGGACGTTTTTCATCGGCAAACCGCCATCATACATCGTTACGCCGTTCGTTCCGTGTGCAAATTGTGGAGTACGGAGAGTGATGAATTCCCGAAAGCGCGTTACTTCTTCTCGCAGCCATTGAACCGCTTCTTCGGCAATTGAAAGAGATTTTATTTCAGTGCTCAAATTGTCCGGCTCAATTGCGGCAATCCAGCCCTGTTGGTACGGTGATGTTTTTACCACATCAGCAGATTCAAGCAGAGTTTCATTTACCGATGAAACTTTTCCAGAGAGCGGTGAAGCAATTGCAAGAGTTCGTTCCCCTTGCGTTAGTACAAGCAGCGGTTCCCCTTTTTTGATTGTTGTCTGCGCAAGAACGGGATGAATGCGGTCAATACTTCCGATAATCTTTTGCGTGAAATCGTCAATGCCGATGCGTGCATTTCCGCTTGGCAACAACTCAACCCACGAATGATTGGGACTGAAAAAATATCCGCGCGGGAGAAGAAATTTTTCTGCAAAAGCAGGGCGCGGTGTTGCCGTTATTGTTTGGCGTGTTTTGACTTTGTGGAGAACAAAATCAATAATGAGGAAAAGAAGAAAGGTTCCGATGACAAAGAGCGCGACCATGGTAAATCTCCAAAATTGTTAAACATACTGTTACTGTAATTGCAATAACTGTTCCAGAAATTTTTCAGCGTTCAATGAAGATTACATTCCTCGATTCCGAGAAATTTTTAGCGATTGGTAAAGGAAATATGGTTGACGAATTTTGAAAGAGGTAAATGCAGTGTTGACTTTTTTGTCGGAGGAAATGGAGGGAGAGTGCAAATGTGTATAAATTCAAAGAAGAACTTGCATTTGATTTGTGTCGGAAAAAATTACACTGTTGTTGCGCCTTTCAACATTGGACAAACTCATCGAACTTCCGATTTGAATAATTCTTTGTGTCCTGATGATATTTCAGTACATACATCACCAAGACACAAAAAATACCTGAGGAAAATATCCGGACTGCCGGAGTGTTAATGGTCGTGGTCGTCTCCGTGTTCTTCGTCGTGTCCTTCTTTCTTTTTCTTTCCATCGATAATCGCCTGTTGTTCTTCGGAAATAGTTCCCCCTTTTTCTATTTCTACGCCATTGGCAACAAACACGGTTACAATATTTTCCTTTTTAATTTCTTCTTTTTTTATTGGCGAATTTTTCATTTCACCCGCCATATGTTTTGCCGTAGAGGCGCTCACCTTCTTTTCTTTTAGTTGTCCCTGCACTTTTACTTTTTTCCCTTGCGCATCCCACGGGACAAAAAAACCATAATTTTTAAATTCAACTCGCACCGTGGTTTTCTCATTTTCTAAAACCATCCAGCACCCTTTGTTCTCGCACACTTCGGCAATCGTGCCTTCAAGGAGAACATCGTTCGTGTCATACGGTTGGTTTTGTTTAAGAATATCGGCAAGCGGTTTCGATTTTTCTGTGGAAATTTTTTCGCCGTACGCATCCCACGTGAGGGCATATTTTTCACGAGGTTGGGCTTTTGCGTTTGGAACTACTTGTTCCTGCGCGAAGAGCAATGATGTAGTTATAAGAAATGATAGAATGATTATTGAGAGTTGTTTCATAATGGTATGTCTTTCTGTTTAGTATGATTGATAATAAATCTTGGAAAATAAAATGAAAAATTACTTGAGGAGCAAAAGTTTTTTTGTTTCCGAAAACGTCCCCGCAGTTAATCGGTAGAAATACATTCCGCTGGGTAAGTTACTCGCATCCCACGGTACGCTGTAAACTCCGGGTTGTATGTTTTTGTTGAGAAGCGTTGTAACTTCTTCTCCG
>Ga0207952_1000187_pt1 | contig 63406 bp, 72 predicted proteins | sample SubbioR12Aug_8Ca_FD_184831 | JGI IMG/M metagenome (GOLD analysis project Ga0207952, IMG submission 184831) | Serpentinite rock and fluid subsurface biosphere microbial communities from McLaughlin Reserve, California, USA - CR12Aug_8Ca (SPAdes) | ecosystem: Environmental > Terrestrial > Deep...
CCGTCTTGGCTAGGGTGCCGGCCGCCATTTGGGGGATCGATGGTGGTGTTTCGCGTATTGGGGTGGCTGCTGCTGGCCATGGCCGTGGCAGCGGTCGTGCATGACTGCCTGGCCTGGTGGACGGACGGGACTTTCCACCTGCTGGGTCTGGGGGATCTCTGGTCGCACCTCGACGTCGGTTCGCTGGGCGACGTCCAGACCACGCTTCAGCGCAATCTGTCAGGATCGTTGTGGAACTGGCTGCTGCGGCCGGTCCTGATGATCCCGGCCTTGCCGGCCTTCCTCATCCTCGGCACCATCTTTCTGTGGCTGGGCGGGCGCGTCGGCGACGGCCCCCCGGAAGGCTTCGTGCTCGGCTCGCGGCCGCCCCGGCGCCGGCGCAGCCGCGGCCTCTGAGGCCGTCTGGCGGCGAACAGAGTGCTTGCACTGCAAGCATTCGCTCACGCAGATGTGATGAGCAGGTTCGGCAGGTTTGTGCTATGGATTCTGTCAGGCTGACGCTTGATCCGCGTCGGCCTTTTCTTTGGCCCTTTTTCTTTGTCCATGCCCCGCCCGGCGGGAGGAGGTTTTCCGACACGGTTCGCATTCTCCGACACGCAGGTGTCGGAAAACGACCGGCGAAAAGCCTTGCCGATCAACGCCTTGAATTTTCCGACAGGGATTTTCCCGACACCGGGGCGTCGGCAAAAAGCATCCGAAGACTGGGCCGCGCCGCGCTTGTCGCGGGCCACCAGCACCGTCTGCCAACGGCCGCGCCCGACGGCGATCCGCCCTGCCGGCACCCGGATGCCGACGCTGTCGGCGGGAATGCCTTGCGCCTGCTTTGCCATCAAACCTCTCCTGCCGTTTCCAGAAATGCCCGCACTTTCGTCACCGCTTCCGCCAGCCCGACGCGCTCGATCTCGACGCCTGGCGGGAAGGCGCCGAGCAGGCGACTGGGCAGGCGCGAGTCCAGCATCACGAACACGCCGCGGTCGTCGGCGCGGCGGATCAGCCGGCCGTAGGCCTGCTTCAATCGGAGGCGGGCCAGCATGTCGTCGTAGGCGGTGGCGCCGGCCCCCGCTGCTTTCCATGATGCTTTGCGGGCGCGATGGAGAATGTCGGGGCGCGGCCACGGCACGCGGTCGAACACGATCAGGCGCAGCGAACGGCCGGGCACGTCGACGCCGTCGCGCACCGCATCGGTGCCGAGCAGGCAGGAATGTTCCTCGGCCCGGAAGATGTCGACCAGCGTCGCCGCATCCATGCCGCCGACGTGCTGGGCATAAAGCGGCAGGCCCGCTTCCTCCAACGCCGGTGCGATGCGCTGGTGCACGGCGCGCAATCGTCCGATGGCGGTGAAGAGACCCAGGGCGCCGCCCCCCGAGGCGAGGAACAGCTCGCGGTAGGCCGCCGCCACCTGATCCTGGTCGTCGCGCTTCACGTCCTTCACGATCAGCACCTTGGTGGCCTGGGCATAGTCGAACGGCGAGGCCATCGACGCGCGGATCGCCGGTTGAAGCAGGTGCTTGGTGCCGGTGCGCGCCTCGGCCACCGCCCAGTCTGCGTTGATGTCGGGCGCCTCGTCGTTGGCGGCGGCCGGCACGCCCAGAGAATCGCGCAAGGTGGCCGAGGTGATGACCGCGCCGTGCGACGGCCGGATCACCGAGTTCACGAACGGCTCCGTCGGATCGAGGTAGTGGCGGTACATGCCGACATCGATCTCGCGCTGCTGGCTGCGCTCGACCGCGAACCAGTCGACGAAGGCGGGATCGGGGTCGTTGTGCAGGCCGCGCAGCATGGCCCGCCACGCTTCCAGGGTGAGCTCGCAGCGGTTGGTGAGCGAACGGGCCACGCCTTCTATGCGGCCGCGCTGGCCCGAATCGAGCGCGTCGGCCTCGGCTTCGAGCTTGGCGCGCAAGGCCTGGCGCAGGCGGCGCACCGGCACCAGCATCTGCTCGAGCGACTGCGCAAGCTGGTCGGCGGCTTCGATCAGGCCGGGATTGAGCGGCCGGACGTCGCATTCCTGGCCAAAACCCTGGTCGTCGCCTGCCGAGCGGGCGCGGACCTGCTGGCGGACCAGGGCCAGGAACTCCTCGGCCGGGCCCAGCACCGTGCCGTCGGCCAGCCGCGTCTGCCAGTTGGTGCCGGGCAGACGTTGCGCCAGATCAAGCAGGCGCTTCAGCGCGTTCAGAGCTTCGACATCCTCGCCCAAGAGATCGCTGACGCGGCGCTCGAGGCCACGGGCGCGGCTGCCGCGTCGGCCTTCGGCGCCCAGGATCCAACGCCGGAGATCGGAGGCCTCGACGCCGCTCAGATGCGCGCCGAAGGCGCCGTCGGCGGCGTCGAACAGGTGATGGCCCTCGTCGAACACGTAGCGCAGCGGCCGCGTCGAATCGTCGAGGCCGCCCATCGCGGCCTGGATCATCACCAGCGCGTGGTTGGCGATCACGATATCGGCCTGGCGGGCGCGGCGGATGGTGCGTTCGACAAAACACTTCCGGTAGTGCTCGCAGGCCGAATAGATGCACTCGCCGCGCCGGTCGGCGAGACGGGTGACGCGGCTGCGGCCGACCAGGTCGAGCAGCCAGGCGGGCAGATCGCCGCCGATCATGTCGCCGTCACGGCTGGCCAATGCCCAGCGCGCGAGCAGGCCGAGGCCGACAGCGTTCTCCGGCTGCAGGCCGCTTCGTTGCACCGCCTCCTGGAAGTTCAGCAGGCAGAGATAATTCTCGCGGCCCTTGCGGATCACCACGCGGCGGCGCTTCTCCGCCGAATCGCGATGCAGCCGGTCGAGTTCGTTGTCGATCTGGCGCTGCAGGTTGCGGGTATAGGTGGCGATCCACACCGGCGCGCCGTTCTTTTCGGCCCACAGCGACGCCGGCGCCACGTAGCCCAGGGTCTTGCCGACGCCGGTGCCGGCCTCGACCAGCACGACATTGGGTTTGTCCTCTTGCTCGCGCGGCGCGAAGGCCTGGCTGGCGGCAGACGCGTAGTCGCTCTGGGTCGGGCGCGCCTCGGCCATGTTGGCGCCAGCCGAGATCATTTGCGCCAGACGCAGCCGCGCCTCGCGCGACTCGACGGGCGCGCTGCCCGGCGGTGGCGCGGGCGGCGGCTCCTCCCATTGCGGCAGGGTGCGCCAGACATCGAGGCCGGCGCCCGGCCGCGGCTTCCTGGCGGCTTGTTCGATGCCCAGCGTCGCCAGCACCGCGTCGCCCCAGGCCCATTGGCCGCGCGCCATGGCAAGCGCGGTGTCCTTCAGGTCGGGCGAAGCCAGCGCCGCCATGTCGTCCAGCTCGTCGAGCAGGGCGCGCGCGACCTCGGGCAGGCTCGCCACCTCTTCTTCAGGCGTCGCCGGGATGGGCAGGTCGAGCGCCTCGCAGAGGCCGCGCGGCGTCGGCAGGCAGAAGGTCGCCGGCCGCACGAAGGCGTAGAGCTCCAGCAGGTCGCGCGCCGGCAGATCTTCCAGGCCGAGCCGTGCGGCGACGGCGGGGGCATGACAGACCAGCGGGCGGCTGCCGGCGGCACGCAAGGCGGCGTCGGACGCCGACACACGCTCGATGCGACCATCTGGCATGCGCCACAAGGCACCGCGCGCCGTCGCGATCAAAGCCGGCCAGGGAGGCAGGGGGGATGTCACTCAAGGTGGATAGCACAGGCCAGTTGCCCGATGCAGTTCGCCTTGGTTGCAATTACACTCGGGCGATCATGAAGCGTCCGCCCGTCGTCAAGAAAACCACAGCCGTCTTTCACCAGTCCGGCGCCCTGGAAGCGGGCAAAGGCAAGATCACCGGTGTTATCGCGCTCACCCTGGGTGGGCTCGCCGTGCTGGCAGTGCTGGCATTTCATTTTCCGCAGTATCTGACGACGCCCGATCTCAGGAAGAAATACGATGTCGACGTGCTGCGCGAGGTGCTGCTGATCGGCATGGTGATCGCCGGCGGCATGGCGCTCGCCAACCTGATCCGACTGCGCAATCGCTGGCTGAACGGCACCGCGCTGGCGCTGATCCTGGTCGCGGTGGCGATGGGCGGCCATCGCGTGCCGGTCGCCGACTTTCCCGACAACACGCCTTACATAGGCCTCGACTGGTTCATCCTCGACCTGCTGGGCTCGAGCATGATCTTCATCCTGATCGAGAAGCTGTTCCCGCTGCACCGCCAGCAGCCGGTGTTCCGGCCGCAATGGCAGACCGATTTTACGCATTTCATCGTCAATCACCTGATGGTCGGGCTGGCGCTGGTGATCGTGAATTTTGCCATCCACCGCCTGTTCGGCTGGATGGTCTGGGCGCCGCTGCAAAAATGGGTCGGCGGTCTGCCCTTCTTCGCCGAACTGTTCCTGGTGCTGCTGGTGGCCGACCTGGTGCAGTACTGGACGCACCGCGCCTACCACGAGATTCCCTTCCTGTGGCGCTTCCATGCCGTGCACCACAGCGCGCCCTACATGGACTGGATGGCGGGCTCCAGGCTGCACATGTTCGAGTTGATCGCCACACGCGTGTCGATCCTGGGCGTGCTCTACGTGCTGGGCTTCAGTGAGGCGTCTATGAACGTCTACATCGTGATCGTGGGCTTCCAGGCGGTGTTCAACCACGCCAATGTCCGCCTGCCGGAGGTGTTTGCCCGGGCGCCGCTCAAGTGGTTGGTCGTCACGCCCGACTTCCACCACTGGCATCACAGTTCCGAACGCGAGGCCATCGATCGCAACTACGCCGCCCATTTCGCCTTCATCGACTACATCTTCGGCACTGCCGTGAAATCCGACCGCCGCTTTCCCGGAAAGTACGGTGTGTTGGGCGACTACATGCCGCCAACCTTCGTCAAGCAGCAGCTCTTCCCTTTCACCTGGAAAGGATGAAGCGGCGCGATCTCCTGCTGGGCGCGGGCACTCTTGTCGCCCTGCCGCGCACCGTTCTGGCCGCCGATCCCGATGTCGCCATCATCGGCGCCGGCGTGGCGGGTCTCACCGCGGCGCGAACGCTCATGGCGGCGGGCAAGAGTGTGCAGGTGATCGAGGCCCGCGAGCGCATCGGCGGCCGCGCTTTCACTGACAGCACGACCTTCGGCTTTCCCTTCGACCATGGCGCGCAATGGATCGAGGCCGGCAAAATCAACCCGGCCATGGCGATCGTGCGCGAGGCGGCCGCCAAGGCGATCCTCGACCGATCCGAACAGGCCCTGTACGTCGCGGGCAAAGAGCTCTCGAAGGAGGACTATGAGCGCTTCGAGAAGATCGCCCACGAGGCCACGCGCAAGATCGCCGAGGCGCTGAAGAAGCAGCCCGACGTGGTGGTCGGCCGGCTGCTGGCACCACAGGATCCGCTGGAACGCCTGGCCTACGCGATGGTCGGGCCGCTGGAGCAGGGCGTCGAGAATGGCGAGTTGTCGGCGCGTGACTTCACCCGCCAGCCGGAGGCGGAGCCGCAATATGCCATTGCCGAGGGCATGGGCGCGATGATCGCGCGCTGGGGCGCCAAGGTGCCGGTCAAGTTCGGCGCCCGGCTCGTGCGTGTGGATTCGACGGGAGCGCAGGTCGTGATCGAGACCACGGCCGGCCAGATGCGGGCGCGCACCGTCATCGTCACCCTGCCGACCGGCGTGCTGGCGACCGGCAAGATCGGCTTCGCGCCGCAATTGAGTGCCGCCAGGCGCGAGGCGATCGCCCAGTTGCCGATGGCGTCCTTCAACAAGGTGATACTCCTGTTTTCGCGCCGGGCCATCGACGCGCCGGCCGGCCGCAACGTGACCGGCCTCACGGGCAAGAATTTCACCTTCGACGCCATCGTGCGGCCGGACAACCGCGAGGCGGCATTGGTCTTCGTGGGCGGAACGCACGCTCGTGCGCTCGAGGAAGAGGGCGGCCGCGCCGCCGTCACCTTCGCGGTCTCGGCGCTGGCGGAAATCTACGGCAACGACCTGCGCGGCGTCGTGGCCAAGTCGCATGCAACACAGTGGGGCAGGGACCCCTACGCGACCGGTTCCTGGTCGGTGGCGCGGCCTGGCCACGCTGACAAGCGCACGGTGTTGGCGCAGCCGCATCACGATCGCGTCTTCTTCGCTGGCGAGGCGACCGATCCGGTGTGGGCGACGCGGGTCGGCGGCGCCTACGCCTCGGGCCTGCGGGCGGCCAAGGAGGCGCTGGCGGTTCTGGGCGGCAAGCGGTAGCGCCGCCGACATTGACGCCATGCTGCACCGCACCTAGTTTGATCGACCCCAGCTAGAATTGGCCATGTCCCAGATCGATCGTCCCCTTGCCGAAGCCGCGCGTGCGTGGCCCTTTGAAGAAGCCCGCAAGCTTGTCGCCCGTATCGGCGGCAAACCGCCGGCCAAGGGTTATGTGCTGTTCGAGACCGGCTATGGCCCCTCGGGCCTGCCGCATATCGGCACCTTCGGCGAGGTCGTTCGGACCACGATGGTGCGCCAGGCGTTTCGGCGCTTGAGCGACGTGCCGGCGCGGCTGTTCTGCTTTTCCGACGACATGGACGGCCTGCGCAAGGTGCCGGACAACGTGCCCAACAAGGAGATGCTGGCGTCGCATCTCGGCAAGCCGCTGACCGCCGTGCCCGATCCGTTCAGCAACGAATATCCGAGCTTCGGCGCCGCCAACAACGCGCGCCTGCGCGCCTTCCTCGATTCGTTCGGTTTCGAGTACGAATTCCAGTCGGCGACCGAATGGTACAAGTCGGGCCGCTTCGACCCGATGCTGCTCGCCATGCTGCGCCACTACGACGAGGTCCAGGCGGTGATGCTGCCGACCCTGGGCGAGGAGCGCCAGCAGACCTACTCGATCTTCCTGCCGATCAGCCCCAAGACCGGCCGTGTGCTGCAGGTGCCGGTGGTCAGGATCGACGCCGATGCCGGCACCATCGTCTATCGCGACGAGGACGGCTCGCTGGTCGAGACGCCGGTCACCGGCGGCAACGTCAAGCTGCAGTGGAAGGCCGACTGGGCGGGCCGCTGGTTCGCGCTCGACGTCGACTACGAGATGTACGGCAAGGATCTCATCCCCTCGGCCGAGCTGAGCGCAAAGATCGTACGAATTCTGGGCGGCAAGCCGCCGGAGGGTTTCAACTACGAGCTCTTCCTCGATGACCAGGGCCGCAAGATCTCCAAGTCCAAGGGCAATGGCCTCTCGGTCGAGGAGTGGCTGCGCTACGCGCCACCCGAATCGCTGGCGCTCTACATGCAGCAGCAGCCCAGGCGTGCGAAGCGGCTCTATTTCGACGTGATCCCACGTGCCATCGACGATTATCTCGCGGCGATCGAGAAGCTGCCGGCCGAAGAGGCGGCCAAGGCGCTGGAGAATCCGGCCTGGCACATCCATGACGGCGAGACGCCGGCCAATTCGGCGGCCGGCGTCAATTTCGGCATGCTGCTCAATCTCGCGAGCGTGGCGCACACTGACGACAAGGACGTGCTGTGGCAGTACTTGCGGCGCTACGTGCCGGGCGCCACGCCGGAAAGCGCGCCCTATCTCGACCGCCTGCTGCAAGGCGCCGTTGCCTACTACCAGGATTTCGTGAAGTCCTCGAAGAAGTTCCGCCTGCCAACTGGCAAGGAACGCGCCGCGCTTCAGGATCTTGCCGACACGTTGCGCAAGATCCCCGAGGACGAGAGCGCGGAATTCATCCAGAACGAGGTCTATGAGGCCGGCAAGCGCCACTTCGCCAAGGAAGAGCTGCGCCAGTGGTTCAAGGCGCTCTATGAGGTGCTGCTGGGCAGTGAGCAGGGCCCGCGCATGGGCGCCTTCATCAAGCTCTATGGCCGCGACAATGTCGTGTCGCTGATCGAGCGCGCGCTGGCCGGCGAGGATCTCGGCAAGGCGGCATAGGGTCTTTGCTCAGAGTAACGATCGGGCCAATTGGGTGTCGATATCAGTGATGTACCAACTTCGGGATGACTACGGTTAAGGGAGTCCAAGAGCCTTCTTCGAGAATTCGACCGCTATTTTCACCCCGATGTCTTTCGCGATATCCAAGGCAAATTTGCCCGCTGATTTTAGATAGGCAAGCGAGATACTTTCACCGGTCGCATCGGGTTGCTTGGCTAGTGCCTGAGCTGCAGAGGCGGCATTACTTGCTGCCACCTTTTCTTCCGGAGAGTTGGCTCGCTTTTCCATTTCGGCCGCAAGTTGCTGCAATGCTTGAATCAATTCCTTGGTTGCCGGCTGGACGTTGACGCTGACTGTGTTGTTCGAGGCATTCGGGCCAACAATCCCAGCCGTGCCGACATTGTACGTATCTTTGGATTCGTTCACGATAATAACTCCCTTGTTGAAAGCGTCCGATGTTTCGAGCTTCGCCAAGAGATCTCCGAAATTGGAGCTTGTTCTCTTGTGAAGGCCCAATCGATCCAATTGATCTAGCAACCCGTCAATGAAGGCAGGTTCTAATTTGTCGAGCGCCATTACTGCGGCAAAGACTTCTGAGCCGTATTTTCCAGTTACGTCGTCATGGGCTCGACCCAACCGCTTCACAATGCTTGCAATGTATCTACCCAGCTGTTCCTTGTCGAAAGCAAGCACGGAGTCTGAGTTTCTCGATCGGTCGACCTCAGCAATAAGATGCCGAAGTGCTCGAGTCTCGGCGTAAAGACGAATCATAGCTAATCGGATCGCTCGCAATTCCTTTCCGCGCTCGCGCTCGAATTCATCGAAGGTGAAGGTGCCGCTGTACGGAGATGCAGCCAAATAATAGATCGGAATTCTCTCTCCGTGATATTCGCCTGATGAATACGCAAGTTTGACTAAGCCGTTCGCCAATTGAGCCACGTGGTGAATGGTGCCAACAAGTCCCTGCAATTCTGCGGTAGTTAGTGAAACAAATATTGCGACTCCCGAAGCACGCACCGACCTGTTAGGTGCTCGCGGCAACGCATTTGTGCCTGTCTGCTTCAGAGACGCATTGGCAAACACGGTTGCTACTGTCTTTCCAACCACCCCGACATTGGATCTGATGACCTCGCCATTTCCGGATACAACAAGAATCTCTTCCCGAAGAAGATTGCCCACGTTGGCGGGCGTAGCGAAGTCAGCAATTAGAGGAACCAGTCCGATTTCAAAGCGACCGGTCAGATCGCCATCAAAGTAGAGCCGCCGAAACCGTATCCTGAATTGCGTTAGCAAGGTCGTTGATTTCGGGGGTGGGATTCGAACTGCTCTGCGAGCATCGCAAAAGCGATCCTCGCCGGGCACACCCATTAGGCCGCCTAGGATACGCGAACGAATTGATCCGAAGTGCCGAACAAACTCTCGGTCCTCAATAGGTGTGGGCCAATTGGGGGCGAATAGCGCATTCTTCCTGTCGACGAGCAATCGCCCCATGCTTGTGAATGGATAAACCAAGTTCAGGAGCATTGGGGGCAGAACATCTGCAATTGCGTCCTCAGTCGTGCAGCTAGTTCAAGCTCCCCCGGCCGCCGAACGACCGGGGGAAACTCGATTGACGCACGACCTCCATTTTTTGAGAGAGGTACGCACGTCATCATTTGCAAGCCGATCAGCTATGTACCTATCGGCTCGCTTACGCCCTTGGGTCGACGTTAATCAACCCTCTAGGGCAGGAAGCGACAAGATAGACGCGAAGTACCATCTCTGCTTCCTAAGCTGACTAAAGTACACTACCGACCCTTTTCTGTGATCTCAAGGTCCTTTACTGGTGGCTGGCGTGCTTTGTGCAACCGGAGGCAGAGGTAGCCTGTTTTTGATTTGCCAAACTTGATGCGAGATTCATGAGCGACGGCGTCGTCTTCGATTATCTCCATCCCGATATCCCGAAAGGGATGAGGACGCTCGACGTGCCGTTGATCCGCGCCAATCGCGAGTCGATCAGAGGCTACGGCGAGATCGTGCGCGACCCCAAGAAGCACAAGATCGAGATCGTGCCGTGGCCACTCAGCGGCTCGCGCAAGCTCGATGCCGGTACCGGCATCGAGGGCGGCACGACCGAGGGCGTCTTCGCCTGCGAATGGCGCGGCAACGAGCTGATCGGCCGCAACGAGGCGGTGGGCGGGCACTATGTCATCGGTTTTCGCGACCTGCCCGAGAAGGCACTGCCCGGCGTGGCGCTCGTCCAGGAGCGTGTGCTGCTGTGGCATTGCAACTATCACCCCGATGGCGGCCAGCTCTTCTGGCCCCTCGACGGCAAGCCCTTCGTCGTGCCGGTGGCCGGGCCGGGCGACGATCTCGAGCCCGAGGCGTTCGTGGCCCTGTGGTCCGACGGCAGCTTCGGCATCTACATCCATCCTGGCATCTGGCACGAGGGCGTCTTTCCGGTGACTCCGGCCGGCCGCTTCTTCGACAAGCAGGGCAAGGTCCATGCCCGCGTGAGCTGCGATCTCGCGCGCGAGTTCGGCGTCCTATTGTCGGTGCCGCTGCCCCACGCGATCTAGATAGACATTCCTGAGAATATTTTTCGCTTGCATATATATTCCAAAGAATATAAGAACATTCCATAGAATGTTATGGAGGGTTCGATGGCTCTTTCGCGCAAGACTTTTCTCCGTGTGCTGGGAGGCGGCATCATCGTGGCGGCCGGCGCCGCGGTTGCGGTGCCGCGGCTGGATGCCATGCCGGCGGTGGCCGTGGAGGGCTGGCGCGGGCCGGCGTCGGACGAGACCGATCCGCGGTGGCGGGCGCTTGCCTGGGCGCTGCTCGCACCCAACCCGCACAATCTCCAATCCTGGGCGGTCGATCTCTCGCAGCCCGACACGATCGTGCTGTACGTCGACGCGGCACGGCTTCTGCCCCAGACCGACCCGTACTCGCGCCAGATCCTGATCGGCCATGGCTGCTTCCTGGAGATCCTCGCGATGGCCGCGGCCGCCGACGGCCATCGCGCCGAAGTGACGCTCTTCCCGGAGGGCGTCTGGGCACTCGACAAGCCGGTCGCGCGCGTGACTTTCAGCAGACAGCCGGGGATCGCGATCGATCCCCTGTTCGCCGAAGTGCCGCGCCGGCGCACGGCGAAGGGCAAGTTCGAGGCGCGCGCCCTCGATCCCGCGCACAAGGCGGCGCTGCTGGCGGGTCACGCAGCCCCCGCACTGCCGCTGGTCATCGTCGACGATGCGGCCGAAGTCGAACGCCTGCGGACACTGGCCATCGCCGGCTCGGAGATGGAAATGAATACCCATCGTACCCACAAGGAGAGCATCGACGTGGCGCGCATTGGCGCGGCTGAGATCGCCGCTCACCGCGACGGTATTTCTCTGAAGGGACCGATGATCTGGGTGCTGCGCCAGGCCGGCGCGATGACGCCGGAGAAGGCCATGACGCCGGGCACGCTCGCCTGGAACGGCGGCCGCGACTACGTAATGGCGGGCTATGCCAGCGCTCGCGCCTTCGGCTGGATCGCCAGCGCCGACAATACGCGCCCGACGCAGATTGCCACTGGCCGCGCCTTCGTGCGTCTGCAGCTCGCGGCGACGGCGCTCGGCGTGGCGTTGCAGCCGCACAGCCAGACCCTGCAGGAGTATTCCGAAATGACCGAGCTGCGCGCGGCCATGCACAGGCAGACCGGCACGGCGGCAGGCGGTACGCTGCAGATGTTCTTCCGCCTGGGCTATGCTTCCGATCCCGGCCCGTCGCCGAGACGGGCGCTCAATGGCTTCGTGACCGCATGACAGAGCCGCCGCTTGCTTTTCGCATCGTCAACTGGATCGGCATCATCGATCAGTTGACCACTACCGAGGGCAACCGCTTGCTGAAGCCGCTCGGCCTGCCGCTGCCGCAACTCGTGATGCTGAACCATTTCAGCCACCGCCCGGACGAGGCCAAGACCGTGACGTCGATCGCCCGCGCCCTGCAGCAGCCTCAGCCCGGCGTCACCAAGAACGTCCAGAATCTCGTGGCCAAGGGATGGCTGCGCGAGCGCACCAACGGCGCCGACGGCCGCTCCAAGCTCCTGGTCCTCACCCCGGCCGGACTCGCCAAGCATCGCGCCGCCGTCGCTGCCCTGACGCCGTGGGTCGCGCGCGCCTTCGCCGACTGGCCGGAGAAGGATCAGCGCACGCTGTTTGCGCTGCTCGACCGGCTCAAGCTGTGGTTCGACTCCGACCGGGATCAACGGTGATCGCGCCGAGATAGGCCACGGCCAGCCGCACGATCTCGTCCTCGAAGCTGCGACTCCTGAGGAAGGGCTGCTCTTCCAGCACCGCGGCGCGGATCGCGCCCAGAGTCGCGCGCGACATCACGAACACCTGCTCTCGGCTGAGCGCCGGCAACACCGCCAGCGGTCCGCTGCCGACCTCGGCACCGGCGGCGGCGATGAAGGCGGCGACCGGCGCCATCAGCTCGATGCCGGAGCCCTGCGCCAGGATCGCCTGAACCACCGCCTTGCGTGCCCGCTGCCGGCCGCGGAAGGCATTGATGACCGCCCGCACCATGGCGCGCACGCGGCCTTCCAGCGAGGGATCGCTCTCGCCGCGCAGTGCCCGTCCGACCTCGACCAGCGCCACCTCCATCTCCTGCCGCGCCAGCGCCAACAGCACCGCATTCTTGTCGCTGAAGTACTGGTAGAGCGTGCCGATGCTGACGCCCGCCCGCTCGGCCACGGCGTTGGTGGTGAAAGCCGCCAGCCCGCCGGCCTCGAGAATCTGAGCCGCCCCTTCCAGGATCGCCTCGACGGTCTCGGCCGCGCGCGTCTGTCGGGGAATTCTTCGTTTGATTTCAGGGGGTTGACGGCGCGCGATCAGGACGATGCTCCGGCAGCAAAGGCGAGTAATGGAACATGAGTATCGCTCATATATTCAAGGCCGGCAAAGACGAAGGAGCTCGCTATGGACGAACTCGCCACGCTCTATTTCATCATCCTGCCGGTCGTGATGGGCGCGGCCCTCGTGGAAGGCCTTTGGCTGTCACGTACCCGCGCCGAAGCCTACGACTGGAAGGCCTGGGCCTGCTCGCTGGCCGACCTCGCCGGCCGCCGCCTGCTGGCGCTCGTGCCCTATGCGCTCGCCGCCCCATGGCTCGGCTGGATGTGGGAGCATCGGCTGTTCACCCAGTCGCTCGACAACGTCTGGTCGGTGCTGTTGCTCTTCGTCGGGCTGGAGTTCTTCTACTATTGGTATCACCGCACCAGCCACACCACGCGCTGGTTCTGGATGGCGCACTCGGTTCACCATTCACCCAACCAGTTCAACCTCTCGGCAGCTTATCGCCTGGGCTGGTTCGGCAAGTTCACCGGCACGTCTCTCTTCTTCACGCCGCTGGTGCTGCTGGGCTTCACGCCGACCGTGGTGCTGACGGCGCTGTTCCTGAACCTGCTCTACCAGTTCTGGATCCATGCCGACTGGATCCCCAGGCTCGGCTGGCTGGAATACGTCCTCAATACGCCGTCCAGCCACCGCGTCCATCACGCACGCAATCCCGAGTATCTCGACGCCAATTTCGGCGGCGTGCTGATTGTGTTCGACCGCCTGTTCGGCACCTATGTCGAGGAACGGGCCGACGTGGCCTGCGACTATGGCCTGGTGTCGCCGGCGGTCTCCTCGCGCAATCCCTTCGCGGTCAACTTCCAGCCGTGGATCGGCCTCGCCAGGGATCTGGCGTCGGCCCGGTCGCCCTCCGACGCCTGGATGTATCTGTTCGGCCCGCCGGGCTGGCGACCGGACGGCGCCGGCCTCACCACCGCCGAGCTCAAGAAGCGCCGGACCCTGCCTCAGGCGGCCATGACGTAATCTCCCTTGAGCGTTCTTCGTCCCGCGAACAGAGTGCGCCGGAAGGAGAACGCCATGGCGAGAGACAAGGTCTGCGTCGTGATCGGCGCCGGCGATGCAACGGGCGGCGCGATCGCCCGTCGCTTCGTGCGCGAGGGCTTTACCGCCGTGGTGACGCGGCGCAGCGCCGATAAGCTGCAGCATCTGGTGGCGCAAATCACCAAGGAAGGCGGCAAGGTCCATCCCTTCGGTTCGGATGCGCGCGACGAGGCTCAGGTGATCGAACTCTTCCGCGAGATCGAGACCGAGATCGGCGAGATAGAGGTCTTCGTCTTCAATATCGGCGGCAACGTCCGCTTCGACATCCGCGACACCACGGCGCGCGTCTACCGCAAGGTCTGGGAGATGACGGCCTTCGCAGGGTTTTTAACGGCGCGCGAGGCCGCCAAAGCGATGGTGCCGCGCGAAAAGGGCACCATGATCTTCACCGGCGCGACCGCGAGTCTGCGCGGCGGTCGCGGCTTCTCCGCCTTTGCCGGCGGCAAGCATGCGGTGCGGGCGCTGGCCCAGTCGATGGCGCGCGAGCTGGGGCCCCAGAACATCCACGTCGCCCATGTCGTGATCGACGGCGCCATCGACACCGAATGGATAAAAGCCAACTTCCCCGAACGCTACAACGCCGGTCCCGACGCGATCCTGGCACCCGACGACATTGCCGAGGCCTATTGGCAACTTCACCGCCAGAAGCGCAGCGCCTGGACCTTCGAGATGGATCTCCGTCCATGGAAGGAGAATTGGTAGGGGAACTCTGACGCCGGGCGGCTCGTTGAAGGACGAATCCCTTCAGTCCGAGGTGCCACCATGACCGACGTCGATACCGTCGACACGACCAAGCTCTGGGCCATGATCAAGGACATCCGGTTCGGCATGTTCACCGCCCGCCACGGCAACGGGCATCTTCATTCCCGGCCGATGACGACGCTGAACGGCAGCCGCGACCGCGGCGCGGTGTTGTGGTTCTTCATGTCGCGTAGCAGCGACTCGGTGGCCGATCTCCTGGCCGAGCCCGAGGTCAACGTGGCCTACGCCGCGCCCGATCGCGACGCCTACGTCTCGGTCTCCGGCACGGCCCGCATCGTCGAGGACACCACCAAGAAAGGGCAATTGTGGAGCGCGCTGGCGCAGGCCTGGTTCGCGGGCGGCCCCGACGATCCCGATCTCGCGCTGGTGGCCGTCCACATTACCAATGCCGACTACTGGGACATGAAGTCCAACAAGGCGGTCCGGCTCTTCAAGATCGCCCGGGCCGCCATCACCGGCGCGCCGCCCACGAACCTGGGCGAACACGGCAAGGTGCGGATGGGCCATTAAGCCCATCCCCCTCCACGGCTGCGTCGTCGGCTGCTAGCGCTGCGGCGTGGTCGCGGCGCCGACGCCGGCGCCGACTGCGCCGCCGATCAGGGCGCCCGGCAGAATACCCAAGGGCGTCACGGCGCCGAGCAAGGCACCCGAGCCGGCGCCGATGCCGCCGCCTGTTACGGCGCGCTGGCCCCAGGTGTCGCCGCAGGCGGTGACACCAAGGAGAACGGCGGTGAGAACGAGTACCTTGGCCATGATACGAAACTCCCCATTGTTTGCTTTATCGACGCTCGGTCAACGCACCGGGTAGCGAAACGTTGCCCGTCGATACACAGAAGCACAGGGTCGAGAAATGATGTGGCGCTAATGTGTCATCAAGCCGGCAATTCCCGATGAAACCGGCCTTGATCGCGCGATGACACAGTTCTGCCACAGGCAGAGCAGCGGAGCGACGCCGAGCTCCATCGCAAGTGCCGCCATCACCGGCGGGGTGGGCTCATCGCCGAGCGCCAGGCCCGCCAAGCGGGCAAGGCCGCCGACGGCCACCAGCGCCGTCAGCAGCCCGAGGCGCCCGGCCATCGCCTCGATTCTGGGCACCGCGCTCCAGTAACCGAGGCCGATCGCCAGCAGAAGGCCGCTGAGATAGCGGTGATGATTGTCGGCCCAACCGTCGCCCGACGGGGCGTGCGTGATCCCCCACAATCCCGAGACCACCGGAAGCGACGCCGCGACCGTGATCGACACCTGAAGCGCGCGCCTTTCCCACATGTCTCTGCCCCACATGTCCCTGCTACGTTGGCGAAAGCGCCCCGGATCAAGGCGCCCAATCACCGGCGGCGCGGAGGAAAGACACTGGTCGAGGATCCTGACATCACCGTCTGGCTCATGTTCGCGCCGTTCTGGCTGCTCGGCATCGCGGCCCTGGTCGGCGCCGTCTGGCACTTCATTCGTTTCGCGATCGTGCATGCCCGCGCCCAGGCCGCGGGCCATGTGGCCAGGACCTCGTTCTTCTCGCGCCGGCTGCAGTGGCATGAGCTCAACGACGACGGCCGCCATCATCTCAAGCGCGCCCTGATCGCCATCGGCGCCTTCATCGGCCTCTGCGTCGGCGGGATACTGGTCGGCGTCGTGACCACACTCTTGATGCGGGTTTAAGGCGCGTGGCCGCGACCGTGATGCGATGGTAGGCTCGGGCCATGCCCGTGCATTGGACGGTTTCCCATCCCAACCGGTTGGTCGTCGCGGTCGCCAAGGACGACGTCACGCCGGCCGACATCGAGCGGTATTTCGCCGGCATCACGGCCGACGGCGCCATGGCGTACGCCAAGATCTTCGAGATCACGCACACGCCGACGGCACTCAATGAGGAGAACCTGAAGGCGCTGGGCGAGCGCGTCATCTATTACGCCAAGCACGGCCAGATCGGGCCGGTGGCGATCGTCGCCGCCTCCGACGAAAGTTTTGACCAGGCCAGGATCTTCGCGGCGGCGGCGCAGGTCCGCCGGCCGCTCGCGATCTTCCGCGAACTGCACGCCGCCCGCCAATGGCTCGACGCCCAGCCGCTGCCGCCCTCGGTCGATCCGGGCTGACGGGCCGGCGGCTCGGGACATGATCCGCAGCCGGCTGCTCCGCCGTGTCGCCTATGCCCGGCGCAACCGCTGCAGCGTGCTGGTGGCCGTGCTCTGCCTGTTCATCCTGGCCACCCCGCTGATGGCAGGCTCGGTGGTCGGCGCCACGGCGCTCGCCACCAGCCTGTTCGTCATCCTGGTGCTGGCCGTCTGGGCGCTGCGCGTCCGCCGGCCGTTCGTCTGGGGCCTGGCGGCGCTCGGTTTCCTGACGGTCGACGCGCTGGTCGCCGACCGGCTGGGCGCCGTCTGGGTCCGTCCGTTGGCGCTTGCCGCCACCGCCGCCTTCATCAGCACCGTCACGGTGGCCCTGCTGCGCTACGTGCTCGACCGGCGCGCCATCACCACCGACAAGGTGTTCGGCGCCGTCGCCGCCTACGTCCTGATCGCGCTCTCCTTCGCCAGCGTCTTCGGCCTGCTGCAGGTCTTCGAGCCGCATGCCTTCAATGCCGCCCACGGCAACGGGCCCGACGGCCGCCTCAACTGGTCGGACCTGATGTATTTCTCCTTCACGGTGCTGACCTCGACCGGCTTCGGCGAGATCACGCCGGCCACGCCGCTGGCGCGCGCCCTGATCGTGCTCGAGCAGGTGCTGGGCGTGATGTATGTCGCCTTCCTGGTGGCGCGGCTGGCCAACATGTACGGAACCCAGCACGCCCGGAAATGAGGCGTCTCTAGCGGCGGAGCGGCCGGACGCTGCCGTTCATGTCGTAGCCGGTGCCGCTGTTGATGCCGGCGCCGGGCGACTGGGTCTGGATATCCGGCCGCTGGAACATGGTTCCCGGATAGCTGGCGGTCGCGGGGGGCCTGGTGTAGTCCGGCGGCGTGACCGCGGCGCCGCCGATGCTGCCGCCGCCCGGAATGCCGGCGCTGCCTGGCGGCGTCGGCAAGCCCGGCGCGCTTGGCGAGGGCAGACTGGGCGGCATGACCGTTGTGCCGGCGCTGCTGTCGCCCGGAACGCCGGCGCTGTCCAACGGGAAGCTTGGCGACCGCAACTTCGACGAGGGAGCCGTCGGCGGCGCGACCGTGGCGCCGACGCTGCTGTCGCCTGGAACGCCGGCGCTGTCCAACGGGAAACTTGGCGATGGCAACTTCGGCGAGGGAGACGTCTGGGCTTGCGCCGCCGACAGCGCCGCGCCGGCGATCATGAGGGCCAATAACAAGGTCCTGTTCATGGAATCCTCCGATGTTCTCCTGTACCTAGGATTTTCCGTACTCGAGCTTGGGATACCAGTCGGTGCCGCGGCCCTCGGGCGTGATGTCGAGGATCTTCCACAGCGGCATGGCGTCGACGGCGCCGCGCGGATCCTGGCCGGGATCGGCGCTTTCAGTGCCCATCTCGTCGCCCCAGAAATGGCGGACCGTCTTGCCCTCGCGCCGGAAGACATTGAATGCCGCATTGTCGCCGCCGTCGGGCTCCTCGTGGGCATAGTCGCGGTTGAAACCGTTCCCGGCCGACGAATAGAGGCAGAGGTGACGCCAGCCGCGCTCCTTCTTGAACGCGAGCAGGCGCGCGATGGGCGAGCGGGCGATCACCGCGAAGGCGACGCGCTGCAGGATGTCCGGCATCTCGCCATCGAGCCCGCTCAGCAGCGAGGTGCACATCGGGCAGGGCTGCTCGCGCCGCGGCCCATACATCCAGTTGTAGGTGACGAGCGTCGGCTTGTCGCCGAACAGCTCGATCAGGCCGCGCGGGCCGCTTTCGCTTTCGAAGCGATAGTCCTCCATCACCTCGCCGCCCGGCGGCAGCTTGCGCCGCTGCACCGCGACGCGCTCGATGTGGCGGCGGAGCTCGATCTCCTCGGTGAGGAGCGCCTGTCGCGCGCGGCGATAGTCGTCGCTCTCGTTGGGGAAGCGGCGTTTGTGCTTGGCAAGCTCGCGGGCCGGAACGAGGGTGAAATCGGGCATGACGTCGCTCTCGCGGGTTGCGCCTGTTTTAGTCTACGCTTGGCGCGGCTGCCGGGTTCCGGTGCAGGGATGGGAAAGGGTCAGTGAGGCACGTCATGAGCATCGCGGCTGAAACGGAACGCTGGGACGCCATCGTGATCGGGGCGGGCCTGTCGGGCATGTACCAGCTCTTGAAGCTGCGTCAGCTCGGCATGAAGGTCCGCGTCTACGAGGCGGGCGGCGGCGTCGGCGGCACCTGGTACTGGAACCGCTATCCCGGCGCGCGCTTCGATTCGGAGAGCTGGACCTACGGCTTCTCCTTTTCGCCCGAGGTGCTGAAGGAATGGGACTGGAAGGAGCATTTCTCCGGCCAGCCCGAGAATTTGCGCTACTGCGAGTTCCTCGCCGACAAGTTCGACCTGCGCCGCGACATCACTTTCAACGCCCGCGTGAAGGCCGCGCACTGGGACGAGGCGGCGAACGAGTGGGAGGTGACGTTCGAGGAGGGAGGCCGCGCCCGCGCCCGCTTCCTGATCACCGCCATCGGCCCGCTCTCCTCGCCGACCATGCCGGTGATCGAGGGCATAAAAGACTTCAAGGGCGAGTCCTGGCACACCGGCCTGTGGCCGCACCATCCCGTGAGCTTCGCCGGCAAGCGCGTGGCGATCATCGGCACCGGCGCCTCGGGCGTGCAGGCCATCACCGAGATCGCCAAGACCGTGGGCCATCTCACCGTCTTCCAGCGCACGCCCAACTGGTGCACGCCGCTCCGCAACAGCGCGATCGCGCCCGACACCATGGCCGACATCCGTGCCCGCTACGCCGAGATCTTCGCCCAGTGCCGCGAGAACTGGGGCTGCTTCGTCCATGCCGCCGACCCGCGCCATTCGACCGACGTCACCGCAGAGGAGCGCGAGGCCTTCTTCGAGAAGCTCTATGCGATGCCGGGCTTCGCCTTCTGGCAGGGCAATTTCCGCGACGTGCTGATGGACCAGGCCGCCAACGACGCGATGACCGCGTTCGTGACCAAAAAGATCCGCGCCCGGCTGAAAGATCAGAAGATCGCCGACAAGTTGATCCCGACCAACCACGGCTACGGCACCCGCCGCGTGCCGCTCGAGAGCGGCTACTTCGAGGTCTATAACCAGCCCAACGTGAAGCTGGTCGACCTGCGCGAGACGCCGATCGAGCGCATCACCGAGAAGGGCCTGCGCACCAGCGACGCCGACTACGACTTCGACATGATCATCTACGCCACCGGCTTCGACGCCATCACCGGCGCCTTTGACCGCATCGACTTCCAGGGCCGCGGCGGCGAGAAGCTGCGGGACAAATGGGCCGACGGACCGCACACCTACCTCGGCCTCAACGTCGCGGGCTTCCCCAATCTCCTGACCCTGGTCGGCCCGCACAATGCCGCGACCTTCTGCAACCTGCCGCGCTGCATCGAGCAGAACGTCGAGTTCGTGAGCGACCTGTTGGGCTACATGCGCGACAAGGGCCTGAGCCGTATCGAGGCGACTCGGGACGCCGAGACGGTCTGGACCGCGCACGTCCACGACACCGCCTCGCGCCTGCTGCTGACCAAGGTCGATTCCTGGATGACCGGCGTGAACAAGAACGTGCCCGGCCGGCTGAAACGCACCTTCATGGCCTACGCCGGCGGCGCGCCGAAATACCGCCAGAAGTGCGAGGAGATCGCGGCCAACGGCTATGAGGGGTTTGCGCTGCGCTAGCGCGCCCCGCGCACCAGCCGGCCCGGCAGCGCGCCGGTGAAGGCGCCGTCGCGATAGGTCACCTCGCCGCCCACGATCGTGGCGCGATAGCCCTCGGCCTTCTGTTCCAGCCGCCGGCCGCCGCCCGGCAGATTGTGCACCGGATGCGGCGCCGCGACTTTCAGCCGATCCAAATCGATCACGTTGATGTCTGCCTTGTAACCGACAGCCAGCCGGCCGCGGTCGCCGAGACCGACCGCCCGCGCCGGCGCGTCGGTGAGCTGCTGCACCGTCCAGGAGAGCGGCAGGCGCTCGCCCTGGCGGTCGCGCATCCAGTAGGTCAGTGCGTGCGTCGTGTAGCTCGCGTCGCAGATCAGGCCGTAGTGTGCGCCGCCGTCGCCCAGCGCGATCACCGTGTTGGGATCGCGCAGCATGGCGGCCATGTTGGCGTCGGAGCAGTCGGTGTAGTTGGCGCCGGGATGGAACAGGATGGTGCGGCCGTCGCCCTCGACCAGCAGGTCGTAGGCGAGCTCGAGCGGCGGGATGCCGAGCGCGGCCGCCCGCGCGTCCAGCCGCTGCGCGGCGGGCGGCGTGTAGTCGGGCGGGTCGCCCAGCGCGAACATGTTGGCGACGCTGCGCATGAAGGCCAGCATCTGCGGATTGCGATAGACCGGCTCCTCCTTCAAGAGCCGCGCCTTCATTGCGGGATCGCGCAGCCGCGCGAGCTTCCCCGCAAGCGGCAGCCCTTCGACCGCGCGATAGCTCGGGCAGGTCGAGAAGGGATGGAACGACAGTTCCAATCCATAGAGCAGCGCCACCGGCCGCGCCGCGACCTGGCCGCGGATCGCCAGCCCGTCGCGGTTGGCGCGATCGACCTCACGCAACAGGGTCTGCCAGCGGTTGGGATAGATCGAGATGTCGAGCAGGGTGAAGGAGAGCGGCCGGCCCGACGCCTCGACCAGGCGGCGCAGCATGGCGAACTCCGTGGAACCCTCCGTCGTCGTGTCGCCGAAGTCGTCGAGCAGCTGGATCACGCCCTTGCCCGCCCGGCGCAGGCCGCGCGCGATCGCCGTCAGTTCCTCTTCCGCCGCGGTGATGGTGGGCGTGAGCACGCCCTCGGAGGTGCGATGAAACAGCGAGCGCGAGGTCGAGAAGCCCAAGGCACCGGCGTTCAAGCCCTCCTCGACGAGGGTGCTCATCGCCGCCATGTCCTCGGCCGTCGCGGGCTCGCGGTCGACGCCGCGCTGGCCCATGACGAAGACGCGGAGCGGCGCATGCGGCACCTGGGTCGCGAAATCGATGTCGCAGCGCCGGGCGGCCAGCGCATCGAGATAGTCGGGGAAGCTCTGCCAGTTCCACGGCACGCCTTCGCGCATCACGATCTCGGGTATATCCTCGACGCCTTCCATGACCTTGATCAGCGTGTCGCGGTCCTGCGGCCGGCAGGGCGCGAAGCCGACGCCGCAATTGCCCATCAGCACCGTGGTCACGCCATGGCCGGAGGAGGGCGTGAAGCGATCGTCCCAGGTCGCCTGTCCGTCATAGTGCGTGTGGATGTCGACGAAGCCCGGCGTGACCGCGAGGCCCTTGGCGTCGATCTCCTCGCGGCCGGCGCCGGTGACTTTGCCCACGGCGGCAATGCGGCCGTCCTGCACCGCGACGTCGGCCTGGCGCGGCTCGCTGCCGGTGCCGTCGAGTACGGTGCCGTTGCGCACCACGAGGTCGAATTGGGCTGCCATGGCTTCCTCCCGCGAGAGCAGGTTGCTCAGGGTTGCGTCCGATTGGTTAGCACCCTGCTCTGGTGAAGGGAATGTGCGCGGCTGCACCGCAGAACTTCGCCCAGCGGTGGGCGCGAGCAGGTGTTGCTCAGGCAGACTCATGGTCTTCCGGACCGCGCGTATCCTGCGCGCTCATGAACGAGCCGGAGGCTCGCGGTCCAAAAGACCATGAGTAGGCTCCGGCGTCATACCCATGGCTGGGGGGCAATACCGCTGCGTGCCAGCACTTTGCTGGCACTTTGGCCGCCGTTCATTTTTCTTTCAGAAAAACTTGCAGCTTGAGCAGGATTCTGCTAGGAAAAAGCCTATGATGGCGCCAGATGCAGGCGCCACCGGCCCGCTCCGCCCCTTGTCATCAAGGGGCCTCCGAGCGGGCTTTTTTGTGCCCAAAAACCCCAGGAAAATCGATGTCCAGAACCCTCCGCAGCCACGCGGCGCTGCCGCCGCGCGCCGTCCTCGATTTCTTTCGCCTGTTCGCCGCTTCCGGTTCGGTGGCCTTCGCCGCCGACCGCACCGGCCTGTCGCGCAGCCTGCTCTACCGCCGCAAGCGCAACGACCCGGCCTTCGCCAAACGCTGGGCCGAGGCCCAGGAGCTGGGCGTGTCGAAGGTGCGCGACGAGGTCTTTCGCCGCGCCGTCGTCGGCATCAAGAAGCCGGTGTTCTACGGCGGCGCCAAGGTCGGCAAGGTGAAGCACTACGACAACCGCCTGCTGTGGTCGCTGCTCAAGTCGCACGAGCCCGAGACCTACGGCGACAAGCGCCCGCGCCGTGACGACGGCGTGCCGTTCGACCTCGCCCGCCGCCTCGACGCCGCCGACGAGCGCGTCGCCAAGTACGAGGCCGAGCTGCGCGCGGCGGCGAAGCAGAAGAATTCATAATTTCCGGACCGCGAGCCTCCGGCTCGCTTCATGAGCGAATCGCGCGGGGTAACCCCCGCGCTGAGGAGGCTCGCGGTCCGCATGATGAGGAAAACCATGTTCGATCAAGTAAACACACCGGCCGACCACGACCGCGCGCTGGAGACGGTGCGCCGCTTCCGCAAGGACCCGCTCGGATTCGTCAAAATGGCCTTCCCGTGGGGCGAGGCCGGCACGCCGCTTGCCAACCACGACGGCCCCGAGCTGTGGCAAGCCGAAATCCTTGCCGACATCCGCGATGCTCTTGCGGCAGGCCGCGCGCCCGTGCGTGTCGCCGTCGCCTCCGGTCACGGCGTCGGCAAGTCCGCGCTGGTCGCCTGGCTGGTGCTGTGGTCGCTCGCCACGGCGGCGCACACGCGCGGCGTGGTGACGGCCAACACCGAGACCCAGCTCCGGACCAAGACCTGGGCCGAGCTCTCGAAATGGTATCGGCTCGCGGTCTGCCGCAACTGGTTCGCGCTCGGCGCTACCTCGATCACCTCGGCGGTCGAAAGCGAGGCGGCAGGCTGGCGCTGCGACCTGGTGCCATGGTCGGCGCACAACCCCGAGGCCTTCGCCGGTCTGCACAACCAGGGCGGACGGCTGCTGCTGGTGTTCGACGAGGCCTCGGCCATCGCCGAGCCGATCTGGGAGACCGCCGAAGGCGCGTTGACCGATGCCGGCACCGAGATCGTCTGGGTGGCCTTCGGCAACCCGACGCGCAACGGCGGCCGCTTCCACGACTGCTTCGGCCGCTTCGCCCGCGCCTGGAACGGCCGCCACGTCGATGCGCGCACCGTCTCCTTCACCAACAAGGCGCAGATCGCCGAATGGGTGCGCGACTACGGCGAGGACTCCGACTTCGTGAAGGTCCGCGTCCGCGGCGCCTTTCCCAAGGCGGGTGCGCTGCAGTTCATCGACGGCGAGCGCGTGCGCGAGGCGATGACCCGCGAGGTCCCGCCGACGCCCTACGATCCGGTGGTGATGGGTGTCGATGTCGCGCGCTTCGGCGACGACCGCAGCGTCATCTTCATCCGCAAGGGCAGGGACGGCCGCACCTGGCCGGTTGAGAAGCTGAAGGGCCTCGACCTGATGCAGCTTGCCGGCCGGGTCTGCGAGCGCGCCGCCGAGGTGGGTGCGCGCGCCGTGTTCGTCGACGAGGGCGGCATCGGCGCCGGCGTCGTCGATCGCCTCAGGCAACTGGGCGTGCCCGGCGTGCACGGTATCAACTTCGCGAGCCGCCCCGACGGCTGGACGCCGGAAGGCCAGGCGCCGCTCTATGCCAACAAGCGCGCCGAGATATGGGGCCGGGTGAAGGGCTGGCTGGAGCAGGGCGCGCTGCCCGACGATCCCGAGCTGGCGCAGGACCTGACCGGCGTCGAATACGGCTACGACGCGCGCAACGCCATCCAGCTCGAACGCAAGGAGGACATGAAGAAGCGCGGGCTGCTGTCACCCGACATCGGCGACGCGCTGGCGCTCACCTTCGCCTGGCCGCTGCATCCGGAGCTCGACCGTAACTGGAGCACCGACAACAGGAACAGCTTCCGCGGCGGCACGCCCTTGGGGGACTACGACGTGGTCGCGGCCTGGGACAAGGAATGGGCGGAGATGGAGGACTGAGCGATGACGACACAAACCCGAATTGTGCCCATGCGCGTCGGCATCGAGGCCCACTTGGCCAACATCCGCTTCGAGAGGGTCGTGGACTATCTGGGGCGCGGGCGATCGCACGCCGGCAAATCCATGACCTCCCTGAAAATCACCTGGCAGGAGTTGCAGGCGCGTCTCGACGATGTCTCGGGCTCGGAAGACGACTGGATAAGGCTACGCGACCTGGAGTCGGAACTGAGCCTGCGCAAGGAGCGGCTTCCACCCCTTGCGCACCAGGAAGGGGGCTACAGCATTTGGTGCAAGCGCCATCTGGAGCGGCTGCATGGCGACCCCAACCAGTGGGGCGCGGTCGAGCGGGCTGTCTACGAAGATGCCCTGGAGTTCGCGCAGGAGTGCCGGAGTGCGCTCAAGCACTGAGGTGTTGGATTCGAGCAGCCTCGATCTCTGACCAAGTCACTTGCTTGGCCTTCGTGAGATCGTTGCCCCGTCGCCATTGTTCTTCAACGAACCGTGGAAAGCCGGCTTCGAAGAAGCGCCAGTGATCATTGATCTTGCGCCGCATCGCAGCCGCCTTAGGCAGAGACTTCGGACCAATCCGCAGACGATCGACTTCTTCCAGCGTAACGATGCAATAGACGGTACCGTGGTAGATATCGTCTACGAAAACGCTCACCGGGAAGGGCAATGGAGGCGAGTATCCGGAGCCGGGTGGTGGCGGGCCTAGTTCAGCGCGAAACTTGTGTAGGTCCGCTGCCCGATTCAACGCGCCGCGATTCTGCATGCGTGCGTAGTTTCGAATCCCTGACAACGCCGAATAGATCTCACTGTCGTTGAGATTGCGCCGCTTTGAAAAAACACGGCGAAGGTATGCAGTTTTCTCGCCGTAGTGGGTCGACATGGACATGAGCTGATGCACGAGTCCGAGCATCTCACTTCTTCGCTCATAGTCCCGGTATCCCGTCTCAATGCGGCGGCAGATCTCTTCAACGCGCTGCTCGTCGATCATTGGCGGATGCCAATGAGGCAAAGCGCTGTTCAATCTCACCTCCTACTTTGGGCGTCGATTGTAGGGGCTCTGGTTCACGGGCTTCAGCGACAGGCCCATGTTCGACGCCTGCGTGCTGACGGCGGCGGGCGTACGTTTAAGGTGCAGGGCCAACACGCGAGTCGGCGTGTTCTGAGCTGCCTCACGCCGGAGCTGCGCGTTTTGGGATGGCGTCCAGGCTTTGCCGTTGTTCAAAGGCGTCTTCGCCATGTCATTCTCCTTGGTTACGGTTGTGGTGCTTGGGCCTCAACGTCAATCCACGTTGCCGACTAACGTTGAGGCTTCCGCTGCTTAGAGCTGTTCGACGATGCCGCCTTTCATGGCGGTATCGTCCTGCTTGTATTGCGGGCGCGGACCATCGAATGACACGCCGGTGTCGACAACCTGACCCATGCGGTCGAGCCGCAGGAGTTTCCAGTTCTGGTGTTCGCCGCTCGCGCTGGCACCATCGACCTGGAACGCCCGTAGCAGTTCTTGGCCGTTGCTACCGTAGCCATAGGCATGCGGCTCGATGATGCGCCGCCCTGGCCAATAGTCGACTTCGAGGCGGTGCCGGTTTCTGATTGCTTCTCTTATCGTGACAGACATGACGACTCCTTCCGGCATGCGCCGGCGAGAGAAGTCACACCACTTTCATGACGGGGCTTGACGGGGACTCCCCCTTGGAGGAGTCTCCGCGCGCGTAACTGCACCGTTCCCGCGTGATGTGACATTGCACGGGACCGACGAGGGCGGCGTTCCAAGCGCCGCCCTTTTTCGTCGGCAATCATTACGACCTAGACCATCAACACACCCTTCCGGCGCAACAAATAGGTCCGCCGGCCTTGCCCAACTCAACAGGTAGTTGGTCCCCACCACTACTTGCGCTTTAGTCTAGCATGTTGCAAAATGCAACACAATGGCAAAGCCGATACCTTTCCCCCGGCCGGTCCGGTGGTCCGAACTTCGTAGTGACGAAGCAGAACGGACCATTCGGGAGTGGGCGCAGGACACATCGCGCGTCTTGATCTCGGACCACGCTTTCGATCGGCTCGATGAACGCTTCGACGAACAACAGATCGATACGCCGACCGTTTATCGGATTCTGCAGAACGGTCAGGTGTTTGGTGATCCGACGAAGAACGAGCGCGGCCATTGGCAAGCGACCATGGTGTTGCGCATGCCGGGTGGGCGAGACGCCGGTGTCGTGACGGTGATTTTGAAGGAAGACAAGAAGTTGATCGTTCGTACGGTGATGTGGAAGGACCTAGACTAATGAGCGACCAAGGCCTGTTCCATTACACGCAAAGTGGGCTGGACAATGTCTGGCTCGCCAACGGCTGGCGACGCGAGGAGACCGACTATGGGTCGACCTTCGCCATCGAACATGCCGACGAACTTCATCGTGCGATCGCCGCTGCGATCGTGCGGAATCATGATCCTCTGCGTGGCCAGGAAGCTCGCTTCCTGCGTACGATTCTGGGGCTTTCTCAGGATCAGTTCGCAAAGCTTCTTGGACTGGACCGTGCGACGGTCATCCGCTGGGAAAAGGCGAGGTCGAAGCCACTTGCCCGTAGCTACGACATTGCAGCCCGCACTTCATATGAAGCGCGGGGCGATGGTGATTCGCTCGTACTAAAGATTATTAAAGAAATGCAGGACGCAGACGAGAAAGAGCATGGTCCGCACTATCGACGTGTCTTCGAGACTGCGAATGAAGGTTGGCGAGAGCGGAAGGAAGCAGCTTAGATCATGGTGAAGCCAAAGGATCTGATGCTGCCATGGCTCGAAAACATGTCATTGGAAAAAGTTCAACGATACGCAGGTACCGGACGGCGTTTCAGCAGCCTCTCGACCGATCAAGTTAAGTCGCAGTGGGCTGAAGCGTTTAAGTCGTTTGCCTCTAATCCTTCCGCGACAGAAGCGACGAAAGAATCGGACGATCTCGAAGCTGAATTGACGCTTCGAAATGAAGCGCTGCCCATGGGATTGGTCCAAGTTGAATGGCAAGAACTGCAGAAGAGAATCGATCGTGCCATTAAGGATATGAAGAGCGACCCCAACCGCCTTAAGCAAGCAAACGCTGAGATCGTAGAAGACTTGGTTAGCTTCTACGAAGAGTCTGACAGCAAACCTAAGAATTAGGGATGGCAAGATCCGTCGATACTGATCGACGCCCATCTCATTCCAAATTTGCGTCGATGGCTATTCGACCGAGGGAAGAAACTGAAATGACCCCAGAAATACGCAGAATGATCTTCGGGGCGTGCATCGTGGCGATTGCGGGGGTCTGGTACTTCTCCATGAAGGAAAAGCCTGCGAGCGGCCCTGGCGCCAACTCTGGCGCCGCCACCAGCGGGCCGCCCACGCCCGGTGTGAGCAGCCCGGCGGGATCAACGAAGCCGTGAAATGAACAAACCCTAGTCAGCCGCCACGACAGGCGTCCGCGGCGCGGCGAAGGACTCGAACTTGGCGCAATAGTCGGGATGCTCGGTGCCCATCATCTTGTCCCACCAGCGGAAATAGAGGCCGTAGTTACAGCGGCCGGTCTCGTGATGGAGATCGTGATGGGTCGTGGTGGTGTTCCAGCCGAGCCAGCGACCCGGCCCGAAGGCGGCGGGATGCACTTCTACGCCGCAATGGCCCATGACGTTTCGGCCGATCTGCATGGCCAGGAAGAGGAGGATAGCCACCTCGTGCATGGGCATGAGGACGAGGAACAAGGGAACGAACGCGCCCTGCACGATCGCCTCGGGCACGGAGAAGGAATAGGCCGCCCACGCCGTCGGCGTGCGTGACAGATGGTGCGTCCGATGAAAAGCCGCGAACAGGCGCGGGTGATGCATCGCCCGGTGCGTCCAGTAGAACCAGGTGTCATGGGCGACCAGCATGAAGACGAGCGACAGCACGAGGTAGAACGGTCCGGCCCGGCCAAAACCCCAGTAGATCGTGAGCCAGCCCTGCTGTGCGGCCACGAAGATGCCAGCGGCCAGCAGCGAGAAGACCAGCGACGAGCGCAGCGAGGCCAGGATCTCGCGGCTTATGTCGCGGGCGGTGGCATGGCGAGCCTGCAGCTTGCGCGCCGCCAGCCCGGCCCGCCAGAAGGCCGCCAGGACGACCGACATCAGCGCCGCCGCCACCAGATAGCGCGCGGTGTCGGCTATCCAGAGGCCGGGCAGGGCGGCGGCAAAAGTTTCGAGCAGGTCGCCCATGGCGAGGACGTCGGCGGGCATTTTCTGTTCTGAACAGCTGCGCTCAGGTCGGCAGGTCGGGCAACACGATCCCCGCGGCGGCGAGTGAGGCGGCGATGTCGGGGATGGAGCGGAACAGCACCAGCGGATCGTCCCGCGAGGGCAGGAAGCCACGCCGGACCCAGAACGCACGGGCCTCTTCGTCGAGGGCATTGACGACCACGGCGCGTCCGCCGATCAGGCGCGCGCCGAGGACACAGCGCTGCAGTGCGTGCGCCAGCAGCGCGGTGCCGACGCCGTGGCCGGCCCACGCCCGATCCGTTGCGAGCTGGCCCAGGAGCAGACAGGGCGCTGGGCTCGGCGGCTGGCCCGTCCGGACCGAGCGCGGCATCGCGGCCGGCAGCACGGCGGTGGGGGCCAGGCCATAGTAGCCGGCGACGCGGCCGGCTTCGTGGACGACCGTGACGGCGGTGAATCCCCGGGATTGGTTCGAAAGCGCCCGGCTCTTCAGCCAGTCGTCCAACGCCGGCTTGCCGCAAGAGAAGGACGCAACGTCGTGGCCGGCGGTCAGCGGCTCGGGAGGCGAGAGCGCCATGGTCGAACGGCCAGACGTGCCTTCAACGTGCTCGGGCCTTGCGCTTCCACGGCGGCTTGCGGCCGAACAGGTCGATCAACGCAGGAACGGGACGGCCGGGCGCCGACACGGCCGTCATGAAGGCGACGAACCCGCCGGGGCTCATGCGGACCAGGGCCTGCTCCATGATCGTCTCCTCGGCGGCGCGAACGGCGGCGTCGCGCACGAAATCGGTGCGCGACCGTCCGCGCAGCCCGGCGGCGCGATCGATCACCGCGATGTCGCCCTCGGGCAGGCGCATCGACAGCGGGTGGTCCTTGCGTTTGGCGGCGCGGGGCATGGGCAGTCTCCGGTTCCGGGGACTGGATAGCACGCTGTAGTGCTTTTTACAATACGAGAGACGGTCAGGTTCGTGCGCCGCGCGGACGGGCGAAGCCGGCGAGGTTACTTTTCAAGAGGAGCAGTCATGACGAACTTCGATGATGCGACCTGGGCTTTTCTCGAGAACGAAAAGCTCGAACAGACGAGGGACTACCTGCACCGCGGGCGAGGCTTCGCCGGCCTCGAGGTCGGCAGGCTCGAGACGGCCTGGGTCCAGTCGTTTCGCGACTTCGCGGCCGACATCGGCGACGACGAAGACCTCGTCCGCATGTTCGATCTCGAGGCCGAGTATCGGCTGCGCGGCCTGCGGCTGCCCGAGGAACTCGTCGTGGCCGAGCAGGAAGCCCTCGACCGCGGGATGGAGGAGTGGCTGCAGAACGATCCGAAATCCTGGGACGAGATGGCCGGCCAGGTGATGGGCGAGATCGCCGTGTTCACCGTCGACACGGCAGCAGCATCGAAGAGTTGAATGGACAGCGTGACAGATCCGCGATCCTGATCGCCCAAAGTCCGTTGCGCCCAAAATGGGCACACGATATGAAGTGGCAATGAGGATCATTGCCCGGCGGACGCTTCGGCAATTCGTCGAGTCCCGCGCCGGGCACAAGGACCAGCCGGCCCTAAAGGCGCTGGACGCCTGGTTCGATGAGGTGCGCAAGGCAAGTTGGAGGAGCACTGCCGACGTGAAGCGGCTCTATGCGTCAGCGAGCATCGTGGGCGCCGATCGCATCGTCTTCAACATCAAGGGCAACGACTATCGTCTGGTCGTGGCCGTCGACTTCGAGAAGGCCATTGTCTCGATCAAGTGGCTGGGCACGCACAGGGATTACGACAGGATCGACGTGAGGAAGGTGAAACATGGCTGACGTGAAGCCGATCCGCAGCGATGCGGACTACGAGGTGGCACTGACGGAGGTCGAGCGCCTGTGGGGTGCCAAGTCGGGCACGCCCAGGGGTGACCGCCTCGACGTGCTGGCGACGCTGATCGACGCCTGGGAGGGCGAGCACCATCCGATGGACCCGCCCGATCCCATCGAGGCGATCAAGTTCCGCATGGAACAGCAGAACCTCACGCGCAAGGATCTCGAAGGCATCCTCGGTACCCGCACGCGCGTCGCCGAAGTGTTGAACCGGCGACGGGGACTCTCGATCAACATGATCCGCCGGCTTCACAAGGAACTCGGCATTCCGGCCGAGGTGCTGATCCGGTCGTCGCGGCTCAAGCGCGCAGCGTAAGCGGGCCTTCCGGATTGCCCATTGCTTGTGAAATTTATACGATATATTATTTCCATGGAAATGGAGGTCCCGATGGCCCCGACCAAAACCCTGCCGCTGGCCAAGCCGGACAAGGCCGCCGTCCTGACCAAGGCGGTGCTGCGAGCCTCGACCCAGCTCGGCCTGACCAACAAGGTGCTCGCGACGGTGATCGGCCTGTCGGAAGCGACCGTGTCGCGCATGCGTGCCGGCGAGTACGTGCTTCAGCCCGGGCACAAGCCGTTCGAGCTCGCCGTACTCTTTGTGCGCCTTTACCGTTCACTGGATGCGATCGTCGGCGGCGACGATGCGGTCGCGGGCTCGTGGCTCAAGAACAGAAACACCCTGCTCGACGCCGAGCCACTGGCCCTCATACAGACCGTCCCCGGACTCATGAATGTCATCCAGTATCTGGACGCCCGCCGCGCTGTCATCTGACGCGCGGGCGCTCGCGGGCACCTGCTGGCGGCTGGTCGAGGCGCAACATCGCATCTCGACGTTGAAGCTCGTGGACTCCGTCGACGAGCAGGAGATGCTTGAAGAGCTGATACAGACGAGCAAGCCGTCGCTGCCGCCCGAGTGCCACCATCTGCATTATCTCCTGTCGACGCCCTTTCGCTACGGCGCGGCCTATCCCACCGGTTCCCGGTTCCGGCGAGCCGGGCTGACGGAAGGCGTGTTCTACGCAGCCGACACGCCGGAGACTGCCGTCGCCGAAGTGGCGTTCTACCGCCTGCTCTTCTATGCCGAATCGCCTGGCACGCCGTGGCCTGCGAACTCCGCCGAGTACACCGCGTTCGCGACGGAATATGCGACCAGGAAGGGGATCGATCTGGCCAAGGGCAAGTACGCGAAGGCCAAGTATGCGAAAGACGGGGCGTCGTGGATGCATCCGACCGACTACACGCCCTGTCAGGCGATCGCAGAGGCCGCACGCGCCGCCAGGATCGACGTCATCCGCTACACGTCGGTGCGAGACCCGCAGTACAGAATGAACGTCGCACTGCTGACCTGCCGGGCCTTCGTCAGGCCCAAGCCGACCAGTTTCCAGACCTGGCATATTCGTCTGAGCGCCGCCGGCGCCCATGCGGTCTGCGAATCACCAAGATCTCGCACTACCTATGGCCGCCAGACTTTTGCAACAGATCCCCGCGTCGCCAAGGTACGGTGGGAACGCCCGTAGTCGCTCGTGCTCACGCCAGAAGCGCGTCGTAGCCGCGCTCGCTGAGCTTCAGGACGCACAGGCCGTTGCCGAACGGGTCGGCAAGGCCCGCAATACGGCCGAACGGGGCGCTCTCGGCGGGGCGTTCGAGGACGGCGCCCGCACTGACGGCACGCGCGACGGCGTCGTCGACATTCTCGACAAGGACGTCGAGGTGGACGGGTGTCCAGTGCCTGTCGTAGCGCCGCTTGTCGCCGCCGGCACCGACGGTGCCCGGCGCCTTCGTCAAAAGGTAAAGGGGGGCCGGCCAGCCCAGCAACTCGACGAAGCCGTCGAACTTGCGGCTGACCTTCAGGTCAAAGGCCGTGGTGTAGAAACGGATCGCGGTGTCGAGGTCCGGCACGTCGATGTTGATCATCAGTGTCATCGGAAAGCCCGCTGTTGGGATGACGCGAACGTGCCTGCGGAGCCGTCCACGAGCAAATTCCAATAGCTCATCGTCGGGTCAAATTTTCTTGTTGTCCGGGACCGGGGCCGGAATTTTCGGACGACTCGCCGCTTGGTGTTTTCCATTCGGGCCGCAGCGGCCGGCGATTTCAATCCACCGGCCGGATGGCTAGGCTCAGTGCGCCCAAAATCGCAGACGAAACCGAACGAGGAGGTCGAGATGGTCCGCAAGCCCTCAGGGAAGCCGTCCAAAGCCGCCGAGGCCGCCTTGTACGAGGCCCAGGACATCGCCTGGGACGCCTGGGACGAACACGACACGGCGCGCCGCATCGCCTTGGCGAAGAAGGCGCTGGCCGTCAGTCCATTGTGTGCCGATGGCTATGTGATCCTGGCCGACTCGGCCAAGGCAGGCTCCGACGAACAGCTCGAACTGTGGCGGCGCGGCGTGGCCGTGGGCGAAGAGGCGCTGGGCAGCGAGGTTTTCGAGGAAATGGCCGGACATTTCTGGGGCATTCTCGAGACCCGTCCCTACATGCGGGCACGCGTCGGCCTCGCCGTGGCGCTGTGGCGGCGCGGCGCCCGCGACGAAGCCGCCCGAAACGAGGCGATCGGCCATTTGCAGGCAGTGCTGGCGCTCAATCCCGGCGACAATCAGGGCGCGCGCTACCTTCTCGCCGGCTGGCTGGCGCAGGCGGAGCGCGGCGCCGAACTCGAGGCGCTGCTGCTCGCCTATGCCGACGAATGGTCGGCCTTCTGGGGCTGGACCAAGGCGCTGACGGCGTTTCGCAAGGCCGGCGACACGCCGGCCAGCCGCGCCGTGCTGGCGGAGGCGGTCGAGATCAACCGCCATGTCCGCGACTATCTCTGCGGCGACCGGAAGGTGCCGCGCCGCAGGCCGCCCTACTACAGTCCCGGCGCCGCCAGCGAGGCGCTGGTCTACGTCGAGGACCATGCCGCGGCCTGGCGGGACACGAGCGGCGCGCTCGACTGGCTGCGCGCCCAGCTTCCGGCCGCGGCCAAGCGGACGCGGCGCAAGGCGGCTGGCAGGACGCTGCATTGAGCTGCCAGCCGAACAACGCCGCGATTCGGCGCTGTGCTCCGGCGGCGTCGGCGTTGTGCCACGGCTTTTGACAAACCCTTGATCGCGCTTGGCGATTTGCCGGTCGCGGCACAGGCAGCGGCACGGCTGGCGACGTTTTGCGGCACACTCCGTGTGCCGCTGCCTGGTCTCAAATGATCCGCTGCGTGCGCGCAAACGCCATATAAAGGTCGTGTGCGCGGGCGGCGATCGGGCCGGGCTGCAGGTCGCGGTCCTCGTAGCGGCTGACCGGCTGGACCTTGCCGGCATTGCCGGTGGTGAAGATCTCGTCGGCCTCGTCGAGTTCGGCGGTCACGACGGTGCGCTCCTCGACGGTGATGCCGGCGGTGCGCAGCAGCTTGATGGTGCGGTTGCGCGTGATGCCGGCCAGGAAGGAGCCGTTCGGCACCGGCGTGGCGACAATGCCGTTCCTGGCGAGGAAGACGTTGGAGCTGCAGGTTTCGGCGACGTTGCCCAGCGCATCGAGCACGATGCCGTTGGTGAAGCCGCGCTTGGCCATCTCGGCCGCGCCTCTGGAGGAGTTGGGATAGAGGCAGCTTGCCTTGGCGTCGGTCGGCGCGCTCTCCGGCGTCGGCCGGCGGATGCTGCGGCAGAGGCCGAGGGTCAGCGGGCTGCCGGCGCGCATCGGCGATATATAAGTGCAGAGCAGGAACTGGCAGGAGTCGGGATCGACCGAGATCGGCCCCGCGCCGCCCTTGCCGGCCCAGAACATCGGCCGCACGTAGAGCTCGGCCTTGGCGCCGAAGCGGCGCACGCTCTCGTGCATCAGCTTCAGGATCTCCTGCGGCGTCTGGGTCGGATTGAGGCCGAGCGAGCGGGCCGAGCGCACGGCGCGTTCGGCATGGAGGTCGAGGTCGGGGCCGCAGCCCTCGAAGGCGCGGCCGCCGTCGAAGACGATCGAGCCCAGCCACATGGCGTGATCGCGCGGCCCCAGGATGGCGGGGTTGCCTTCGTGCCAGGTGCCGTTCCAGTAGGTGAGCGTGTCCATTCTTCCCTCGTCCGTCCCCCGAAGCGGGCGCTTCTAGCAGAACCTCGCGCCTTTGGAAATTGACCGAATCGGGGCGGCGGCACGGCGCAAATACCTTGATCCGGCGGGCACTCTCATGGGTTCCAACGCGTATCTCCTGATACGCGCGGCGATCCCGCGCAGAACGGAGGCAATCATGTTGAAGCGTATCGCTCTCACGACCCTTGCCGCCGCCGCGACATTCACAACGGCGACGGCGGTCCTGGCGCCCGTCACGCCGGCAGCCGCCCAGGTGAGCATCACCATCGGTGCGCCGCCGCCGCCGATGCGTTACGAGGTCGTCCCCGCACCGCGCGCCGGCTACGTCTGGGCGCCGGGCCATTGGCGCCTGGTGAACGATCAATACGTCTGGGTGGGTGGCCAGTGGTATCAGGCGCGTCCGGGCTACCGTTACGTGCCCGACACCTGGGTGCGTTACTCGGACAACGGCCGCGACCGCTGGCGTTATCAGCCCAGCCGCTGGGACCGCGACGGTGACGGCATCCCGAACCGCTATGACCGTTACGACAACCGCAACGACAGCGCCCGGAACCCGTTCGGCGACCGCGACCGTGACGGCGTGCCCAACGTGTTCGACAGCTACGACAACCGTCGCCGCTAAGCCGCAGGCTTGAACGAACGGGAGGCGGGCTCGCGCAGGCGGGCCCGCTTTCTTTTCGGCCGCGCCGGCCTATCATGGGGCATGCGCAAGAACCGTTTCGGACTATCCGTCGCCCTCGCCACGCCCTTTGCCGAAGACCGGTCGATCGACCTGCCGCGTCTCGTGGCGCATGGCCGTCAGTCGCTGGCCGACGGCTGCACGAGCCTCACGGTGTTCGGCACCACGGGCGAGGGCGCCTCGCTCGGGCTCAACGAGCGCAACCGCGCCCTGGGCGCCCTGGTGGGTGCCGGCGTCGATCCCGCGACGCAGCTCGTGGTCGGCATCGCCGCGTCCTCGGTCGAGGAGGCGATCGCCCAGGGCCGCGCGGGGCTGATGCTGGGCTGCCCGAGTTTTCTGCTGGCGCCGCCGTTCTATTTCAAAGGTGCGGGCGACGAGGGCCTGTTCGACTGGTTCGCCGCGGTGCTGACGGGGCTAGGCGCCAAGGCCAGCAACGTCATTCTCTACCATATCCCGCAGGTGACTTCGGTCGGCCTGTCGATGGGCCTGATCGGGCAGCTCAAGAAGGCGTTCCCTCAGCAGGTCACCGGCGTCAAGGATTCGTCGGGCGATTGGGACAACGCCCAGGCGCTCCTGAAGCATCACGGCGAGCTGCACATCCTGATCGGCGACGAGCGCCTGCTCGCCAAGGCGATGACGCTGGGCGCTTCGGGCGCCATCACCGGCCTCGCCAACATCGCGCCCGACCTGATGAAGCCGCTGATCGATGGCATCGAGGAGCCGCGCATCAATGCGATGGTCGAGGTCGTCCTGCCCTACGCCGTGACAGCGGCGGTAAAAGCCCTGGTCGGCCATCGCCGCAAGGACCCAATGGCGTGGAGCCGCATGCGTGCGCCCTTGAAGTCGCTCTCCGAGGCCGACTGCCAAAAACTGTTCGCCGCCATCGACGCCATCCGCGCCAAGCGCGCCGCCTGATCCCTCCTGCCGCCGCGAGGACACCATGACCGCACCGCTCACCATCCGCCTGCATCCCGGCGACAACGTCATCGTGGCGCGCATGGACATCCTGGCCGGCACCAAGGTCGAGGGTGAAGTCGCGGCGGCCACGCGCGTGCCGCCCGGCCACAAGATCCTGACCCGTGCGGTGAAGAAGGGCGAGGCGCTGCGCAAGTACAACCAGATCATCGGCTTTGCCACCGAGGACATGGCGCCGGGCGCACACATCCATACGCACAATTGCGTCATGGGCGACTTCGAGCGCGACTATGCCTTCTGCGCCGACGCCCATCCGACGGCCTATCTCAACCCGCCGGAGACGTTCCAGGGTTACCGCCGCGCCGATGGCCGCGCCGCCACGCGCAACTACATCGGCATCGTCACCACGGTGAACTGCTCGGCCGCGACCAGCCGCATGATCGCCCGCCACATCGAGCCGTTGCTCAGCGCATTTCCCAACATCGACGGCGTGGTGCCGCTGACCCATGGCGGCGGCTGCGGCATGGCGGCGTCGGGTCTCGAGATGGACGTGCTGCGCCGCACGCTCGCTGGCTACACGCGCCATCCCAACATGGCGGCCGTCGTCGTGCTCGGTCTCGGCTGCGAGGCCAACCAGATCTCCGGCCTGATGAATGCCGAGGGCCTCAAGGAAGGCCCCAAGCTGATCCCGATGGCGATCCAGGATGAGGGCGGCGTTTCCAAGACCGTGATGCGCGCTGTGGGCTTCCTGAAGGAGCTGCTGCCGGAAGCCAACGACGTGAAGCGCGAGGCGATCCCGGCCAGCGAGCTGATCCTGGCGCTGCAGTGCGGCGGCTCGGACGGCTACTCCGGCATCTCGGCCAATCCGGCGCTGGGCGCGGCGGTCGACCTGCTGGTGCGCAACGGCGGCTCGGCGGTGCTGTCGGAGACGCCGGAGATCTACGGTGCCGAGCATCTGCTGACGCGCCGCGCCGTCAGCAAGGCAGTGGGCGAGAAGATCGTCGAGCGCATCAAATGGTGGGAGGATCACTGCGCCAAAACCGGAGGCGAGATGAACAACAATCCTTCGCCCGGCAACAAGGCAGGCGGCCTCACCACCATCCTCGAGAAATCCCTGGGGGCGGTGGCCAAGGGCGGCACCACCAACCTGGTCGATGTCTACAAATACGCCGAGCCGATCACCGCCAAGGGCTTCGTCTACATGGATTCGCCGGGCTACGACCCGGTCTCGGCCACCGGCCAGGTGGCGGGCGGCGCCAACGTGCTCTGCTTCACGACCGGCCGTGGCAGCGTGTTCGGCTGCAAGCCCACGCCGTCACTCAAGCTTGCGACGAATACCTCGCTCTACCGGCGCATGACGGACGACATGGACATCAACTGCGGAACCATCGTCGACGGCGAGGAAACCATCCAGGAGAACGGCCGGCGCATCTTCGACCTCATTCTTGCCACGGCGTCGGGTCAGAAGACGAAGTCGGAAGCGCTGGGCATCGGCGACGATGAATTCGAGCCGTGGAAAATCGGCGCGACGATGTGAACGGGTCGCGGGCGGCAGCAGCGAGCGCACCGCCGGCACCTCTACATGAGAGCTCGCCCAACGGAGAGAGACGATGGCTACAGGCACGGTGAAGTGGTTCAACGGCACCAAGGGTTTCGGGTTCATCCAGCCGGACGACGGCGGCAAGGACGTGTTCGTCCATATCAGCGCCGTCGAGCGCTCGGGCATGAACGGCCTCAACGAGGGCCAGAAGATCAGCTACGAAGTCGCCAGCGAACGCGGCCGCGACGCTGCCGTGAACCTCAAGGCGGTCGGCTGAGCGCGTGAGGATCGCCCCGCTCGTCGAGCGTCCCGATCTGGCCGCGCAGGTCGCGGCCTGGGGCTTCGCCGAGTGGGGCCATCTCAATCCCGGGGAGACGCTGGCGCAGCGTGTCATCCGGATCCAGGGCAAGATGAACGTCGATCGCGTGCCGATCGCCTTCGTCGCCCTTGACGACGAGGGCGGCATTGTCGGCACCGCCTCGCTGATCTTCGACGATCTCGAAGGCGACCCGCGCAATCCGTGGCTCGCCAGCGTCTACGTGCCTCCCGAGCAGCGCAAGAAGGGCATCGCCTCGGCGCTGGTGCGCACCGTCGAGGACGCCGCCCGGCGGGTTGGCTACACGCGGCTCTACCTTTTCACCTCGACGGCGCCCAAACTCTACGCCGACCTCGGCTGGCGCCCCCTTGAGCAGCGCGACTATCGCGGCGACCATATCCAGATCATGGACAAGACGCTGTGAAGGAACGCACATGCCGGAAGATCTGCATTATCTCTCGCTCGACGAGGTCGCGCGGCGCCTGAAGGCGCGCAAGCTCTCCTCTGTCGAGGTGACGCAGGCGATCCTCGGACGCATCGAGAAGCTAAATCCCAGACTCAAGGCCTACGCTACCCTGACGGCCGAGCGCGCGCTCGCCGACGCGGCACGCCTTGATGCCGACACCGCCGCCGGCACATCGCGCGGGCCGCTGCATGGCGTGCCGATCGCCGTGAAGGATCTCTGCAACACCGCCGGTGTCGCGACCGCAGCAGGCATGACGATCCATCGCCATCACGTGCCGGCCAGGGACGCGACGGTGGTTGCACGCCTCAAGGCCGCCGGCGCGGTGATCCTGGGCAAGCTGCAGATGACCGAGGGCGCCTACGGCCTGCACCATCCGAAGATCAGCCCGCCGGTGAACCCCTGGAACGCGGCCTACTGGCCCGGCGTGTCGTCGTCGGGTTCGGGCGTGGCGACGGCGTCCGGCCTCTGCTTCGCTTCACTGGGCTCCGACACCGGAGGCTCGATCCGCTTTCCCTCGACCATGAACGGCCTCACCGGCCTCAAGCCGACCTGGGGCCGGGTGAGCCGCGCCGGCGTGTTTGCGCTCGCCGAATCGCTCGACCATATCGGTCCGATGTGCCGCAGCGCGCGCGATGCGGCGCTGGTGTTGGGCGTGATCGCTGGCGCCGATCCCGATGATCCGACCGCCGTGCCGCTTGCGGTGCCCGACTATGCCGGATCGATCGATAGCGGCGTGAAGGGCCGGCGGCTCGGCATTCCGACCAACCTGATCGGCATGGACTCCGATTCCCGGCGCGCGCTCGACGGCGCCGCCGCGGCTCTCCAGGGAGCGGGTGCTGAACCGGTGGATGTCGTGCTGCCGGACTTCGACGAGGCGGCGTTGAAATGGCGACAGCTCTGCGGCGTCGAGGCGGCGCTGGCCCACGATGCGACGTTCCCGTCGCGGCGCGGCGAATACGGGGCGGAGTTCGCCTCGCTGCTCGATCTCGGCCGCGGCCTCTCTGCCCTCGACCTCGGCAAGCTGCTGCTCCTGCGCGCACGGGTGAAGGGCGAGATCGACCGGTTGCTGGCGTCGGTCGACCTCCTGCTGGTACCGGTGATGGGCACGGCCGCGTGGTCGATCGAGGCGATGGCGGCGGCGGGACGGACGGCCGAGACGGTTGCGGCGCGGCTGCGCTATACAGCGCCCTTCGACCTGAGCGGCCATCCCACGCTCACTCTGCCCGGCGGTATGACGGGCGATGGCGTTCCCGCCGGCTTCCAGATCGTCGGCCGCGCCTTCGATGAAACCGGCATTCTGGCCGCCGGACATGCCTACCAGCAGGCAACCGACTGGCATCTGAAGCGCCCGCCACTGTAACCGGCGGGCCCATCTTCATGGACGGTGAATCTCCTTTCACCTATACTGCTTCATGTTTTCCTCGACAGCCGGTGCATGAAGAACAGTCTCGTGAAAAATCTGCGCCTGCGGCCGAGCGTTCTGACATTGTTCGTGCTGCTGACGGTGCCGGTTTTCTTTGCCATCGTCGCCGTCACTTACTTCTCGAACGAGAAGATCGCGCGCTCGAATGCCGACCAGCTTGTCGAGCGCTTCCGCACTGAAGCCATCGACAACATCCTGCACGATTTCGACCCCATCAAGTCGCTGGTGCGCAGTGCCGCCGCCGTAGGAGCCGATCAGCCCGACTTCTATTCCGACAACCGCTCGCTCAGGTACCTCTTCAGCATCATCCAGCACAGCGACAAGATCGTCAGCATGTACGTCGGCCTTGCCGACGGCTCGTTCCGGCAAGCGCGCCAGATCGAGCCCACGATCGAGGTCCAGGGCAAGCTGCCGCCACCCGACGCGCGATATGCTGATCGCTGGATCGATGCGGTGCCGCGCGGAACGGCGCCGATCGACAACTATCTCTTCCTCAATGCCCAACGGAAGGAAGTCGGCAAGTCCGAGCAGGTCACGGCCTACGATCCACGCGCCCGCCTGTGGTACCGGATGACCCAGCAGGCCGGCATGCCGGTCATCACCGACCCGGACGTTTTTGCCGCCCTTGGGCTGATCGGCTTCACGGTCGCCGCGCCGATCTTCAACGACGGCAAGATGCTGGGCGTGGCGGCCGCCGACATCACCCTCGACGGACTGTCCGAGTATCTCGCCGAGCGCAAGATCAGCCCCGGGACGCTGAGCTACATCCTCGACCATCAGGGCCGGGTGATCGCCAATTCCGAACGGGCCAAGACCTACACCAACTACAACGGCCGGGTGGAGTTGCAGCACATCACGTCGCTCGGCAATGACCTGCCGGCGATCGCCTTCAGTGCCCGGCCGCGCGACGGCGAGAAGCTGTTCTCGTTCATTCACGGGGGCAAGGACTACGTGGCAAGCCTGACGACGCTGCCGCCCGACTTCGGCAAGAGGTGGCAGCTCTTCGTCGTGACGCCGCTCGGCGACTTCACCGAGGCCTTCCAGGAGCACAACAAGCGCCTCCTGCTCTTCGGTGTGATCGCGATCGCGCTCCAGATCCTGATCATCTACTTTCTGTCGACCGTGATTTCGGCGCCGCTCGAGAAGCTCGCCAGGAAGGTGATCCGCATCCAGGATCTCGAGGGCGAGAGCCTGCCGCCGCTGGAATCGCCGATCCGTGAGGTCGCCGTCCTGTCCCGCGCGATCGACACGCTCGACGCCGCGGTGAAGTCATTCGCCGCGTTCGTGCCGGTGGGCCTGGTCAAGCAGCTTCTCGAATCGGACCAGAAGCTGGAGCTGGGTGGGCACAGCCGGTTCCTGACCATCTTCTTTTCCGACCTCGAAGCCTTCTCCACGCTGTCCGAGGAGGTGCCGTCGCAGGAGCTGCTGCTGCGCGTATCGGCCTACCTGGGGGTCGTCACCAAGGCCGTGAACGAGGAAGCCGGCACCATCGACAAGTTCATTGGCGATGGCGTCATGGCCTTCTGGGGCGCACCGGCGCTGCTCGACGACCACGCAGCGCGCGCCTGCTTTGCGGCGCTTCGTATTCGACACGGCATGGAGGCGCTCAATGCGCGCTGGCAGGATAACGGGCTGAAGCCGCTCAACGTCCGCATTGGCATCCACAGCGATGCCGTCCTGGTGGGCAACATCGGCTCCAAGGAGCGGATGAGCTACACGGTGATGGGCGATGGCGTGAACGTCGCGGCGCGGCTCGAAGGCATCAACAAGGAATACGGTACCCGCATCACAATCAGCCATTCCGTCTTCAAAGAGGCGGGGGAGCGCCTCTGCGTCCGGCCGATCGACGACGTCGCCGTCAAGGGCCGGCGGGCGAAGATTCCCATCTACGAACTGATGGGTGCCTACGGACTCGGGTCCGAATTCGAACCCGACCAGGCGACAGTCCGGCTGTGTCACCTGACGCGCACCGCCTATGAAGCGCTGATTGCCGAAAATGTCTCGCTGGCACTGGAACGCTACCGGGCGATCCTCGCCGACTATCCCGGCGATCCTGTGGCCTCCGAAATGGCAAAACGGCTCGCGGCGGGCGTGGCGACCGACGTCGCGCGGAGAGGTCCAATTGCCCGACTCTAGGCCGGCCCTGGCTCCCGCCGCTCACGCGGCGCTGCGCCCGAGTGAGTATACCGCGGCGCTCATCCAGGTGTTGCGCATCAATGCCGACCGCATTCGCGACGCCCGCGTCCTCGAGATCGGCTCCGGCAGCGGCGTCGTGCTCGCGGCCCTGGGTGCGCTGGGCGCCGCCTCGCTTTGCGGCGTCGACATCGAGGACGAAGCCATCGCCTCGAGTTCGCTGCTGCTCGGTGATCTCGGACATGGCGGCATCGCTGAACTGTATTGCGGCGACATGTGGCAGCCTGTCGCTGGCCGCCGCTTCGACCTGATTGGCGCCAATCTCCCGCACTTTCCGATGGACCCGGCCGAAGTCGCCGGTCGCCTGCCGACCTGGAGCGCCGGCGGCGCCGACGGACGCCTTCTGCTCGACACTTTCCTCACCGGCCTCGCCGATCATCTCGCGCCCGGCGGCCGCGCCGTCATCACGCACAACGCCTTCGTCGATCTCGGGCGCTCGCGCGACCTGCTCGCCCGGAGCGGCCTTTCGCTCCGGATTGCCCTCACGACGCTGGTCAATATCGCGCCTGAGAAGCTTGAGCGGATGACCGTGGACGTCCTGCGCGCCGAGGACGGGCACACGATCCACCGTTACGGTCCCTACACCTTCGGCGACATGCACATCGTCGAGATCGAGTTCACCAAGGTCGGGGCGGGAGCCTCGGTGTGATGCGACTGTGGCGGACTCTGCTGCCGGCCCTGATGTCCGCCCTGGCTATTGCCGTCGCGATGTTTCCCGTTGCTGCAACCGCCGAGACGCCCGATGCGGCGCTCGCAAAGCTGATCGAGGATGCCCGCGCCGAGGCCTCGGCACCCGGGGCCTGCGCGCAGCCCAACCTCGACCGGTTGGTCCGCATCTTCTGCGAGAACCGGATCCGTCCCGGCGTGCGCGAGTACTATCCGCTGTTCGGCACGCGCGAGGGCGAGACCCGCAGCGGCTATGACATCGATGTGGCGCGCGCGCTTGCCAAGCACCTGGGCGTCGAGCCTGCGTTCGTTCGCGTGAATGCCGCTACCCGCATCCCGCTGCTCGCCGAGGATCGCATCGACGTCATCCTCGCGACCATGGGGCACAACACCCAGCGCGACGGCCAGGCTCGCTTCATTCGCCCACACTACTACCAGTCCGAATCGATCATCGTGGGTCCGCGCGCGCTCGCCGTGAAGGATTGGCCGGATATCGCCGGTCGCACCGTCTGCGTCACCATCGGCAACGGCTCGAACGCCCAGATCGTCTCGCACAATGCCCGCCTGATGCTGTTCGACGAGGCGGGAGTCCTGCCCGGCCAGCTCAAGGACGAGACCTGCACGCTCGCGGCCCAGGACGATTCCTTCTTCGACTACTACTTCATCGAACCTGCTTTCGCCGCGCGTTTCGACAAGAAGTTCGGCTTTGCCCAGGTGCCGTGGGGCATGGCAGTGGCCCGCGCCGGCAGCAGTGAACGCCTCGCCCGGACGCTCGACCTGATGAGCCAGATCTTCCACCGTGATGGCATCTTCCTCGAGATCGCCCGCGCCAATCGCGTCGGCACGGGCTTCCTCGAACGCCAGCAGGCGGTCTGGAAGCAACCACAGTGCAATACCGACACCGGCAGCGCCAATTCCGCATGCGTACTGCCCGCGCTCAATGCCGATCTTCAGCCGACGCCCTTCGTCGGCCGGGTCGTGGCGTTCGAGAAATGGTTCAAGGCGCGGACCGGTGTTGAGCTGTCACTGCCGATGCTGAAGACGATGCCGGCCTGGTCGTTGTTCAAGGACGGCATCGTGAACTCGCTCATCCTGGTCGCCGGGGCACTTGCGGCGACGCTGCTGTTCGCCCTGGTGCTGGGCGCCGTGCAGAGCTCGCGCATGATCCTGCTGCGCTGGCCGGCACGAGCGATGACCATCATCTTGCAATCCTCACCGGTCGTGCTGACGCTCGTCATCGCCGCCGCCGTGGCCCACGCGCTCTTTCCCTATTCCTCCGCAGTGGCGATCGGCGCCGCCATCGTGGCGCTGGGGCTGATGAACGGCAGCAATGCCGGCCAGGCCATCGCCGAGGCGATGCACACATTGCGGGCCGAGCGCGGCAGCGCGCAGGGGGCGGGGGGGATTCCGACCCGGGAGTTGTTCGGCCGCGCCGTCAGCCGCTCGGCGACGCAGATCGTGTCGTTTCTCATTAACGCCGCCAAGGGCACGCCGATCGCGAGCTTCATTGGCGCCCCGGAACTGCTGAGCGCGCTGACTGACATCACGTCTTTTGCCAGCGGTCGCGCCACGACCTACTCGTTGCTTCTCATCTTCTATGTCGTGGTCGTCGTCATCGTGGTCTGGCTGTGCGGCAGGCTCCAGGTCTGGCTCGAACGCCGACAGGCGGCAGCATGATGGGTAAGCCGGTCTCCGCCGAGTTCATCTCCGAGCTTCTCGCGGGCATGGTCGTCAATTTCGAGATTGCGGCCATCGCGTTGGCGGTCGGGCTGGCGCTCGGCGCGTTGCTCGCGCTCGCGAGACTGGGCGGCGGTGTCCTGGGTGCAGTCGCCGCCTCGCTGATCGGCCTGATGCGCGCCGCGCCGACCTTCGTCGTCATGTTCTTCCTGCTGAACATCATCCCGCGCGACGCGACCCTTTTCGGCGTGGGCGTTGCGCCTTCCGGGATCATGATCGTGGCGCTGTCACTGGTGCCCTATTCGGCGTCCTACGTCGCCGACAACGGCGCCGAGGCGCTGAAGCAGCTGCGTGCTGGCTCGCCGCTGGGCGCGTTGCAGTTTCTTCCCAACGTTACGCGCGCCTTCTTCGTGCTGGTGATGTCGTCCAGCGCCGGCGCCGCGATCGGCGTCACCGAGGGCATCGCGGTGATCCTGCGCGAGGCCGTGCTGCTGCCCTCGCTCGGCGACAAGCTGGTGCTGTTCGCCATCGGTATCCTGTTCTTCGGCATCACCCTTCAAGCCGGCTTCGCTCTCATGCGCCTGCTGCAGCGTCGCCTCGGCCAGCGCGCGCTACGCGACTGATGCCCTACAACTCCGTCTTCCGCCCAGACCTGTTCGCCGGCCGCACCGTCGTCGTGACCGGCGGCGGCTCGGGTCTGGGCCGCTGTACCGCCCATGAGTTGAAGTCGCTCGGTGCGCGGCTGGCGCTGATCGGGCGCACCCAGGAGAAACTCGACCAGGTGAAAGAGGAACTCGGCGATGCCGGGATTTTCACCTTTGCGGCCGACCTGCGTGACGAAGCCCAGGTCAAGGCCGCGATCGACGGCGTGCTCGCCTGGGGTGGCCGTATCGACGGCCTGGTGAACAACGCCGGCGGGCAATTTCCCGCCGAGCTCAAGGACATCTCACTCAACGGCTGGAACGCCGTGGTTGCCAACAACATGACCGCGACCTTCCTGGTGTCTAAGGCGGTCTATCTCGGCTGGATGGAGCAGAACGGCGGCGCCATCGTGAACATCGGCGCCGACTTCGAGCTCGGCATGCCCGGGATGGGCCACAATGGCGCGGCCCGCGCCGGCCAGACCAATTTCACCTACACCGCCTCGGTCGAATGGGCGCATGCGGGCGTGCGCGTCAACTCGGTCATTCCCGGCTTCATCGCCTCGTCGGGTTTCGACCGCTATCCCGAGAAGGCGCACGACGTGCTGCGCGGCGTCAAGAAGCGCATCCCGCTGAAGCGCCACGGTACCGAATCGGAGATCGCCGGCGCCATCGTCTATCTGCTGAGTGACGCCGCGGCCTACGTCACCGGCATCTCGCTTCGCGTCGACGGCGGCCTGCACAACTATGGCAAGTCGAGCTTCTACGAAGTCCCGGACCATGACCGGTCCAAGCCGTTCAACGGCTTTCCGCTCTACCGGCCGCCAAAGGTGTTGGAATAGCTAGGCGAGCTGCGTCGAAATCAGGATTTCCGAAACCAGCGTGCGGTGTACCGGACAGCGATCGGCGATCTCGCGGAGCCGCTGGCGCTGTTCATCGTTGAGGGGGCCATCGAGCTCGATCGACCGCTCGATCCGATCGACCTTGCCCTCCTTGGTCTCGCAACTCGCACAGTCGGTCGCGTGGATCTTGTCGTGCTTGAGCCGCACTCTCACTTTCTGCAGAGGCCATTTTTTCTGTCGCGCGTACAGGCGCAAGGTCATTGCGGTGCAGGTGCCGAGCGCTGCGAGCAGATAGCTGTAGGGATCCGGACCCGTGTCGTTGCCACCGCTTGCCGCGGGTTCGTCGGCGAACAGCAGATGTGCGCCGCTGCGCACCGTTTCGGCAAAGGGTCCGGCCTCACTGTCCTCGACGAGTACGACATCGCCCATGGCGTTCTCCTTTGCGCAGTCAATCCGGTTTGCGTCGCCAGTCTATCCGAATTGAGGGCAGCAGGCGGATATTCCTCAAAACCGTTGCGGCCTACATGGCGTCGCGCAACGTCAACAACATGAAGGGATCCCACCATGTCCAGGGAACAGGAAAACAAGGAAATCGTCGGCCGCTGGTTCACGCAATTCTGGGGCAATCCCTGGAATCCCAAGGTCATCGAGGAACTCGCCGCGCCTGACATGCTTCTGCAATATTCGTTGCATGCGCCGCGCCGCGGTCATGCGGATGTGCTGGATTTCATGACCGGATTCCGCAAGGCCTTCCCCGATCTCGCCTTCGGCGGCGCCGCCGATCTCATCGCCGAGGGCGACCATGTCGTCGGTCGCTGGATCGGCGGTGGCACGCACACCGGCCCCGCCTTCGATGATTTTCTCGTGGGCGCGCTGCCGGCGGCCTCCGGTCGCAAGATGCGCTTCACCGGAACCACGGTGCTCCGTATCGAAAACGGCCGGGTCGCCGAGGAAATCGGTCTCGACGACGGCGTGACGGCCCTGACGCAGCTCGGCCTCATTCGCGCCGCCTGACGCCACGAAGCGGACCGGGGCCGTTCGCCCCGGTCCGGCTTTCGCGTCGGTCTTCTGTCGCGCACCCTGCCGGGATACCGTCCGCCGGGAGGAGGGAGCCTGTGACCGGAAAGAACGCAAGCGACCGCACACTCACTGGAACGTGCTTCTGCGGCGCCGTGCACTACGCGGTGTCGGATCAGTTCCTCTATGCCATGAACTGCCACTGTTCGAATTGCCGGCGGACGACCGGTTCGGCCTTCAAGCCGTTCGCCGGCATCGCGCGCGATCGGCTGGCCATCACCAGGGGCCGGGCCAATCTCCTGATCTTTGGCGACGACAACGGCAACGACACACACTGCGGGGTGTGCGGCTCGCTGCTCTATTCGGTCGTGCGCGACGGCGCCTTCGTCCACATCGCCCTGGGAACCCTGGTCGACGCGCCTTCCATCCGCCCGACCATGCACATCTTCGTCGGCTCCAAGGCGCCGTGGTTCACCATCACCGACGATCTGCCGCAGCACGAAGGGCACGCGGGGAAATGACCGCGGTCGGTCACCCGGCCAGCACGGGCTCGTGCCCGACGATGGTCGTGCGGTGCATCACCCGGCGCTCGTCGGGATCGTGCGGGGTGACGGCGTGGAGGGTGCAGCGGTTGTCCCACATCAGCACGTCGTCGGGTTCCCATTCGTGCCTGTACATGTATTTCGGCTGGGCCGCGAACTCGGTGAGATCGGCGATCAAACGGCGCGCCTCGGTATCGTCCAGTCCCTCGACCGCGTCGTTGTAGATCGAACTGATATAGAGCGACTTCCGTCCGGTGACGGGATGGCGCCGTATCATCGGATGCCAGACCGGCGGCATCGCGGCCTGTTCCGCCGCTGATGGCGGCGGATTGCCCACCAGCGTGTGCAGCATGCTGAAATCGTGACGCGCCCGGCGGCCTTCCACCTGGCGGCGCAGGCTGTCGGGCAGGTCGTCGTGGACCATGTACATGTTGATGAACTGCGTGATGCCGCCGGTCCGACTGATTTCAATGCCGTGCAGCAGCGAGCCGTCGGACGGCACCGGCCGGTAGCTCGAATCGGTGTGCCACATCTGCGACGACGAAAGCTGCTTCTGCGACGGTTCCGTGGGCCGCATCAGCTGGCCGTGCTCGTTGACGTTGGAAACCAGGAAGATCTCCCGTACCCCATCGGAGCGCAGGTGGAGCGACGTCTGATGGAAGATTTCCGGCTCGCCGAACTGGCGGGTGAAGTCGACATGCTCGCGGTCGGTGATGTGTTGGCCGGGAAACACCACGACCAGATGCTTCATCCAGGCGTCGGTCACCGCCTGCAATGTCGCGGCATCGTGCGGTCGGCGCATGTCGATGCCGTGGATTTCCGCGCCCAGCGCGGGGTGTCGTGCCTTGACCGTGATCGTCATGATGGTTGCCTTTCGACTGCCATGACCCCGCGCGGCAAAGCATAGGCCGGTCGTTCGTGGGGATGCAATCGGGCCGTCAGATCTTGACGGTCTCGTGTGTCGAGGCGTGGAACAGCTCGTCGGGCCGGACGAGGCGGCGCGACAGGCCTTGGTCGTGGTGGTGTTGCAGGAAAGCGTCGAGCACATGCCGGTTGGGCGCGAGTCCATAGGACCAGAAATCCGGCCCCATCAGCTGGCGCGCCTCCCGCAGCTGTTCCTCGACGAATGGCAGGGTGGCCTTCGTTGCTGCCGTATCGCCCAGATGCCTGAGCGCCGCCGCCTTGGCCGCGGTGAAGGCCTTCAGGACGGCCGCCGGCAGCCAGGGATGGCGTTCGGCGAGGTCGCGCCTCACGCCCACCAGATGCATGATGGGAAAGATCCGGGTGCGTGTGAAGTAATCCTTGGCCGCGGCAACCGGATCGTCGAACAACCATCCGACATTGTTATGGCCATTGTCGAAGGTCGAGGGCGCACGCGGCGAGATCACGCCGTCGATCGCGCCGTCGGCCAGCAGGCGGGCCAGCGTCGTGCCTTCCGGTGCCGCCTCGAGCCGGATGGTGGGCGGCAACGCCACCGCGACCTTCTCGAGTCGTCCGGGCTCCTCGAGCCCGCCGCGGACCCAGACGACGTCGGACGGCGGCACGCCATGGTCGGCCAGCAGGGCCCGCGCCCACACATTGGCGGTGAGCTGGTACTCGGCGACGCCGATCCGCCGTCCCTTCAGATCCTGCGGCCGGACGATGCGGTCCTTGGCGACATAGATCGAGGTATGGCGGAAGGCGCGCGACAGGAAGGCCGGCACGCCGGCATAGGGGCAATCGCCCGCCGCGGTCTTGACGGCGAAACTCGAGAGCGAGAGCTCGCAGATGTCGAAGGGCGCGTCGCGAAAGGCACGGAAAAAGATCTCTTCCGGGCTCAGCGTCAGGATCACCGGGTCGACGCCGTCGATCCGGACCGTGCCGTCGATCAGTGGCCGGGTGCGGTCGTAGTCTCCTACGGCAACGGACAGGGTGAGTTTGGCCAATGGGTGCCCCGCGCGTTGCAATAGTGCGGCCGATGCCTTGAATGACGGCAATATGCGCCTAACATACCGGCCGTTGGCCTGGTCCGACAGGGGTGCTCAATAATGAAGAAGTTTCGTTGGTTCGCGGTTGCGGCCGCCTTGATCATTGCGGTGCCGTCGCTGGCCCCGTCGCCGGCCGACGCCCGCGCCGGTGCGGGCGGAGGGTCAGGCAGCCGTGGCAGCAAGACCGACAAGGCCCCCGCGCCCACCCAGACTGCGCCGACCGCAAAGCCCGTGGAACGAAGCACGACGCCGGCTCAGCCGGCGCAAAAGGCTGCCGCCCCGGCGCCGGCCGCGCCTCAGGCCGGCGGCTTCATGGCGCGCAACCCGTTCTTCTCCGGACTGATGGGCGGCATGCTGGGTGCCGGCCTGATCGGCATGATGTTCGGCGGTGGCTTTGCTGGCGGCCTCGGCGGCGGCGCCGGCATGCTTGGATTGCTCCTGCAGGTTCTGCTGATCGGCGGTCTGGGTTACCTCGCTTTCCGGTTGATCCGCAGCAGGATGGCCGCGTCGGCGCAGCCGGCTCCGGCCTATGCCTACTCGGGCGCAAAGCCCGGCCTCACTGACGTGCCGATGGCCCTCCAGAGCGTCGGGACGAGCGGGCCTCTTCTGGTGGGTGGCGGCTCGTCGACGCAACTCGCCATCGCCGCGGAAGACTACACGGCTTTCGAGTCCCTGCTGGCCGACGTCCAGGCCGCCTACAGCAAGGGCGACCTTGCCGCGATGCGCGGTCTCGCGACGCCGGAGATGCTCGGCTATTTCTCGGAAGAGCTTTCCGGCAACGCGAGCCGCGGTGTCGAGAACAAGGTCGAGGCGGTGAAGCTCGAGCAGGGCGACCTGTCGGAAGCGTGGAGCGAAGCCGGTCTCGACTATGCCACTGTCGCCATGCGCTTCAGCATGATCGACACGACCCGCACGGTCGCCGACGGCAAGATCGTCGACGGCAATGACCAGGTGCGGACCGAGGCGACGGAAGTTTGGACCTTCCTGCGCAGCCGCGGCGGCAAATGGATCCTGTCGGCGATCCAGCAAACCTGAGCGGCGCTCAGGCGGCCTTGGTATCCGCTCCGGCGGCTTTGATATTCGAGCGCCTGATGCGGTCGAGGTTGGAACCCTCGATGCGCACCAGCTTGGTGAGTCCGTCGCGCTTGGGCGAGTGGACGACACCGACGTCGTAGAAGTGGGCGTCGCCCGGCCGCATCACGTAGGTCGCCTCGGGTTCGACCAGAGTGGGGGCCGCCTCGTCGCCCTTCTTCACGATGCGCCAATCGGTCATCTCGGTGTCGCCGACCGCCAGACCATAGATCGCCCAGCTCGAGCCGTGATCGTGCGGCGCGCCATGCGCCGGCTTTTCGTAGACATGGCCGCAGATGCAGAAGCCGAGCTCGGGATCCTCATAAAGCACCTTGCGCGGCTTGCACTCCTCGGCCCTCAAATGCTTGGTGATGAAATCCTGGTCGCGCAGCACCTTCGAGACGATCCCGCAGATCGCCTGCTTGCCGGCGGGTCCCGCGTCCGCCTTCAGGGCGGCGCGGATGTCGGCACTCAGTTGCTCGAGCGTAGTGGCCATGATGTTTCTCCAGAAAATCGACGTCCTATGTGGAGCGGGCGCCTTTCCCGCGTCAAGGGCGCGCGACCAGGTTGGTTACCGCGCCACCCGTCGCGGTCCGCCCGCCATCGACGACGAACTGGCCGCCGGTTGTGTTGGCGGCAAGGTCGGAGCAGAGGAACAGCACCATGTTGGCGATCTCCTCGGCCGTCGTGTAGCGGCCGGTCGGCTGGGCCGCCTGATAGCGCTCGCTGATCGTTCCGGCATTTCCGGGAGCGAGCTGCTCCTCCAGCGCATGGATCATGCGCGTGTCGACCGGACCGGGGCACACCGCGTTCACCCGGATTCCCTGGCGCGCCACTTCGCCGGCGGCGGTCTTGGTGAGGCCAATCACAGCGTGCTTGGACGCTACATAGGCCGGCATGCCCGGCGTCGCCACCAGCCCCGCGACGGAGGCGGTATTGACGACTGCGCCGCTGCCCTGGCGGATCATTTCCGGCAGGACATGGCGCAGTCCCAGGAACACACCCTTCACGTTGACGCCGATCACGGCATCGAACACCGCCTCGTCGTACTCTGCCGTCGGCGTCACCTTGCCCTCGATGCCGGCGTTGTTGAAGAAGCAGTCGATTCGCCCGAACTTCTGGATCGCCGCTTTGACATAGGCTTTTACGTCGTCGGACTTGGTGACGTCCGCGGTGACGGCCACGGCTTCGCCGCCGTTCTGGCGGATGATGCCGGCCGTCGCCTCCGCCGCCGCGCCGTCGCGGTCGACCACCACCACCTTCGCGCCATGTCGGGCGAAGCCTGTGGCGGCCGCACGGCCGATCCCATTGCCGCCGCCGGTTATCAGAGCAACCTTTCCGGTGAAATCCATCTGTCCGTTCCCCTATCGGATGACTTGGTCGAATGATTTGGAAACCTACCATTGGCGCGCTCTTGCGTCCGCCTCGCTAGGCGGTATCGACGGTTCGCTGGTCCTTTCGCGCGAACGCAGCTTCGGCGATGCGTTCGCCGTGCGTGTGCGTCGGACAATGAGGCCGGCGCTATTGACAAGTTTTCGAGGCGCGACTGATAGTCGTCTCAACGTCAGTTGAGTCTCAAGGACCAACAACGATCGGTCGACCTTAGGGAGGTCCCCCATGCTCCGGCATCTCGTGAGAACAGCGACGCTCGCCGTCGCTTTGGCTATCGCCGCCACGGTGCCGCTTCGCGCCCAGGACCAGAAAGGTACGCTCGTCTTCGCCGTCGAATCGCTCGGTGCCCAGACGCTCGATCCGATCCTCGAAGGACGGCCGGGCAACGCTGTCTATCAGGCGGTCATGTACGACTCGCTGGTGGGTTTCGATTTCGAAAAGGGCGGCGTCGGCCCCGGTGTCGCCGAACGCTGGGAGCTCTCTCCCGACGGCCTGACGTGGACCTTCTTTCTCCGCCCCGGCCAGACGTTCCACAACGGCGACAAGCTCACCGCGCACGACGTCAAGTTCAGCCTTGAGCGCCAGATGGGCCCAGGCTCGCTCGCCGCGGCGGCGGCGACGATGCGGCGAACGATCAAGAGCATCGAAGTGGTCGACGAGCTCACGGTGAAGGTGAACACTACCAGCCCGCAGATCGGCCTGCCGGCCTCACTGTCACGCGCGGTGGCGCCAGAGGGCGCCATCATGCCCAAGGCCTATATCGAGAAGGTGGGCGAAGAGGAGTTCCGCAAGAAGCCGATCGGCAGCGGTCCCTGGAAGCTCGTGCGCAACGTGCCGGGTGACCGCATCGAGTTCACCGCCGTCACCACGCCGCACTGGCGCGGCCGCCCGCACTTCAAGGAACTGGTCATGCTGCTGGTGCCGGAAGAAAGCACGCGCGTCGCCATGGTGCGCACCGGCGAGGCGGCGATCGCCTCGATCGGGCCCGAGACCATGCTCGGCGCCTCGCGCGCCGGGCTTGAGGTGCTGGCGGTGCCCGGCACGATGCAGGCGATCTTCCAGTTCTATGGAACTTGGCGGCCGGAGGTGAAGGATTCGCCGATCGCCAAGGCGCGGGTGCGCCAGGCGCTGTCGCTCGCGATCGACCGCAAGCAGGTGATCGAGCACGTCATGAACGGCAAGGCGCAGATGCCGTACCCGTTCGCCACCTTTGCCTACACCGACTTTTTCAGCGCCGAGCGCTGGAAGAAGTGGGCCGACGAGGCCTACCGCTACGATCCCGTCCTGGCGAAGAAGATACTCGCCGAAGAGGGCTATCCCAACGGCTTCGAGCTGAAGTTCGCCAACACCGCGCTGCCGGGCACGCAGTTCATGATCGATATCGGCACCGCGATCGCCGACATGTGGACCAAGATCGGCATCAAGGTGACGCTCAAGCACTACGAGTGGGGTTCGTTTCCGCCCTTGGAGCGCGGCGACCAAGCTCAGCTCACCGGCTGGGCCTCGATGTACCGCACAGCCGGCCGGCCCGATGCGCCGTGGCGCTACAACGGTGCTTTCGCACCCGACAGCACGCAGCGTCTCCTGGGTGACAAGGACAACTGCCAGTCGGCCTGCCAGGAATTCGTCAAGACCTACCGCGCCCTGGGGTCCGAGCTCGACAGGGCCAAGCGCACGGCGCTGACCGACCATATGGTCGAGTTGACGGCCAATACCTGGACAGTGATCCCGATTCTCGAGGGCATGGGCTACTACGCGATCAACACCAAGAAGGTCGGGCAGTTCGCTCCGATCGCCGGCCGGCACGAGCTGGGCGACGTGTTCGAGCGCATCCCACGCCCGGAGCAGAAGCCCTGGAAGAAGTGAGTGACTAAGTGAGGCTGGGCGCACCATGAAGCGCTACATCGCGCGCCGCCTGATGCAGGGTGCGATCCTGCTCTGCATGGTGGCGACGATCGTGTTCTTTCTCGGCCGATTGACCGGCAATCCGGTCGACCTGATGCTGCCCGAGGATGCCACCGCCGAGGACCGCACGGCGCTGATCCAGACGCTCGGCCTCGACGGTCCGGTCCTCGACCAGTTCGCGATCTTCGTCGGCAAGGCGATCCACGGCGATCTCGGCATGTCTATCCGCATGAAGCAGCCGGCGGTCGAGGCCTTCTTCGATCGTCTGCCCAACACGCTCGTGCTCATTCCCTGGGCGATCCTGCTGGGCATGATGCTTGGCATCCCGCTCGGCGTCGTGGCGGCGCTCAACCGCGGCGGCCTGATCGACCGCGCAGCGGGCACGGTCGCGGTGCTGGGCGTCGCCATGCCGAGCTTCTGGCTGGGCATCCTGCTGATCTTCGTCTTCAGCGTCGAACTGGGCTGGCTGCCGTCCGGGCGCATGGGCGGCCCGTCGCACTACGTCCTGCCGGTCATCACTCTGGGCACGTTCCTGGTCGCCGGCTTCATGCGCATCACGCGCTCGGCCATGCTGGAAGTGATGGAGAGCGAGTTCGTCAAACTGGCGCGCATCAAGGGACTGAGCGAGGCCGTGGTGATCTGGAAGCATTGCCTGCGCAATGCCCTGATCCCGGTGCTCACCCTGTGGGGCGTGTTCGTCGGCAACCTGATCACCGGCGCCATCGTGACCGAAACGGTTTTTGCCTGGCCCGGCATCGGACGGCTGACCTACGAGGCGGTGATCTACCGCGACTTCCCGCTGCTGCAGGCGGTGATCATCCTGAAATCCATCCTGATCCTTTCGATCAACCTCGGCGTCGACATCCTCTATGCCTATGTCGATCCGCGTATCCGGGTCACTTGACCATGGCCGTTGTTGAACGCCCGACTTCCACTGACCCGGCCGCACCGCGGCTCTCGTTATGGCGGCTTGTCTGGCCGGCGAGGGTCCCCGGGCGCTTTCGGCGCACCGCGCGCGTGCCGTGGATACCGATCGCCATCATCTCGGTGATCGTCGTTATGGCGGTTTTCGCCCCGCTGCTGGCACCTTACTCGCCGATCGACCAGACGTTGCGCGACAAGCTGTTGCCGCCGGCCTGGATGGAGGGTGGCAGCGACAAGTACTTTCTCGGCACCGACGCCTTCGGTCGCGACATCCTAAGCCGCCTTATCTACGGCGCGCGAGTCAGCCTGATGGTGGCGCTGCTGGCGCTAACTGCGGGTGGCGGCGTCGGCTTGGCCGTCGGCATCGTCGCGGGCTACGTCGGCGGTGCGGTCGACAGCGTGCTGATGCGTCTGGTGGATGCGGCCTTCACCTTCCCGGCCATCCTGTTCGCGCTGCTGCTCGCCGTCACCATGGGCCAGGGGTTTGGCACTCTGGTGATCGCCATCAGCCTGCTCTTGTGGGCGAGCTTCGCGCGCGTCATCCGGGGTGAGGTGCTGTCACTCAGGCAGCGCGACTTCGTGGCGCTCGCCAGGGTACGCGGCTGCTCGTCCTTGCGCATCATGCTGACCCACATCCTGCCCAACGTACTCAATACCTTCATGGTCCTGGTCACGCTCAACATCGGCGTCGTGATCATCGCCGAGGCGACGCTGAGCTTCCTCGGCGCCGGTATTCCGCCGCCCACTCCGACCTGGGGTCTGATGATCTCCGAGGGACGCGGGCGCATCGCCGATGCCTGGTGGGTGGCGTTGATTCCCGGCATCGCCATCACGCTGATGGTGCTCTCGGTCAACCTGTTCGGCGACTGGCTGCGCGACCGGCTCGACCCGAGACTGCGCCAGCTATGACGCCAGCTCCAATGGGCGAGACCGTCCTCGAGGTCCGCGACCTGCACACCCATTTCTTCCTGCGCCGCGGCGTGGTGAAGGCGGTCGACGGCGTGAGCTTCTCGATCAGGCGCGGCGAGGTGCTGGGCCTAGTGGGTGAATCGGGCTGCGGCAAGAGCCTCACGGCATTGTCGCTGATGCGCCTGCTGCCGAAGGGCGGCGCCCGCACCATCAAGGGCGAGGTGCGGTTGGACGGCGAGAACATTTTGGAGTGTACGCCGGCGGAGATGCGCGAGATCCGCGGGCGCCGGATTTCGATGGTGCTGCAGGACCCGCAGACTTCCCTCAATCCGGTGTTCACGATCGGCGACCAGTTGCGCGAGGCGATCGTGCGCCGCAGGCGCACCTCTGGCGTTCCAGTGATGGAGGAGGCGGTGGCGGCGCTGCGCCGCGTCGAGATCGCGGCACCCGAGCAGCGCATCGGCCAGTATCCGCACCAGATGAGCGGCGGCATGAAGCAGCGCGTGGTCGGCGCCATCGCCATCAGCGGCGAGCCCGGGGTCCTGATTGCCGACGAGCCGACCACCGCGCTCGATGTCACGATCCAGCTGCAATACCTGAAGCTGCTGAAACGCCTGCAGGCCGAGACCGGCATGGCGATCCTGTTCATCACCCACGATTTCGGCGTCGTCGGGCGCATGTGCGACCGCGTGGCGGTGATGTACGCCGGCCGTATCGTCGAATGCGGCCCGGTCCGGCAGATCTTCGAGGCGCCGCAGCACCCCTACACCCGCGCGCTGATCGCCTCGGTGCCCAAGATGACCGGCGCGGTCGGCCGGCTGGCCACGATCGAGGGCCAGCCGCCGTCACTGATGGACCTGCCGGTGGGCTGCCGGTTCGCCTCGCGCTGCACCCATGTCGAGCAGCGTTGCCTAGACGCTTATCCCGGCACGGTCCGGGTCGGCGAGGAACACACCGCGGACTGTTGGAAGGTGGTGCCCTCGTGACTGCCGGGCCGCCTGACCGGTCCATTCTTGCCAAGGGCATGCGCAGGCGGCACTCTCAATCATCAGGGCCCTCTTCGTTGCCCGACGTCTGGTAGCGTTCCGTCCGCGTATCGCAAAAAAAACGATCGAGGGAGGCACTCATGACAGCATCACAGCTTACAACTGCCGCTGTTGCGGCGGCGGCGCTGCTTCTCGGCGTTGGCTCAGCCAACGCCCAGCAGAATGTACGCACCGCGACATCGTGGCCGGGCGGGGTGCATCTTGAGCAGTTTGCCCAAGGCTTTTCTAAGCAGGCCGACGCGCTCACCGCCGGCAAGGTCAAGTTCCAGGTCTTCCCGGCCGGCACCATCGGCAGCCCGCTCAAGATCACCGAGTCCGTGCAGAAGAAAGTGGCGCAGGCCGGCCACACCTGGCCCGGCTACGACTGGGGCATCGACAAGACCGCCGCGATCTTCGGCGGCTATGTTGGATCGCCACCGGCCGAGGCGCTGCTGCACTGGATCTATGTCGGCGGCGGCATCGAGCTGTGGCGGCAATGGCGCATGGAGAAATTCGGCGTGGTGGGCATTCCCTGCGGTTCCCACTCGGACGAGATCCACATGCACTCGAGGAAGCCTATCCGCACCCTCGAGGATCTGAAGGGTCTCAAGCTGCGGACGTCGGGCGCCTGGGCCGAGATCGCCAACAACCTCGGCGCATCGACCGTCATCCTGGCGGGCGGCGAGGTCTACCCGGCGCTCGAACGCGGCGTTGTCGACGCCATTGAATGGGCCACCCCGGGGATCAATATCGGGCTCGGCTTCCACAAGGTCGCCAAGTACATCATCCTGCCCGGTGTTCACCAGCCGGGTGCGGTGCTGGAATGCATCTTTGACAAGACGTTGTGGGACAGCTTCGATGCCAATACGCGCCGGCAGATCGAAGCGGCTGCCAAGCTCTCCACCATCGAGTCGTGGATGAACATCAACCTCATGGATGCCGACGCGCTCAACAAGCTCAAGGCCGAAGGCGTCGAGTTCATCCGTGTCGACCAAGCCTATATCGACGGCGTGGCCAAGGCGACACGCGCCTGGGAAGACAAGTACATCGCCTCCGACGGCGGCTGGTTCAAGAAAGTCGTCGAGAGCCAGCGCGCATTCATGGAGCGATGGAAGCCGTCTGCCGAGTATCGCTCGGAGTTCCGGTAGCCACGTGGCGGGTCCGCCGATGCGCGGACTGGTCCGGGTGGTCGACGGGGTCAGCCGCGTTTTTGGCGCCGTCGCGGCTGTGCTGGTGATCGTCCTGGTCGTTCTGATGCTCTACGACGTAGTGCTGCGCTACGTCTTCAATGCGCCGACGGAGTGGGGCAACGATCTCAACACCTGGCTGATGGGCGCCTCGTTCGTTCTGTCGATCGCCTATGCCATGTCGACCGACAGCCATGTCCGTGTCGACCTGCTGTACAGCCGGCAGACCAGGCCGCGCATACGCATCTTCGACCTGGTCGGTCTCGCCCTGATCATCCTGCCGACGGTCGGCTGGATCACCTTGGGCCTGTACGATCACTTCATGACGGCCTACGACAGCGGCGAGCGCTCGGGCTCGGGCGGCTGGAACCCGATCGTCTGGCCTTTCAAGCTGGTCATGCTGATCGGCTTTGCGATCTTCACCCTGCAGATCGTCGCCGAGATCATCAAGCGGGTCGCGTCTCTGATGGGCAGACCGTTCGACGACCGGGACGAGACGGGCGATGTGCATGGAGTCTAGCGCCGCTCCGCCGGCGCCGCGCCGCCGGGCGGGAAGGATCGCCCGGTGAGCGCACTCTGGATGTTTCCCGCCCTTATCGCGGCGATCCTGACCGGGTTCCCGGTTGCGCTCGCCATGATGGCGCTGGCGGTGGTATTCGGGCTCCATTCCTTCGGCCTCGTCGGCCTGCAGTATCAGTTCATCCAGAAAATCGAGGAGGTGGCCACTGCCCAGGTGCTGGCTGCAGTCCCGCTCTTCATCTTCATGGGCGCCATGTTCGAGGCGTCGGGCATCGCTTCACGGCTGTTCGATGCGATCCACATGTGGACGCGCCGCATTCCCGGCGGCCTGGCCGTCGGCACCGTCGTCATGTGCGTGATCTTCGCGGCGACCAGTGGTGTCGTCGGCGCCACCGAGACCGTCGTCGGTCTGTTGGCGATCCCCGCCATGCTGAAGTACGGCTACTCGAAAAGCCTCATCTCCGGCACGATCTGTGCGGGCGGCTCGCTCGGCACCATCATCCCGCCGTCGGTGTTGGCCGTGGTCATCGGTCCGGTCGCAAATGCCTCGGTCGGCAACATCCTGCTCGGCATGGTCATCCCGGGCTTCATGCTGGCGATCGCGTATATCCTTTACATAGTGACCCTGTGCACCGTGCGCCCGGACTATGGCCCCCGCGTACCGCGGGCGGCCGACGAACCGTCGCTCGGCGCCAAGCTGGTGCTGAGCGGCAAGGTGCTGGTCCCACCAGTCGTCGTGATCGTCGCCGTTCTCGGTTCCATGATAGCGGGCATCGCCACACCGACCGAGGCGTCAGCGACCGGTGCACTCGGCACCGTGCTGCTGGCGATCGCTTACCGACGGCTCAGCTGGTCGGTGCTGGTCGAGTCGACCATGCGCACTGTGCGCATCACGGCGATGATCCTGACCATCGTGGCGTGCGGACAGATGTTCGCTGCCGTCTTCGTCGGTTCGGGCGGCCTCGAAACGCTGCAGAACTTCCTGAACAATTTCGGCGTCGGCAAGTGGGGGCTGCTCGCTCTCGTCCTGTTCATCGTGTTCATTGCGGGCTTCATGCTGGAGCCGCTGGTGATCATCCTGATGGTGGTGCCGATCACCATGCCGCTCATCGAGGCGGCGGGCTTCGACAAGGTATGGTTCTGCGTACTCTTCCTGGTCATGCTCCAGACCGGCTACCTGACGCCGCCGATGGCGCCGTCGATCTTCTATCTACGCGGCATCGCCCCGCCGGAGATCACGCTCAGGCACATGTATGTCGGCATCTGGCCGTTCATCGGCCTGCAGGTCCTGGTGGTCGGGCTGCTTATCTACTTCCCCAAGGCCGTCACATGGTTGCCGGACGCCGTGCTGACCGGCATCCGTTGAGCGACGCGGCTCGCGCAGCGGTTCGTGCGCGTCGACAGCCGTGCCGAATCGCGGCACTCTCCCTTGCCATGCCGAAACGGCCGACCGACGAGCGCCAGCGAGATTTTGGGAGGCTTATGCCCGCATGAATGCCGAGCCGATGCCGCATCGGGAACAACCGCTCCTGCGCGTCGAAGGGCTGCGCAAGCACTTCGCCCTGACCAAGGGCATCCTGTTCGCCAAGACGCTTGGCCACATCAAGGCGGTCGACGATGTTTCCTTCGACATAAGGGCCGGCGAGACGTTGGGCCTGGTGGGCGAGTCGGGATGCGGCAAGACCACGACGTCGCGCATGATCCTCAATCTCGAGGAGCCGACTGAGGGCCGGATCCTGCTCGACGGTGAGCCGATCCATGGCCTGCGGGGCGACGCGCTCAGCGCTTACCGCGCCAAGGTCCAGGCGGTGTTCCAGGATCCCTGGTCGTCGCTCAACCCGCGCATGAAGGTAGGGCGTACCATCGCCGAATCGCTGATCGTCAACGCCTGGGGCGACCAGGCGAAGATCGACGAACGGGTACGCGAACTCCTGGTCCAGGTCGGCCTGCGCCCTGAGCAGGCGCAGCAGTATCCGCACGAGTTCAGCGGCGGCCAGCGCCAGCGCGTGGCGCTCGCGGCGGCGCTCGCCTCGCGGCCGAAGCTGATCGTGCTCGACGAGCCGGTCTCGGCGCTCGACGTGTCTATCCGGGCCCAGATGATGAACCTCCTGAAGGACATCCAGGCCCAGGACGACGTGGCCTATCTGCTGGTGGCGCACGACCTCGCCACCGTGCGCCACATGGCCGACTACACGGTGGTGATGTATCTCGGCAAGATCGTCGAGCAGGCGCCGACCGCCTCACTGTTCGACGACGTTCGCCATCCCTATACCAAGGCCCTGTTCTCGGCCGTGCTGGTGGCGTGGCCAGGGCAGGCGGCGGAGGAGATCGAGCTCAGGGGCGAGGTGCCGTCGCCGCTCAATCCGCCGTCCGGCTGTCGCTTCCATACGCGCTGCCCCTCCGCCATGCCGCATTGTTCGCAGCGGGAGCCGGCGCTACGCGAGGTCTCGCCCGGCCACTTCGTCGCCTGTTACCTGTTCGAATAGGAGAAAGCGTCAATGTCTGCACCGCCCAGCTCTTCGTCATGGGGCCCGCTGCAGGGCGTAAAAGTCGTCTCCTGCTCGACGGCGCAGGCCGGCACCGTGCCCTACATGCTGATGGCCGATCTCGGCGCCGACGTCATCAAGATCGAGGTGCCGGAAGGCGGCGACGGCTCGCGCCGCATGACCGTGCTGCCCGGCATGCCCTCGACGTTCTTCGAGACCAACAACCGCGGCGTGAAGAGCGTGACGCTCAATCTCAAATCGCCCGAAGGCCGCGCCATCCTGCACAAGCTCGCCTCCAAAGCCGACATCTTCGGCCAGAACTTCCGGCCCGGAGCAGCCGAGAAGAACGGCTTCGGCTATGAGGAACTGCGCAAGATCAATCCCAAGCTCGTCTACGTGTCGATCTCGGGTTACGGCACCAAGGGGCCTAACGGACACCTGCCGGGCACCGACTCCATGGCGCAGGCGCTGGGCGGCGTCGCCGAGGCCTATTCCAATCCCGGCCTGCCGATGCGCACCGGCATCGCCTCGGTGGCCGACGAGAGCTGCGCCATGCTGGCCTTTGGCGGCGCTCTCGCGGCGCTCACCCACGCGCGCGCCACGGGCCAGGGCCAGAAGATCGAGCTGTCGCTGCTCGGCGCGGTGATCCGGCTGATGGGCTGGACCTTCACCACGACGATGTGGCGCGACAAGAATCCCGTGACGGGCCAGGCACGCATCACCGGCACGGCGCAGCGGCCCGGCATCAGCGCCTCCTTCAACGACCGCCACGGCAAGCCCCTGGTGTTCCAGCTCACCGGGCCGGAGAACTGGCACGACGCCATGGAGGGCCTGGGCTTTGCCGAGCGCATCAAGGCGGCGGGCTTCGAGAATCTTGGCGTCATCATCGACAATGACGACAAGCGCATCGAGCTTCTCGCCCTGCTCGACGCGCTGTTCGCCACCGGCACGCGCGATGAATGGGTGGCGAAGCTGCGCAGCGCCGACATCGTCTCGGCACCGATCAACACGCTCCTGGAAGCCTCGAACGATCCCGACGTGATGGCCAACGGTTACGTCACCCATGTCGATTACCCGAAGTTCGGCAAGAAGCTCAAGGTGCACGGCACGCCGTGGCAATTCTCCGAGACGCCGGCCAAGCTTGGCATCGCGCCGGAGCTCGGCGAGCACAACGACTCGGTGCTGGGCGAATTGGGGTTCAGCGCCGCCGAGGTAGCGGACTTGCGCGCGCGCAAGATCATCTGACTCTCAACGAAGGAAATTCAATCGTGAGACGGACTGCCGTTGCTTGCGTGCTTGCCCTGTCGGCCCTGGTCTTTGCCGGACCCGCCGCGCGTGCTGCCGATCCGACGATCGAGACCATCGTCCTGCTGCGCCACGGCGAGAAGCCGCCCACGGGTCTCGGCCAGCTCGACTGCCAGGGTCTCAACCGGGCGCTGGCGCTGCCGCCGGTGCTGGCGCGGCTCTTCGGCCGGCCGGCCGCGATCTTCGCCCCCAATCCGGCGTCGCCGGTCAGGGACGAGGGCGGGGTCTTCGACTATGTCCGGCCGCTGGCCACCATCGAGCCCACCGCCATCGCGCTCGGCATGCCGGTCGATGCCAGCGTCGGCTTCACCGACATCGAAGGGTTGCAGCAGCGGCTGGGCGAGCCGCATCTGCGCCAGGCCGTGGTGTTCGTGGCCTGGGAGCATTTGACGATCGTGCACCTCGCTAGGGCGCTGCTGGCCCGGCATGGCGGCGACGCCGGCGCTGTGCCGGCGTGGCGGGATGACGACTACGACAGCATCTACGTTGTCAGAATCGAGCGCACCGACGATCGCGTGCGGGCGAGCTTCGAGCGCACCCGCGAGGGCCTGAATGGCCAACCGCGGACCTGTCCAGGCTGATACGATCGCAGGGCTCCCGGCCACCGGGCGCCGCGGGCGGGTGTCGATGCCGCAGGGCCGCCACGATGACGCGGCATGAGGTTCCGTCCTAGTTTTTCCCGTCATGGCCCACGCCGTCAGCACCTTCTCCTCGCGGTCCGATCGCCTGTCGCCCATCGCCATGGCGCTGGCGGTGCTGCTGCATGCGCTGGTGGTGCTGACGTTGTGGGGCCTGTCGATCTACCGGCCGCAGGCTCTGCCGCCCGACGAGGTCATCGAAGTCTCGTTCGAACTGCCCAAGCCGCCGCCGCCGCCGCCGGAGCAGGCGCCGAAGCCGCCGGCCTCTCTCGTCGAGCCGGGGTTGCGTCCGCCTGCGGCCATTACGGCGGACCGGCCGACCCAGGCGCTGCCCGCGGAGCCGCGGCCGAAGGCGTGCTTGATCACGTACACCACGGTGCAGAGCCCCATGAGGGAGCCGAAGGCGAACATGATCATGAAAAAGGTGGATTCGTTCACGATTCGATTTTTCAACTCGCCGGGACGGTCAGCCTGCGCGCCGTCTTACTTTTTGTCGGAGGACTCATCGGGTGGAT